>Ga0066420_1000039_pt1 | contig 45281 bp, 29 predicted proteins | sample LakWasMet28_LOW6_2_FD_59547 | JGI IMG/M metagenome (GOLD analysis project Ga0066420, IMG submission 59547) | Freshwater sediment methanotrophic microbial communities from Lake Washington under simulated oxygen tension - Sediment Metagenome 28_LOW6 | ecosystem: Environmental > Aquatic >... | reverse complement strand
CCCTGCATTGGATACCGGCTGATGTATTTTCAGCAGAGCATGGGCAGGGTGAGAATCGCCAAACTGGCTATGCATTTAAATGCCGCTGGCGGCATAGGCCTACCCTCAGACTTTGCGTGATGAAGCCCGGAGACCTCTCCAGTTTGGCGTATATCTGGCTTGTTCGCGACCAAGTGGCTTCAATTTCGGAACTATGCTGTTCTCTGAGGGATCGGACTTGATATTCGTTCGGCGCTTTTAGGTAGCGTAACCGCGCGGGTTCTTACGATGCCAAATCCACGCAGACTCGATGATGGAGTCGATGTCTGCGAAGTTCGGGTTCCAGCCGAGCTCCTGACGGATGCGGTCACTGCCGGCAACCAATATCGCGGGATCGCCAGCGCGTCGGCCAGCGACCCTGGTGGGAATGGCGTGGCCAGTAATCCGCCGTGCCGAGGTGATGACTTCGTTCACAGAGAATCCTTGGCCGTTGCCCAAGTTGTAGGTACGATTGCCGTCCTCCAAGGCATCCAATGCGCGTACATGGGCGTCAATCAAATCGGTGACATGGATGTAGTCACGAACACAGGTTCCGTCCGGAGTAGGGTAGTCATCGCCGAAGACCGTGATGTCTGCTCGCTGGCCCAGTGCCACCTGCAATACCAAAGGGATGAGATGCAGTTCTGGCGTGTGATGTTCACCACGTTCGGCGGTGGCCCCGGCGGCATTGAAATATCGAAGGCAGGCGTACCGTAGCCCACGGGTAACACTCAGCCAATGGAGGAAGCGTTCGATGATGCCCTTGGATTCTCCATACGGGCTGCCTGGAATAATCCGTTCATCTTCCGTGATCGGCATTTTGAGAGGATCAGCGAACAAGTTCGCTGTGGAGGAGAGGATGATCTTGCGCACACCGTTCCGATCCATCGACCGAAGGAGATTGAGCGCGTTAACAACGTTGTCTTCGAGGTAAAGGAACGGTTCCTGCATCGACTGTCCCACGAGCGAGTTCGCGGCGAAATGCATCACTGCCTCGGGCTTGAAATCCCGCATGGCTGCGTCAATTGCGTCTGGATGGGCGAGGTCACCGACCAAAAGGCGGGCTCGGGGATGGACCGCCTCGCGATGCCCCTGTTGAAGGTTGTCAAAAACGACAACGTCATGGCCGCCAGCCACAAGAACTTCGGTGGCGACGCTGCCAATATAACCGGCACCGCCGGTAACGAGTATTTTCATCGGTAGAATTTGCGCCCCGCGACTTGGTTGGGAGCGAGGCTCACGAAGCGATTTCCCGGAAGTCGGGATTGACGGTTGCCCCTGCGACTGGTCGGGTGACGAAGGAACTCGGGATGCGGCCATATTGTGCGGCAAAGGCTGCTGCGATGGCCGCGGTCGCTGTTTTTATGGCGGCCGTGTGGACGAGAGCTACCGCCGATCCGCCAAACCCACCTCCCGTCATCCGGCAGCCGGCGACGCCTTCCTGACGCTGAGCCGTGGCCGCAATAAGATCAAGTTCGGGGCAACTGACCCGATAGTCATCGCGCAATGAGGCGTGACTTTCATTCAACAGTCGACCGGCTGTCGCAACGTCACCAGAGGCCAGTGCCTGCACCACCCCACGCGTCCGCTCGTTCTCGGTGACCACATGCCGGACGCAGCGGCGCGAAAGGTCATCCAGCGAGGAATAGTCGATGTCCGTCGACTGCAATTCACGCAGAGATTTCACCTTGAATATTTTTGCCACCGCTTCGCAAGCGGCCCGGCGTTTGGCATACTCGCCGCTGGCGAGTTCATGGGCCACGCCTGAATTGATGATTAACAAGCTCCAACCGAAAAGACGAAATGGCGTTTGAACATAGGTTTCGGTCGAACAATCGAGATACAGCAAATGGTTTTCCTCGCAGCAGAGCACAGCGGCCTGATCCATGAGACCGCATGGAACCCCGGCATAGGTGTGTTCCGCTCGCTGGCATAATCTGGCGAGCTGCAATCGATCCATTTTTCCCGCACCAAGGGCAAGCAGAGCCAATCCAGTGGCAGCCTCGAGTGCTGCGCTGCTGCTCAATCCGCCTCCCACGGGAATAGAGGATACAACGAAAGCATCAAACCCCACCAGGGGGTAGCCGGCGCCTTCAAGTCCGACCATGACCCCGCGAACATACCGATCCCAGTTGCGACTGTCCCGTCTAGCCATGGCGGTGAGAGGAAACTCCTCCAAGCCGGCTTGGGAATCCGACGCCAGGCGTACGACGCCATCTTTGCGAGGCCGCACGGCCATGATCAGGTAGCGTTCGATCGCGGCGGGAAGCACCCAGCCGCCATTGTAATCAACATGCTCGCCGATGACATTGACACGGCCAGGAGCGCGCACGCTGAGCAGGGCAGGATATCCAAAAGCGCGCTCGAAGCCGGTGGTAGCCCTTTGGGAGAGCTCCTGGGAATGGGAGAGGGAAGTGGGCATGGAATCCATAAAAGAGAACAAGCTTGGTGAACCCCGAATTGAATGCAAAACACAAAAATGGTATACCTCCCATGGCTGACTCGGTTCGACCTTTGGTTAGCGCTTTGCGAAGGAAGGGTCGCTTGGTTGTCATGACACACGCCCAGCCCTTTAGCATTTTTTCCGGTCACTCCATGTCATTGTGACTGTGCTGGCGATTGCATCGATGGAAATGGAAAGCACTCCAACCGTGGCTGTCGGTCGGGGAAGGCAACTCGCTTGGTGCCGGACGATCGGCCGCGAGTTTCTGACTCAGGACTGAACGTGGCTTGAGCGATTGACGAGAAACCCGTACAGGGCGATCACCACAAAGCAGCTTGCTGGTAGGAAAAAGGATGACCGCACCGATTCCAGGGCCATGCCTCCGATGTTCATCCCATTACCATCAATCATGCCTCCTTGCAGTCGCGGCATGATTGCACCGCCGACAATGGCGAAAATCAGTCCCGCTGAGCCCAGCTTTGCGTCATTCGGGGTAAGACCTTCCAAGGCGATGCCGTAGATGGTGGGGAACATGAGTGACATGCAGGCTGAAACACCGACAAGGCAGTACAGTCCGAGCATGCCCTGCACAAAGATGGCGCCAAGCGTCAACAGTAAGCCGCCCACCGACAGCAGTCCCAGCAGGAGGCCAGGACGTAGATACCGGAGGAACAGGGTGCAGATGAACCTGCTGGCCAGGAAAACGCCCATCGCGACGATATTGTAGTTCTGGGCCTGGGCGGAGGTCAGGCCAACGAGGGTCATTCCGTAGTGGATGATAAACGTCCAGCACATGATCTGGGCTCCGACATAGAAGGCCTGGGCGACCACGCCGCCCAGGTAGCGAAAGGTTATGAGGCGGCGGATGAGCTGGCCGAGTTCGATTTTCTCCTCCTCATGACCGGTGTCGGGAAGTTTTGAGATAAAGAAGCACACCAGCACGGCGAGCACGACCAGTGCGACCGAGGCATACGGGATCATGACCAAGTTCAAGTCGTGAGCCTGGATCGCCTGATGAGCCTCTGGCTGGGCCTTGGCAAAATTGTCCAAGGAGAGGCCAATGGCCCCGTCGACCGCGCTTGGCAACATGGTTGCGTACTCCGGATGAGCAGCGATTTCCTTGGCCCGGAATTCAGTGACCTGCAAATTGGGCAGTAGAAAGAAACTGGCCACGGCCATTCCGGTGAGTGAACCGATTGGATTGAAAGCCTGGGCCAGATTGAGTCTTCGCGTGGCGGTCTGGGGTGGTCCCATCGAGAGGATGTAGGGATTGGCGCTGGTTTCGAGGAAGGCCAGACCGAAGGTCAACACGTAGAACCCCAGCAGGAAATAGTTGAAGCTCATCATCCGACTGGCGGGTATCATCATCAGGGCACCGAGCGCGTAGAGGGCCAGTCCGATGATGATACCCGATTTATATGAAAGCTTGCGGATGATCAAAGCTGCCGGGATGGCCATGGTGGCATAGCCGCCGTAAAAGGCCCACTGCACCAGACTGCTCTGTGCGTTGCTGATGACGAAGACTTCCTTGAAGACCCGGACCAATGGATTGGTGACGTCATTGGCAAAACCCCAGAGGGCAAAAAGGGTGGTCACGAGAACGAAGGCAAACTTGAATTCAGAAGGTACCGTGGTGGTTGAGGCGTTGCGGTTGTTCATGATAGGTGTGTCGGGAGCAGAGGCGGAGCAAATGGGAAGGCAGGGGCCGACCGACTAAGTCGGTCGCAATGTGATTCAACAAGGGTGCGCCAAGTTAAACATTTCAATATTCGGGACCTGGTGAAGGCCAAGGTCGCGGGTGTGATAGATTGGCTGGTGCGGATCGAGGTTCAGAGCTCGATATGGATCTTGGTCACCCGCGAAGGATCGGCCGCCCAATCAGCCAGCCCGGCGCCTGCCGCCGCGAAGGGCAAAGTCCGCGTGATTGTCTCGCGTACGGGATAGCGCCCTGATTCGAGGACCTTGATCACGTCGGCGAAGTTATCCACGGTGGCGTTGCGTGAGCCGCGAATGTCTAGTTCCTTCATCACGAAATATTTGGTTTCGTAGCTGACGGGTTCCTTGGCGTATCCGATGTAGACGACCCGGCCAGCGAATGAGACCTCCTCCACCGCAGCCCGGAACGTGGCAGGGAGACCGACTGCCTCTATCACGACGCCGGGGCCATCCCCGTTCGTCAGTGTTTGCAGTCGATCATGCAGATTTTCAGTCTTCGAATTAATCGTCTCCTTCGCTCCGGCCTTGCGGGCGAGGGCAAGCTTGGCATCATCGATATCGACGGCGATGACGCGAGCACCACGCAGCAGTGCGGCTCCGCTGATCGCGCCGAGACCGATCATCCCGCAGCCAAACACCATCACAGTGTCATCGCTGGTCACCTGACCTCGCTCCACGGCGTGAAAACCGACGCTCAGGGGTTCGATCAACGTGTGCTCGGACAGGGACAACTTGTCGGAGCGGATCAATTTCTGCCAAGGGACGGCGATATAATCGGTCAGGGCGCCGTCGCGCTGCACGCCCAGCGTTTGGTTGTTTCGGCATGCGTTGATGCGGCCGGTGCGGCAGGACGAACAGGTTCCGCAGGTGGTGTATGGAAGGACGGTGGTCAGCATCCCTTCCCGGAACTCGGCCGGTACCCCGACCGGGATGCCGGCGATGACCGCACCGATTTCGTGGCCGGGCACGCGCGGGTAACTGACCATGGGATTATTTCCGCGAAACGTGTTCAGGTCACTGCCGCAATAGCCCAGGCGCTTGACCTGCAACAACACCTCGCCTGCCTGGGGCACGGGGTGGGGGCGTTCGACAAAGGCAGTCTGGCCCGCTTCGCTGATGACCAATGCTTTCATAAGATATGGGTGGCCCAAGGGGCACAGGTGCCAGTAGCGTCAATCGAACAGAGGTATGGCAAAAGGGAGTCCATGGCGGAAAGGCGGGCGTTGGTCAGCAATCGACGGGAAAATGTCGGTCGATCAGGCCCTCGTCCTTCAGGGTGCGCCATAGTCCGGGGGGGATTACGGCGGTAGCGCTCGCCAGGTTTTCCCTGATTCTTTCGGGTTTCTCAGTGTTCAAAGCGACCGAGACGATGCCGGGCACCGCGAGACCGAATTGCACGCAGACATCGGCTGGCCTGACGGAATAGCGTCGGCACGACGAGATGAACTTCTCTCGCCATTGAAATAGGGCGGCATCGGCGACTGGGTCGGGCTGACGATAATCAAACCATTTCCCTCCCGTCAGAAAACCGGCGTTGAACACTGCGGAATTGATCATGCCTACTCGTCGCGAGTGAAGATGGGCGATGAACTCCAGCAGTTCCTTAGGGTGAGTGTAGACTGTCAGGCTGCATGCAAACATTACCCAATCCAGGTCTACGCGGGCGGCGATTTCCCTGATGATTCGCCAGTCTTTCGAGCCAATTCCCACCGCACCTACCTGGCCTTGGGCCTTGAGTTCGAAAAGTGCTCGGTATGCTCCGATGACTTCTTCAAACCGACGGTTCCGATCTGCGAGGGAAACGGCCCCGGCCAGGAACTCGTCGGGATCATGGACCGAGACCACCTGGGTCGTGTAACCGGTGCCGAGCAGTTCCCGGCCTTGTGCGTAACACGCGAGAATGCCGTCATAGCTGATGCGCGATTCGGCATCATGCTGGATTCCGGCCCACACGCCCCGCTCAAAAGTGGGTTCAGGTCCCCGCATCGGCACGCGGTACCATCCGAGCTTGTTGCTGATGAGGACGTCACGAGAAGGAATTCCCCGGGCACGAAGCGCGCGTCCGATCGTCTCTAGAGCAAGTCCGGCCCCATACTTGCCAGCCGTGTCGAGCATGACGGGAGCCGCGCCTTGCCGAAACATCTCGTCGACGAGCGCCTGTTTTGTGGCGTCGGGAACAACTTGATAAAGATTGCCCAGACAACTTGTGCCAAAAACGATGGGCGGAACCAGCAGACCAGTTTTGCCCAGGGGGAAGTGAGTGGGGGTTGGCGCTAGCATCAGATCAAGGGGGAACCTGGCACCAAGGCAGGCGGAACGAAGTAAGGATGAGGTAACGACATGACCTGAAGGGTGAGAAAGGATCCGGAAGAAGCCGGCTCCGATTGGTTAGACTAGCAGATAATCAGGCGCGAGCCCATGGCGAGGGTTGACCTTCGCATGTCTATTCTTGCCCTCTCTCGTGACGGCTTGGTCCTTGCCATAGCTGGAGGCGAGAGTGAGAATGATGTCAGACAGTGCCTTTCTTGACCAGATAAATGCAGGAAACGACATGAAGCCCAGAGCCAACCAACGCCGGGAGACGAATCCACCGGACTATGTTTCCCGACAGGTTACTGCTGCGCGGCGATTCTACCTGGACCTCCGGCCTAAACCCAACCAGGGGCTCACGGTGGTGTGCGGGGGGTGGGAGGAATGTGCCTCGGACTACACGATCAGCCGGGCCACTTTTCCATATTATGCGATCGAGTATGTGGCGGCGGGCCGTGGCGAGTTGGTGCTGGCGGGGAAAAAATACGCACTGGTTCCCGGGACTGTCTTTGCGTACGGACCTGGGGTGGAGCAACGGATCACCACCTCGACGGAAAGTCGGCTGGGGAAGTATTTTGTGGATTTCACCGGCCGGCAGGCGCTGACACTGCTACGGCAGATCAAGATTCTGCCCGGCAAGGTTCTCGTGTTGGGTTCGACTGTGGAGGTGAAGCAGGCCTTTGATGCCCTGATCCGGTTGGCGCACCGACATGATGCGGACGCCCAGCGGGCTGCACAGTTGCAGTTGGAATTGCTGCTAATCCAGGTCCGACGCGGTGCCCAGCCAGGACAACCGGCAGAACGACGGGCGTACTTCGCGTTTGAACGGTGTCGGCGCCATTTGGAGGCGAATTTTCTGGCGCTGCGTTCCATCGAGGCGACGGCGGAAGCCTGTCACATCAACGTCTCCTACCTCACGCGGCTGTTCGCCCGCTTTCACGCCCAGACACCACTGCGCTATTTGCAACGACTACAGATGCAGTGGGCGGCGGAACGATTGGATTCCACCGATTGCCTGGTGCGGGAGGTTGCGGACGAACTTGGTATCGATCCCTTCCAGTTCTCCCGCGTATTCAAGCGGGTGCATGGAGTTTCGCCGTCGGCGTTTCTCGAAGCGCGGGGCTGAGCAAGAACCGGGGAGACGAGTCAGAGGTAAATTGGGAGCAGTCGAAAAGAGGCCATCGCCCCACGGGCGCCCGTGGCAAAGCAATCCCAGGGAGAGGGAGGTATACCGTCGGATAGAAATATCGCTGGATTACTAGTTTCGGGCGGCTGGTTGAGGCCGATGCCTCATTTCCGCAAGACTTGCAGACTCTCTGCGTTGATCCGGGCTCGTTGTGCCTTGCTCAGGCTCTGTTGGAAGTAGACCTCGGGGTCTTGCCAAAGAGTGGTTTGCTTCATAACGGGATCGTGGGTGTCGAGGCTCAGGTCGCAGTCAAACCGCGCCATGATCGAGTAGGGTTTCTCGTTGGTCCCGGCATTGACGAAGTGGCAAAGCCCCCAGGTGATGCCCCGCCCATTGCCTGAGTCGGTGAAGGCGTCTGGAGTAAACGGTGCCCCGGCGGTGGGTGGGAGTGAAACAACGGAGGCGATTTCAAAATTCACTCCATCTGGTGCATACTGGATGGTGCTGCGCTCGTTGCCGTCGGTAATGACCAGGCTGGCGATTCCGTCCTTGAACGGGAAAAACATCGTTTCGTGGCCGGAGTTCAGCACGGGATTCAAGCGGCTCTTCACAAAGGGGCCGAGCGGATTGTCGGCGATGGCGAGGCCCAGACCGACGGCATATTTGTCGCGCACGTCCGGCCACTTGTTGTAGGCCGCTTTGTAGTAAGTGTAGATCTTGCCATTGAAGACAACTGGCTGCGGATCATGCGTGGCGTCTTGGTCCCATTCGCCTTTTTTCCCGAAAGGAATCAGCTGCTTGTTGGTGGCGGTCCAAGGACCTTCAGGTGAATCAGACCAAGAGACCGTCGCCGGACACCAGTCTCCCTTGCTGCCGCTCGGTTCCACGAAGGCCTGATAGTAGAGATAGTATTTCCCTTTCCAGACCAATATGTCGGGGGTGGCCACCGAACGCCACCCGAGGTCAGGTTTGGGTGGGCGGGGCACCGCTACGCCCTGTTCCTTCCAGGTAAAACCATCCATGCTGGTGGCATACCAAATCTCGCACAAGTCCCAATCTGTGGACGGAATTGTGTCCGTTGCCTCCGCGGCCCGTCGGGAGCCGATGGGGGGGACGGACGTGTTTCGTTTCGTATACCAGACATAGTATTTGCCATTGACGATTATGGGCCGTGACGGATCGCGTCGCGAAACGGTGCCATCGCCACCGTGATAATCAAAGCCTTCCAGGCGAGTGTATTTGAACTGGGTGAAGAGCTCATTGTCCTGCGCTCTCGGTGCCGGATAACTAAACATCCGCTCCATGGCGGAACTTAGCGGTATGTCCGGTTTATGTTCCGGCATGCGATGCGGGAAAACTCCCTCGCCAGCCAAGCCGGATAGCGAAAGCACGGAAGTTAGAAGTGAAGTTAAGCAAAATGACTTTGATGTTTTCATTTATTGGGTTCGCTTTGGCGGTCAAATTTCCCAGGCGGGCCATCGGGGTAGTCGGCGACTTCAGGGAAGTCCGGATAGGCATCTTTACAGGGATGGGGTGTCAATGATTGGGTTTCCTACCCGGATAGGGTATGAATGTTTGGAGCACGAAGTCAGTGATCGGCCCGGCTTTCGGCCACATCGTAGCCGGTCGGTGAAATCAGTCTAACGACTACCCCGGGTTTGATTTTGCTTTCCGAAGTCCAGACCGGGTCGCCCGGTTTGATGTTGGGCAGCGCGATTTCTCCTTCGTCCCACCGGAGCTTGTAGCCGCGCAGGATGAAGCTAGGTGTCTCGTCGGTGCCGCGAGGGACAAGGTAAATGAAACCGTCCTTCACGCTTAGCGAACGCACCGGCGAAAATAATTCCCGCACCTGCTGATAGGCTGCTTTCGGCCGGCGATCTTCCTCCACAATGCCCCACTCACGGTTGCCGGATGGTGGGGTGTTCGGGTAATCGCTGCGGTAGTCGTTGAAGGTCCAGAGTGAAATGCCGATGACGTAAGGCCTCCCGACTGTGGCCAGCGCCATTCGTTCGGCCAGTCCGTCAATGCGGGCAGCTGGACCAGTACCAAACTGGGTGACGCCGAATTCAGAGAAGAAGATCGGTTTGTCCGGCCACTTGGAATGTACGATCTCCGCGGAGTTCCGATTATAGGGATAGGCATTGTAGAGAATGATGTCGCTTACGGAGATGGGATCATTTTCCGGCGTGTAGTTCTTGCGGGCTCCGGTGTAGCTGGCGTAGGCGACCATGCGGTGGGGATCAAGCGTGCGGGTATAGTCGATCATATCCTTTACGTAGTCATAGTGCTCAGTGATCTCGTTGCCCACGCTCCAGCCGATAATGCAGGGGTGGTTGTAGTCGCGCGCGATCATTTCGCTCATCCATTGGCGGGTGACTAGGTTGCCGCTTTTGACGTTCACATCCGCATTTTTGTCTCCTCCCCACACCGGGATTTCGCCCCAGATGAGCATGCCCTTTTCATCGAGGTAATCGAGCAGGTTGGGTGCCTGCGGGTGGTGCATGAGACGGGTGAGATTGCCGTTGGCGCGTTTCATTAGATCTACGTCCAACTTCACGAGTTCGTCTGGCTCAGTGTTGCCGAACTTCCGGTTGTCGCTCACCCGATTGAAGCCGTTGACGCGAATCCGCTCCCCGTTCAAAAGCAAACTGTCCTTGGTGACCTCGATTTTGCGGATGCCAAAACGATCAGTCTGCTCGTGTTGAATCTGCCCGTTTGTGGTGAGGGTGGTGGTGAGCTGATAGAGATTAGGGTGGTCGAAGTGCCATAACCGAACTCGGTCTTTTGGTAGGGCAAGCTCCAAGTCCACCATGATTTCTCCTAAGGCCGGAATCGTGATATTTTTCTGTAGAGAGGTTTCCGGGGTTCCCTCAAGCGCGGAGGCGAGGGCCACATGCACCGCTGCGCTACCAGCGTTGGCGAGACGGTATTGAACGAAGACCTTGGCGGTGCCGGCCGCCAAATCCGGCTCACTCCGGATGTGTTGCCAGACGATTCGGGTGTCGTGGTTGGCAATGAGCGTGACGCTACGGCTGATGCCGCCCCAATGCCACCACGCTCCTCGCCCGTAGCTGTTGTCCGCGGAAACCAACAAGGTGTTGGGCTCCCCGTATTTCACCAGGCCGGTTACATCAAACTCGAACGGCGTGTAGCCGCCGTGGTGACGGCCAAGTTCCTTGCCGTTCAGCCACACGGTAGCGTCATGGTAAACAGCATCAAACTTCAGCCGGATGCGTTTACCCTGCCAATCGGCGGACAAGGTGAATTCCCGCCGATACCAGCCCATGCCCTTGTAGGTGGAATACTCGGGAAGGGTGTCCCAGTTGCCCGGTACGGTGATGTGGTCCCACGCAATCCCTGTGTCATCCACTGCCGCCTGGTTCGTCGTGAACTGCCAGAGGCCGTCCAGGGATTGCTGCCATTCGCCGGGGGAGTCAGCCGCAAAGGTCCGCCCAGCCATCAAAAGGAGAAGACCGATCAAGGTCCGAAGCGTTTTCATAAATTGTGAGTTGGGTGGAGTGTGATCTTAAGATTCAAACAGCATATGTTTCTGAATGTTTAGACCGTCGCGGTCCGCTCCGACCAAGGCTTGCGGGCGAAAAGATAGATTAGAAGCAGGGCGGTCGGGTGCAGCACGACCATGGCAAAAAAGCATGGGCGGTAGGAAAAGTGGGTGACTGTCCAGCCGACCAGTTCGTTCATGACTATGCCACCTGCGGCGCTGCCCGCGGCGATAAAGCCGAAGGCCGTGGCAAGGATACGCTTTGGAACGAGATCCAAAATGTAGGTGCTTAGGCTGGCCAGCCAGGCGGTGTGGGCTAGGGCGATCAATGCCGAAAAGGCAAAAGAACCGCTCACGGTCGATGACAGGGAAATCATCGGGGCCAGCGGCACGAGGCAGGCTGCGCCGATCAGAACGCGACGACGCGAGGCCATGGACTCCGTGCCCCGACGCACAAACCAGCCGGAGATAAATCCCGAGGCAATGAAACCGACGTCAGCGGCGAGGTAGACCACCCATATACCGGCGAGCTGCGTCTGTTCCAGACCGCGTTCGGCGTGCATATACTTTGGGAGCCAGAAATTCAGGAAATACCAAACAGGGTCGGTGAGCAGGCGCGCAAGCATCAGTGCCCAGACGGCACGGTTGCTCAAGATGCTACTCCAACGGGTGCGCCAGTTGAGTTTTTCCCCGTTGGCATCGTCCTGTTTTCGCTCGGTCAGGATTAAGGTGCGTTCCTCCTCGGTGAGCCATTTGTGTTCCTCGGGTTTGCGGTACATCCATAGCCAGAGCCCGACTAACGTGAGGCCAAACAAGGGCGTGATCGCAAAAACACCGCGCCAGCCGAAATGACCCGCAAGATAAACAATCAGCACCGGAGCGATCACCGCACCGAGTGCGCCGCCGACGGAATAAAGACCGACCGCGATGCCGCGATCACGGGCGGGGAACCATTCCGCCACCACTTTCGGTGACGCCGTGTATCCGCCGGCCTCCCCCAGACCGAGCATGAATCGAAATGCGCCCAGGCCGAAGGCACTCCGGGCGAGACCGGTGAGACCGTTCGAGATCGACCACCAGCCAACAAACAAGCTGAGAGAAATACGCGGTCCAAGCACGTCCACCACCCAGCCGGAAAGCAGATAGGCGATCGTGTAGGCGGTCATGAAGAAACTCATCACATGCGCATACTGCTGATCGCTGATGTTGAGATCCTTTTGAATGCTGGGGGCAAGGATCGCAACCGTGTTGCGATCCAGATAGTTTAGCACCGAGGCGATCAAGAGAAGGCCAGCGATCCACCAGCGAAATCCGCGGATTTTCATGATTTATTGTTTTTGGACTGGTTCATCATCGCGGGACTTAAGGTGCAGCTGTTGCCATTGACACTGATTTGAAGTTTCGTGCCTTGAGCGCATCGACAATAGACTCGGACCGCCTGTCCCAGGTGTCGGGAACGAATTTATCGTCGCCCTTGAGCGCACCGGCTGCGCCCCGATTGTATTCCTCAAGTGATTCCAGTTCTGCACCCATATCGGGCACGGCTTGCTGCCACTGCGCTAGGGCTTGGCGAAGGCGTTGCCGGGCTTCCGTGTGCTGCGGATGATCGATGATATTTTGCAGTTCGCCCGGATCGTTCTGCAAATCGTAGAGTTCTTCTGCGGGCTTGGTGTCGGCGAAATATCGATCCTGGGCTGGCGTGAGTTTTCCCAAGGCGTGTAATTCCTTCAGTCGGGCGAGCACGGGGTATTGTCTGACCTTGTAACGACTGGTTTGCCAGTAAGGCAGCTCGGGGTAGTAATTGCGGACGTAATTATAGCGACCGTCGTGCACCGAACGAACACGGTCGAAGGTTTCACCGCAACGATCGCGGGCGGCAAACGCAAACTCACGAGGGATTGTAGCGGGCCCCAAGAAAAGCCGGCCATCCATCGTAGGCATCGGTTGGATGCGGGCCGCCGCGAGCGTTTCGGCCGGAACATCGATCAGACTGACTAGGCGCGAATCAACAGAGCCGGGTGACACATGACCGGGCCACCGCACGATTAATGGAATCCGCACGCCACTGTCTGAGAGCCATTGCTTGTCCCACACGTGCGGACGGCCGTTGTCGCCGAAGAGGAAGATGAGCGTGTTGTCGGCAATCTGGCGCTCTTCCAGCCATGCGAGTAACCGCCCCACTTTCATGTCACAGACCTGAACGGCATCGAGGTACTCCGCCCAGTCTTTGCGCGCCACAGGGTCGTCCGGGTACTTGGGCGGAAGAATCACCTTGGCGGGATCAGCCCCAACCATCCCTTGGGGTAACGGCGTGAAATCGCGGTGAGGTTCATGAATGGCGAACTGCAAGAACAAGGGTTTTCCGTCGGCCACGGTCTTTTCCATTGCGGCAAAATCCTTGGAATCGAAGACTTTCGCGGGGCTAAAATTGAAGTCCTCTTTGCCGTTTGCCCCGAGCCCAATCACATCAAAGCAAACATAGCCGGCTTGCCGCAAATAAGTGGTGACCGGTTCCACCCCTGCCGGGAGCGGTTTCATCATTATCGTGCGGTGCTCATGATTGCCGATGCGGGTCTGATACGTACCGGTGATGAAAGCGCTGCGAGAGGCGGAGCAAACGGGAGCCGTGGAAAAGGCATTCGAGTAGCGAATGCCTTCGGCCGCGAGGCGATCCATATTGGGGGTGTGAGCTCCAGGAGAACCGTAACAGCCGAGTTCGGCGCCGAGGTCGTCGCCGACGATCCAGATGATGTTGGGCTGTTTGGTCTGCGCCAAGACGCTGACGGTCATGCCAGTCAGCAAAAGTAATCCGAGCCGGATTTGTCGACGCAGCCTAGTCGTCCCGAGTTGGTTTAGAACAGGAGAGGGGATGGTGGAGCAATTCACGGACAGTTGGGTAAAGTTTGTGGAAGGCGCGCGAGGGCAGGATGGTCACATTAGCTAAAGCACATGACTTCGAAAATCGCAGCGGGGGTTCCGTGGGTGGCGACTATTTCGAGGGTCAGTTGTTGGGTGGTTACGGGCTGGGGCAGGTGAATCACGGCCAGGGTTTGATGATTGTCCGTGACTTCATGCAACACCGCGTCGTCACCATTGCGGAGGCGGAAGTGGCGCACGCAAAACGGCACGACGTCTTCGGGGTGGCCCATGAGAACGGTTTCCAGCGGATGATCCCAATCGGGATCGAAGGCGATGCATACTTCGTGAATCGACTGGGGCTGTGCCCACGTGAGGGAGAGTGTCGGTAAAGCGTCGGTGGGGGCGGCGACCCAAGCATTGGTCTGGGTGGTGGGGCGGGACCAGCCGTTGGCGACTTGCTTGGGGGAAAAAACCTTTAGCGCGGGCTCGCAGCGCAGGGCGAGGTTGCGACCGCCGGGCCGGCGCTCGGGGCACCAGAACTCGAAGCGGTCGATCCCGCTGTTGGCCGGAGGTTCTTGGGTGGAGGTGGTGGCGACGGCGGGGTTAAATTTGTTGGTAACGGACAAGAGACCGGTCACGCGCGATTCGCTTGTGCGTACCGAAACGGCAGAATTGGCCATTAAGCAGAAGAAAAGGTATTGGGAGTGGTCGAGTTTGACGGTGAAGTCGAAAGCGACTTCCTGTTCGCCGGCGGCGAGCGCGATGGTCTTCTGGCCGAGCGTTTTGTCGGGCGTATAGTTGCCTAGTCGTAAGCTGGCGCGCAGTTCGATTTGCAACGAAGTAGCCGCGTCGGCTTGTACGTAGAAGGTAATTTTTGGGACCGTGCCGGCAGCCACGGGGATCAACATGGCCACGCTGTTTTCGAGACGTTGCCAGAGGTGATCGATGGGTAAGTTGGCAAGAATGTACTCGCTGCTGGCGGTGATGGTCGCAGTGCGAGCGAGATCGGCGTCGTCGCGGCGCGGTACGTCGGGGATGTACTGGCCCTTGCGCTGGAGACGGGTCTGTAATGCGCGTATGGTCTCGCCGGAGGCTATGCCGGCGGGGTCGAGCTTCATGGCCAAACAGAGGGCGGCGGCCTCGCCGACGGCTTGGGCCGTGTGCGCACAGGTGACCATTACCCGGGTGGAACCAAAGGCGATGTGGCTCGCGCTGATGCAACGTCCGGCCAGGAACAGATTGCGGATGCTGCGGCTGTAGAGGGCGCGGTAGGGGATTTGATAGACGCCCTTGGCGTGCCATTGCACACACGGGGCCTGCTCGCTGTAAACTCCTTCGGTGGGATGGTGGTCGATGGCCCAGCCCCCAAAGGCAACTGCGTCCTGGTGCGTCCTTTGTTCGACGATATCTTGCTGGATCATCATGTAGTCGCCTTCGAAACGGCGGCTTTCGCGTTTCCCGGGGACGGTGCCGATCCACTCGAGTGTGAGATTAGCGGCATCGGGGTATTCGCCGGAGTTTTTGATATGATTCCAGACGCCGTAGACGATGCGCCAGAGCTCCCATTTTATCGTCTCGGCCTCATGCACTGTGTCGAGGTGGCCGCCGTATTCGATCCACCAAAGCTGGCTGCCGATCGTCCGCGCGTGAAAAGGGCGGGTCTGGCGGTTGCGGATCTTGGAAAGATCTTTCAAGGCAAACGCCGGTGGGACAAAACGCACGGGATGCCCGACCTCTTTGCTATAAAAGAATATGGAGTCGCCCAGAAGGTCGCGGTTTTCTTTTTCCGGTGCCATGCCTTCTGCGAATTCAGTGCGTGCTTCCTGGCCGATGCGAAATGGAGCCCCGGCGGTGAAGCCAAGAATGCCATCGCCTGAGGCGTCGCAGAACAGCGGAGCGCTCAGGACGTAGCACGTGGAGTTCTGGCTGCAAAATCCGCGCACCTTGCTGATCCGGTCGCCGGCGGACTTTTCACATTCAAGAACCTGGGTATTGAGCAGGAGGGTAATGTTGGGCTCGGCGGTCACCTTCTCAAGGAGGACGGTGTCGAAAATCACCGGGTTGCCTTCGCGGTTGCGCCAGAGGTTTTCGGTCATGATCTCGTCGATCACCCCCCCTTCGCGCGCCCAACGGTTGTTGTTGCCCAGGTGGGACGTGGCCCCGAGTGCCCAAAGCCGGACTTCGCTGGATGCGTTGCCGCCCAGGACAGGCCGATCCTGAATCAGGGCCACCTGCAGCCCGGCCCGCGATGCCTGGACAGCCGCACAGACACCGGCGAGGCCCCCGCCGACTACCACGAAATCATGCTGTGACTTCACGCAGAGAGGCGGGCGGCCTTTCGCGGAATCACTGCCTGGGTCGCGCAACAAGGCAAGCGACCGTGAATCCGGCTCAAGCGGGCTTGGTTGGGTAGCTGTGGGGGGCGAGGGAGTCATGAGGTCAGCAATCAGCCAGGCTGGGCCCGGAGGGAAGCAGGGTGGGTCGAGTTTTGCCGCAGAGCAAATGTGCTGGGTCTCATCCTACCGAATTGACGGCTGGCTCGCGATACGTCTTTTGTCTTATATTATATGAAATTGCGCCATGGCTTTTCCCTGAGGTATTCTGGCTGCCAGTCCCATCCGCTCCGAGTAAAGTCATGAATAAACTCAAACAGGTCGCGGTGTTGGTGGACAGTGCATCCGGGTGGGGTCGACGGATTATTGAGGGCATCCTGGCGGAGGCCTTTGTGCATCATCGGTGGCACATCTGGATCGCACCCAGGGATCGCCTAGATTTAACCTTCCTGCCCAAAGGTTGGGAAGGTGACGGCATTATCGCCCGAGTACCTACGATCAAGATCGCCCGATACCTGGCGCAATTTCGCGTGCCCGTGATCAATGTTTCCTCGATTGCCCTGGCCGGGGAAAAATATCCGCGAATCATGCCGGATCATGAGAAGGCCTGTCGGCTCGCGCTTGACCATTTCAAGGCGCGAGGATTCAAGCGGTTTGGCTATGTCGGACCGGTGCGACTGCCCTGGGTGCAAGCTCACTTTGCCGCCTTTCAGAAAGTGTTGGGCGAAGAGGGGTGGCAGGGGAATATTTTCACGAGCCCGCGCGAATTCACCTCCCAACGCGAATGGCAAAGTTGGTTAAGTTCCCTGACCCAGTGGCTCCGGGCCCAGCCCAAACCGATCGCCGTATTGGCTTGGAGTCCCAGCATGGGGCGGGAGGTGGTCGAGGCGTGTCGGATGGCTGGCATTGTGGTGCCCCATGAAGTATCGGTGCTCGGCAGCAACAGCGACGGGTTGCTGGACCGGGCCTGTGATCCGCCGCTGGCCGGGATTTATGAGCCGGGTTTTGAGATGGGCCGATTGGCCGCGAGTTATCTTGATCGCCTGATCCGCCGTGAGGGGACGGTGCCGTCACTCACACGGGTTGAGGCTGCCCGGATCATTCCAGGAGGATCCACGGACACGCTGGCTATCGACGACCCCCAATTGCTCAAAGTCATGCGATTTATTGATGAGCGCGCGTGCGAAGCCGATTTGTCCATCAAGACCATTCTTCAGCACATTCCCATGGCCCGGCGGTCGTTGGAGCGTCGCTTTCGCGACACGTTTGGGCGATCGCCCGCAGAGGAAATTCGTTCCCGCCGGATCGCGCTGGCGCGGACACTCCTTCTGGAAAGTGATCGCTCCATGTCCGAAGTCGCCCACGCTTGCGGCTACGCAAACTACAATTACCTTCATGCGGTTTTCAAAAAGATGACCGGCCTATCGCCGTCGAAGTATCGGTCAGGAGCTCGGTTACGGCAACCGAACTAGTCCTAGGTGCAATCTGATCGGAACGAGCTTCAGCGTTAAGGGGAGAGGTTTTACGATCCCGGTCACCGCTTCACCGTCAGGTAGTCTTAAAGGAGGCGCACGCGGGAGCAAAGTATTCAGGCAGGCTGCCGGTGATCTGTCTGTAGCGGATACGATTCCGCCTCGATTTGCTTCGAAATCGCATCCCTGAGATTTAGCCAGCATTGCGCCCGGCGGGGTAGGGTGGTTCGTCCATGGTGATATTCTTGCGCCTTCCCTGAGTGCAAATCGGGCCGGCCTAGGTTCGGCAATCAGGTTGGCTGGGGTTATGCATTCGGGTTGGCAGTGGAAAAGGCAAAGATCCGCAACTGTTTCCTTGGCGACACGATTCTCATGGGAAACAGCGCAAGGATCCGAGTTGTAGCGGCGTTCCTCGTGGACGCCGGCGGGCGTCGGCCGGCAGTGCTGCGAGAAATCCTTGTCGGGTTGTTTCTTCCCGTCCGGAGCAAAACGCGTTTTGCGGCCTGGGCTGCATAGGATCCAGCAACGGATTCGCAGCCAGCGACTGGATTTCGACAGAATTTGTCTCTTCGCTGCATTTGGGACTTGAATTCCATAATGTATATTGCATACAAACACGCACTGCTTACCAAGCCCCGGCCTCATTGGATGTCCCGTTTGCGTCCGTGATGACCGTTTTCCCCAGCCAAACGCTCAACCCCGCCAAATATGATCAAGCATACCCTCGGTTTCGGCCTTTCCCGACCGAAGCAGACGATTCGATCGTTCGCAGCCGGTTCCTCCCTGCTGCTTTCCACGCTGACCTTGATCGGTCAGACAACGACAGCTCCAAACTCGTCCCAACCTGCCCCTGCCAAAGATGAAACCCTCGTGCTTTCGCCTTTCGTGGTGGATGCCAGTCAGGATTCCGGTTACCGCGCGCAAAACACCCTTTCTGGTACGCGTCTGAACTCATCTGTAGCAGATCTGGGCTCAACGATGACGATTCTGACCCCGGAGGCATGGGGCGATCTTGGTGCTGTGAACACGAACGATCTGATGCTCTACACGCCTGGCGGTGACGTGCGGAATGGCAATTATTCCGATTCGAACAGCGGAAACCTCTTTTGGGGTGATTCGACGGTTTTTCGCGGCATCGCCACGGAGAACATCGTACGCAACTACTTCCGGTCTGAAATTCCTTCTGACGTCTACAACACAGGCCGCATGGAATTTGTGCGTGGCGCCAACGCGGTGCTTTTCGGTGTAGCCGGTGATCCCAATGGCCTGGTCAACCGGGCCACACAAGATGCGAACCTAAACAAAGACAGCTACGTTTACACCTCGCAGGTGGACAACTTCGGATCGGTGCGCAATAGCATCAACTCGAACTACGTTCTGCTGAAGGACAAGCTGGCCGTCCGGGTTGCCCTATTGGATGCCGATCAAAACACCTGGTTGAAGCCGATAAATTTTCAGGACCAGCAGCGCGTCTATGTGGCGGCGCAATATCAACCGATCAAGAATCTGAGCATCAAGGTCAATTACGAGCATTTCGACTGGCTGCGCGCGGCTGGCTCGGGCACCATCAGCTTTGACAGCGTGACCCCTTGGATCAATGCAGGTCGCCCGGGTGTAGCCACGGGTGCGGTGAACACCAACGTGACTCCTTGGCTTCGCGGATATGCCAACAATTCTGCGCGTATCATGGGTGTGTATGATGGTTCTTCGACCGGACCCGTATTGCAGGACTGGAACAACAAGGCGCTGGGAGCGAACAATGCCATCGTCGGATCGACCAACATCTCTCTGCCGGTACCGTTCATGGATCGCCGGTTTGATGTCAACGGCCAGGCTGCAACGCAGAAATTAGGCGGTGCGGACGTCAACGTGTTCGTGGACTACGCCCTGACGAAGGACCTGAACTTCAATTTGGCGATTAACGATGAAAGTGTGGATTACGACTTCATCTCGGCCGGTGGCAACGGACGTTTAAATGTTGATGCCACCACCAATCTGCCGAGCGGGGCACCTAATCCTAATTTCGGTCGCTACTTCACGATCTCTGAACCCGGATTTCGCCTGAAGCAGGAGCGGTTCCGTCGCGATCGCCGGTTCACGATGTCCTATCACCTGGATTTCGCGAAGTTCGACCGCATGCGCTGGTTGGGTGTGCATGATTTCGCGGGCATGTTTGAGCAAGACGTTCAGGAGCAATACTGGGATGTCTTGAATTTGCGGAACAAGACTCCGTTGCCGGGATCTTCCCCGTTGATCGGCCACATCAACAACCGGGTTAATTTCGTCAACTATGTCGATATTGCCAACAACACCATTTACGGAGGTGGGCTTTCCTCGTTGGATTGGGAAGCTGAAGCCAACAAGCTCCCTGGCGTGAGTGCGGCTTGGTTACCAAGTGGCGGTCCGTCCAACATCAAGACGGTGCTGAATTCCCAACTTTATGTCGTGCAGAGCCGGTTTTGGGATAAGCGTCTCGTAACCACGGTCGGTTGGCGTCAGGACGCCATCAACGCCCAAAGCCTTGATCCGACCTCGATCGTGCCTCTTTACCCGACGGGTGCCGGCGCTGGCTTCAATAACTATGCCCGGACCACCAAGCGGAAGCAGGATCCCAGCGCCACCCCAACCAATTGGAGCAAGAGCGCTGTTTTCCACGTCGTCCGGAACAAGGGCATTGTTGATGATTTGTCGCTGAGCTGGAGCACCTCCACATCGTTCGCAGTCTCCAATTTCAATGTCATGCCGGATCGTTCGGATTTCCCGGCCAAAACGGGCAGCACCAAGGATATTGGTCTGAAGGCTGAGCTATTCAATCGTCGGGTCGGCTTAAGCCTCATCAAATTTGATGCCGCCGTTGAAAATCTTGGACTGCAAATCAGTGCGGTGACCACACGCATGAGCGATCTCTTCGAGCTGATCGGAAAGACCGAATATGTCAACGTGCCTCAGGTCGCAGACCGACAGGACAAGACCTCGAAAGGTTATGAATTCCAATTCACGACCAACATTACGCCGAATTGGCGTTTGATGGGCAGTGTCAGCACGTATGAGACGCTCAATCAGAACACCGCGCTGACCACCGGACAGATCATCGACAAGTACAAGAGCCAATGGCTGGCGAACCCAAACGCCCTCGTCCCCAACCGGGGTACGGAAACCGCCCAGAGAACATTTGATGACATGGTCTTCCAATATCAGATCGTTCGGGCGCAGGAAGGACAACGTTCCCTGCTGGAGCGCAAGTACAAGTATGTCGGCATTACCAACTACACGTTCACCGAAGGGCCGCTCAAAGGCTTCTCGGTCGGTGGCAACGTGGTCTGGCAATCCGCCGGAACCACAGGTTACGGCCTTAAACCTGTGGTGAACGCCACGACCGGTGCCACGACGTATGTCCCCGATGCGGCCAATCAGTTCAAGGGTTCGACTCTGATGAACGTAGGCGTGTCCGCAGGTTACGGACGTAAGATCTTCCGCGACCGCGTGCGCTGGGATGTCCAGCTTAACGTCCGGAATTTGATCGGTGTCGATCCGTACGTCATTCGCACCAGTGCAGCGTCCACTGCGCCGACGGTGGCCATCCCGTTGTCGATCTATCGCGGCGACCCGACCACGTACATTCTGACCAACACCTTCAAGTTCTAGTCAGGGGTGTGACTAACAACCGAACGCGGGGGAGGTTCATTCCTCTCCCGCGTATCGGAAACAAGCAGAGAGGTAGCTTATCACTGAAAGCTGAAGATACGACTTCAACATGATCACTGGAATCTTCTGGGCCGTAGCCGCTGGTTTGATGCTGGGCCTCTACGCCCTGCCGAACAAGTTCACCAAGGATTTCCGCGAGGAAAACACGTGGGCTCTGTTCTTCATGCTCACGATGTTTCTCGTCCCGGTGGTCGCGACACTCGCGATCATGCACGGGGTAGGGGAGATCTATGGCACACCCGCGGTCCGCGCAGTTCTTCCCAAGATGGTTGTGACCAGTGTGCTTTGGGGCGTCGGCGTCATGATGTGGGGCAAAGCCATCCATCATATCGGGGTGTCGCTTGGTTTTTCCATTTTTATCGGGACCGTCATTTTGGTCGGTTCCCTGTTGCCCTTTTTCGTCGATGGCCTGCCGCCGTCGCGGGCGCTCCCCGCCCTCTGTGGCGGTCTGTTTTTTGTTTTGCTGGGCGTGTTTGCCAACGGCCGGGCGGGCCTCGCCCGCGAAAGTGATCAGGCCAAATCCGGGGCAGAGGCACCCGCTGGAAAAAAGTCAATGTCGGCTGGTATTACGATCGCAGTCGTCGGTGGCTTGCTCGCGACCGGTTTCAGCTTTGCCAATGCGGTCGGGCGTCCTGCCTTGCACGCGGCAAGCCAGGCCCAGGGCAATCCGGAGTGGGTCACGGCGCTTGCTGTGATGTTCCCGATCTTTCTAAGCGGTGGTGTGGTGATGGCCGGCTATTTTGCCTGGCAACTGTCCACTAAACAGGCGTGGGGCGCGTTCAAGACCCCAGCCTTCGGACGAAACTTTGGTCTGATTCTGGTGATGGCGATCTTTCACTATGCGGCCTCAGCGATCTTTGCCTATGCCGCCTTTAAGCTTGGCCCGGTCGGCAACACGGTGGGCTACGCGATCTTCAACACCTCCTGCGTGGTCACCGCCATTGTCAGTGGTTTGGTGGTGGGGGAGTGGCAGGGTGCGTCATCCCGGGCCAAGAATCTCCTGTACACAGGACTCGCGGGAATGGTGATCGGCATTCTGATAATTTCCTACGGCAACAACCTCGCCGCGGCCGCGACAGCGTCGTGATCACGCCATCCTCCAGCGCCGCACTCCATTCATGAAGATTGCAAAAGTCCCCTTTGGCAATGTCGCCGGCCGGCCGGTTGACCTCTATACGCTGGAAAACGATCGTGGCCTGAAGGTCAAGATCACGAACTACGGCGGCACGGTCACGTCGCTGTCGGTACCGGACCGGACAGGAGTACAGGCAGATGTGGTGTGCGGCTTCAACACGCTCGACGGCTACTTCAGTGAAGCCTACCGAAAAAACTCCCCGTACTTCGGTTGCGTGGTCGGGCGCTACGCCGCCCGGATCAAGGATGGCCGCTTTTCGATCGGGGGGCAAACTCACCAGCTCGCGCTCAATAATCCACCCAACCACCTGCACGGTGGAGTCAAGGGTTTCGACAAGTGCGTCTGGGAAGTTGCAGGGACGCAGCAGGACAGCTCGGCGGTGGCATTGAAGCTGACCTTGACGAGCCCGGACGGGGACGAAGGTTATCCCGGAAATCTCAAGGTGACCGTGGAGTATCGCGTCACCAACGATAATGAACTCCGGATCCGCTATCTGGCCGCCACGGACAAGGCCACACCCGTTTCGCTCACGAACCACACCTATTTCAACCTGAACGGATTCCGTGACAAAGTGCTCGATCATGTGGTGCAGTTGTCAGCAGATCGCTATTTGATCGCGGATCAGACCGGTGTGCCCGTCGGTGACGAAGCCGCCGTGGCCGGGACGGTCTGTGATTTCAACCGCCCGATGTGCTTGGGTGATTGTTTCAAGGAACTGCCGATGGGCTTTGAGCATTTTTATGTATTCAGCAAGCCGGCTCGCGCACTGGCCAAGGTGGCGGAAATTTCGGAACCCACCAGTGGAAGAAAGCTGACGGTGCTTACGTCTGAACCGGGCACACTACTCTACACCGGACGGTACACGTCCGATGATCTGCAGCGGGAAGACGGAACCCGGTACGGTCAGTTCCGCGGGTTCTGCCTGGAAACATCCAAGTTTCCAAACGGCATGAATCTGGCCGGAGCGCCGGCGAGCATTCTTCGCCCCGGGGAGAAGTACGACGAAACCACCGTATACCAGTTCTCGCACGGTTGAAGCCGAGCGAGACCCATCTATTCAATCATATGAAAGCCAAAGCAGTAGCATACACAGGCAATCGCAGCTTGCGCATCGGGGAAAGTGTCCCGGTCGCCCCAGGGGCCGGAGAAGTCCGCCTGGACGTTGGCTACTGCGGCGTTTGCGGGACCGACATGCACATTTTCCATGGCAACATGGATCAGCGGGTCAAAATGCCCCAGATCATCGGCCACGAGGTTTCAGGCACCGTGGCCGAGCTCGGATCAGGCGTTCAGGGGTTGAAAGTAGGGGATACCGTGGCGGTAAGGCCATTGCAGTTTGGTGCTCCCACGACCTTCGACAACGGCCACGCTCATGTCGGCAAGAATCTGAAATTCATCGGTATTGACCTGCCCGGCGGCATGCAGGCTTCGTGGACTGTTCCCGCATACACTCTGCACAAGCTCCCCGCCTCGCTTTCCCTGCAGCATGGAGCGATGATTGAACCCGCCGCAGTCGCTTGTCACGACGTCCGCCTGGGCCAGGTCAAATCCGGGGAATTTTGCGTCGTGATCGGGGGCGGACCCATTGGACTCTTGATCGCGCTCGTGGCGAAATCGAAGGGTGCAACGGTCTTGCTTTCGGAAATCAACGATGCCCGGCTCGCGCTCACCGAATCCCTGGGGATCATCGTGGTGAACCCTCTGAAGCAAGATCTGGTCGAAGCCGTGCGCCAGCACACGGCCGGAGCCATGGCGGATTGTGTTTTCGAAGTCTCGGGTTCCGCCCCCGGTGTGCAGGCGATGACTGAACTGTCGCGGGCACGGGGCCGTATTGTCATGGTGGCGATCCATCCTCAACCGAAGCCCGTAAGCCTATTCAAGTTCTTCTGGTCGGAGCTTCAATTGATTGGGGCCCGGTTGTACGAGGCGGAGGACTTTCAGGAAGCTATTGCCCTGGCCGCTGCCGGAAGACTTTCCCTCGACCGGCTGATCACCCAAGTGAGTCCGATCGAAGAAGCGCAAAGGGTTTTTGAAGGAATTGATGCACGTCCCGACGGTATCAAGACGCTGATCCAGTGCAGCAACTGATCGAAACAGCAGAATGACCTCTATGAAAACTATGTCCCAGTTTAATCTAGCGGGGAAAACCGCTCTCGTCACCGGCTGCAAACGCGGCATCGGTAAGGCCATGGCACTCGGTTTGGCCGAAGCCGGCGCCGACATCATTGGCGTATCCGCTTCGTTGGAGGCAACGGGCAGTGATGTGGAAAAAGCGGTGCGGGCCCTCGGCCGCAAGTTTACCTCATACCACTGCGACTTCGGTGATCGGAAGGCGGTTTATGCATTCATCGAACGAGTGAAGGCTGCGGGGCAGCAGGTGGATATCCTCGTCAACAATGCCGGCACGATATTGCGCAAACCGGCCGCAGAGCATACCGACGACTTGTGGGACAAGGTCATCGAGGTGAACCTGAACGCCCAGTTCGTCCTCGCGCGCGAATTTGGAAAGGAGATGGTCAAGCGAGGGCGCGGCAAGATTATCTTCACCGCATCGCTCCTGACCTTTCAGGGCGGCATCACGGTGCCGGGCTATGCCGCAAGCAAGGGCGCGATCGGCCAGCTGACCATGGCTTTGTCTAACGAATGGGCCAAACATGGGGTCAATGTGAACGCTCTGGCCCCTGGTTATATATCTACAGACAACACCGAAGCTCTGCGCAAGGATCCGGTCCGTAGCGAACAGATCCTTGGTCGCATACCAGCGGGTCGCTGGGGAACGCCGGAGGATTTTATGGGACCGACCATATTCCTGGCCTCGGATGCCTCAAATTACATGCATGGCACAATCCTACTCGTCGATGGCGGCTGGATGGGTCGTTAACCTTATACCAGAGGACAAAATCATGGCAAAGCACAAGGAGACCAAAAAAGGGGCGGATCATTACCGGATGTACATCGACGGCGCGTGGGTCAACGCGAGCGGCGGTGAGCGCATTCCGGTGGAGAATCCGACGAACGAAAAGATATTTGCTTCAGTTCCGGCCGGCGACGTGGCGGATGCCCGTCTGGCGCTGGAGTCGGCGGCCGCGGCGCAGCCCGCCTGGGCGGCCTTGCCGGCCGTGCAACGTGGCCAGTACTTGATCCGGATGGCTGAGTTGATCAGGGCGAATCGCGAGTACCTGGCGCGCCTCTTGACCCTGGAGCAGGGGAAGACCTACGCACTGGCCCTGGGTGAAGTCGATGTCTCCGCAGATTTTCTGAATTTTCCAGCCCAGCAGGCTAGGATGCTGGCAGGTGATATTTTTCCGTCGGACAATCCGCGCGAGCACCTGTTGATCCATAAGGTGCCCTACGGAGTTACAGTCGGTATCGCAGCATGGAACTTCCCGCTGGCCTTGGCTTGCCGGAAGATAGGGCCGGCTCTGACCACCGGTAACGTAATGACGGTGAAGCCTCCCTCCATTACGCCTCTGGCTGTGTTGGAACTCGGGCGGCTGGCTCAAGAAGCCGGCTTACCCAAGGGCGTATTGAATGTGGTAACGGGCGGTGGTTCGACGATGGGCAATGAACTCATCACCAACAAGCTCACCAAACTGGTTACGATGACGGGCAGCACCAAGACGGGACAGGAAATATTCCGTCAGTGCGCGACCAACCTCACAGCCGTCCGCCTTGAACTGGGTGGGAAGGCCCCGTTCATCTTGCTTGAGGATGGTGATGTGGATCAAGCGGTCGCTGCGGCGATGATTTCAAGGTACCTGAATTGCGGGCAAGTCTGCACCTGTAGCGAGCGCTTCTACATTCATGACGCGGTCTATGATGAGTTCGTGAAAAAATTCGTAGCGGCTAGCGCCAAGTTGAAACTGGGCGATCCGATGAAAAAGGGCACCGATATCGGCCCCAAGGTCAGTGGCTATGAGTTGGCGCAGATGGACCAGCGAGTCCAAAAAGCGGTGGCGCAGGGTTGCAAACTCGTCCTGGGGGGCAAGCGACCCAAGGGAACCCGGTTTAGACGGGGGCATTGGTACGAGCCGACCATCCTAACCGAAGCGACCAACGAAATGGAAATCATGCGGGAGGAAGTATTCGGTGTGGTCAGTCCAATCATGCGGATCCACAGCTACGACGAAGCGATCCGACTGGCCAACGATAGCGACTACGGGTTGTCGGCATTCCTGTTCACCCACGACACACGGTTGATCCAGCGCGCTGTCCTGGAACTCGATTTCGGCGAGATCTATGTCAACCGAGCGATGGGCGAGCAACGTCAGGGCTTCCACAATGGCTACAAGTTGAGCGGCACCGGCGGAGAGGACGGAAAGTACGGTTTGGAAAACTATCTCCAAAAGAAAACCTTTTACGTGAATTTCGGCTGATTCCCAATCCGATGAGCAAGATTGTCAAAATTACCACCCGTCTGTTCGCCGTGCCCCTGCCGGAGGTGCTGACCGACGCCAAGCACGGGGATCACTCGCATTTTCAACTAGTCACCGTGACCGTAGACTTGGCGGACGGGAGTTCGGGAACGGGTTACACTTACACCGGCGGCAAGGGCGGCACGGCGATCCGTGCCATGTTGGTGGATGATCTGGCGCCGGTGTTGCTCGGCAAAGATGGCACTGACGTCGAAGGCATCTGGGATTTTTGCGAGTGGCATATTCACTATGTTGGGCGCGGCGGCATCGCCAGTTTTGCCATGGCTGCGCTGGATATTGCCCTGTGGGATATTCGCTGCCTCAAGGCGGGAAAGCCGCTTTGGAAAATGGCAGGCGGCGCGGGCCGTACGTGCAAGGCTTACGGCGGCGGCATAGATCTCAATTTCCCTCTGCCGAAGCTGCTCAAGCATGTGCGCAACTATCTCAACGCCGGATTCAACGGAGTCAAAATCAAGGTGGGTCGCGGTAACCTCGCAGAAGACGTGGCGCGGGTGAAGGCGGTGCGGCAGGAAATCGGCGATGACGTGACTTTCATGGTCGATGCCAACTACTCAATGAGTGTCGACCAGGCTATCGAGGCCGCCAACGCCTTTAAGCCTTACGGCATTACCTGGCTGGAAGAGCCGACCCTGCCTGATGATTATCTGGGCATGGCTAGGATCGCGAAAGCCACCGGGGTCCCTCTCGCCATGGGCGAGAACTTGCACACGATCCATGAATTTGGCTACGCCTTTGAGCAGTCAAACCTGGCCTTCATCCAACCGGATGCCTCCAATTGCGGCGGAATCACACCGTGGCTGAAAGTGGCCGCACTTTCCCGGAAGTACGGTCTCCCCGTCTGCTCGCACGGGATGCAGGAGTTGCATGTCAGCCTGGTTTCCGCGCAGTCGAATGCTGGCTGGCTCGAGTACCACAGCTTCCCTATTGATCAATACACGCTGCGCCCCTTGGTGATCAAAGAACATCTGGCGGTTGCGCCAGACACCCCCGGAATCGGGGTGACATTCGACTGGAAGGCTCTTGCGCCGTTCGAGCAGAAGTTCGGTTAAGTGCTCATTCGATCCTTCCTTGAGCCCCAAGTTGTGCTCAATATATATTACACATTCAATATTGCTTGGATTCCGAGTATGCGCAACCTGCTCCTATGAGTTCTGAACAGCCCATATTTCGAACAATTCGCGAACAGGTTACGCAACGCCTCCGGGATGATGTCATGGGCGGCGTGTTCAAACCTGGGGAGAACCTCAGAGAAGTTGTCTTATCCAAACGTTATGCGGTGAGCCGCTCTCCGATCCGCGACGCATTTCTGCAGCTTGCCCAGGAAGGCCTCCTCGTGGCTACGCCCAATTGCGGAGTGAAAGTCGGATTGAAACTTGATGAGGAAATACAACCGCTAGTAGTGGACATCCGGCTAAAGGTGGAACATTTCGCCATCGAGCGTCTGATTGAGACGATTGATGCAGAAGGCCTGTCCATCTTGTTGCAGCGCTTGGACAAGAACCGCGAAGCCTGCAAATCTGGCGCGCTGCCGGCGATCATCAAAAGCGATATGGAATTTCATCAGGCAATCTTGGAACTGAGCGGCTCTGAGAAACTCTTTGGCGTCTGGAAACATGTCACTTCGGTGATGTTTCTCCATTACGACCGACACGGGGACTGGATGGAAAGCTACACCGAACATCTTGCGATCTTCTCCGCAATCAAGAAACGCGACAAGAAGGCCGCCAAGACCGCCTTGAATCTGAATATTCGTTAGGCATCGTAATTTTCAGACATTCGGCTGAGCGGAATCCGCCTTAATAGGGTGGTCGCATCCGGGCTAACGTTGAGTAAGCCGTGAGACAGGTTGCAGGATGCCATGGGGGTCTGCTGCCCTGTTTTTGTCCCCGTATTTGCGTTGAACCGCAGTGCCCATACCGCAATGTTTCCGGGCCGTCTCCGTGTCTAACTACCCCTATTCTGTATCGGATCATTGGTCGGGAAGCTTTGATGAAACTGCCTTGCGTACCTGGGTGGAGCGCATGCGCGGCAAGTTGGGGGAGCGCCCGGTGTCATTGGGCCTGGTTTTTATGGGACCGCGTTTTTTCCCGCATGCCGAAGCGGTACTGGCCCTCATCAAACAGCACGGAGAGGTGCCGGTGTTGGCGGGTTGTTCCGGTCGTCGGCTGCTTTGTTCGGATCGGGACGTGGAAATGGATGCCGGAATCACATTGTGCCTTTATTCGCTGCCCGGAGTGGATCTGTGCTCAATATCTTTCAACCAAAATGCCTGGCGCGATGAAGTCTTCTCCGAACAGTTGCGCACCGGTGATCGGCCTGACCGGGGCAAGATCAACGGCTGGCTGGTTTTCATGGAGCCATTCGCGATCGACACCGAACAATGGCTCGAAGCATGGCGGAAATCACATGGGCCAGTTCCGGTGCTCGGAGGGCTTGCCAGCGGCCTGCTCGATGACTCCAAGACCCAGATCTATCTGAATGAAACGGTACTGGAGGCGGGTGGGGTGGCCATCGGGGTCGGCGGGGCCATCCGACTCCTCGACATCGTTTCCCAAGGATGCACCCCGATTGGTTCCACCTGGACCATCACCGGCGTGGAAGGAAACAAGATACTCTCCATCGGAAATCGTCCAGCGTACGACGTATTGAAGGACGTATTCGCCAACCTTTCGGACGAGGAGCGACGGAATGCCAACGAGATCCTTTTTGCCGGTTTGGTCGTCGATGAGTACCTTGAGGACTATCAGCGGGGTGACTTTCTGATCCGGGACATTCTTGGGGCAGACCCGGCTACCGGGGCCATTGAAATTGGTGCCTTTCCTCGCGTCGGACAGACGTTACAATTTCAGCGCCGCGACGCCGAAACCGCCATAGTTGACCTGAAAGGCATCCTGGCCCGGGCTCGCCAGGAGATAGGGGACCGAATGGTTTATGGTGGGGTACTGTGCAGCTGCAACGGCCGGGCCAAGGCTCTGCTGGGAAACCGGATGGAGGATGCTGCGATAATCCGGGAAGTACTTGGCCCCATAGGTCTGACCGGCGTCTTTTGTGACGGTGAGATCGGGCCGGTGGGGAAGAGGAATTATCTCCACGGCTATTCGGCCTCGCTGGCTCTGTTTGTAGGGAGAGCGACAGCGAGCTAGGATCAGCTGAGCCTTGCAAAGGTTCGATACTGGGCGTCGACCCTGCATCGTGCGAATGGCCTGAGCCGCTCTGGGCCAGAAGCGGGAGCCCAGTCCCGCGCCGGGACTCGCCGAAAGTCGTAAGAAGAGGAGAAAGTTTAACTTGACCTAATTTGTATGCAAAATGCAATATGGCGGACGTTACCCTCCCCGCGAGCCCCATGCTTGAATCTGCGTTATCCCCATTTCGCCTCCGCGTTCATTGTCGACCCCGGATCCAGAAGAGCAGCGGACTGATCCGTTGTTTGCATCCCACCTCAGGATCATGACCACCCATTCATTGTTCAAACTGGGGATTCTTTGGGGCGCTATTGTGGTCGGTCTGATCGACGCGTCGGAGCCGAGGAAAGAAGCCGATTTCAATTTCGGATGGCGTTTTAGCCTTTCCGAGCAAAGCGGCCTTGAGCGCCCGGATCTGGATGACTCCTCATGGCGATCGATCCGTCTGCCCCATGACTGGAGTGTCGAGGCGGCGTTTGACCGCGAGAGGGGCGATGGCGCGACCGGCTATCTGCCGGGTGGTATAGGCTGGTATCGGAAGCATTTCGTCATCCCAACGGAGGAGGAATCCAAACTGCATTTGGTCTACTTTGACGGGGTCTACAACAACGCCGAGGTGTGGATCAACGGCGAGAAACTGGGCTTCCACCCTTATGGCTACACGCCCTTCTGGTACGATCTAACGCCCTATTTGAGGAAAGATGGCGCTGAGAACATTCTCGCTCTGCGGGTGGATCGCAGTCGGTTTGTCGACAGTCGTTGGTATCCCGGATCCGGCATCTACCGAAATGTGAAGCTTCTGACGCTGGACCGGCTGCATGTGCCTGTCTGGGGCACCTATGTGACCACGCCCGCCGTCACGAGGACATCCGCCACGGTCGTCATCGAGATCAAGGTGAAGAACGACTATGCCCAGCCCAGTCAGGTTCAGGTTAGCACGGGCCTGATTGATCCTTCCGGCCGGAGGGTCAGCCATCAGAGCAGCAGTCTGACACTACCGGGAGACAAAGAGGGTCTCTGCATCCAGCGATTTTCGGTTCCGTTGCCACAGCTTTGGGACCTTGACCATCCTGGACTTTACCAGGCAGTCACGACGATCAGCACGGACGCGGGAGTGAATGACGTCGCCACAACCCCGTTTGGGATTCGGAGCATCCGGTTTGATGCGAACGAGGGCTTTTTCCTCAACGACGTGAATCTGAAGATCAAGGGCGTTTGCCTCCATCACGACGGCGGACTCGTCGGCGCCGCGGTACCGGCCGGAGTGTGGCGCCGCCGACTGGCGGAGCTGAAGGAAGCAGGGTGTAACGCGATTCGGTTATCGCACAACCCGGCTTCCGAAGAGTTTTTGAACCTGTGTGACGAAATGGGATTCTTGGTTCAGAACGAGTTTTTCGACGAATGGGACAACCCGAAGGATAAGCGACTAAACAAGTGGGAGACCAAGATCGACTACATCACGCGCGGTTACGGCGAGCATTTCCAAGAATGGGCCGAGCGTGATTTGAAAGCAACGATGCTGCGGGATAGGAATCACCCCTCGGTCTTCCAGTGGAGCATTGGTAACGAGATCGAGTGGACCTACCCGGCCTACGCCAAGGCGACCGGGTTTTTCGACATGGACTGGAAGGGCAACTATTTCTGGTCAACTCCGCCCAATCCACCGGAGGTGATCCGAAAATTGGTGCGGGAGGGCGAGAGCACCGCTAAATATTCCATGGCCAAGACCGGCGCCAAGCTCGCGGCCTGGACGCGGGAGATGGACCAGACTCGTCCGGTTATTCTAAACAGCATTTTACCCTCGGCCAGCTATGAGTCCGGGGTGGCTGATGTGCTCGATATTCTTGGTTTCAGCTACCGTCGAGTGATGTATGACTATGGACACCGATACTATCCGACCAAAGTCATCATGGGGACTGAAAATCTTCCCCAATGGCACGAATGGAAGGCGATCATGGAGCGACCGTTCATCAGCGGCACGTTTCTCTGGACCGGCATTGACTATATGGGTGAGGCACGAGGCGGCTGGCCGAAGAAAGGCACTGATTCCGGCCTGCTCGACCTCGCCGGTTTCAGGAAGCCCGCTTACCACATGCTCAAGTCGCTGTGGAACGACGCGCCACATGTGTACCTGGCGACGCAGCTGCTGGAAAAATCTCCCTACCGTGTCGATGAGATTGATGGGGCGGTGGTAGAACGAAAGCCCGGCGCCTGGGAGCACGCGCTGTGGGTCTGGCCCAAGACCAACGAACATTGGAACTATGAGCCGAAGGCTGAGACCGTGGTTGAGGTGCTTTCCAATTGTGAGTCGGTTGAATTGACGCTCAACGGGCGTTCCCTCGGAACGAAGCATCTGAAGGATTTTGCGGATCATATCTTCAAGTGGGCGTTGCCGTATGAGGCGGGTACTCTCGTCGCCAAGGGTGTCAAACAGGGGAAGACCGTCAGCACACAGTTGGAGACGAGCGGTGTACCAGCTCGGGTTGAACTTACAGCTGACCGAAACGAGCTCAACGCTGACGGATATGAAGTGGTTCACGTGGTGGCCCAGCTGGTCGATGCCGAAGGCAATCCGGCGCGAGTCGAGAACCGATTGATTCGTTTTACCGTAGACGGGGATGTCAGAATTCTCGGCGTGGACAATGGAGCCATCGACAGCGTGCAGGACTACCAAGCGAATCAGGTCACGACGGATCAAGGCCGCTGTCTCTTGCTGATACAGGCCAATCGGAAGGCGTCCATCGTCCGCGTCATGGCCCAAGTCGAAGGATTGAGCAGCCTTCCGCTGAGCATTGAATCAAAATGAGCACCAGGTTTCACCATCTAGATTCAATCCCCGCTCGTTCTTTCCCAATGCACCCTACTATTGGCAAGATGCTGGCGTCGGAATTCGGGAATGGTTGCTGTCGAATCGTCGGCGTGTTGGGAAAAGTACTAACGGTGACCTGTTGTCTGAGCATGTTTGGACAAACTACGGTGGCTGCGACTCCGCCGGTAAGCGCAGCGGTGCAGCGCTTTCGAGCACAGGGCGAGATCTTTGAGGATCTCAATGAATTCTATTCCACCTTCAAGTTCACGCCGGTGGAGGGTATCGGTTTTCAGGAAGGCGTTTCGCGGCGTGATCCGACCTCCGTCATAAAAGTCGGCGACCTCTATTACGTGTGGTATACGCGACCGCCGGAAGGGTTGCCTGTGGTGGGTTGGGAGGAGGCGGATGATACGCACAGGGCCTACCATTGGGATCTGGCGGATATTTGGTATGCGACATCTCCGGACGGTCGCCATTGGACCGAAAAGGGGCTTGCGGTTGGCCGGGGACCACAGGGGGAATTTGACGCCCGCAGTGTTTTTACGCCGGACGTCCTTGTCGCCGATGGGCGTTATTACCTCTTCTATCAGGCCGCTGGCAGCCTGGCGCAAGGCTATCGTCGCCCAGGTCCCAGCAAGTTCGGAGGGGACTTCCGCAATAATGTAATCGGCATGTCGTGGGCAGATTCGCCCAATGGCCCTTGGCATCGCTGGTCTCAGCCCATCTTGCAGGTGGGTGGGCCCGGTGATTGGGATGCCAACGTCGTGCACGATCCGAGCCTGGTGGTTCGGGAAGGAAAATTCTGGCTGTATTACAAGAGCAGTCCGCGCCAGCCGGGACTCCTTTTGCCGGGTCAGGAGGCGAGCAAGCAATGGGCGGATCTAAGGATTGGCTGGGGCGTCGCAATTGCAGACAGGCCCGAGGGTCCCTACGTGAAATCGCTACTGAATCCCGTGATTTGTGGCGGGCATGAGGTCATTGTCTGGCCGTATCGGAAGGGCGTCTGTGCGCTGCTGATTCAAGGTCCGGAAAAGGGCAGTCTCCAATTTGCAGAGGACGGTCTGAATTTTTGTCCGATGGCTCACGGGCTGGATGTGCCGGAAGCCGCCGGGGTGTTCAGAGAGGGGAATTTCACCGATACCGATATCCAGCCGGGGCAGGGTATCACCTGGGGCTTGTTCCACAAGTTGGGACCGTGGAACTATCTCATGCGTTTCGACTGTGACTTGAGTCTGCCGAACGGCGAAAAGAAGCGCCATGAATACGAGGCGCTGCAGAAATGGAGAAAAGAATGACGATCGCGGGCCTGCTTCGATATTTTGTCATGGCCACCACTGTCTTGGTGGCAGGTCCGCGGCTGCTCCACGCTGAGTCGTCAGATGGTCCATGGACCCTTGATTTGAGCGGCCAGCAATGGCAGATGGAAGGAATCCGGCCAGGGCAAGGAGTGGTCGAGGGCTTTGCTGAACCAAGCTTCGGCGGGTTCAACTGGAGTGGCGCTGATGTCCCCGGCGATGTCTATACTGATCTGTGGAGGGCAGGTCAGATTGACGATCCACATTACGGTCGCAACGGCATGAAGGCGAAATGGGCCATGGAACTGGAATGGTGGTACCGCCGCAGCTTCAATGTCCCCGAGTCACAGGAGGGTCGGGTGGTGCGCCTGCTATTTACGGGTGTCGACTACGCCTGTGAGGTCTGGCTGAACGGGCAGCATCTCGGCCGCCATGAAGGGATGTTCTCGTCGTTTGAATTTGAGGTGGGACGATTGATCAATTACGGCGAGGGCCGGGCAAAAAACGTGCTCGCCGTCCGGCTCGATCCGCCTCCCCGGAATTACACCCAGGTAGGAGGTCGTAAGTTCGCGTGGATGGGAGATTATTGGCGCACCCTCACTCCGATGGGTATTTGGAAGCCTGTCCTTGTGGTGGCCACGGGGGCTGTCCGGATCAGCAATATCTATCCCACCACTGAAATTCACAGGGATGCTTCGGCAAAGGTAATAATCCAGGTTACCCTGGCCCACGACGGACGGACGATGCCGGCCGGAACCCGGGTCCGGACCGTGCTGCGCGGGGCGAACTTCGAGGGGCCGGACTACACGGCCGAACAAACGGTTTCGTCTCTCCCGAGCGATGGCGTGGTGACGCTCTCACTCGACGTTCCTGACGCCAGGCTCTGGTGGCCGTGGGATCTGGGCACCCCCAATTTGTATGCGGTGGAGACCACGATCACCGATTCTGAGGGACAGGTCATGGACCGATCTGCCACGCGATTCGGCATCCGGGAAATCCATATGGAGCGGAATCCGGGTTTCTCAGAAAAAGAAGTCAAATTTCCTTGGACGATGGTGATCAACGGCAAGCATGAATTCCTGCGATCCGCGGCTTGGGGCGGGCCGCCGGACGTTTTCTATGGGCGCAGCAGTCCGGAAAAGTACCGCAAACTCGTAGAGCTGGCGCGAGCGGCCAACGTCAACAACCTGCGCATCTTCGGTTGGCACCCCAGCGAGGTGGATCATTTTTATGATCTGTGTGACGAACTGGGCCTCACTGTCTGGCAGGATCTGATTCCGCTGGCTTCGGTCGACGTGCCGCCGGATGCGGCTTACCGGGAGTCGACCTACGCCGAAGCGATCGCCGTGATCCGCGACTTGCGCCCTCATCCATCGCTCGTGCTCGTCGAAGGGGGGGAGGAATCGCTCTTTTCGCGCAGCAAGCCGGAGGTTCTGGCCCGCACGGCCAGATTCCTGGTCGACCTCGAGAAGGCGATCCGCCCTTACACAGCTCTGCCTTTCATACCGACCTCACCCTTGAGCCATCCACCGATTCTCCAGCAGCTCGGCATCGGAGGACCCAAGGACAGTGCGCATACGCATGCGGCATTTTACCAGATCGGGGCGAAGCTGATCGAAGACGATGTGGCGGGTTGGGATTACGCGGCTATTCCGGAGTTTGGTGTCACTTCCGCGCCGAATGTCGAAAGCATCCGCAAATTCATCCCGCCGGCGGAAGTCTGGCCACCCGGTCCCAGCTGGGGATACCACTGGGCGGATCTCGATGTGTTTCGGGCGCTCAATTTTCAGATTCTGGGCGACGAGCATACCGGTTCGCTCGAAGACTTCGTGGCGGCCACGCAGATCGCCCAGGGGACAATTTTTCAGTACGGGATCGAGCACATGCGGCGGCGCAAGCCGAAATCCACCGCGATTTCGATCTGCCACCTGATGACCTTCTCACCCGATTTCAAATGGGGCATCGTGGACTATTTCCAGCAACCAAAACGATCCTATGAATTTGTGCAGCGAGCCTATCAGCCGCTGTTGGTCTCCCTCGCTCACGCCAAACGACGCTGGCTGCCCGGGGAGAATTTCACCGGTCAGATCTGGATCGTAAACGATTTGATCAAGGAGTTTGGGGCCACGACGTTGCGGGTCGAGATTTCCAGTCCAGATGGGAAGATGCTCTATCAGCAGACGCATTCTGTCGCAGGGATTGCTGCGGACAGTGCGGTGGCGGTGGCCCCGGTCGAGTGGTTGGTGGATGGCAAACTTGGCGATTTCTTCCGGGTTGCTCTGACCTTGCGGGATGCTGACGGAAAGACGCTTTCTGCGAACCACTATGATTTGCTGCGCGGTGACCAGGATCTGGCCCGGCGCGAGTGCAAGGAACGAGCCGAGAGATTCTCGGCCAATCGTGAGCGATATGCACCGGCGGATTATTACCGATACTTCCCCGGCCTTTCGGGAGAATCAAGATTTCGGCAAATGGGCGAAAGTTTTCCCGCGGCCACCGGCTTTCCTGCCGCGCGGACGCCCTCCAATCCTTGAAATGTAGCTGCCCTATGAATGCTCCTGAAAAGGCCCCCGTCGAACCAGTCGTGCAATTCAACCGCCGCGGTAACATCGGGTTCATCGTCTTTAACCGGCCGAAGGCTAATGGCTATGAAATCGGGTTCATGACTCGCCTCAACGAGGCAATCGATGCCGCGAACGCTGATACCGAGGTTCGCGTTGTCATCATTCGCAGCGCTCTGGCCCGATTTTTTTGCGCCGGGGCAGATATTCATGCCTTCGTCCAAAATTCTGTCATCGATAACAAGGCGATGGTGACGATGGCTCGGCTAGCCTTGGAGAAAATCGAAGGCAGTGGAAAAATATTCATCGCCGAGCTGAGCGGACACACACTCGGCGGCGGCTTGGAGATCGCCCTCGCTTGCGATCTACGTTTTGGGGGCGATGGCACATATACCCTCGGATTGCCTGAAGTTAAGCTGGGGTTGACGCCTGGCAATGGAGGCAGTCAGCGCCTGCCCAGAGTGATCGGTCGGAGTAAGGCACTTGAAATGCTTATTACCGGTGATAGCATCGGTCCGCAGGAAGCCCACCGTCTCGGACTGCTGAATCGTATTTATCCTACCAGCGACCTGCAGCGCGAAACAGAGGAGTTTGCCAGGACCTTGGCCGCGGGTGCGCCGCTCGCGGTCGCAGCCATCAAGCGCGGCGTCCAGGCCGGGGCCACCCTAAGCCTGCCAGACAGTCTCGCACTGGAATCGGCGCTGGTCGAGCCGCTCTATGCGACGCGGGATGCCCGTGAGGGTTTTCTCGCGTTTACCGAAAAACGCCCTGCGGTTTACCGCGGAGAATAAACCCGTTCAATTCTTACCCTCAGGCATCAGCAACGACCTCACGATTCCCATGAAATCAAGCACCAGCAAGCGCAAGTTCTACCCGTGTTACATCAATGGCAAGCGGATCGGCCGCCCCGGCGGCGAGCGGGTGCCGGTTTCAAACCCGGCCAATGGCGAAGTGTTTGCAGAGGTGGCGGCCTGCTCGCCTGAGCAAGTGCAGCAGGCTTTGGAGACTTCCGAAGCTGCGCAATTGAAATGGCAGAATTTACCGGCGATCCGTCGTGCGAATTACATCATGGCAATCGCAGAGCGATTGAAGGCCGAGCGCACGCATTTTGCGCGATTGCTGGTCATGGAGCAGGGCAAACCCCTGGCCGAGGCATTGGGCGAGGTCGATGACACGATTCGCTACCTGTCATATAACGCCGAGGCCGCACGTCGGTTGGAAGGAAACATATATCCGTCTGACGAACCAAATGAACAGCTTTGGATCCACAAAGTGCCGTTTGGTGTGACGGTCGGTCTTTGCGCCTTCAATTATCCGTTGGCTCTGATCGGACGCAAGCTGGGGCCTGCTCTGGTCACCGGCAATACGATGGTGCTCAAACCCCATGAACTGACCTGCGTGACCGCCTCCGAATTTTGCCGTCTGGTGGATGAGGCGGGTCTGCCACCCGGCGTGGTCAACCTGGTGAACGGGATTGGCAATGGCGTGGGTTCGCAGCTGGTGTCCAGCGCGATAACCAAGCTGGTCTCCGTCACGGGCAGTATCCGCGCCGGCCAGGCAATCTATGCGGCGGCGGCCCCCAACATCACCGCGCTTTCACTCGAGCTGGGCGGCAAGGCTCCCTTCATTGTGCTCGAAGATGCCAACATCGACAAGGCGGTGGAGGCGGCGGTGGTCGCCCGTTACGCCAATTGCGGCCAGGTGTGCATCTGCAATGAAATGGTGCTGGTGCATGAGAAGATCGCCGACGAGTTCACCGCCAAGCTACTGAAACGTGTGGCCCGGATCAAGGTAGGTGATCCGATGAAAAACATCGGCATGGGGCCCAGTACCAGCGCAGCCGGCCTCGCGCGCGTTGATGATATTGTGAGGAAAACCGTGGCGGAAGGGGCGGAACTGGCTTGTGGAGGACGTCGCCCGGTAGGCAAGGCCTTCGCAAAAGGCAATTGGTATGAGCCGACCGTCCTGCTCGGAGTCAAACGACACATGACGGCCTTGCAGGAGGAAATTTTCGGTCCGGTGCTGCCGATCACGAAAATCTCCGGCTACGAGGAAGCCTTGGCGATCACCAATGCCCGTAATGACGGTTTGTCCGCCTACCTTTGGACGAAGGACTACCGTCGGTTTATGCACGCGATTGCGAATATGCAGGTTGGCACAATTTTCATCAACAAGGGCATCGTCGGGTACATCCAGGGCTACCACAACGGGCATAAGTTGAGCGGTCTTGGCGGGGAAGACGGCGTCTACGGCATCGAAGGTTTCCTACAGAAGCGCACCATCTACCTCGGTTGCGACTGAACCAGATACCGAACGTACGCCCGTAATCTCATGAAAAGTTCCAAGACCAAGCAGCGGATTTCGATAAGCAAACCATCCGCAACGATCAGTGAACGTGAAGCGCCGGGCTTCATGACACCGGATAATGCGGCCGGTGGATCAGCGCAGGCCAGCGTTGAAGGACGCTGGACGTTGGACCTAAGTTCCACGTATTGGCAGATGGAAGGCATCCGTCCGGGGCAGGGCGTGAAGGAGGGGTTTCATCTGCACCTCGGTGAGCATTGCAGCAGTACTTTCAATTGGAACGGTGCGGAGGTGCCAGGCGATGTTTACACCGATCTCTGGCGGGCTGGGGAAATAGACGACCCGCACTTTGGCCGCAACGGCATGAAGGCGAAGTGGGCGATGGAGCGGGAGTGGTGGTATCGCTGCAAGTTCAAGGTTCCGGAATCCCAACGCGGGCGTGCCTTCCGGCTGGTTTTCGACGGCGTGGACTACGCGTGTGAGGTCTGGCTGAACGGCAAGCGTCTCGGTCGGCATGAGGGCATGTTTTCCCCCTTTGAATTCGAGGTCGGGCGTTTGCTGTATATTGGCGATGACGGCGACAACGGCCTGGTGGTCAAACTCGATGCGCCTCCGCGCACGTATCGCGATGTATGCGGTCGGAAATTTGGCTGGCACGGCGATTACTGGCGCACCCTCACCCCGATGGGAATTTGGAAGCCGGTGCGTCTCGTTGCCACTGGGGCGGCCCATATTGCGGACGTGTATCCGCAATCACAGATTCACGCAGACGGCTCGGCCACGGTGACGGTACAAGTGCAGCTGGCGGCGCACAAAGCGAGCCTGTCCAAGCGCGTCGAGGTGAAGGCCGTGATCCGCGGCGCCAATTGCGAGGCCGGCCCATTCGAATTGACCTCATCCGTGGCCAGGTTGAAGGCCAATCACCCCATCACGCTGACTTGGAATCTTCCCAATGCCAAATTGTGGTGGCCATGGGATCTCGGAGAGCCAAACCTGCACCAGGTCGAAGTGACGGTTCTCAGCTCAGCCGGGACGGTGTGGGACAATCAGATAACGCGCTTCGGCATCCGCGAGATCCGCATGGAACGCAACCCGGGCTACACCGATGACGAGGTCAAGTATCCGTGGACGCCGGTGATCAACGGCAAGCATACGTTCTATCGCTCCGCCAACTGGGGCGGTCCGCCGGATATTTTCTACGGTCGTTGCAGTCCGGAAAAGTATCGGAAACTGGTGGCGCTCGCGAAGGAGTCGAACCTGAACAACCTCCGCATCTTCGGCTGGCATCCAACGGAAGTGGATTTGTTCTACGATCTCTGTGACGAGCACGGCATCACGGTCTGGCAGGACTTGCTGCCCATCGCTTCGATCAATCTGCCGCAGGACAAGAAATTTCGGGACGATACCTATGCGGAAGCGGTGGCGTGTTTGAAAACCCTCCGGCGGCATCCGTCCCTCGTGATGCTCGAAGGCGGGGAGGAGAGCTTTTACGGCAACGAGGGCCTGGAGTATAACGTCCGGTTCATCGTCGGTTTAGAGAAGGTCATCCGGCCTTACACCAATCTGCCTTATGTTCCGACCTCGCCACTCAACTGGCCGCCATTGCTGCATGAAATGGGGGTTGGTAAGCCGAAGGACAGCGGGCACACGCACAAAATGTTCTACACCATCGGTGCGCTTATGATGGAAGAGGAAATCCCGACCTGGGACTACGCGGCGATCCCGGAGTTTGCCGTGAGTTCGGCGCCCAACGTCGAGAGCATCCGGAAGTTCATTCCTGCCGACGAGGTTTGGCCCCCCGGACCTAGCTGGGGCTACCACTGGGCAGATTTGGACATTTTTCGAGCTCTGAACTTCCAGGTGCTGGGCGACGAATGTACGGACTCGCTGCAGAAATTCGTCGACGCCTCGCAGATCAACCAGGGCACGATCTTCCAGTATGGCATCGAGCACGTGCGTCGCCGCAAACCCAAGACCAGCGCCATCTCGCTCTGTCATTTCATCACCTTCTCGCCTGATTTCAAATGGGGTATCGTGGACTATTTCCAGGAGAAGAAGCTGTCCTTCGACTTCGTGCGCCGGGCATATCAGCCCGTGCTCGCCTCGATGCAATTCGACAAACGACGCTGGCTGCCAGGCGAGTCTTTCGCGGGAAGGCTGTGGGTCGTAAACGACCGCCACCAGGCATTTGCCAACTGCAAACTGACCACCACCGTGCGGGATGTGGGTGGTGAGGTGCTGCATGAGCAGACGGACCGTATCAAGTCCGTGGCGGAGAACAGTGCTACCCTGCATGCCAAGGTACAGTGGACTGTGACCGATAGTTCGCCGGGCAGCTTCCGCGTCGACCTCGTGCTCCTCGACGATCAGGGACGAGAACTATCCTCCAACCACTACATCCTTCTCCGAGGTGACCAGGCTCAGGCCAAGAAGGATTGTGGGCGGCTCTCCGCCGAATTGCGTGCACTCAAGTCAAAATTCCACTCGGCTGACTATTATCGATTCTATCCGGCGCTGTCCGGACCGGATCGAGCCGGTCACATGGGTGATGCGCCGGACAAGGCCGCTGATTTCAAGCCATGAACATGAACTCCAAACTGACGGTTACTTCTTCGCGCACTCGGCGGCTGCTCGCGGGTGCCGGGGTGTGCTTGCTTCTCCTCGGTCCGGCCTCGTCCGTCCGGTCTGGGGCAGCCCCGGCCGCGCCCGTCGCAGCACTACCTGAAGGTTCCCGTCCGGGAGTTGCGGTCATCGAGTTCAAGGACGACCGGCTTCCGTCCGAACTGAAGGCGAACAAATCCACGGTGGCCATAGTCCCGAGTCTGCTGCGACCGGGAGGACACGCGCTTGAGGTCAACTTCGACAGCAAGGAGTCCAGCTCCGGGGTCACGATCAGTCCCGCGCAGCCCTGGGATTGGAGCGCGCAGGGTGATTGCCACCTGGCCTTCGATGTCGTCAACACGGGCAATTTCTCGGTGGACCTGTTCGTGACGATCAATGACCGGTCCGGGGCGACCGTTACCCGCCGCGCTTCCGTTCCAGCCGATCAAAAGCCTGTGAACTGTTTCTTTGTGCTCAAAGGGGAAGAATTGGATGTAGAAACGGGGCTGGCGGACAACGCGCCGGCCTGGCCGACTTCTGCGGCCATGTTGGTGGGCCGGAAGGGTGCCGGGAAGAAGCTGAATATCGCAAAGATCGTGTCCGTCACCTTGCGCACCGATGTCATGGCCCACGACAAGCGGCTGGTTTTTGACAATTTCCGTGTCTTGCCCAATCCCCTTACCGATCCGAACTTCCTCGTGGGCATCTCCGATGAATTTGGGCAGAATGCGAAGGTCGAATTTCCGAACAAGATTCATTCGGCGGCGGAACTCAAGCAACGGGCGGATGCCGAACTCGCTGAGCTCGCAAAGTCCCATCCGCTGGCTGATCGATCCAAATTCGGCGGTTGGAAGAACGGACCGCGCCTGGAAGCCACCGGCTACTTCCGCACCGCCAAGGTGAACGGCCGGTGGACGCTGGTTGATCCCGAAGGCTATTTGTATTTTGCACTCGGAATCGCCAACGCGCGGATGGCGAATACCGCGACCGTGACCGGGGTGGACTTCCGCGAACCGACAGTGCGTAGGGTGGACCCCGAAGACGTGACACCGGAGGACTCGAAGGGATTCATCCAGACGAGCGACGCTGCACGCCAAACGCGGTTCATTGCGTCCGAGTTGCGGCATAAGATGTTCAAGTGGCTCCCTGCCTACGATGATCCGCTCGCGGATCACTATAGCTATGAACGTTCGGTCTTCCTCGGGGCGGTAAAGCACGGTGAATCTTTCAGCTTTTACGAGGCCAACGTGGAACGTCGCTACGGCCAGACCAGCCCTGGCTCATATCTCACCAAATGGCGCGACGTGACGGTGGATCGGATGCTGGATTGGGGCTTCACCTGCCTGGGGAACTGGGCCGATCCGTCATTTTACCATGTCGACAAGATTCCATACTTTGCCAACGGCTGGATCATTGGGAACTTCAAGACGGTGGCCGCAGGTTCCTGGGCGCCGATGCCCGATCCGTTTGATCCGGAATTCGTGCGTCGCGCCGGCATCACCACCCGGGCGATTGCGCGGGAAGTCCAGGACAGCCCCTGGTGTGTGGGCGTGTTTGTTGACAACGAAAAGAGCTGGGGCCGCACGGGATCGTTTGAATCACAATATGCGATTGTGATCAGTGCCTTGAAACTCGCGGCCACCGACAGTCCGACCAAAGCCGAGTTCGGGAGGATCCTTAAAGCAAAATATGGCACGATCGAGTCGCTGAACCAAGCCTGGCAGACCTCGATCGCATCCTGGGATGCACTGGCGAAGGGGGTGACGGTGAACGCCCGCAACAAGACGGTGCAGGCCGATTTCGCCGAATTGTCTCTGACCTATGCGAGCGAGTATTTCCGCGTGGTGCGCGATGCGCTGCGCGAAGTAATGCCGCATCACCTGTACATGGGTGTGCGCATGGCCGGGTGGGGGATGACTCCGGAGGTTGTCGCGGCGGCGAGGAAGTATACCGACGTGGTCAGCTACAATCACTACAAGGAAGGATTTCGTAGTGAACAGTGGGCGTTCCTGAAGGACGTGGACATGCCCAGTATCATCGGAGAATTCCATATGGGTGCGACCTCGGACACCGGGTTGATTCATCCCGGACTGGTCTATGCCGCGGATCAGGCCGACCGGGCCCGCATGTTCAAGGAATTTGTGGAGGCCGTCGTGGACAATCCATATTTCGTCGGTGCGCATTGGTTTCAATACACCGATTCGCCCCTCACCGGCCGGTCTTATGACGGCGAGAACTACAATGTCGGTTTCGTGAGCAATACCGACGTTCCTTATCCGGAAATGGTGAAGACCGCGAAAGCGTTGAACCAAGAACTTTACCCGCGTGCCTACGGCAACCGGCCGGCGAAATAAGCACCGGCACGCGGTTCCCACCGGCCACACAAATATTTAAAAAATTACCGCCCCTTCCTTCTCTCCACCAAAACCCAAGCCCCATGATTTCTCCCAACGCCAGAAACGCCTTCCTGATTGCGATCATCGTAACCCTGGGAGGCTTCGTCTTCGGACTCGATGCCGCCGTGATTTCCGGCACGGTGCCATTTATCACCTCGAAGTTTGACCTGACCGAGATGCAGATGGGTACCGCGGTCAGCGCGCCTGGCATGGGCGTGTTGTTCGCCTTGCTGCTGGCAGGGTATGTATGTGACAAGTTTGGCCGCAAGAAGGCGTTGGTGTTGGTGGCCGGACTTTACCTGATCTCCGCGGTGTGGTCTACACTGGCGACCAGCTACATCACGTTGGTGATTGCCCGGTTCATTGGCGGTCTGGCGTTTACCTCGCTGTCGCTCGCTTCGATGTACCTGGGCGAAATCGCGCCGCCCAAGTGGCGCGGCAAGCTGGTCACGATGAACCAGACCAGCATCGTGCTGGGCTTCTCGGCGGCATACTTCCTCAATTACTACATTCTGCTGGCCTCGAAAAGCGACGCCTCCTGGGCCGTCGAATGGGGTTTCACCACGCAGGCCTGGCGTTGGATGCTGGGGACGGAAATTCCCTTCGCGCTGATCTGGTTTGTTGGTCTCTTTTTCGTGCCGGAGAGTCCCCGCTGGCTTTACCGCAATGGCCAAGTGGAGGCGGCGAGAAGAGTCATGGCCAAGGTGTTGCCACCGGAGGAAATCGAGATCGAAATGAAGGAGATGGCGGAAAGTCTGCATAAGGGGGAGTCGAGTCCTTCCGTGTGGGTGCAGTTCCGGCAGTTGTTCAGTGCTCGGCTGCGACTGGTTCTGCTCCTGGGGTTGACGATTGCCGCAGTCCAACCCGCGACCGGCATCAACGCAGTGTTGTTTTATGCGCCCACGGTTTTTGAGCAGCTGGGCGGCGGGACGGATGCGGCGTTCCGGCAATCGGCGGTGGTGGGAATCGTCAGCGTGATCTTCACGATTTTCGCCATTCTGCTGATCGACAAGGTGGGCCGGCGCCCCATGATGATCGGCGGATTGATCTGGTGTGCGGTGAGCCTGGGCGTCTGCAG
>Ga0066420_1000038_pt1 | contig 45672 bp, 36 predicted proteins | sample LakWasMet28_LOW6_2_FD_59547 | JGI IMG/M metagenome (GOLD analysis project Ga0066420, IMG submission 59547) | Freshwater sediment methanotrophic microbial communities from Lake Washington under simulated oxygen tension - Sediment Metagenome 28_LOW6 | ecosystem: Environmental > Aquatic >... | reverse complement strand
AGGCTCCCGATCGCGTGGCAACCTGCCCGTATGACCTCGTTGCCATGCTGACGACCACCGCCGAAGCCGAGATCATGTCGCCGGTCGTCTCGCCGGACGTCCTGCAGCACGATGCCCCGGACTATAAAAAATGGTCGGCCCAGCCCCATAGTGCCGAAAGCGTCGCCCGTTCATGAGCATGTCCGCCCAACTTCCTCGCCGCTGCTGGGTCGAGATCGACCTCGCCGCCCTCGAACGCAACCTGAAGCTGATCCGGGCCACCCTGCCCCCGCGCATCCGGTATGTCGCCGTGGTCAAGGCGGACGCCTACGGTCACGGCCTGCCACAGGTTGCTGCCCGGCTGATGCAGGCCGGAGCGGATCTCTTCGCGGTGGCAAACATCGCCGAGGCCATGACCATCCGCGAACTAAGCACCGACTGGCCGGTCCTCTTGCTCAGCCCGGTGCTGCCCGACGAGGATCGTTGTCTCGCCGAATTCGACCTGGCCGCCACCGTCTCATCCTTGGAAGAGGTTCAGCGTTTTGATGCCGTCGGTCGCGCGGCCGGCCGCCCGATTCCGGTGCATCTGAAAATCGACACGGGCATGGGCCGCCTCGGTGTGTGGCACGAGCAGGCCGGCGAAGTCTACCAAGCCATCCGGGCCGCCCAGCATCTGCGTCTGGAGGGGGTCTTCACCCATTTTTCGAGTGCCGACGAGGACCCGGTGTTTACCGCGGAACAGCGCAGGATCTTCCTGGCCACCCTCGCGAAGCTGCCCGGTCTCGATCCGGCGCAACTCTACATCCACGCGGACAACAGTGCCGGCCTTGAAACCGCGCCCGGCGAAAGCGTGTTCAACGCGGTGCGGGTCGGGTTGCTCCAATTCGGCATCCTGCCCCACCCTCACTCCATGTTGTCCCGCGTGAAGGCCGAGCCGGTTTTCAGTTTCCACACCCGCGTCGGCCTGGTCAAAACCCTCCCGGCAGGCACGGGCATCAGTTACGGCCGCACGCTAAAACTCAGCCGGGACTCCCGGGTGGCGGTGCTCACGGTGGGCTACGGGGACGGACTCGCGCGTGCCAGCGGTCCGCGCGCCCAGGTACTGCTCAACGGCCGGCGCTGCCCGGTACTGGGTCGCATCACCATGGACCAGACTATCGTCGATATCACCGATGTGACCGGACCGGTTTCATGCGGCGATCCCGTCGTGCTCGTGGGACGACAAGGTTCGGACGAGATCAGCATCACCGAGTTCAGCGACTGGGCTGAGACGATTCCGTGGGAGACGCTGTGCTCCGTGACCAAGCGCGTGCCGCGTCTCTATCGAAACGCGAGCGGCGTGTAGATCCTATCCGACGCGACCGGCCCGGACCCTCAGGCAGGTTTGCCGATGCCGGAAGCCGTGAAGCCGATCTTCCGCAAGGCGGCGAGGTCGACGATATTGCGCCCATCGAACAGGAATGCCGGCTTGGGCATGGCCGCAAAGATCTTGGCGTAGTCGAGGGTTTTGAACTCGTCCCACTCCGTCACAATCGCGATGGCATGCGCGCCGGCACAGGCCGCGTAGGCATCCTTGGCCACGGTGAGCCGCGGATTGTCCATGCCCTTGCCGATGGTGTCGGCGATGATTTCGTTGGCGGGCACCTTCGGGTCGTAGACGCAGACGTTGGCGTGCTCGGAAAGCAGGTCACGGCACACATTGATCGCGGCGGACTCACGGGTGTCGTTGGTGTCCTTCTTGAAGGCGAAGCCGAGCACGGCGATCTTCTTGTCGGCCACGGTGTTGAAGAGCGACTTGACGATCCGGGAGGCAAACCGGCTCTTCTGCCAGTCGTTGATGCCCACCACGCTCGTCCAGTAGGCCGCCACTTCCGGCAGACCGAAGCTCTCGCACAGATACGTCAGATTCAGAATATCCTTCTGGAAGCACGATCCGCCGAAGCCGACCGAGGATTTCAGGAATTTGGGACCGATGCGGCTGTCCTTGCCGATGGCGTTGGCGACCTCGTCGACGTCAGCCCCGGTGGCCTCGCAAAGCGCGGAGATGGAGTTGATCGAGGAAATGCGCTGCGCCAGGAACGCGTTGGCCACCAGCTTGGAAAGCTCCGAGGACCAGAGGTTGGTCGTGATGATGCGCTCACGCGGAACCCAGCGCCCATAAACCCCGGCCAGGGTTTCCATGGCCTTTTCCCCGCGCGGGGTGCGCTCGCCACCGATCAGCACGCGATCCGGGGCCAGCAGGTCCTTGACGGCGGTGCCTTCCGCGAGGAACTCCGGGTTGGAGAGCACCTGGAAATCCAGCCCCTTGGAATTCGAGGAGACGATCGCCTTGATGGCGTCAGCGGTCTTCACGGGGATCGTGGACTTTTCCACGATGATCTTGTCGGACTCCGCATGCTCGGCAATCGTCCGCGCCACCGACTCGATGTAGCGCAGGTCGGCGGCCCGGCCGGCACCCACGCCATAGGTCTTGGTCGGGGTGTTCACCGCCACAAAGATGATGTCGGACTTCTTGATCTGTCCGGCCACGTCGGTGGAGAAAAACAGGTTGCGGCCCCGGGCCTGCTGGACGACCTCGTCAAGGCCCGGCTCGAAAATCGGCAAGTTGCCGCTGTTCCAGGCCGCGATCCGGGCGGCGTTCATATCCACCACCGTGACGGTGATATCGGGACATTTCAGGGCGATCATGGCCATCGTCGGGCCACCCACATAACCGGCGCCAATGCAGCAGATATTCATAGTAAATAAAAGAAGCCGGCATCGTGCCGGCCTCAGGAGAAAAACCAAGGAGAATTAATATCAGGCCGGGCTCGGTGCCGGCGCGGCGGCCGGTCCGGTCGAATCTTCGGACGATGACTTTTCCGCAGACTTCACGGCTCCGCTGGGCGGCAGCTTGGGCGGCTTGACCGCGACGATCGGGGATTTGATCTCACCGTCCTTGAGAATCTCCAGCACGTGGCGTCCTTCGATCGTCTCGTGTTCGAGCAGGGCGGCGGCGATCTTGTCCAGGGCGCTGCGGTGCTCCTTGATGATCTCTTCGGCCCGTTTGTACTGGGTCTTGAGAATATCGGAGACGGCGGCGTCGACCTGCCGGGCGGTGTCCTCGCTGATGTGCTGCGAGCGGGTGATGTCGCGGCCCAAAAACACGGTGTCCTGGTTCTCGCCCATGGCCACCGGGCCCAGCTCGCTCATGCCATAGTCGCAGACCATGGCCCGGGCGATGCGCGTGGCCTGCTTGATGTCACCATAGGCACCGTTGCTGAAATCACCGGTGACGAGTTCCTCGGCGATACGCCCACCCATGGCCATGGCGACCTCGTCGAGGAGGCGCTTGCGGGGCCGGGTGAGGATATCCTTGGTGGGCAGATAAGTCGTGCTGCCGAGACTCTGGCCGCGGGGAATGATGGTGACCTTGTGCACCGGCACCGTGCCATCATCGAGCACCGCCTGGACAACGGCGTGACCGGCCTCATGCCAGGCCACCAGACGTTTCTCGGCGTCATCCATCACGCGACGCCGTTCGCGGCCCCAGAGGACCTTGTCGCGGGCATCGTCGATGTCGATCATCTCGACCTTCTTCTTGTTGCGGCGGGCGGCCAGCAGGGCGGCCTCGTTCAAGAGATTGGCCAGTTCGGCACCGGAAAGACCGGGCGTGCCGCGGGCAATGAGTCCCAGTTCGACGTTGTCCGACAGGGTGATTTTCCGACCATGCACGCGCAGGATCTGCTCACGACCGATGATGTCGGGCAGATCAATGTACACCTGGCGATCGAAACGACCCGGGCGCAGCAAGGCGCTGTCGAGCACATCCGGTCGGTTGGTCGCGGCGATGATGATCACCCCTTCCTGGGTGTCGAAACCGTCCATTTCTACGAGCAGGGAATTGAGCGTCTGCTCACGCTCATCGTTGCCTCCGCCCAAGCCGGCGCCGCGCTGGCGGCCGACGGCGTCGATTTCATCGATGAAGATCAGGCAAGGCGCGTTCTTGCGGCCCTGCTCAAACATGTCGCGCACGCGGCTGGCGCCGACGCCGACAAACATTTCCACGAAGTCGGAACCGCTGATGGAGAAGAACGGCACGTCGGCCTCTCCGGCGATCGCCTTCGCCAGCAGCGTCTTGCCGGTACCGGGAGGTCCGACCATCAAGATGCCTTTCGGGATGCGGCCGCCGATTTTCTGGAATTTCTTGGGATCCCGCAGGAATTCCACCACCTCGCTGACTTCCTCCTTGGCCTCGTCGCAGCCCGCGACATCGGTGAAATTGATGCGATCCTTGTCCCGGGTAAGCATCTTCGCCCGGCTCTTGCCGAAGCTGAGGGCACCTTTGCCCGCGCTCTTGAGCTGGCGGACAAACAGGAAATAGAGCAGACCGATCACCAGGATAAACGGCAGCACGTTGTAGAGCAGTTGCGTCATCGCCGTGGTGGCGGGCTTTTCCACAAAAACCTTGGATTTCTGCAGCCGCTCGAGGTTCGAGTCGGTCAGGCGGCCGTTGGCCGTAAACGCCTTTGTCGCGGTGCCGGCCGCATTCTGCAGGATGGCCTCGTTGGTCTCGCCGGTCAGTATCGTCCAATCACGTCCGCCGGTGGCTTCACTGCGGATGGCTCCATTGGCCACCTTGCCCGCCACCGCCAGTTCCACGACCTCTTCAATGCCAAGGACCGCCGGTTGCGGCTTCGTCGCAGGGTTGAACCAAAAGAGGGAAAAAATGGCACCGATGATCGCCACCCAGATGAGGCCGGTTTTCAGGGGGAATCCGTCAGGGGGCAGGCTTTTGAGCGGGCGGCGCTTCTTGTTGTTATCTTTTTCAGACATGTGTGATTAGAGTATCGTTCAAAGTGAATGTTCCTGTAGGATAAGTCAACCGGAGCAGCACTTGAATCTTTGGCCAGAGTCGTAATGGGTCAGCTCCGGCTCAACCTCAAATGTCCGTCGCGAATGACGCCAAAGGCCGTGCGTCCGAGACTGAATCGGGTCGCCTGACCCCGTTCCACCGCCGCCAGCAACAGCGCGAAACCCTGCCGGGAAAGATCCGTTTCGGGCCTGACCGCCAGCAACCAGCGGTGCAAAGTCCTTCGAATCACCGCCCTCGGCAACCCTTGGAGCGCCCTGACATCAAGCCGGCCGCGCTTGAGCGCCCCGAGGCGGTCGACCCAGCTCTCCATGGCCGTGTCATCCTCCTCCAGCAAATCCCTTGAAAGGGCCGCTCCGGCCAGAGCGTCGCGGCCGGCCGCCTGATTCCACGCCGGCAGCACCGACTGCCGCACCCGATTCCGAAAAAATGTCCCGGCGGTGTTGGTCCCGTCCTCACGCCACTCGGCTCCGACCTCTCGGAGGGCGGCCACGATCGCGGCTTTTTTCAAGGTCAGCAGCGGACGCAGGTGCACCCGACCGTCGCCCACCGGCTGGACCGGACGCGGAGCCGCGAGCCCACCCACCCCGCTGCCTCGCGCCAGTCGCATCAGCATGGTTTCCGCGATGTCGTCCTGTTGATGCCCGAGCCAGAGGTGGGTGATCTTACGGCGAGCCATTTCCCGGTTGAAGAACGCAAAGCGGGCCGTGCGGGCCTCGGCCTCACTGGCGTGAGCATGCGCTGCCTGCCAGCGCCCAGCGACATACCTTACCCCGAGCGAGGCGCAAACACGGGCACAGAAACGTTCGTCCGCCAGCGAAGCCTGGCCGCGCAGCCGGTGGTTGAAATGCAGCACCACGAAATCCCGTCCCCCGCGCCCCGGGGCCTCCGCCCAGAGCAATAGCAGCAGCGCGAGCGAGTCGGCTCCTCCGGAGAAAGCCACGGCCCATCTCGCCGGACGGGAGTTTCCCCGGCGTTTTTGACGCAGCATGTCCGCCCTCGCCGTCTCCATGGCGACCGGGTGGAGCGCCGCATGAGAAAGGTGCTTCACGAGCGCCATCGCCACTCCCGGCCAGTCGAGGCGGCGATTGCGCTTGGTGATCACGGTAATCTTGGCTGGAGGGCCTTCCTTGGAAGGAACCGGCCCTGCCGTTTGTGAGCGTTCCCTTATTTGAAGCTCAGGAATTCCTTGCCGAAATACGGCACCAGGGCGGCGGGAACCTTCACGCGGCCATCGGCCTGCAGGTTGTTCTCGAGCAGGGCGGCCAACACGCGGGGAACCGCCAGGCCGGATCCGTTCAAAGTGTGCACCAACTCCGGCTTGCCCGTCTCCTTGTTGCGGAAACGGATCTGCGCCCGGCGCGCCTGAAAGGCCTCGAAGTTCGAGCAGCTCGACACTTCCAACCAGCGCTTCTGGCCGGCGGCCCAGACCTCGAGGTCGTATTTCTTGGACTGAGCAAACCCGAGATCGCCACCACACATCAGCAGCACACGGTACGGCAGTTCCAGCTTCTGCAGGAGGCGTTCCGCATCGGCGCGCAGCTTGTCCAGCTCGACATAGCTCGAGGCCGGATGGACCCACTTAAGGAGCTCGACCTTGTCAAACTGATGCACGCGATTGAGCCCGCGCACATCCTTGCCATAGCTGCCCGCCTCGCGCCGGAAACACGGCGTGTAGGCACAGCGGCAGATCGGCAGGGCATCCTGCTCAACGATCTCGTCGCGGAAGAAATTGGTCAGGGGTACCTCGGCCGTGGGGACGGCATAGAGCTTGTCGGCCGTCTCGTACATCTGGCCTTCCTTGTCCGGCAACTGGCCGGTGGCCGTGGCGCTGGCGGCGTTCACGAAGATCGGCGGGCTGACCTCGGTGTAGCCGGCCTTGCCGTCCTCATCCAAAAAGAACTGCAGGAGCGCGCGCGACAAACGGGCGGCATCCCCGATGAGAAAGGGGAAGCCCGCTCCGGTGACCTTGGCCCCACGGGCAAAATCGATCAGGTTGCTGAAACCGGCGATTTCCCAGTGCGGCAGGGCATGGGGCGAGACCGCCTCGATCGAACCGTGGGTGGCGAAAACGACGTTTTGCTCGGGCGTCTTGCCGTCCGGCACGCTGCTGTGCGGGATGTTCGGCAGCGTCATCATCGCGGCCTGCCATTTTTCTTCCAAACCCTTGAGTCCTTCCTCGCGGGCCTTCACCTCGGCCGAGACCGCCTTCATTTCCTGCACCTTGGCGAGGAACTCCGGCGTGCCTTTCTTGAGGGCGGCCATCTCATTGTTCGCGGCCTTTTGCTTCGAGCGCAGGGATTCCACCTCGGTCAGCATGGAGCGCCAGGCCGCGTCGAGGGCGAGCACGCCGTCGAGGTCGGCGTCGAGATGTTTGCGCGCAACGGCGTCACGCACCGTTTGGGGAGATTCGCGGAGAAGCTTGGGATCGAGCATGGGAAAAGCGCATTCAATGCGGATCCCCCGGCTTGAACAGGCTAAATTTGACGCAGGGCCCGGCCGTCAGGGGGAAACCGGCCTCAGGGGGCCATGGGCCCGGGCCTGCCTTGACTTCGAGTCCGGCACTCAGGCCGTGACCAAGGACCCTTTTGCCTGGGCCCTTTTCAGCGAGGCTTCGATCCGGTTGAAGAGATAGAACACTTCCTTGGCCGACAGGTGGGCGAGCTCGCCGACCGGCGCCTGGATGGCATAGTTCGTGGGACTCTTGATCGGATAGGGACCCGACAAACGGGGATCCGTGGGTCCGAACAGGCCGATGGTCTTGAAGCCCATGGCGGCCGACAAATGCATCGGTCCCGAGTCGTTGGAGATCACCCAATCAGCCTTGGCCAGCAGGGCCGGCAGCGACGTAAGGCTGGTGTTGCCGGTCAGGTTGACGAAGGAACCGTCGGGAAACGACTCCCGGCAAGGCAGGTAATGGCTGCCGGCCCAGACCACCTTGCGACCGGCCTCGCGAATCAGGAGCGAAGTAAGCTGGCTGAAGCCGTTCCACTTTTTGTTGTCCTGACCGCTGTCCGGAAAAATCAGAATCGGCCGCAGCCCCTTGCGCGGATCCATGAAGCCGAGGTTGAGCCGGTCGATGTCGCGAAAGCGCAACGGACCGACGATCCGCGCTTCGGCGCCCACGACCGGACAAAACGGGAGCAACCGCTCCAGGGCGTGCGCGGTGCGTCCCTCCGGAGCCTCCTTGATCTTCTCGTCGTAGAAGAAACCCGCACCTTCCCGGGCGTCGGGCCGGCCGACCTTGCGTTTGCCGCGAGACCACTTGGTCATAAGGCCGGTACGGAGCAACCCTTGGAAATCACAGACGAGATCGAACTCGCGTTTCCGGACGCCGCGCATCATCCGGAAAAACCCGCGCGCGCCTTCCTGGCGCTGGAACATGTAGACCTGATCGATCGCCGAGCATCCCCGGACCAACGGGGAAAAGATATCCCGGACAATCCAGGAAATGCGCCACTCGGGCTTCTGGGCCTTGATCGATGCAGCCACCTGCAGCCCGTGCACGATGTCGCGCAGGGCGGAAGGCTTGATGATGAGCATCTCTGGCATGGTGTCAGGACTGGACCGCAAGGTCAGCGCGGCGTTCCTAAGATTGGCGCAAAATCATCGAACGCAAACGCGAACCCGCCGTCACCAGCACAACTGGCAATATTTTCAGTCGGCTGGCGAGCCTGACCTTCTGCGTGTTTCCACCCATGCGTCCGGCAAATCAGCGCCAATGTTCCGCGACCCACGGGGTGGGCCGGACATGACGGTAGGCATTCTTGCTTTTGCCCACGATCGCCTCGGGGGGATTGGGGTTGCCGTGGAACACCACGATTTTGGCGCCCGCCGGCAGCTGCGGCGTCCGGACCCAGTTCAGCGGGAACGACGAAAGGCAACTGTACTTGAAACTCACACACCACTCCTTGGGCCAGTAGCTCAACAGGCCCTTGCGCTGCATTTCACGGGTGAGGTATTCCTGCTCATTGCGAACTTCGCCCTTCACCCGGTCGATGTTCTTCACGAAGTAATCCAAGATGTCCGGATGGGCCCCGGCCTCGAACCGGTAGACCGAGGAGTTGCCGGTGATCCGCCAGGGCTTGGCCCAGTCATGAATAATGCAAAACTCTCCCGGGTGATCGAAGAAACAGTCCATGCTGCCGGTGATACAGATGTCCAAATCGAGGAAAAGGACCGGCCCCTTGAGATCGCCAAAAGGAGACTGAAAGGTGGACAGTTTCCGCCAACCGCGTTCCTTGTCGGCCGGCAGGTTCATCGCCGGCAGGGGCTTGATCTCCACGCCCGGGACAATGCCCTGCCCGTCGTCCGTGTAGCAGATGAAACGATGCGGCCGCCGCAGGTGGCGGCTCAGCATCGACCGGAGGGTGTTCACGTATTCGGGCCCGTATTTCACACCCCACTTCATGCAAATCACATTAACCATGGGGGGTGTGCCTAGCCGTTCGGCCGATGGATTGACAGCGCGAAAAGCACGAGGGGCCGGAACCCACAGCACCGAGTTCTCACTCGACTCCCATGGCACCAAACCCAGTTTGCCCCCATGTGCGTATCGAAATCACGGCGCTCCACAGTAACGACGGTTGGTCATGTCCGCTGAAACTCCCGTTCCGCCCATCCTCAAACCGCTGACCTATGTGGTGCTGGCGGTCACTGGCCTGCTGCTCGGGTTATGGCTCTGGAGCAGGTTTTGCCTGTTCCCCTCGATTCCCTGGAACGATATCCGGCTGGCCCCCTCCATCGCCCTTTCCCAAGGGTGGCCCGTCTACCCCACGACGACCAGCGGCACGATCACCACCTGGATGTATGGCCCCCTGCCCCTGCTTTATCTCTGGCCGGCTTCCTGGGCGCCGACGGCTTCGGGAGCGCTCATGGTCGCGGCCGGGCTGACTATCCTGCTGACGCTCGTTCCGCTCGCCCTCGTTTGTGCGGCCTGGCCGGTCACCAGCGCGGGAACGGACGCCCCGGCTGGCCGCCTGACCGCGTTTGTGGGGTGCCTCGCCCTTTGGCCGGCGCTGCACTATTCGGTGATTTTTTCGGACAACCTCGCCATCGCGTGCGGCCTGTTGGGCAACCTGCTGTTGGTGCGCGCCCGCCAACCCTGGCAACACTGGCTGGCCGCGCTCGCGGCCGTCGCCGCGATCGGCTGCAAACAGATCTGCCTGGGCATTCCCTTGGCCCAGGTCATCTGGATGGGACTGGTCGCGGGGCGCGCTGCCGGCATCAGACACTTGGTTCGCTGCCTCGTGAGTGGTGCGATTCTCGGTGGCGCCTTGATCGTGGGTTTCGGTTGGTCCGGACTTTGGTTCACCTTGGCGCAGGTCCCGGCCGGACTCGGCTTCGTGCCGGATCTTGGTGGCCGCCTGCTGGCGGTCGCCCCGACCATGTCCATTCATCTGGGTCTCCCTTTGTTTGTCATGCTGATCTGGCGTCGCGCCTTCACCGGTCCGCTCCTGCTGCCGGCGGTGAGCTGGTTGTGCACCCTGCCGTTTGGCGTGGCGGGTATGTTGAGCCTGGGAGGCTGGACCAACTCGGTGCACAGTTTCGTCCTTTGGCTGCCCCCCGTGCTGATCGCTTTGCTGGCAGGGAAACGTTCCGGCCCCCTTCGGCCATTGGTGCCGATGCTGGTCGCGTTGGGCGCCGCTGCCTTGGTGAGCGGTCGCTTGCTGCGGACCCCCGACCTGCCGTTGCGGCCCAAGACTGATGACTACCAGCTGGCCGCTCAGATCGCGATCCGTCATCCGCAAGGGGTCTGGTTTCCCCTGCATCCCTTGGTCACCCTCTACAGCGACCGAAAATACTATCATGACGAGGACGGGCTGTTCGTCCGCAAGATGGCCGGCCGGCCGCCGTCATCCGCCCAGCTGGCCAGCCAGTTGCCCGCCGCGATGCAGCTGATTGCGCTCAATCAAAACTGGAATGACTGGGGCATTGCCCGGCGGATGCTGCCCGCCAATTCGCGCCAGACCACGGTGGGAAACTGGGTGCTCCGCGAGGGGTTGACCGCCGAGCCCGCGCCTTGAGGACCGCTCGTACCGACTAAGCTCAAACACGCATCGCCCGGAGTTTGACCAACGACCGGTCATGCCACCGGCTGACGAAAACCAGCGCAATGATCGCGCCGCCCAGCGCCCAAGCCATGTCGGATTGCGTGTCCCACGCGTAGCCCTGGGTGCCGAGAAAATCTTCCGCCGCCGCGCCCGTGCCGACCGCGACCCACCACTCGATCAGTTCATAGAACGCGCTGAACGCGAGGCACACGCTGCCGCAGAGAAAACCCAGCCAGCGGCTGTTCAGCAGCGGCGAGGTCCGGATCAAAATCTCCCGCACCAAAATCGCCGGCACAAAGCCCTGCGCGAAGTGGCCGACCTTGTCGTAGTTGTTGCGCGCCCAGCCAAACCATTCCATCGCCCACTGACCGAGCGGCACGCGCGCATACGTGTAATGGCCGCCCAGAATCAGAATCACGCAATGCCACCACAGCAACATAAGGAGTAGCGACGAGAGAGGAAACCGGCGCTGCAGGATCAGCGCCAAGGGCACCCCGACGAGGACCGGCGCCACTTCGAGAAACCAGGTGAAATAGTCATGGGGCGACACGGCGGACCACCCCAGTACCGGAAGCAACAACGCGCAAAACCAGACCAGTCGGCGGTCCATCACGACTCCCCCTCCGCCAGGCGTCTGGCGACAAATTCCTTCAACGATGTCTCCATGGTCTCACTCACCTCCGCGAACTCGCGCCGGAGATGCTCCCAGGGCACCGGCCCGTCCGGCACGAGGATGGGCGTCAGGTTCTTATCCGGACGCGTGTCTCCGGAGTTCACCCGGGCATGGCTAAATCCATGCTGGCGCCGCCACGTCAGTGCACGCTCCGCAATTCCTCTCTGTTGATAACAGATTTGAAATCCCTCCGGGCTCCCCCCGGCATCCAGCCACACGATGAGCTCCATTCCAGCGCCTTGGAACCAACGGCGGCGGCCGGTACCAGATTCCTGTCGCACGCGGGAAATTTCTGTCAGCACGAGTGCAGTGTGCCGGTGACCGGATCGGTGGCAAGGCGACACTCGGCATCGCCACCCGGCCAAACCGCGCTTTGACAACCACTGGCCGGCCCGCAAACCTACGGTCAAACATGGACCACCTGCACGCCTACTGGCGCATGGAATACATCGAGGCGCCCCGTCTGCCGGAAGGGGCCAATCCCTTCGTCGAACTGCCGAAGCTCGGCAACGATGCCGAGGCGCTGATCATCCACCGCAGCGCCCTTTCCTATCTCATCCTGAATCGCTACCCGTATAATCCGGGCCACCTCCTCGCGATCCCCTTCCGTGCCGCCACGGATCTCACCGAACTCAGCCCCGCCGAACGCGCCGACCTGATGGACGCGATAATCTTCGGCAAGGAAGTGATCAAGGCCGCGGTGAACCCCAACGCCTTCAACATCGGTTTCAATCTGGGCGCCGCCGCAGGAGGCAGCATCCCGCACTTGCACGCCCACATCGTCCCGCGCTGGAACGGCGACACCAACTTCATGCCGGTCATCGGCCAGACACGGGTCCTGCCGCAATCCCTGGAGGCCATGTACCAGCGTCTCAGCGAGACCGCCCGGAGGCTCACCACCCAGCCGTGAGCGGTCCCACCCGCCAAGCCCCGGTGCCCTCTTACCTATCACTTTCTTCTCACTCCGCCATTGCCCGCCAATAAAACGCTCTCCTACCCCAACGCCCGCCACCTCAGCCAACTGTACTGCGGCGCCGACGATAACCTCACGCAGGTGGAGAAAACCATGGGCGTGCGCCTCGTCACGCGCGACGACTGGCTGAAGATCGAGGGCGCCGCCGAGCAAATCGCCCGCACCGAGGAGTTTTTCACCCTGCTGAACACCGGGCGCTCCCACGGTCTGGCCTACCGCACCCCGGATTTCCTGCGCCTGCTCGAACTCTATGCGCGCGACGACGGCGCGGGGTTGCGTTCGCTCATCAACGAGCCGGTCGTCATCGCCACCCGCCGCAAGAGCATCGTGCCGAAAACGCTCGGCCAAAAACTTTACCTGCAGTCCATCCAGAAAAACCCGATCGTCTTTGGCATCGGCCCCGCCGGCACGGGCAAGACCTACCTCGCGATGGCCGCCGCCATTTCCGCCCTGCTGAAAAACCAGGTGCAGCGCATCATCCTCACCCGCCCGGCCGTCGAAGCCGGCGAGGCCCTCGGGTTCCTGCCCGGCGATCTGCGCGAGAAAATCCTGCCGTACCTCCGCCCCCTCTACGACGCGCTGCACGACATGCTCGATGCCGAGGACGTGGCCACCCTCTCCGAGAAGGGCGTCATCGAAATCGCGCCCCTCGCCTACATGCGCGGCCGCACCCTCGCCAATGCCTACATCATCCTCGACGAGGCCCAGAACACCACGCCGGAGCAGATGATGATGTTCCTCACGCGCCTTGGTGACGAATCCCGCATGATCGTCACCGGCGACATCACCCAGATCGATCTCCCCCGCACCAAGGCGTCCGGCCTGATGCAGGCCCCGCGCGTCCTGCGCAACATCCCTGGCATCGATTTCCACCACTTCACCGCCAGCGACGTGGTGCGCCACCCGCTCGTGCAAAAGATCATCGACGCCTACGAGCAGGCGAACAACGCCCAGGCTCCGCGACCCAACCCGTGATGCCGATCCCCGCATGCCACCGTTCGGCAGACCAGGCGGCAGCCCGTTCATGACGCGCGATATTTCGATCCGCAACGCCCACCCCCGGTTGCGCGTGCCGCGCGCCGCCGTGGCCAAGGCGATCGCCTTGCTGGATGCGCAATTCGAAATGGTGGCGGCCGATCTGCCCCAGCTCACGCTGCCTCGCGCACGCCTCGCCGCCCTGAGGGCCAGGGGCGGAAACCCTTTCGTAGGCGTCCGCGGTGCCTGCCCGGCCGGTGGGCTTTCCCTCGTCTTCCTGACCGACGCCGCCCTCGCCAAGATCCATGGCGACTTCATGGCCGACCCGACCGCCACCGACGTCATCACCTTCGAAGGAGAACCGCTGGCCGGTCTGGCCGGAGAGATCTGTGTCTCGGCGGACACCGCCGCACGGTACGTGGGTCTGCTGGAGAACCCTCGTCCCGACGGGACGTCGGGGCGCCTTTCGCCGGCTCGGCGCGCAGGGCAACAAGCCCTCCAGCTCCAGTTCGCAGCCGAGCTAACTCTTTATCTCGTCCACGGCTGGCTGCATTTGGCCGGGTACGACGACCTCGAGCCGGCAAAGAAGCGCCGGATGCGCGCCGCCGAGGCCCGGGCGATGAAACTCCTGCACCAGGCCAAGGCGCTACCGGCCTTCCAACTCGCCTATTGAGGATCGCGTAATAGCCTGACCGAAGAAGGAATAACTTTCACGCCAGTCCCAACACACCCCGCCTTGCCGGGCACCCCTCTTCCTAGAGGGGATTTCCGGACCAGTTGATTGGGTCCCTCTAGGAAGAGGGGTGTCGCGAAGCGACGGGGTGCGTCAGGCTGGTAGGCGAGCCAGCATAACCCCGGATTCCGGCGGCCCTATTGCCTTCGGCTGAATTCCCTTTGCGTCCGGACGACTTTGCGCGAATCTTCCGCCGTCCATGCCCGAAACCCGTATCACTTCCCTTCGCAACGCCTTCCTAACCGGCCTCCTGTTGGTCGCACCCTTGGCGGTCACGATCTGGGCTTTGCGCGCCATCATCGGTCTGATTGGCGGATCCATCACCCCGCTGTTTGCCCCCTACCTGCCGGAAACCCTGCAGCACCTGCCGGCAATATTCTGGGACATTTTCACCACGCTGATCGCGTTCAGCCTGATCACCTTCCTCGGCTACGTCTCGCGCAACATATTGGGGCGCGTGCTTGGCGCCGCCGCTGAGCGCTTCATCGAGCACATCCCCGGCATCGGCGGGTTCTACAACAGCGTGAAACAGTTCATCGAGACCTTCGGCGCCAAGGATCGCACCCAGTTCAGCAAGGTGGTCCTCGTGCAGTTCCCCCGCGCCGGCGCCTACACGATCGGCTTTGTCACCAACACCACCGCCGGTGAGCCCCATTCGCGCCTGCCCTCCACCCACTGGGCCGTCTTCGTCCCCACCTGCCCCAGCCCGGTCAACGGCTTCTTTATGTACCTTCCGGAGAGCGAACTGATCGAACTAAGGATGTCGGTCGGTGAGGGCATGAAAACCGTCATTTCCTGCGGTGCCGTCCTGCCCACCTGGACCGATGCCGACAGTGCCAAAGCCGCCTTGAACCGGGCGCGGTAAATCAAACCGTGGCAGCCTGCGCAGTTTCCACCCCCTGAAAGCTGTCTCCTGCAATGCCTGGCCAGCAGATCCAGACCACCGCTTTCATCCTGTCACGCCAGCCTTCCGGCTCCGACAAGTTTGAACAGACGATCGCCTTTTCCGCTGAGCACGGCGTGCTCCATTGCCTGATTCGCCAGTCGAAATCCGCCAAGGCCGGCGCACGCGGCGAGGCCAGTCTCGACCTTTTCGATGAGGCCGAGGTCTGGCTCGAGTCCACCAATCAGGGACGCACCTGGTTCCTCAAGGAACACCGCCTCATCCACCGCCAGGCCGGCATCGGCCGATCCTACGAAGCCCTCAAGACCGCCTCCGCCATCGGCTCCCTGCTCGCGCGAAATCCCGTGCCCGACGAGTCCCGCGAGCCCGTGGCGGATCTGCTGCGCACGAGCCTAGGAGCCCTCGCGGCCGGCGGGCGGCCCGACATTGTCTGGCTGAAAACCTTGTACAGCCTCCTCCGCGACGAAGGTTACCCGGTAAAGCAACAATGGTGGCCCCAACTCCCGCCCGCCGACCGGGACGCCGCCGTGCAGCTTCTCAACCAACCCTTGGCCGCCCAAAACGCAGGCGCCGAAAGCGTGAGCCAAATCACGCGCAGCCTGGAAAGCTGGGTCGCCGCCGAAACTGAAATTCGCCTGTGATGGTGGAGGGCCCGCGTCCCTGCGGGCCGGTTCGGACTTGAGCGAGCACCGCCGCGGAAAACCCCGCCCTCCATCCGGAACCACTTCGATTCGCACTTCCCTTCGGCGAACTCCCGGTGTTCCGTAAGCGCCAACCTCCATGCATTTCTCCCTCGAAACCCGAACCGTTGCCCTGAGCGTGGGCGAATTCGCGGGCTTCAGTCTCGGACCCCAGGAGAGCAGTGGCGGGCCGCAGGGCCTCTGGCGCGCGCAACTCGGTCAGCAATGGCACAACGAACTGCGCGCCCGCACCGAAAAGGAATTCACCGTGGAAGGGGTCCTGGCCCCGGAGGTGCAGTTTGAGGTGCCGATCGAAGGAAAGTTCATCCACCGCGGCTGGACCTTCGAACTGCAAGGCCGCATCGACCAACTGCTGCCCGCCGTCCGGCCGGAACCGTCCGGACCGGCGCGAGGTCGCATCCTCCGCGAGATCAAAAGCGTGCTGCGTCCCCTGCCGGTCGAGGAACGCGTCCTGCGCAACGACTACCCCGCCTATTTTCTCCAGCTCTCCGCCTATATTCTCCTCTTCAAGACGGGTCATCCGTCGCTGCCCGCGTCGTCCTTCCAAGGATCGTCGCTGCGTGCCGAACTGGTCTTCGTCGAGGCCGGCGCCGGACTGATCCAGACGATTGCCCTCACCCCGTTCGACGAAGCTCTGGTTTTCCACCAACTGGACGCGATAGTCGAGTTTCTCAATCACCGCCTCCGCGCCACCCAGCGCCGGCGCGACCTGCATTTCCGCCCCCCGTTCGCCCGGCTGCGCGAGGGCCAGGAAACCATCCAAGCCGACCTCGCCGCCGCCTTCACCCCTCCCCAGACCCCAGACCCCGGACCCCAGAACCTAAAGCCCAGGCCTCAAATCCTGCTGTTCGAGGCCCCCACCGGCTACGGCAAGACAGGCTGCGTGCTCGAATTCGCCCTCGGCCAGCTCAAGTCCGGCCGCTTCGCCCGCCTCATCTGGCTCACCGGAAAATCCACCGGCCAGATCCAGGTCATGTACACCCTCCGGCAAATGACGGTAGGAGTTAGGAGTTCTGCGTTGGATGATAAGGATTCCCTTCAGCCTCCTCCTAACCAGGAACCATTAACCCACAACTCCGGCACACCGGTACCGGTCTGGCAAGTGCGCAACAAGTCCGAGCATTGCGTGAACCACACCTTCCATTGCGTCCGCGATGGATGCGACTACCTGCGCGACTGTGCGGAACGCTGGCCGGGCAGCGGACTCTCACGGTTCTATCTCGACGAAAAGCAGCCGCACGAACTCCCTGACCTGAAGGTCGCGGGCAAGGCCGCGCAAATCTGTCCGTACGAGATCACCCGCACCGCACTGCCTTTCAACGACGTGTGGCTCGGGGATTTCAACTATGTGTTCGCGCCTGACAACCGCGGACTCTTTTTCGAGCAACCTGGTTTCGATCCGACCGAGACCCTGCTCGTGATCGACGAGGCGCACAACCTTCCCTCCCGCGTCGCCGGGGCCTACTCCCACCGCGCCACCGAGAGTGAGGCCCGGATGCTGCTGGCCGCACTCGATCACCTGCAGGCTCCCGCCGCCCTCGTGTTGGCCGTCGAGGAATGGGTGCGCCTGCTCGCTTCGCTCGAGCCAACCGAATGTCTCGATCCCATTACCGAGGCCGAGGTGCAGGATCTGCTGGAACGGCTGGTCAAACAGACCGCCACCCACCCGCTCGACTACGCCACGCTGGGGCCGATCCACAGTGAAACCCTCTGGGGCTTTGCCGCGCTGCTCGATTGGCTGATGAATACGGAGACTGGTGTTCGCACCCAGGCCAAGCCTTCAAGTGAAAAGCCCAGAATCAAGGGCCTGCTCTGGGTGGCCCGCAACGGTCAGCTGGAATTCACCTGCGTGGACGCCGCGGCCGCGATCGGAGAGACGCTGCGCGCGTTCGGCGGCGCCCTCCTGATGTCGGCCACCTTGCAGCCCAGCGCCGAGTTCGCCGAGTCCTGTGGACTCCAGGTAGGGCGGGGACTCCGTTCCGCGTCGAGCAGCGGGCAAGGGACTGCCCGCGCCACCTTGATGGCCACGCCCGACAGCACCCAGACCTCCAACCGGCTCGATTCCCCCCTATCAGGAGGGGTGGCGCGAAGCGACGGGGTGCGTTTCCTCCAGGCCCCCACCCCTTGGCGCGCCGGCGCCTATGATGTGGCCGTGGATCTGCGCGTGGACACCACCTTCCGCCAGCGCGCCAACCACTACGGGGACACCGCTGCCACCATCGTTGAAATGCATCAGGCCGCCAAGGGACCCATCGCCGTTTTCTTCCCCTCCTACGCCTATGCCGAGGCGATCGTCAAAACCCTGAGCGACTACAACTCGGTCCTGCGCACGGCGCTCCAGCCCAGACTGCCGGATCTCGCCGCTCAGACTGCCTGGGTAGAGGAGAATCTCGTCTTCAGTGACGTCCTCTTCCTCGTCCTCGGCAGCAGTTTCGCCGAAGGCATCGATCTGCTCGGCGGCCGCATCACGCACGCCATGGTCGTCGGCCCCGCCCTGCCGGAAGTCAACGCGGTTCAAAAAGCCCGTCTCTCCGTTTTGAACAACCTCGGCCGCGACGCCGCATTCAGACGCGTCTACCAGATTCCCGGTCTGCAAAAGGTAAACCAAGGCCTCGGACGCCTCGTGCGTGCTCCCGGACAAAAAGCCAAGGTGCTCCTCCACTGCCGCCGCTTCGCCGAACCTGCGTACGCCTCGCTGCTGGCGGCGGACTACCAATATTTCCAGGAAATCACGACCATGCCAGATCTACAGGACTGGTTGTCTCGGAATCCCTGATTCATTCTGTTGCATTCATGTCCCAACGCTCGGGCCGTAGATAGGTGACTCCGACCGACCCGAACGATGCATCGGCAGCCAATGGGCTTGTGGAAAAGGCGTTCGCTTGCGGTGAGAGTGACGTGGGAGCGAGCAAGCTCGCTCCCACAAATTCTAACGCATCTTTCCGGCTTATTCAGGCTCGCATACCAGCCTGACACACCCCGTCGCTTCGCGCCACCCCTCTTTCTAGAGGGGACCCAATCAACGGGTCTGGAAATCCCCTCTAGGAAGAGGGGTGCCCGCCAGGGCGGGGTGTGTTGGGCATGGTGTGAAAGTCATTCCTACTTCCGTCAGTCCATTACGCGACTTTCAATAGGACCTTACGGTTCAGGGCGCAGTCTGCTCAGAAGTCACTACAAACCTGTCAGTCTGCACCACACGGCTGAACCGGCTCACCAATCGGTCTTCCGCCATCACCGCCAGAAAGGTATGCTCCCGCCACTGGGGATCCTTCTCCACCTGCTGGCCGGCGCGGATAACGTGAGGGGACTTCAGGTCTAGCTTCTTCCAATAGACCGAGACGCCCGCGACCATCATGTGGATCACTCCTCTGCCCGTCCCCATCGCCACGTCACCCGTCACGCGATTCACCTGGATGATGGTGCGACGTCGCATGAACGGACTATTCCGAGCATCACTGATTCCCGAGGAATTCCAGAGACCGTTCACCGACACGTTCGGAGAGGTCATAATCAGCGCTTCATCCTCATCACTGAGCCTGTGGAACCGGAAGGTTTCTCCAGCGCCATTGGCCCGCGATTCGCGGTCGACCGGCAATTCAGCCACCACCTCAGGACGATACAGCTCGCAGTTCAGATCCGCCCGGTAGGCCGGCGGTTCGTTCTGCATCTTCACAAAGAATGAGCTCGGCACGATGTTCTGAAAGGCAAGCAGACCCGTTCGGTCAGTCGGCAAGATTGGCGGTTGGAAAATGCGTACGCCCGCGCGCCGCATCTGCAGGCGCCGCTCCGAAGTTTGGCGCTGGTACCATTCATCTGTTTCGACATCCGCGACCGATTCAGGGAGTGAATAATGTCGGCGCAACACCGTCGCCCACGGGGTTAGGGAGTAAGTGTTTTTCCAGCCTCGGTTGAGCGTTATTCCGTCGGCCCACTCCCAGTTTTGCGTCGCTACCTCCACACCAATGCCCAGGTCTTCCGGCACCTTGGTTGCGCGCAACATCACATGGAGCCTGGCTTCCTCCGCTGCAGGCCGCACCTTGTTAACCACCTTGGCAAAGGCGCCGGAGGACGATTCGAACCTGATTTCGACCTGATCGCCTAGCTCAGGCATCAGCCTTGGGGTCGGCGCCGCCAGCGAGGCGATCCCCGCGCTGAGATCCGCCTTGCCCCAACGACCAACGGCCACCACCAGCGCGAGTCCGATCACGATCAACCCGACCGAACGAACGAAACGGCGGGTCAAATAGTGATGCGCCGTGACGACTGCCGAAACCGCAATCAGGGCCAGGGCCGAACACCAGATTCTCGAGTACATCACCCCGACATCGACCCGGCCGGTCAACGGACCAAAGGTCACCTGCAGCAGGGCTATCCACGTGATGACTCCGACCACCAGCAGCAGTGTCCACAGCAGAACGCGTCCCAAATCGTCGGTGACCGTGGCCACCAAAAACGCCGGCGCGATCACCAGCAATTGCCAGCCCACGACATCAACCGAGCTCCAGAAAACATCCCGGCCGGAGAAACTGCAGTAAAGCCACCAAGGCAGGAACAGCAGCACCGGGAGCAGCGCGAACACCAAGAGCACGCCAAGCCCCTTGGCCAACAGCAAGCGCCCCGGAGCAATCGGTCGCGTGAGCCAAAACGCGGTGGTGCCGACCACGGGGTCGGCGTGCACGAATCGCGTCACAAGAATGTAGCCCATGACGACCTGTAGTTGAACCAGGCCGATGCTTACCAATTGCAGACGCAGAAAATAGTCTTCGTCGATCTGTCCCGGATTCCGCGCAATGAAGCCAAGCAGAACCTGACTAAGAAAGAGCAACGCCCAGATACCAATGGCCCATCGGTCGCGCGCGATGTCTTTCCTGATGATATGCCAGATCAATTTCATGGAGAGAAGGTGTTGACCAGCATTTGCCTGGTGAAAAGGGCTTCCGACGAAAAGCGAACCTGGATAATCACAGCCGCCTGCTCCCAATCGGGAATTTCCACGGTGCGGCCATTCACTTGCGCCACCGGAGGCTCCAGGAGGAGTTCACGCTGGCCGACCAACATGGAGTTGATCTGCACCTCGCCCACTGAGCGCACGGTTAGAAGCCGTGCTTCGCCCTCAGGTAGACTTGACGCGATAAAGCAATCCTCTCCCGCGCGACGAGAACTAAGCCCGAGGCCGGATACTGGCCGGGTGGTCCCGAAAGACTCGATAGGACTGAAGTCATGATCGTCGAGTCGTACGTAAACATAGCCATTCGAGCGCTCGATCGAAATGATTTTGGTCAGGCAAGCCCCATGCCTCAGCTCAGCGCCGACTTTCAGGGGCAGCCGCCCGATCTCCTGACCGCGCATGAGGGAAAGATTCATCGTCAGCGCGAGTTCCCTGCCGCCGGCGCGGGCCACCTCCGCTCGCTCGACCGAATCTTCCCCTTCCAGCACCCAAGCAACCGGAGTCATCTCCGGGTCAGCGGGCAGAATTCGGGATACCCGCAAAGCTCTGCCATTGGGCGGACGATCCGCACCTAACGGCACTCGAAACCGCCCGGCGAACGGTAACCGCCCGCTTCCCGAGATCCATTCCCCCGAAGCGCCATTGATTCGCACATAGGTGTCCCCGGGGATGTCACCGATAGAGCCCTCGACCCGGAACCTGCGGCGCAGGGGGCTGCTCGGACTGGGCTCAATATGGGCTTTGCCCAATAGCAAACTGACGGCCGGCTCTGCAGCAGAGGGTGGATTGTCACCGGTTTGAACCAGCGAGCTGATGTCCCATCGCCACACAAAAGGTATCGCCATGACCAGCCCGAGTCCCACGGCCGCAACGACCCAGGTACGCCCGGTGCGCCGGGTCAGGTATTGGTGAATGACAAGAATGATCGGCGTGATCAGCAACAGGACCAGCTTGATCCAGTTCTGCGACCATGCGACGCCGGTGCTGATCGGATCCGGCAAAGTCACCATGCTTCCGCTCAGGAAAAAAACAACCAAGAGGAAGAGGACCATCGCGCCAACCGCCCGCACCAGAAACTGGCCGGAAGTCGCCGTAACTCCAGCGATGACAAAAGCCGCGATCGTGGCCTGGCCCTGCGTAGCCGCCAGATCCCATGCGGCATGGGCCCATTCACCGACCGAAAATCCAAAGGCTATCCAGACCGGGGTCAGCACCAGCACGGGCGCCACACAAAACATGAGCAATGCTCCGATGACCTTCGCGGCCAAAAGACGTGCGCCGCTGATTGGGCGGGTCGACCAGAAGGCGGTGGTGATCACCAGACTGTCTTCCATCACAAGCCAGGCCGCCAGAACGAAGCCAATGCCGATTACCATCATTTCCGTGGTGGTCGAAAAATACCGCAAGCCTTCATAGGACGCAGACTCAACCAGGCCATCACCCAAATAGGTCGTGAGCAGGCCCGGCTGGGCCAAACCGAGCAGCAACCATAAGCTCAAAGGTAGCCACAATCGGCGGAAATCCTTGCGGACGATGTGCCACACGAGCTTCATGCGGCCGCACCTTTTCCGGTCAGTTTCTTCGCCCGGGCCAGGACGACGAAGATTTCGCGCAAGGTCATCGCCTTTGCCTCCACGGTACCCGTCGGGAAGAGTTCCCGGCAGATCCGCTCGGTGGCCTCCCGCGCAAAGGCCGGATCGCAGAAAGTCGCCCGCCCGCCTTCGCATTTCCAGCCCAGCCAGGACGAAGGTATTCCCGTCGTGGGACCGGCGGAACCGTTCAAGTCCACCTCAATCCTCCGGAAGCGTTTGAGGAGTGCCTCCGTTGTCTCGGTGAATTTCAACCGGCCGTCGTCCAACAGGGCGATGTGGTCAGCCAGCCGTTCCACCTCCTCGATGTCGTGCGAGGAGATGAAGACCGTCCACTCGCCCAACTGGGCTGCTTCCAGCAAACCGGCCACAAACTCATCGCGCACCAATGGATCGAGTCCGCTGAACGGTTCGTCGAGGACCAGCAGCTTCGGCCGGTAGGCGAGCGAGGAGAGCAGCGCGGCCTTCATCAGCATGCCGCGGGAGAGTTGCTTGAGCTTGCGATCCGTCGGCAGATCGAACTGCCGGAGTAATCTTGCCTCCAGCCCCGTATCCCAGGTCGGATAAAACGGTCGGCAATAGTCCAGCAGCTGCCGCACCGTCATCCAAAGCGACAGCTGCTGGTTCTCCGACACATAGCCGATCTGCGCCAACTCGCGTTCGCCCAGCCGGCTCGATTCCACCCCGAGCACCCTCGCCGAACCCGCACTGGGCCGGAGAAGATTCATGAGCACCTTGATGGCGGTGGTCTTGCCCGCCCCGTTGGCCCCGAGCAGGGCAAACACACTGCCGGTGGGCACCGCAAGGGTCAGGTCACGCAACGCCTCGGTCCGCCAATAGCGGTGCGAGAGATTCTGGGTTTCGATGATGTTCATAGACGCGAAGCGCGTGGTTAGTTGTTAGGAGTTAGAAGTTACCGGTGGTCTCTAAACTCTAGTCTCTAGTCTTTGGTCTTTAGTGCTCAGTCCGTTCTATTTTCGTCCCAGCCGCTTCCAGTGCGCGGCGAGTTCGGTCTGAACCTCATCAAGACCCAGACCCAGGTTCTTGGCCTCGACGACGAGGCGTTCCAACTCGTCATCCAACAGCGCCGCCTTGGCCGCACGGTCGCCCGCGGCTTGCTCCGCCACCACGCTGCCCACGGCCGGGGTGGTGATCAGGACGCCTTCCGCCACCAGCGTGGCGGTGATCTTGTGCGCGGTGTTGGGATTGATGCGAAGCTCCTGACTGAGCAGTCGCACCGAGGGAAACGCCGTACCCGGTTTCAGCCGCCCGGCCACCACCGCCTTCTTCACGGCGAAAATCACCTGCTCCGTGATCGGCAGACCGGGTTTCAGTTCGATGGAGAACGGGAGCACGCTGTACCAGTTGCACTAGTACGGTTAGTACGGCAAGAAAAAAATGCCCTGATGCTGTTTCTCAGAATCAAGAACGCGAAAAAGGCGGGACTCGCGATCCCGCCAAGGAATAACTACCACCGTCCTCGTAAGCCTCAGCTCACCACGGCCTCGCCGAGGAGGTTGGCGAAGATCATTTTGCCGCTACCGCTGGGCAGCACGCCGATGATCTCGGCGGTCACCTTCTTGCCAACGAAGGCCCGTGCGTTGTTCACGATGACCATCGACCCGTCCGGAAGATAACCCAACGCCTGGCCATCATCCTTGCCGGGTTTGATGAGGTCGACCGCGATACTCTCTCCGATCACTAACTCGGGGCGCAGGGCGTTTTCCAGCGCGTGCAGATTGAGCCATTCCACGCCCTGAAACTGGGCCATGGAGGCCAGGTTGGTGTCCGTGGTCAGCAGTTTCGCCCGCATCGACTGGGCGAGAAACACGAGCTTGGCTTCGATGTCCTGACGCCGCAGCACCTCGCTCTGGTGAATGCGGATGTCGAGATGCTTGAGCGCCCGGAGGTCATTCAACACCTGCAAGCCGCGCCGACCGCGCGCCTGTTTGACCGGGTCGGGAGAATCGGCGATGTGCTGCAGCTCCGTCAGCACGAAACTGGGAATGATCAGGGCCGAACCCAAAAAGCGGGTCTGACAGACCTTGGCGATGCGACCGTCGATCAAGGCGCTGGTGTCCACCACCACGAGGGGGACGTCCACCTCGTGGGGCACGAACCGGACGTACGGGATCACGAGATTGAAGTCATCCTTGCCGCGCAGGGCGATGACCGTGCCCAGGTAGGAGCAGATGACGAACAGCGAAAGCTGCACCAGGTAGATGATCGAGGGATCCCCCTTATTGAGCAGGGGCGAAACGCCGATCATCCAGGAAATCACCGTGCCCATGAACAGGCCGAAAGTCAGGGCGGTCAGGCCGCGGAGGGAGAAACCCTTCAGGAGCACATCCACCAACACCACCAGCGCCCCGATCAGAAAGCCGATGGCCATCGCCAGTCCCCGTTTGTGGTCCCACTCCTCAATCGTGTAGCAAACCAGCCAGCTGGCCGTCACGCAAAGCGCGATAAAGATAGTCCGGACAACGATTAGGGTCTTGTTCATGCTTGGGGCAACGGTCAGTTGAATACTCCCCGATTTTTGAGCCACAGCAAGACAAAGGGCAGGACGAGGAAGAAAAGCATGACCCCATAAAGAATCATTTGTGCCCGGTGGGCTTTCTTTTCTAGCTCGGGGTCGTTCTCGCTCATAAGACCATCCGACCAACCCACTTTCCTGATGACAACGCAATACTGGCTCGTGAAATCCGAACCCGACACCTACTCGTGGGACCAATTCGTCCGCGATGGCCGCACCGATTGGACGGGCGTCCGCAACAACGCCGCCCGCCTCCACCTCAAGGCCATGCGCCCCGGGGACGAAGTGCTCTACTACCACAGCAACGAGGGCAAGGCGGTGGTCGGTGTCGCCCGGGTCACCAAGGCCGCCTTCCCCGACACCACGGCCGACGAGACAGGCTGGGTGGCGGTCGAGCTAACCCCGGTCGCCCCGCTGGCCAAGCCGATCGGCCTCGCCCAGATCAAGGCGGACGCCGTTCTCCAGAAGATGGAACTGGTGCGCCAGAGCCGTTTGTCGGTATCGCCCGTCCGACCGGCCGAATTCAAGCGGGTCCTCCGCCTCGGCAAGGCCTGAGCCCCGCCCGGCCTTTGGCCCCGCGCCCGGGCCGAAGCCATGAAATCCATCCGCGGAAGAAAATAAGTGTTCAATACCGGCCATTAGTGGTTTCTCTTTTTCCTGTGTTCGAATCGATCACCATCCTCGCTCCCGGCCTGCTCGGCGCCTCCGTGGCCCGGGCCGCCCGTCAATACGGCGCCGCCCGGCGCGTCACGCTCTGGGCCCGGCGTCCGGAAGTGCGCCTGCAGCTCAAAGACCAACCTTGGTGCGACCGGGTGGCTGAGACCCCGGCCGACGCCGCTCGCGATGCCGACCTGGTGATCGTCTGTGCGCCGGTCGACCAGATCGTCAGCCTCATCCAGCAGATCGGCCCTTCCCTGCCCGCCGGGGCCATTGTCACCGACGTCGGCAGCGTAAAGGGGGAAATCTGCCGCAAGGGCCATCTCGCCGTGCCGCCGGGCCGACACTTCGTTGGTTCCCATCCCATGGCAGGCTCCGAGAAAACCGGCTGGGAAGCCGGCCGGGCCGAGCTCTTTCAGGGCCGCGTCACGTTCGTGACTCCGCTGAACGAGTCCGATTCCAAGGCCGTGGAAAAAGTCGCGGCATTCTGGACCGCCCTTGGCTCTGACGCCTGTACCGTCGAGCCCGATGCCCATGATGAAATAGTCGCCCACATCAGCCACCTGCCGCAGGTGCTGGCCTCGACCCTTTGTGCCAGCCTCGCGCGCCGGGACCCGAAATGGCGCAACTTTTCCGGCGGCGGCCTGCGCGACACCAGCCGCATCGCGGGCAGCGATCCCCGGCTTTGGAAGACCATCTTGGAACAGAACCGCGACGAGGTGCTCCGGGCCGTTCGGGCCTACCAGGAGGAATTGCACGGCATGGAGCGCGCTCTCGCCAACCGGGATTGGTTTGAGGTGCAGGCCATCCTGGAGCGCGGCAAAGCCTATCGCGAACTCTTCCGCCCCATCCCGTGAGCGTCTATCCCGATAAACTTCCCATCGTGCCCTTCGCCCGGCCGGTGCGCGGCAGCGTCACCCTGCCCGGCTCCAAGAGCATCACCAACCGGGCGCTGATCCTGGCTGCGCTCGGCACCAAGGAGGTCACGCTGACCGGCGCGCTCTTCAGCCGCGACACGCGCATCATGGTGGCCGCCCTCGTGAAGCTGGGCTTCAAGGTCGTCACCGACGAGAAGGCGCTGACCATCCGCATCGAGGGCCGCGGCGGTGAAATCCCTGTCCGCGAAGCCCGCATCGAGGTCGGCAATGCGGGGACCGCCGCGCGCTTCCTCACCGCTTTCGTCTGCCTGCGTCCCGACGGGATCTACCATTTCGACGGCGATGAAGCCATGCGCCGTCGGCCGATCGGCGCCCTGCTCGCCGCGCTCGCCAGCCAGGGCGCCCGGGCCAGCGACAGCCGCTTCCCCTTCACTTTGCGCACCGCCGGCCTGCCAGGTGGCGCCGTCCAGCTCGATGCATCGGAAAGCAGCCAGTTGCTCTCCGCCCTGCTGATGGTCGCTCCCCATGCCCGTTCACCGCTGGACGTCCAGCTCACCGGCCCGACCGTCTCCCGTCCTTTTGTGGAGATGACCAGCCGCATGGTCGCCCAGTTCGCCGCCCAGCCCACGGAATACGCCATCGAGGGCGATGCGACCGCCGCAAGCTATTTTGCCGAACTGGCCGTGGTCACCCACGGTGCTGTCGAGGTCAGGGGCCTGAACCTCAGTGCCGACGCCTTGCAGGGCGACATTGAGTTCTACCGTCTGCTGGCGGCCCGCGGCCTCATCCGGTCCCATCACGGCAGCGTGGCCGGCAGCCTTTCCCGCCAGGGCCTGATCGCCAATTTCAACGATTTCTCCGACACCTTCCTGTCCCTCGCCGCCCTCGCCCCGCTGCTCGATGGCCCGACCAAAATCGCCGGCATCGCGCACACGCGCAAGCAGGAGACGGATCGCGTCGCCGGCATGGCCCGCGAACTGTTGAAGCTCGGCCAGCACGTGATCGAGACCGAGGATGCCCTGGAGATCCACCCGCGGCCGCTGGTTCCCGGAATCGAGATTGAGACCTATCACGACCATCGCTTTGCCATGAGCTTCGGCATCCTCGGCTGTCACGACCTGCACGGCGACGGCCGGCCGTGGCTGACCATCAAGGATCCCGCCTGCTGCACCAAAACCTTTCCAGCTTTCTTTGACTTGCTGGAGTCGCTTCGGACAGGATCCGTCGACTAATCCATGGGTGCCTCCTCCTTTATCATTGTCGCCATCGACGGCGGTGCCGCTTCCGGCAAATCGTCCACCTCGCGCATTTTGGCCGAGCGCTTCAATCTGCTGCACGTCGACACCGGTTCCTTTTACCGCCACATCACGGCCGAACTGCTGCAGCGCAACGTCTCGTCATCCAACCCGGAAGGACTGAAGGTCGCCCTCACCGGCCTGAAGTTCACCACCAAACTGGAAGGTCGCTCGGCCCGGTTGCTGATCAGCGGCCAGTCGGCGGGAGAGGAAATCCGCAGCCAGAGCGTCAACGACCACGTATCCCACTACGCGGCCATTCCGGCCGTGCGGGAAACCTTGCTCGGCTACCAGCGCGGCCAGGTGGAAGTGGCCAAGGCCCACGGTTTCCGAGGCCTCGTGATGGAGGGACGTGACATCGGATCGGTGATTTTTCCGCAGGCCGACTTTCGTTTCTTCCTCCACGCCGACCCCTTGGAGCGCGCCAAGCGCCGCGCCGCCCAGGGGCAGCAGGACTCCATTGCCGAACGCGACCGGCTCGATTCCTCCCGCAAGACCTCACCCCTCACCTGCCCGCCCGGCGCGATCGACATCGACTCCACGTTTCTCACCCTCGAGCAGGTTGTCGAAAAACTGGCCGCGCTGATCGCGGCGAAACTGCCCTGAACCGACGGTCATGCCCCAGACTCCCGACCAGCTCAAGATGACGCCGTTCTACGGCTTCTTTCATTATGTGGCCGCGAGCCTCCATGCCATGTGGTTCCGGGGCGAGGTGTACGGCACCGAGAACTTTCCCCTGGATGGCCCCTTCCTGATCGCCTCCAACCACGCCAGCCACCTCGATCCCCCTTTCGTCGGGGCCCACGTGCCACGTCAGATGCGCTTCTTTGCCCGCAAAAGCCTCTGGAGCAACCGGCTCATGTGCTGGTGGATGAACCGGACGGAAACCATCCCCGTCGAGCGCGACAGTGGCGACATCGGGGCCATCAAGCGCGTGCTGCAGGCTCTGAAGGAAAACCGCGCCATCGTCCTCTTCCCGGAAGGCACGCGTTCACCCGACGGCCTCTTGCAAAAAGCCAAGCCCGGCGTCGGCCTCATGGCCTGCAAAACCGGCGTGCCCGTCGTGCCCTGCCGCATTTTCGGTTCGTTCCAAGCTTTCGGAAAAGGCTCGGCCCTTCCGCGCTTTGGCTCCCCGGTGACCATCGTCTTCGGCCAGCCCATCCCCCCGGCCGAGTACGATGACCCCAAGGCCGGCAAGGCGCGCTATGAACTTGCCGCCCAACGGATCATGGATCGCATCGCCGCCCTGCCCGAGCCGCCTCACAGGGTGGTCTGAAGGGTCGGCAAGGGACGCTCAGCGTCCGGCAAGATCGGGACAGCCTTGGGACTTTACCGCCAGGGTTCCCGGACTAGATTGGCGGCATACCACCCACAGACCGGCGCGACCCGCTGGGCCGGGCCGGCTCCAACCCCAGGAGACCACATCCATGAATGGCACCCGTCCGGCAGACATCCGCAACTTCGCGATCATTGGCCATGCAACCTGCGGCAAAACCACCCTCGCCGAGGCCATGCTTTTTTGCAGCGGCGAAATCCATCGCCTCGGCTCGGTGCCCCAAGGCACCACGGTCTCCGACTATCACGTCGGGGAACAACAAAGGCACATCTCCATCCACGGGACGCCGCTCAACTGCCAATGGCTCGAGCGGCGTTTCAATTTCATCGACACCCCCGGCTACCTCGATTTTTCCGGCGAAGCCATCAATGCCCTGCGGGTCGCCGATTTTGCGCTGGTGGTCATCCATGCCGGTCATGGCATCGGCGTCGGCACCGAGCTGATGTGGGAGCAGGCGGGCAACTTCGGCATCCCGCGCATCATCGTCCTGAACGGCTTCGACAAGGAAAAGTATGACTTTGATGCCCTCGTGCAGGAGGTAAGAGAACGCTTTGGCGCCGCCGTCTTTCCGCTCGACGTGCCCCTCGATCCCGGTCCCGGCTTTCACCGCGTGCTCGATGTGATGCGCAGCGAAGTGGTGAGCTATGCGGCCGACCGCTCCGGCAAATACACCGAAGAGGCGGCGACCGGCGCCGACAAGGCCCGCGTCGATACGCTCCACAAGGAGTTGATCGAGCACATTGCCGAGAGCGACGACACCCTGCTCGAGAAATATTTCGCGGAAGGCGGTCTCTCCGAGGATGTGCTGCGCACGGGCATCCATCCGGCCATCCAGCGCCAGGCCTTCATTCCCCTGCTCTGCACCTCGGCGGAAACCAACGTGGGCGTGGCCCGGATGATGGACTTCATCGCCAAATACGGGTCCTCCCCCGAAGACCGTCAGACCGTCGGCGCCCAGGACGCTTCGGACACCCCGGTGCTCGTGAATCTCGCCGGCAAGGAGCACGTCGCCTACGTGTTCAAGACACTGACCGATCCCCAGAGCGGCGACCTGTCGCTGTTCCGCGTCTATTCCGGCGACGTCCACACGAACATGGAGCTCTACAACAGCGACCGGCGGATCACCGAGCGCATCGGACAGCTCTACCGGCTCAATGGCAAGAACCGCACGCAGGTGGACATCCTCTACGCCGGCGACATCGGCGCCGCGGTCAAATTGAAGGACACCCACACTGGCAACACGCTCTGCGACGTGAAGCAGGTCGTGTCCCTGCCCAAGGTAACCTACCCCGTCCCTTACACCCAGGCCGCGCTCAAGCTCAACGCCGCGGGCGACGAGGAGAAACTCGCTTCCGGGCTGGCGGCACTTCACGAGGAGGACAACGCCTTCACCTACCACACGGATCCCGAGCTGCACCAGTTCATCATCGCCGCCCAGGGAGAACTGCACCTCGAGGTGCTGTTCGAACGCTTGAAACGCCGGTACAAAGTGGATGTCTCCCTGGAGCCGCCGCGCATCCGTTACCGCGAAACCGTCCGCGGCAAGAGCGAGGCACGCTACCGTCATAAGAAGCAGACGGGCGGAGCCGGACAGTTTGCCGAAGTCATTCTCCGCGTCGAACCCGCGGCCCGGGACAGCGGCGTGGAATTCACCGAGTCGCTGGTCGGCCAGGATGTGGACCGGGTCTTCGTGCCTTCCGTCGAGAAAGGCGTGAAGACCGCCGGCAACGAGGGAGTGCACGCCGGGTATCGCGTGACCGACGTCAAGATCGAGTTCTGCGGCGGCAAGATGCACCCGGTCGATTCCAAGGACATCGCCTTCCAGATCGCCGGCTACTTCGCGTTCCGCGAGGCCTTTCAAGCCGCCAAACCCGTCGTGCTCGAGCCGATCCATGAGTTGGAAATCCGCGTGCCCGAGGAATTCGTGGGCCGCGTGGTCGGCGACCTTTCCGGCCGGCGCGGTCGGATCCTGGGCATGGATGTGGCCGGACGCCTGCAGATCATCAAAGCGCAGGTGCCCGCCGCCCAACTCCACCACTATGGCACGGTCCTGCGCTCCCTCACCGGCGGGCGCGGACTCCACAGCGAGAGGTTTGGCCACTACGAGGAAATGCCGGCCGACCAGGAGAAGAAACTCGTGGAAGAATACCAAAAGGCCCGCGCCGCCGGCACGGCGAACAACAAGCACTGAGGCGCCCTTCCATCCGCCTGCGGCCGGCTGACGGCCGCCGCCCCGCCAATCGGGGAATCTCTCGCCCCCGGCCGCTTGGCGGTTGCCAGCGGCTCGTCTTGCCACCAACCATGGGACCATGATCTCCAAGGCAACGACGGTCGACGGCTTTCTCAATACCGTCACCGATGACGAGCGGGCGATCTTTGCCAAGCTCCGCCAGTTGCTGAAGAAGGCCCATCCCAAGGTTGAGGAGTCCATGAAATACCGCATGCCAACCTACCTGGTCGGCGCGGAACAGCTCGGTGCCTTCAACAAACAGAAGAACTATCTCTGCCTTTACCTGAATCCCCTCGCCATCGATCCACACCGGAAGGCACTGACGTCGGCGGGACTCGATTGCGGCAAGAGCTGCATCCGCTTCGCCAAGCCGGAGAAACTGCCCCTTGTGCTGGTGACGAAGATGATCAAGGCCGCGGCGAAACTGGCGAAGTGAAGAAGTGGGCCGGAGCCTTGTTGACCGTGCCCTGACGGAGGGCCGATTTCCCAATCGGCCGCCCAGCATCAACGCAGCCCGCAGTGTTTGAGGGCCCGCGCCATCGTCTTTGAAGCCACCGCCCGGGCCCGCTCGGCGCCGTCGCGCAGGACCTTCTCGACGTAATCGGGATTGGCCGCCAGCTCGGCGCGCTTCACGCGATAGGGAGCGAAGTAGTTCCAGTAGTGCTCGAACAGCGCCTTTTTCAGGTCGCCGTAACCCAGTCCACCGGCCCGCAGGCGGTTCTCATAGTCGGTGGCCACGTCGGCCGGGGCGAAGAACTTGAGCAACTGGATTGCCAGATTCTTGTCGGCATCGGGCTTGGGCTCGGCCGGGGTGCGCGAGTCCATGACGATCCCCATGATCTTTTTGCGCAGGGTCTTCTCGTCGCCGAAGATCTCGATCGTGTTGCCGTAGCTCTTGGACATCTTCTGCCCGTCGAGTCCGGGAATCACGGCCACGGCCTCGGAAATGCGCTCCTCGGGAACGACAAAGGTCTCGCCGTAGGTCTGGTTGTACTTGATGGCGATGTCGCGCGTCATCTCCAGATGCTGTTTCTGATCCTTGCCGACCGGCACCACGTGCGTGTCGAACAACAGGATGTCCGCGGCCATCAGCACCGGGTAGGCAAACAGACCGAAGTTGGGGGCAATGCCTTTGGCCATCTTGTCCTTGTAGCTGTGCGCGCGCTCCAGCAGTCCCATCGGCGTGAGCGAGCCGATCAACCAGGTGAGTTCGCAGACCTCGGGAACGTCGCTCTGGCGCCAGAAAACGGCCTTGGCCGGATCGAGTCCGCAGGCGAGCCAGTCCAACGCGATGCCCTGCGTGAAGGCCCGGCGCTCGGTCGGGTCCGTGATGACCGTCATCGAGTGGTAGTCAGCGATAAAGTAGAAGGCGTCACCACCCGCCTGCAGCTCGATGGCGGGACGCATGGCACCAAAGTAGTTGCCGATATGAAGGGTGCCGGAAGGCGTGATGCCGGTGAGGATGCGGGGCATGTCAGGGGTGGTTCTGGCTCGTTATCGTAGTCGTTCTCGTTCTCTCGGTAGTGAGGGGAAAGGAGAGAACGAGAACGAGGACGATTACGAGAATGATTTTGAATCAGTCCCGGCGCGGGATCATCGAAACAGAATTGCGGGTACGGGCGATCGTGGCGGGAGGCAGGACTCCACCAAAGGCCATGGAAGGCATGACGAGCGACCGCGGGCCCAGCAGGGATCCCGGGTTGAGCACAGCGTTGCAGCCCACCTCGGCTTGGTCGCCCATGATGGTGCCAAACTTGCGCAGGCCGGTGTTCACGGTCTCATTGGGCAGGCGCACCGTCACTTCTCCCTGGTCGAGCCGGAGATTGGAGCAAATCGCCCCGGCTCCGAGGTGGGCCCCGTTGCCCAAAATGGAGTCACCGACGTAATTAAAATGCGGTGCCTGCACCCGATCCAAGAGCAGGCAATTCTTGAACTCACTGGAGTTGCCCAACACGCAACCCTCGCCAGTGATGACGTTGCCACGGATATAGGCTCCGGGACGGATCTCTGTCTTGGCCCCGATGTAGGCCGGCCCTAGGATTACGGCATAGGCCGGTAGTTTCACGCTGGAATGCAGCCATACCCGACCCTCGATGTGGACTCCGGCCGGTATTTTGAGGTCGGAAGCCGCAAATTCAGCCGCCTCAAGAGCCGCCCCGATCCGTTTGATCCAATCCCAAGGCCGCGACTCGGCCGGAAAAAACGACGCAAAGCGGACCAAAGAAGGCGGCAGGGCGAAGAAATCGGAGGCTTTCACAGGGGCCTTGATAACGAAAAAACCGCTGGAAACCAGCGGTTTTTGAAAGTGATGACCTCCGGCGGCAGCGCGAAAAAAAAGCCGCCGGGGTTTTAATCCGGCGGCTTTCTTACAAATGGAGCGGGCGAAGAGACTCGAACTCTCGACGTCCACCTTGGCAAGGTGGTGCTCTACCAACTGAGCTACACCCGCGAGAGAGAGGCGGAGTATTCGGCTGATTTTTGACCCGTCAACCAGAATTATAGAAATATCGAGTTCTCGAGGCATGAATTTCCAGCTTCCCCCTTCGGTTGAGCGCTGTTGGTCTGGAATCCTCCCATGTCCGTCCTTTCGACGCCTCCTTTGCTCAACCAACCGGTCTTCACCTCAGAGACTCCGGCCGCCGCACGGCTGCAGGCCTGCAAGACCTACCTCGAGACAGAAGGGGAACGCATCAGGGAGCGCCATCAGGCGGGCCAGACCGGAAGGGAAATCTGCCATGCCCTTTCCGATCGCATGGATGGACTGCTGGTTTCTCTCTTTGCCACGACCTTGGCGGCCTGGCGGGAGCAACATGGCGAACCGTCCGTTCCCGTCTGTCTCATCGCCTTGGGTGGATATGGCCGCGGCGAACTGAGTCCGCTGAGCGATGTCGACGTGATGTTTCTTTATCCCGACACCAAGAAATCCCCCGAAATCACCAAGTTTCAGGAGTTCCTCACGAATGGCATTCTCTACCCGTTGTGGGACCTGAAACTGAAGATTGGCCACTCCTCTCGCACCTTGCCGGAGGTGTTCGCCGAGGCCGGGCGTGAGATCAAGACCAAGACCGCCTTGCTGGAATCGCGGCTGATTGCCGGCACCGAAACGCTCTATACGAATTTCGCCGAGGCTTACCGCAAACACTATCTCCAGAACGATCCCAAGGCTTATATCGTCGCGCGTCTGGCCGACCAAGGCAGCCGCCGGGCCCAGCATGGCGACACCGTTTTTCTGCAGGAGCCCGACATCAAAAACGGCGTGGGCGGTCTGCGCGACTACCAGAACGCCCTCTGGATGTCCCGCGTGCGACTCGGCATCACCCGCCTCGAGGAACTCGTCGAACAGCATTACCTGCAACCGGGCGAACTCCGTGATTTCCAAAGCGCCTACGACTTCCTGCTCCGTGTGCGCAACGAGCTCCATTATATGAGCAAGCATGCGACCGACATGCTGAACCTCGACACCCAGCCGCGGTTGGCCGCGAACCTGGGTTATCCCCAGGAGGTGCTGCTCGAACGGGTCGAGGCCTTCATGCAGGACTATTACCGGCATGCCCAGTCGATCTACCGCATTTCCAAAACCATCGAACAGCGGCTGGCTCTGACGGTTTCCAACGCCCCCAGCCTGGTCGGCTCCTTGAAGAACCTGATACTCGCCCGTCGCTCGGAGCGAACCAAGCGGCTGGATGGTTTCCTCATCCGCGGGCGCGAACTGGCCTATGAGAACCGGGATATCTTTCAGGAAGATCCTGTGCGCCTCATTCGCGTCTTCCGGCACTGCCAGCAGCTGGATTGCACGCCGGACCTCGATCTCGCCTCACTCATCCGGAGTTCCGCCCATTTGATCACTCAACAGGTGATCGAATCGACGGATGCCAATCTTAGCTTTCGCACTATCCTGGAGGAGGTCGGCCAGGTTTACCCTTCCCTCTCCCTGATGCATGAGCTGGGCATTCTGGGCCGGTTCCTCCCCGAGTTCGCTCCGCTGACCTGCCTCGTCCAGCACGAGTACTACCATCGCTACACGGCAGACATCCACACGCTGAGCACCATCCGGGAACTTGACACCATTTTCACGGCCACCGGTCCCCGCGCGGAAAAATACCGCGAGGTGCTGCATGAAACCGCGAGCCCGGCCCTGCTCTACCTTATCCTGCTGTTGCACGACATCGGCAAGAGCCAGGGAATCCAAGGACATGCGGAAAACGGCGTGACCATTGCCGGCCCGATCCTCGATCGTCTCGCGGTGCCGGCGGACACCCGGCCCACCATCAATTTTATCATCAAAAATCACCTGATCATGGCACGCTTCTGGCAGAAGCATGATTTGGATGACCCCCAAACTTCAGTTGCATTTGCCGAGATGGTTGGTGACGCCGACTATCTGCGGTACCTCTATGTCCACACCTATTGCGACGCCAACGGCACTTCGGCCAGCCTTTGGAACAGCTACAAGGACTCGCTGCATCGCCGGCTTTTCGACACCACGCTCGAGCGTCTGTTGCTCGGCGAAAAGGTCGACACCCGCCTCCAGGAGCGCAAGGAAATGATCCGCCAGAAACTCATCGCCCAGACAATCCCCGGGATCAGCCCGGACGAGATCACCGCCCATTTCAATCTGCTGCCGGAGCGGTATTTCATCCAGACCGATGCGCCGGAGATCACCCTGCACATCCAGATGGTGAATCGCCTGCTTCAATCGATCAGCAAGGCCGATTCCCTCAACCCGCTCCGCCCGGTCATCGAGTGGAAGGATGACATCAACCGCAGCTACACCACGGTCCACGTCGTCACCTGGGACCGGGCCGGCCTGTTCTACAAGCTCGCCGGTGCCTTCAGCGTGGCCGGTCTGAGCATTCTTTCCGCCCGCATCACCACCCGCACGGATCACATTGCCATCGACACGTTCCATGTCGTCGAACCCGGCCGCGGGCTCGTGCAAAACCAGAAGGCGATGGAAACGTTCGCCCGGACGGTCGACGACGCCCTGATCAGCGAGAAAGACCTGTTGCCGGAAATCTCCGCGCAAGCCGTCCGTCTGGCCAACGCCAACCGGTACAAGGCGGGCGTTTCCGAGCTGCCCTCCACCTTCCCTCCCACGGTCGAGGTCTACCATGAGATCACGCTCAACCGCATCATCGTCGAGGTCCAGGCTCACGATAAGATCGGTCTGCTCTACCAGCTGGTGAAAACGATCTCGGACCACGGCTTCGACACCACCTTCGCCCGCATCAACACGGAACGCAGTATCGCCCTCGACACCTTCTACATCGAGCCCCAACAGCCCGACACCGTGGTCGACGACGCCACCCTGCTGCATCTGCGCGACACGCTTCATGGCGTGATCTCGGCCCCCAAGGCTCAGGTCGCCGGCTAATTTACGCTCCCCAATCAGTCCCAGACCTGCTCATTTCAGGGCAATGAGCCAGGAAGACGAAAAGAACTACGCCACGCTTTATGCCCTGGCTTCGTTGGCGACCACCGCCGTCGACGGCACCAGCGCCCAAAGCAGCATCCTCTCGGCCATTATGGCCGCCTTTCCGGCTGACAGCGGTTCGCTGTCCCTGCTCACGCCCGAAAGCGGCAGCCTGGAGATCTGCGCCCAGCAAGGGCTGCCCCCCGAGACGGGCGACTTCGCCCTCCGCCCGGGACAGGGCATCACCGGCTGGGTGGCCCTGCACAGCAAACCCTTGCTGGTTTCCGACGTCAGCCATGAGCCGCGCTACATCGCGGCGCGCCGCGGCGTTTCCAGCGAAATGGCAGCGCCGATCATCATCGATGACCAGGTCATCGGCGTCATCAATTTGGACGCCGACCAGGCCGCCGCCTTCAACTCCACCGACCTCGACCGGCTGGTCCGCTACGCCAATGAGGCGGGGGTCGTCCTGAACCGCCTCTGGCAATTTGCCCGGCTGCGGACCAATTCCAAACAGCTCACGACCCTCGTGGAGCTGGGTCACTCGCTGGTCACCCAGCTGGCAACCGAGGAATTGCTGAGTACCATCACCGACAGCGGCCGGGCGCTCTTCAACGCAAGACTTTGCCTCCTGCATGACTACGACCCCGTGAACCGCGAGCTGAGTCTTCACGCCTGGTCGAGTGGCGGCGACTTGGCGGCCGCCGGGCTTACGCTTCAGCAACAGACCGTTTCCGCCGACGACGCACTGCTCGCCTCCGCCCTGCACACCGGCCGCACCACCGAATTCCAGCAGATCGATGGTCCCCGTTATCGCGAGGCGTCAGACCTGCCCCGCGACCCCACGCTTTGCAGCGCCTTGGCCACGCCCCTCAACCTCGAGGGCGCCCCCGCCGGCATTCTTTCGGTATTCCACGACCACCCCCACCGGTTTAGCGACGATGAGAAGCGCCTCTTTACGGCGCTTGCCAGCTTCGCCGCCGTCGCGCTCTTCAACGCCCGCCTCTACGCCCGCGTGTTCCAGTCGGAGGAAGTCCTGCGCAAGAACGAAACGCTCACCACCCTGGGCTTGCTGGCCGCTGAAATCGCCCATGAAATCCGCAATCCTCTGACGGTGATCAAGCTGCTGCACGGTCCGCTCGGCGCCGACTTTGCCCCCGGCGACCCGCGTCGTCGCGACCTTGAGATCATCACGGAGAAGATCGAGCAACTCGAGGGCCTCGTCACCCGGGTCCTCTCGTTCGCGCGGGCTCCCGCCACGATTCATTCTCGCTGGCATGTCGACGAAATCCTCAGCGACACCAATCACCTGCTGCGCGCCAAGCTCACCCAAGCCGGGGTCGCCCTTCATTACTCCCCCCCGAAAGAATCGGTCAGCGTGGAGGCCCACAAGGGTCAGCTCCAACAGGTGTTCCTCAATCTCGCTTTGAACTCCCTGCATGCCATGCCCCAAGGCGGCGAGCTTCGCATCCACTGCCAAGTCGAGAACAGTGCCGTGCACATCGACATCAGCGACACGGGCGGCGGCATCCCCCCGGAGGTTCAGCCCCGCATTTTTGAGTCTTTCCTGTCAACCCGGGCCGGTGGCACCGGCCTCGGTCTCACCATCGCCCAGCGCATCGTCAAGGATCACCATGGCCAGTTGAGACTGATGAACACGGGACCACGGGGCACCACGATGCGGGTCACCCTGCCGTTGCATTCGAGTTGAGGCGCGAGTCCGGTGCGCCTTGGCTCCCGGCGACGCGCGCTCACGTTGCCACAGGCAAACCGCCGTACGCAGCCAGATAGGTCAGGACACCGGCTCCAGCTTTAGATCCACCATCAGATCTGTCGCGATTTTCTCCAAATCTGCGCGCACGCTCTCCAGCTTGACGGACGGCGGCACCAGAATCCGGGCCCGGGCCTGAAAGAGTTCGCCGCCTCCCATCGGGGCACTCACGCATTCGGAGGCGAGCTCCTCAACATTCACCGCATGGGCCGCCAGCACTCCGGTGACCGACCGAAGGATCCCCGGACGATCGTGTCCGACCACCTCCAGGGTGGCGGCGATGCCGCTGGCCGGCCCGGCGGCCGTGCCGCTCTCCACGACGATGCGCAGGCCGTCCGCTTCCAGTCCGTGCAAGGCCCGCTTCAGCTCGGCCAGCCTATCGGCCGGCACCGTGACGCGCGTGATGCCGGCAAAACGTCCCCCGAGATGACACATCCGGCTCTCCAGCCAGTTGCCGCCGTGATCAGCCACCTGGGCGGCGATCAGTTCCACAAGGCCGGGACGGTCCGCCCCGATGATGGTCATAACCAGGCTTTCGAGCATGCCCGCACGCTAGTTGCCGGCACCCGCTACGCAATCCCGCTGTTGGGGTGGTACCCGGCTTATTCCTCGAGCTCGACGTTCCAATAGGCGACGTCGAGAAAGTCCTTCCACTTTTCGTGACTGTGATTGCTGAGCATCAGGCTGATCACCGGACGCCACTTCGGTTTGACCGGCTTGCGCACGAGACGCATGTGCGCCTCATGCGGCAGCCGGTTCGCCTTGCGCGAATTACATTTGATGCACGAGCAGACAATGTTTTCCCAGGTCGTCTTGCCGCCGTAATGCCGCGGGATGACGTGATCCAGATTCAGCTGCTCGCGCGGCAGGACATGGCCGCAGTACTGGCAGCAGTCGTCGTCGCGCTCGAAGACGTTGTTGCGGGTCAGCTTCACTTCCTTGCAGGGCAGCTTGTCGAAAAACGTGAGGAGAATGACCCGCGGCAACCGAATGCTGCGGTTAATCGTACGGACCGTCTCCAATGCCTCGACGGGGGGATTGTAATCGGAGAAATCGATCCAGTCCATCAGCGAGAAGGTGCGGAAGTTATCCTCCGTCTGGTGCACCACCTGCGCATGTTCCCGGGCCAGCAACGCGAAGGCGCGACGCGCCGCGATGATGTTAACCGCCTGCCAGAGGCGGTTCAGCACAAGGACCGGCTGATCGAGAACGGCTTCCATACGCAACGGGCCTTGGAAATACGCGCGCAGCGGAGCCCTGTCAAGTCACGCTCCGTGACGATACGGCAACCCTGGCGCACGAAGACGCGGCCGGGTCGCGAGGAACACCCTTCCAACTGCCGCCGCCGATCAATGCGAGCGTTCAAAACCTGAGCCAGCACCCCTCGGACGGCACCCGGATTCGGGTACGCCGAGAGAACTCTAGGCCGGCATCACTCCGTGCCCGGAGGCACGATCGCCAGCTTGAGCGACTGGTTTTTGATGCGTATGCCGGCGAGCTTGGCGATGACCAGTTCGGCGTGCTCGGAGACGACGTCGACGTGAGTGTGCTCCTCATGGATGTCGATGGCTCCGACCACATTCGCCGGGAGGCGCGTGACACCGGCAATCTTGCCAACGAGGTCGGCCGGCGTGACCAGGTGCTGGCGACCAACATTAAAGGACACCACGGAGAAACCCGGCTCGCGGCCGGTCCGCGGCTTCCGTTCGTAGGTGCGCTTCTGCGCGGCGAAACGGTCACCCGTGGGCGCCTTTTCCGACGGCGGGTAATCCTTGGGACGTTCGGTCCTCGCCGGAGGCACGGTCTCGCGGGCCACCGCCGCCGGTTTGGACAACGGTCCGCTTTCCGGGGGCACCGGAGCCTCGTTGGCCGCGATGGCGGCAGTACGCTCGGTGCGCTGCTTGGCTACAGGTTTTGCCGGTTCGGCGGCTTCTCCCTGCATCAAATGGATCAGGGCCGAGGCGATATCCGTGCTGGTGTAGCCCTGCTCCATCAAGCGGTCGACCATCTGGTCGTGAGACTTGAACTTCTTCTCCTCCAGAGTGAGGCGCAGCTTCTCAAAGAAGACGTTGCCCTTGGCCTCCTCGACCTCGTCGAGAGAAGGCACGCGCTCGCGGCGGATTTTCAACCGGCCGTAGTGCACCATATTCTGGAGCTTATAGAGCTCGCGGCCGGCAACGAAGGTGAAGGCCATGCCCTTTTTGCCCGCCCGGCCGGTGCGGCCGATCCGGTGCGTGTAATCTTCGGCGTCATTCGGCAGGTCGAAGTTGAACACGACCTCCAAGTCGTCGACATCCAGTCCGCGCGCGGCGACATCGGTGGCCACTAGGAATTCAAAACCGTGGCGGCGAAACTTGTCCATCACCCGGGTGCGCTGCGCCTGCGTGATGTCGCCATGCAGCCGGTCCACGGCGTAGCCGCGGGCGTGCAGGTGCTCGTCCAGTTCATCGACCATGATCTTGGTGCTGCAGAAAATGATGCCGAACCGGAAATCGTGCAGATCAATGAGCCGGGTGAGCAGCTCGATCTTGGAGCGGCGGTCCACCTCAAAGTAGATCTGTTCCACCTGCGGGGCGTTCTGCGCATGCGCCTCGATCCTGATCCAGGCCGGATCCCGCGTGTAACGCTTGATGAGCTCCTGGATCATGCGCGGCATCGTTGCCGAGAAGAAGAGACATTGCCGCTGTTCGGGCACGGACTTGAGGATGTGCTCGATGTCATCGCGAAAACCCATGTCGAGCATCCGGTCGGCCTCGTCCAGCACAATGACCTTCAACGCGTCCAGGCGCAGCGTGCCGCGGGCCATGTGATCCATCACGCGACCGGGCGTGCCGATGACCACCTGCGCGCCGGCCTCGAGGGCCCGGAATTGCCGCTCGTAGCTCTGTCCGCCGTAGATCGGAACCTCCATCAGTCCCTTCTTGAAATAGGCCAGCTTGCCGAATTCCTCCGCCACCTGCACGGCCAGCTCGCGGGTCGGGCACAACACCAGCACCTGCACCTTCCTGACCGTCACGTCCACCTTCTCGATGGCCGGGATCGCGAAAGCCGCGGTCTTGCCTGATCCCGTGGCCGACTGGCCCACGACATCGCGACCGGCCAGTCCATGCGGAATCACCGCAGTCTGGATGGGCGAGGCTTCCTCGAACCCCATCTTGTCTACAGCCTTCACGATTTCGGGCGAGAGGCCCAGTTCACTGAACGGACGTTTTTCCATGCACCCACAATGCGCGCCGGAAAGGGAAAGGAGAGCCCAAACTTGACCTCCCGAGAATTACCTCGCGTTGGCGGGCAATTGTCGGGGTAATGTCCTTTATGCCATTTGCAAAGCTCGGGCTGCCGCCCACCCTCGTCAACGGAGTCAAGGCCATGGGGTACGTCGATCCGACCCCCATCCAGCTCCGCGCCATTCCCGTTGTGCTCGGTGGCGGTGATCTCATCGGTTCCGCGCAGACCGGTACCGGCAAGACGGCCGCCTTTGCCCTCCCCGTGCTGGCCCGGCTGGGCAAGCACGAGCCCCGCGGGCCCCGCGTCCTCGTGCTCGAGCCCACGCGTGAGCTGGCGGCCCAGGTCGAGACCGCATTCCGCGACTTCGGCCGCTTCACGGATATCCGCGCCACCGTGGTTCATGGCGGCGTCGGCTATGGCCGGCAGCGCAGCGAAATCCAGGCCGGCACGGACATCGTCATCGCCACGCCCGGTCGCCTGATGGACTTCCTGCAGGAGCGCACCCTGCGGCTCGACAATCTCAAGATCCTCATCCTCGACGAGGTCGACCGCATGCTGGACATGGGTTTCGTCAAAGACGTTAAGAAGATCATCGCGATGTGCCCGAAGGAGCGGCAGACGCTTTTCTTTTCGGCCACGATCCCGCCCGAGATCGAGGACGTTGCCCGCTTCGCACTGCGCAATCCCGCGCGCGTCGAGATCGGCGTCTCCCGCACGGTCAACAAATCCGTCACCCACGCCTTCTATCCGGTGCCGATGGGGCTCAAGTTCGACCTGTTGGTTGCGCTGCTAGAAAAGACCGATTTCCAAAGCTGCCTCGTGTTCTCCCGCACCAAGCACGGCGCCGACAAGATTGCCCGCAAGCTCAAGGCGGCCAACCACTCCGTCGCCGTCCTCCACGCCAATCGCTCGCAGTCGCAGCGCGTCGAAGCCCTGGAAGGTTTCAAGTCTGGCAAGTACGAGGTGATGGTCGCCACTGACATCGCTGCCCGCGGCATCGATGTGGCCGGTGTTTCCCACGTCATCAATTACGACATCCCGGCTAACCCCGAGGACTACGTGCATCGCATCGGTCGCACCGGCCGCGCCATGGCCGTGGGTGATGCCTTCACGCTCACCACGCCCGATCAGGATGGCGATATCCGGGCGATCGAGCGCTTCATCGGCCAGAAAGTTCCCCAGTTGAAGCTGGAAGGTTTCAATTACGCAGCCCAACCGCGACCCGCCATGGGGTTTCAAGGCGCGGCGCCTCATCAGGGCGATCGTCCGAAACATGGACACGGCGGCGGCCGGGGCGGTCCGGCCCGTGAGCCCCGCTATTTCCAACCTTCCAGCCAGGCTCAGGGCGCCCGGCCGGCTCCCAGTGGCGGTCAATCCGGTCAACCGCGTCCCCAGGGCCAGGGACACCCCCAGCCCCAACGCAAGTTCGGTGGACTCTCGCGCGGTCGCTGGGGCCGCCAGGGTTAAAGCCGTTCACGCAATCCGCCGAGGAGTCCTCGCTCCTCGCGGACTCAGCAATGCCGCCGGCGCCAGCGCAGGGCGAAGAGCACCAGGCCTGTACCCATCAGCGCGTACGTTGACGGCTCGGGAACCTGCAGCGTGATGGAATTGGCCAGGTAGTACACGTTCAGCGTGTAATTCTGCGCCCCGAAGGTGGCGATCAACGCATCGCCCGAATTCGGCACGTTGGCGAAGTAACCAGTGTACCCAAGACTTCCGGAGGTAATGTTCGAAAGCGTATAGGTCGTGCCCTGGGTCGGCGCCGAGAGAAGCGTGATACTAAGTGTAAGGAGGCCCGCCCCAAGGTCGACCGCACTTGTGGGTCCTTGAAAGGTCAGCCGGTCAGAGTTGGTTCCGTCCATCTCCACCGCGAATACCGAAGGGGCGGTCACGGTGAAGTCGCTGTTCGCCAATGTCAGCGTGCCGATGCCGGCATTGCCCGGAGCCAAGGTTCCTCCCGCCAGCGTGAGATCGCCATTGATGGTTCCGGCCCCGCCGATGAGACCCGTGCCGGAGTTCGTGAACAGATTATTGTATGTGTAGAACGTGCCGTTCTGAATCAGGATCTGTCCGGAATTGGTCAGCGGCGTATTAACAAATACATTGCTTCCCCCGTTCACCGTCACCGTGCCGCCCGCGGCATTCGTGCTGCTGTGGCCCGCGTAGTAGCCGAGATAGAAGCTGCCACTGTTAACCGATACGGAGCCCTGGTTCACCAGGGTGTTTGCATAGAGGTAGCCGGTACCCGAATTGTGAGTGAGGGTTCCCTGGTTCGTGATAGCCGTTCCGGCGCTCGTGTCGGTGTACACTGAAACCGTGCCGGAAAAACTTGTCGTGGGGTCGATCGTGAGCGTGTTGCCCGCCCCGGTGACGTAAAAGTAGGAGCCGGTGCCTTGGGTGACGGTCTTACCGGAGAGGGTGCCGATCTGCTGCCAGTACAATCCGGCATTCGTGGCGAGGCTGATGTTCGCGCCGCTCAAGCCAGTGCCGTTGACGACCCGAACATAGCTGTTCGCGGGCAGCACAAGATCACCGGTCAGCGTGGTGCCATCGAGATAGCCGCCGGATGATGTGAAACTCAGCGCCCCGCCGGCGATCGTACCGCCTTGGATCGTGCCGCCGTAGAGTTCAAACACGCCGCCGGTGGGGGCCGTGAGATTGGACGAGCTGTTGTTGAGGGTGCCATTCAGCAAGGCGCGACCGCCCGTCGCCAGCACCACGTTGCCCAAATTAGCCGTCGTATTGGTGCCATCCCAGACAAAATTGCCACTATTCTGAGCGGTCACAGTGCCGTTATTGTCGAAATTACCCCTGAGGTAAACGTAGGTACCCGCTCCATCAGACGTGACCGTTCCGGTGTTCGTCGAATTGTACCCGGCACTCGGATAGCCGAGGTACAGATAAGTACCCCCGCTCGCGGTGATTGAACCCGAGTTCGTAAAGTTCAGAGAATAGATATTTCCGCTGCCGATCGTCTGCGTGAGCGTGCCCTGATTCGTGAAGGCCGTGCCCGCGCTGCCGTCGCTGTAGAACTGCAAGAAACCCGTGGCCGTCGTCGCGGCATCGAGCGTCAACGTATTGTTGGCACCGGTGATGTAGACATACGCACTGCTGGCCATCGTGATCGCCTTGCCGGACAAGGTGCCAGCCTGCTGCCAGTAGAGGCCGGCGCTGCTGGCCAGGGTGAGATTGGTGCCGCTGAGGGACGCTCCGTTTTGCAAGCGCACGTAGCTGCCGGACGTCGCCAGATTGAGATCACCCGTCAAACTGGTGCCATCGAGGTAGCCGCCCGAGGTCGTGAAGCCCAGAGCCCCGGTCGCGATGGTGCCGTTCTTGATCGTACCACCGTAGAGCTCAAACTTGCCGCCCGTCGGGGCCGTGAAATTCGCCGCCGTGTTATCGATGGTCCCATTGATCAGGGCCCGGCCACCGGTCGCCAGCACCACGTTGCCCAAGTTTGCGGTTACGTTGGTGCCGTCCCAGATCAAATTGCCGCTGTTCTGCGCCGTCATGGTTCCGTTGTTGTCGAAGAGACCGCGCAGATAGACATAGGTCCCCGAGCCGTCTGAGGTAACCGTGCCTGTGTTGGTCGTGTTATAGCCTGCGCTCGGATAACCAAGATAAAGATAGGTCGCGCCGCTGGCCGTAATTGAACCCGCATTCGTCAGGTTGGACGCGTAAAGGCTACCGCTGCCGACGTTATGGTTGATCGTACCTTGATTGGTGATCGTCGTACCGGCGCTGCCGTCGCTGTAGAACGATACACCGCCGCTGGTCGTGGTGCTACCATCCAGCGTCAGGCTCGTGTTCGCGCCGGACAGATAGATGTAGGCCCCGTTCCCCATGGTCAGTGTGGAGGAATTCAGCGCCAGACTGTTGCCGGCCCCTTGCACATAAAAATAACCACCGGTCCCAAAGGAGAGACTCTGGCTGGTGAGCGTCTGCGCC
>Ga0066420_1000036_pt1 | contig 48717 bp, 39 predicted proteins | sample LakWasMet28_LOW6_2_FD_59547 | JGI IMG/M metagenome (GOLD analysis project Ga0066420, IMG submission 59547) | Freshwater sediment methanotrophic microbial communities from Lake Washington under simulated oxygen tension - Sediment Metagenome 28_LOW6 | ecosystem: Environmental > Aquatic >... | reverse complement strand
GATCGCCGGCGACCTTGCGGGCGTCGTCAAGCGACGCCCCTACACACACCAATTGGTGGAACGAGAATGAGAGTAAAAGGACAGCTCAGCTGCATGAGTCCGGATCAAGAGGGGTGGCGCGTAGCGACGGGGTGTGTCGGTTTGTGAGGCCGGGAGCGCCGTGCAACCTCGCGGCGGCGAAGGGCCCCGCCGCCCTACCAAAGGCTGGCTCAGGGGCCTGCACCCGGGATTCAATTTGCGCCGCGCCGGTGGCTGATTAGCCTGCGGCGCATGAGTGATTTTGCCCCTGCTGCCGAGGTTGCTTCCGTCCGTGACTGCCTGTCCCGCCTGCGCACCAACATGCGGGTGACGATCAAGGGCAAGGACGACGTCATTGACCAGACGCTGGTGTGCCTGTTGTCGGGCGGGCATCTGCTGATCGAGGATCTGCCGGGCGTCGGCAAGACGACGCTGGCTTATTCGCTGGCCCGATCGATGGACTGCGGCTTTTCGCGCATCCAGTTCACCAGTGACCTGCTGCCGACCGATGTCACGGGCGTGTCGATCTACGACGAGACGCTCAAGGAGTTTGTGTTCAAGCCCGGCCCAGTCTTCGCCAATGTCGTGCTGGCCGACGAGATCAACCGCGCCACCCCGAAGACGCAGTCGGCGTTGCTGGAGGTCATGGACCGGAGCAAGGTCACGGTCGACGGCGAGGCCCACACGGTCGGCGCGCCGTTCATGGTCGTGGCCACGCAGAACCCGGTGGACTATGAAGGCACCTTTCCGCTGCCGGAGAGCCAGATGGACCGCTTCCTCATGCGGCTCCAGATGGGTTATCCGCAGCCCGCGGACGAACTGGAAATCCTGCGCTCGCCGCGGCTCGGCTACGATGCCATCGCGCTCAACCCGGTGGTGACCCGTTCCGACATCCTGAAGATGCAGGCGCTGGCGGGAAAGGTCTTCGTCGAGGACTCGGTGCTCGACTACGTGTTGAAGATCATCACGGCCACGCGCACGGAGGTGGAGTTCAAGGCCGGCGCCAGTGTGCGCGGCGGCCTGGCCCTGCGCATCGCCGCACAGGCCCGCGCCTTGTTGCTCGGACGGGATTTCGTGGTCCCCGAGGATATTCAGGAGATGGCCGGTCCCGTCTTGGCGCACCGGCTTTCGCTGGCCCGTCAGACCTCCGACGCGATGGAAGAACGGCGCACCGTGCTCGCGGCGCTGCGGAGAATCGTCAACACCGTGCCGGTACCGGAGTGAAGGGGGAAAGTCTCAAAGGCCAAAGTTCCAAACGCCAAAGGGTGAAAGGCCATAATCCGAAACGCCAAAGTGCCAAGGGTCCCAATGCCAAATAAACTTCAGAGGAAAAGCTCCATGATTGTGACGGTGGATTCCTTTGAGATTTGGCGGTTGGCGTTTGCGATTTGACGGGACGAGCGATGAGTGTCCCGGCAACCAGCATCACGTCCCCGAGCCCCGTCTGGGATGGTCCCGGGGCGCCGGCCCAGCCCCGGCGGCAGTTCGACTGGCATGCGCTGCTATGGCTGATGGTTTTTCCCAAGAAGCGCCATCGTATCGCCCTGACGGTGCCCGGCCTGTTTCTCATGGCGCTCGCCCTGGGGATTGGCACGGCGGCCTACAACACGGCGAGCAACATCCTGTTTCTGACGCTTTCCCTGCTGCTGGCCTGTCTGCTCCTCAGCGGACTATTGTCCTGGTTCAATCTCATGGGAGCCTGCTGGCGGTTGCGGACGGAAGGCCCCTGGCGGTCGGGGCACGAAACCCTGGTCTCGGTGGACGTGCACAATCAGAAACGTTGGCTGCCGACGTACAGCCTGTGGTTTGAACTCGCGACGCAGCCGCGCCGCATCCCGGAGCCGGAGGACATCGGGCGTGAGCTCAAGATGCGCGAGATTCTCGCCGCGGCCGAGAAACACATCACGCGAGGGCTGATCCACCTGCCCGAGCGCGTCGACGCGGGCAGCACGACCACCCTCAGCTGGAATGTGCGCCCGGCCCGCCGGGGCGAGGCCTGGGTGGACCTGTTGGCGGTCGGATCGCTTTTCCCCTTTGGTTTCCTGAAGAAAAGCCTCGGAACCGAGCTGCGCCAGCCGGTGCTGGTATGGCCGGCGCAGGTTGAATACCAATGGATCGGCGCCACCGCAGCCCGCGGAGGCGCGCAGGGGCGGCGGACCTCCCGCGCCGGCACGGGTGACGACCTGTTGGCGCTGCGCAAATACCAGATGGGCGACTCGCACCGGTTGATCCATTGGAAAGCCAGCGCCCGACTCGGGCGGATGATGGTGCGCCAGTTTGCCGCGGAAACCCACGATGGATATGAACTTTATCTGGATCCCGCGGCCGCGATCTGGGTCCGGCCCGAACAGTTTGAACTGGTCTGCTCGCTGGCCGCCACCCTGGCCGAGGATTTGTTTGCTTCCGGCCGGTTGCGGGCGGTCAGGATCGAGGGCGGACCAGGGAGGGACATCCGGCGGGTCCGTGATCTCGAGGCCTGGCTGGACGATCTGGCGCGGCTGACGCCGCAACCCGCGCAAGGAGCAGGGAGCCGGGAACAGGGAAGTCAACAAACCCACAACGTCATCACCTTCGCGCCCGAGGGGGCGCGCGGGGTCACCGCCTATGTCGACGGCCGCAAAACCGCGTCAGCTTAACCGCGACGAGCTCCTGCGTCTCAAGTGGCTCCTCGGCGGCGTCACGGCGCTGGTGTCGCTTTGGACGGTGTTCTTCCTGGACATCGAGGCGCTCGGGCTCGTGGCCACGGTGAGTGCGGCCATTCTGGTGGTGCTGATCCGCCCGAGTCTGCCGGGCCGCGTGCCGCCGCTGGCCTGGAAGCTGGCCGTGCCGGCCATCATTGTCTCCCTCGTGGTGGATGCCTATCTGAGCCCGGACACGCTGCCGGTGCTGATCCGACTGGCCATTCTGCTCGTGCTGTACCGCGCGATTTCCTACCGGCGCAAGCGGGAGGATCTGCAGCTGCTGGTGCTCGGGCTGTTTCTCATTGTCGTGGCCGGCGTGCTCACGGTGTCGGTCGGTTTTGCTTTCTTGCTGCTCCTGTTCACCGCCTGCGCCCTGGGTTTTCTCTTTGTCGTCAATCTGGTCGAAGCCACCGGGACCGCGGCGGTGCGCACCCCGGAGGGGGAGACGGCCTGGACCCGGCTCGGCTGGCGATCGTTTCTTGGCCGGTTGCGCGCGGTGGCGGACTGGCGGATGCTCGGCTTTGCGGGGCTGCTGTTCATCACGGTCGTGGTGATGTCGGGGCTGCTGTTCCTGGTCATACCGCGTTTCGAACTGGCGAGCGGATTCTTCCTCGATCGTTACATCACCCGGAAAAGCCGCTCCGGATTCACCGACACGGTGAAGTTTGGCGATGTGAGCGAGCTCATCAAGGATGACAGCATCGCCATGCGGGTGGACCTCACCAACAGCAGCGGGATCCGCGAGGAACCGTATTGGCGACTCGTGGTGCTGGATGAGTACGGGCCGGAAGGATTCAAGGTTTCCGCCCGGCTCAAGGGCCAGTTGCTCATGTCCCAGCGGCCCACGACCGTCGTGCGCGGGCGTTTGAATCCGGTGAGACGGAGCGAGACGATGGGGGGATTCTGGACCATCTACCTGGAACCCGGGGTGAGCCGCTATCTGCCGTTGCCCGGGAGTTTTGGCATTCTCCGTCTGCGGGAAGCCACCCAGGTGCAGACCACCTTCCCTCAGGAAAGGGCGAAGTCCGACCGGCAGGAGTCCATCGATGGGTTCGGCATGGTCGCGTTGCGCACGGAAGCGATGACCATGTTGGCGTTTCAATTGGATAACGTCATCATGGCCGACACGATACCCGATCCCCAGTTCGCCCGCCATCTCCGCGGCTGGTTGCAAGGCGGGGAAGACGTCCGGGACCAGCGCAACTACTACCCCCCGACGATGCTCGCGGGGCCCGAGGGACCGGCCCATGCGGCGACGATGAAGCGTCTGCTCCAGGAAATCACCGCCGGCGAAGAGCTGTCTGCCGCCGATTTCGCCCGCAAGGCCACGGCCTGGTTGCGCCAACGGCATGCCTATGCCCTGTCAGTGCGCCTGCCGCCGAAGGATGGCCGGGATGACATCGTGCGCTGGCTGGATTCGAATGAACCGGGCTTTTGCGAGTACTTCGCGGCCGGATTCACGGTGCTGGCGCGCGCAGCAGGCTACCCGGCCCGGGTGATTGCGGGGTTTCACGGCGGATCGCTCAACGCTTTTGAGAACTACTACATGGTGAAGAATTCCAACGCGCATGCTTGGGCGGAAATCTACGACGGAAGCGCCGCGTGGCTCCGCGTGGATCCGACGCCGGGCGGCGGATCCACCGCCTCGCAGGAGGTCTCGGCCGCGGTTGAACAGATTCAGGACAGCAGCTGGTCCGCGCGGTGGGACAGCCTGCGCGTGCTGTGGTACCGGCGGATCGTGAATTTCGACTCCCGGCAACAGGTGGAGATGATCGACTCGGTCAAGACGCTGACCGCCGATACGGGCAACGTACTGCGCGTGCGGCTGGAAGCGTGGACCAAGGCATTGAAGGCGTGGCTGGCCGGACCGTGGGATCTGCAGCGGCTCGTACGCGTGGCCGCGGAAGGGGCGGGTCTGTTGGTTTTGGCGGGGTTGACCTGGCTGCTGGGCCGGTATGGCTGGCAGCGCTGGTGGCAGTGGCGCCGCCCGACGGAATATGATCCGGTGCGCCGGCAGGCGGGCAAGTGGCTCGCCCGCTTGCGGGAAAGCGAGGCGCGGACGGCGGAGAGCGTCGCAGTGCGGGCGGACCTCCAGCGCCTGCGTTACGGCCGGCGCGAGACATGGGCGGAGCCGCGCGGAGTTTTCCAGCGGGCAAGACGGGCGAGGAAGTTGGCGGGACGCTCCGTCAAAGGGTAGGGCGCGGACGCCGTTCCGCGCCGATGCGGCTCCCCGCTTACTTCACCTGAAAATTGATCGGCTTCTCTGGGACGCGTTCCTGTTTGTTTTTCCAGGCCTGCAACATGGCGTGGACCACGGGGCCGGCGTTGGTGCCGCCGCCGAAATTCTGGCCCTCGTCACCTTCCAGGATCACCGCGACGGCGATCTGGGGGTTTTCGACGGGGGCGAAGGCGATGACCCAGGCGAGTTCGATCTTTCCCTTCTGGGCGGTGCCGGACTTGGCCGCGCCGCGGAGTCCGTCGACTTTGGCGAGGCGGCCGGTGCCGAACTGGTAGCATTGCTCCATGCCGGTCAACACGGCGTTGTAGTCGGCGGGCGAGAGGCCGATCGGCGCGGTGTGCTGGGCGGGGCGGTTGGGCACATGCAGAATGGTCGGTTTGGTTTCGGTTTCGCCGCGCGCGAAGGAGGCGACAAAACAGGCCACCTGCAAGGGCGTGACCAAGGTGTCGCCCTGACCGATCGCGGTGTTGGCGGTGTCACCGGGCACCCAGCGCTGCTTCATGTTGGCCAGTTTCCACTCGGGGCTGGCCACGTGCGGGGTGGCGTACTCGTAGGGCAGTTCGATGCCGGTCGGGTGGTCGAAGCCGAAACGATGGGCCTCGGCGGCGATCAGTGCCGGGCCGGTCTCGAGTCCGTATTTGTAGAAGAAAACGTTGCAGGAATCGCGGATGGCGCCGACGAGGTCGCGTTCGCCGTGACCGTTGCGATTGTGGCAGGGGAAGCGGCGGTTGCCGACCATGTAGTAGCCGGCGCAGAGGACCTTTGACTCGCCCGGCTCGATGGCGCCGGAGCGCAGGCCGGCGAGGGAGGTGATGATCTTGAACGTGGAGCCGGGCGGATACTGGCCCTGGATGGCGCGGTTGAGCCAGCCGCCGGAGTCCTCGATCTCCTTGAACTCGGTCTGGGTCAGGCGCGGCAGAAAGGTGTTGAGATCGTAGTCGGGCTTGGAGACCAGCACCAGCACCTCGCCGGTGCGGATGTCGAGGGCGACGGCGGCGCCGGTGCGATCCTTGCCCTCGCTGTCCTTCATGGCCGCCTCGGTCGCCTGTTGCAGCTCGAGGTCCAGGCTGGTGGTGATGTTGTGGCCCTGGACGGGCATGCGTTTCTCGACGGGCAGGTCGACCTTGAAGCCCGCGGGATCGACGAGGTAGATCGCACCGCCGGCTTCACCTTCCAACTCGTCGTTGAACACCTTCTCCAGCCCGGCCTTGCCGATGGTGCCCTTCATCTTGAAGGTCATGAGATCCTCGCCCGGGAAATCCTCGACCTCGGGATCGCTGTCGACGCGCACGTAGCCGAGCGTGTGGGCGGCGGCGGATTCGTTGGGGTAGTAGCGGGTGCTGGACGTGTAGACCTGCAGGGGAGACTTGACCGGGAGCCGCTCGATGAGCCGGGCGTATTCCTCGGGGGCGAGGTCGTCGAGCAGCACGTAGGGGAGCAGGAGGGTCTGGTTGACGTGGCGGTTAAGCTCGGCCGAGCGAACCTTTTCGTTGCGACCCAAGATCGCGTTGACCTTGTCGAGCTGGCGCTGGGCGACGGTGGCGCGCGCGATGCGCTCCATCTGGTCGGCGTTGGGGCGTTCCTTGACGGGCAGCTCGGCGTAGTTGCGGTAGATCGTCTTGTACTCGGAACGGAACTCCCCGCGCAGCTCCGCCAGGTCGAGCACGACAGAGAATCGCGGCCGGTTGCCCACCAGCAGATGGCCCTCGCGGTCGTAGATGTTGCCCCGCGGACCGGGGGCGACGACCCGCCGCAGGCTTTGCACGCGCTCGCGGTCCGCGTATTTGCCGCTGTTGAACAGCTGGCGGTAGGCCAGACCGCATCCCAGCACGAGCACCAGCCCGATCACTGCGCCGTGAAATAGGAGCAGTCGCGGGTTGCGGTGGGTGCGGGTTTCGATGAGGCGGCTCATGCGGTGAAATCACAAAAGTCCAAAGCGCCCAAAAGCCAAACCATCAACAGACCCAAATTTCCGGTCGGGAAATTGGGTTCGGCGGTCACCCGGTTTGGCGTTTGGAGTCTAGGCATCCGGATTTTTCCAGTGCTATTTGTGCACCTGCCGACCGGTCTCGGGGTGAATCTCCGCCAGCTCCATGGCGCGGTCCTGCAAGGCAATGAACCAAGGCGTCAGGACGAGGATGGCCAGTTGGGAGAAGAAGAGGTCGCTGAATATCCGGAGCCATGTCTCGCCCGGACGCGGTCCCGCACCCACGAGGAGAAAGGAAAGGGCGATGAAGAGAAACAGGTTGGCGAACAGGGCGACCACCATGGAGATCACCGAGCCTTCGCGAGGGAAACGATGCCGCCCATAAAGCACGGTCACATGAATCAGGGAAAACAGGATCAGGCTCGTGCCGTAAGGCACCGGGGTGAGCGCATCCACCATCAGCCCGGTGAGCAGGGTGGAGACCAACCCGCTCTTGGGGTCCAGCCGCAAGGCGGCGTAGGTGACCAGCAGGCCGCCGAGATAGAGATGGATCGAGACGTGATCCAACCAGAGGAAGGAAAAGTCCCCGAGGGAGTTGTTGGCGAGACCGACGAGCCAGCAGAGAAGCAGGTTGGCCAGGGTGACAATGAGCCAGCGGGGATCGTAGCGGTGCATGGTGATTACACCTTCCGGACTTCCGGCCACCCCTCTTGATAGAGGGGAATACGGAAGCATGGTTTCGATTCCCCTCGATGAAGGGGGCCGGCTGCAGGCCGGGGTGGGTCGGCAGGATTCCGCAGTGCCCGCATCATCAATCCTCCGGGTTGAGCGGGATGAGCACGGTCACCTCGGTGAGGTCGCCCAGTCGCGGATCGAGCTGGACCTCGCCGTTCTTGAAAAGGCCATCGGCGCTGGGTTCGAGATGGGTGATTTCACCGAGGGTCAGGCCGGGCGGGAAAACGCCGCCCAGACCCGAAGTGACCAGGCGCTTGGTGGAGGTGGGGGTGGCGTAGACGTCCAGCGGCACGAAATCGACCGTGCCGCGCGGCGCGCCGAAGGAAGGGTTGAGACCGCCTTGGTAGCTGACCGGGCGGGTGTCTCCGGCCACGGCGCCGGCCAGGCGCAGGGTCGGGCTGGTGATCAGGTCGACGACGGAGGTGTAACGATGCACCTCGGTGACGCGACCGACCACGCCGCCGGCGAAGACCACGGGGGCGCCCTCGACGATGCCGTAGTTGGAGCCCTTGCGGATGATGATGCGTTGCCACCAGGCGGAGAAATCGCGCCGGGCCACGCGCGCCGGCTCAAACCGGAATTCCGGCATGGAGGGGATCTTCAGCAGGTTTTCCATGCGCAGGATCTCACCCTGCAGGTAGGCGTTCTGCTGGTTGGCGTATTCGTAGCGGGCGATCAGGCCGGCCACTTGTTTGCCGGCCTGCAGCAGCTCGTCCTTGGAGTGGGCGCGGTTGGACCAGAAACCCTGCAGGTCGCGGACAAAGGAGTCGGCGACCACCAGCGGAGCCTGAATCTCGAAGAAGCTGGCGCGGGTGAACACCTTCACCACCAACGGCAGGAAAATCCACGCGAGCAGAATGATGCCGAGCGTAAGAAAGGGACGGGCTTGGTCGAATCGGCGGGGAAGCACGGCGCGGGCGGCGGAAGGGCCGTCGGGTAAGGCCGGGCCCCGGTCAGAGGTCCGCGGCGATCCGGCGGTAGTCCTCGATGTTGTTGATGAAGACGCCGGTGCCGTTGGCGACGGCGGAGAGCGGATCGTCGGAAACGGTGACGGCCAGGCCGGTCTTCTCGGAGAGGAGCTTGTCGACTCCGCGGATGAGCGACCCACCGCCGGCCATCACGAAGCCGCGGTCGACGAGATCGGCGGAAAGCTCGGGCGGGCAGCGCTCGAGCGTGATGCGCACAGCCTCGACGATGGCGCCGATGGTGTCGCCCATGGCCTCGCGGATTTCCTGGGAAGTGATGTGGATGGTCTTGGGCAGACCGGCAACCGAGTCACGGCCCTTGACCTCCATCGCCAGCTCGGTGGCGAGCGGGTAGGCGGAACCGATGGTCATCTTGATCTCTTCCGCCGTGCGCTCACCGATGAGGAGGTTGTAGGCGCGCTTCATGTAGTTGATGATGGCGAGATCGATCTCGTCACCGGCCACGCGGATGGATTTGGAAAACACGATGCCGTTGAGCGAGATGATGGCGATCTCGGTGGTACCGCCGCCGATGTCGACGATCATGTTGGCGGCGGGTTCATCGACGGGCAGACCGACGCCGAGGGCGGCGGCAAAGGGCTCGGGGATGGTGTGGACCTCGCGCGCCCCCGCGTGGGTGGCGGACTCCATCACCGCGCGTTTCTCCACCTCGGTGATGCCGCTGGGGATGGCGATGCAGACGCTGGGCTGGGGAAAGGTTTTTCCACCGTTGGCCTTGCGGATGAAGTAGCGCAGCATGGCCTCGGTGATATCGAAGTCGGCGATGACGCCGTCCTTCATCGGACGGATGGCGGTGATGCTGCCGGGAGTGCGGCCCAACATGACCTTGGCCTCGTCACCGACGGCGCGAACGCGACGCGAATTGGTATAGACCGCCACCACGCTGGGCTCACGGAGAACGATGCCCTTGTCTTTGACGTAGACGAGGGTGTTGGCGGTGCCCAAATCGATCCCGATGTCGTTGGAGAAAAGTCCCAGAAGTTGATTGAACATGTGGCGGTGGCGGGGTTTCCAAATCAAAGCGACCAGACGGAGAAATTGTCAAAAGCAAACTCGTTGGGGCAGCGACATTTCGGCGAGGAACGCTGAAGCGGGGCCGGAATGGGGAATCAGGCTGAAACGCGGCCTTGGCCTCGTTGGGATCGAGGGGCTCGGGATGGGACATTGGCCAGAAGAGCCCCTGTCAGGAATCGCTCGATGCGTCCGACCTTTGTGACCGAGACCGCTCCTACCATAAACGCGCGGAAGGCGTAGTCACCAAAGTCCACTCCCTGCTGACGGCAGTGAGTTTACTCTGCCGCCGGGGCGAAAGGGGCGTAGGTCTGCGTCGGCAGTTTCTCGTCAATCAATTCGTCCAAGGTCTTGGATCCCAGGGCGGCGGGAATCGAGGCGGTGAGTTTCTCGTGGTAGAAGGCGAGAACCGGGTCCACCTGGTCGAGCAGGCTGCCGCTCGGGGCTTCGCCGTAGTTCTCAAACTTGGAACGGAATTCGGCCAGGGTGATGCGGCCAAGGGGTTTGGCCGGCTGGTAGCGGTGGTCGTTGGGCTCGGCGCCCTCGGCCGGGGGGAGTTCCTCAATCAGGCGGAGATCGCACAGGCGGTTGAGGGATTCGTTGAGGATCTGGGAGGGGACCCGGATGAGGTGCGAGAGGTCGGTGACCGAGCAGGCGGGGTTGCAGGCCTTGAAGCGCCGGGCGATCAGCAGCAGGACCAGCAGGGACATGCTCTCACGCGTGGCGTGGTTGAGGCTGTGCCAGGCGGTCTGGCTGCTGCGGTATCGGACGTTCTGGACCGCATAGGTGATCTGGCCGCCGACGAGGACAAAGAACCAGAAGATGTACAGGCCCGCCATGAGGATCGGGAAGATGCCGAGGGAACCATACAGGCTCTTGGTGCGGATGACGCCCTTGAAGTAGAGGAAGGCGACGTAGTTGTTCAGGAACAGGAGCCCGGTGACGATGATCGCCCCGATGAGCGCCGCACTCCAACGCACGCGCGTGTTGGGCACGGTGCGGTAGAAGAGCGTGAGCAGGAGCATCAACAGCAGGAAGGAGGACGAGGGCAGCAGCCAGGTGATGAGCCCCATGAGCTGGTCGCCGAAGGGCATCCACTCGGTCATGTTGCGGAAGACGTTGATAAACGCGCTGGCGGAAACGAGGGTGATGGAGGCAAAAAACAGCACCGCCCCGAGCGTTACGGTGGTCCAGTAGTAGATGACGCGCATCAGCCAGTTGCGGCCGCGGCGCACGCCCCAGATGTCGTTGAAGGTGTTTTCAATGCTGCTCAGCAGCTGCAGCACGATGATCAGCAGGGCGAAGACGCCGATGATGCCGGCCGTGCCCGAACGGCTGCTGGAGATGAACTGGCTGATCAGCTTGACCATTTCCGGATCGGACGGCGGCACGATCTGGCCGTCTTCGCCCACGGTGATGGCGGCGATGGTCTCGACGCCATTGGCGGCGGGTTGATCGTACTGGGCCACCTGCGGGGCGATGAAGCCGATGACGCGGTTCAGGCTCTGGGCCATGATCGCGGGATCGCGGTTGCCGAGGGCGAAGCCGGATATGAGCACCGCGATCGCGACCAAGGGGCCGAGGCCCAGCAGCGAGCTGTAGCTCAGGGCGGCGGCGCGGGTGGCGACCTTCAGCTCAAACAGGCCGGACAGGGTGATCGAGACAACGCGCAGGAAGGCGTAAAGCTGGTTCTTGAGCGAGCGATCCCGGTTGAAACTCGCGGCCCAGATTTCTGACACCCACAGCTGGCGCAGGCGGGATAGGATCAAGAGGCGGGGCATGGCCGGGAGTACGGACCAGCCGCCATCACAGGTACGACATCGTCGCCAACATCGCCATGCCGCCCAGTCCGAGCAGAGCGGCCACGGCCAGCGGAATATAGCTGAGGAAAATCGTGCTGAAATACAGGCCGACCGAACCGGCGGCGACGGCCACCATCGGGGTGAGCTGGCCCTGGGTCATGAACACGAAGCCCAGGAAACCCAGGCCGAACACTGCGCGGAAACGGACGAAAGGATAAATCTGGATGACGCCGAGAAAAAGGAGCAGACCGATCACCACATCCATGATGCCGAGAAACACACCGGGCGTCTGGAGGATCTTGTTCATGTCCATGGTGGTCAGACCGTCCACGCCGGGCAGGATCAGGGCGGCGGCGCTGGCGACGGAGATGATCGCGGCCGAGCGGGTGCCCCACATGGCCGAGTTCATCATGATTTCGCCCTTGTCCTTCTTGCCCTTGGTCTCATCCGTCCGGCCCTCGGCGGCATCAAGGAACTGCTGCACGGTGATGGGCGGGGCGCTGTCGGTTTTCTCCTCGTTGACGGGTTTGAATTCCTTGTGCTTGAAGCCCATCTTTTTCTTCTCGGGCCAGAGAGCGGCCTTCAACTCAGGGTTGGCGGCCAGCAGCACCCACTGCTCGGTGGTGGCGTCGTAATAATAGGTCTCATTCGTCACCTGTCCGGCTTCGACCAGGGACATGAGTTGCTCGACCGTGAAGGGACCACGCGCTTCCGTGTCGTTCACGCCTCGGACATAAATCTCTTGGTTGGCCATGGCGGGATGTTGGTTGGCGGACGGGCAGTCGCAAGTGCGAAGTCGGGGTGGAAAACGCCCTTACGGAAAATTCCAAAACGCCGGTTCCGGACGCGAAAAACCGAGCTCACCGGCCGGGTGGGCAGGGGGGCGGTCCGTCCGCCAGCGCACGCCAAGGTCTCTGTTGTTTCAACTCCCAGCGGTTTACATCCGCTCAAGCGTGCGGAGGCCGAGCAGGTGCAGACCGGTTTCGAGCACGATCAGGGTGCGGTGGCAGAGCAACAGGCGGCGGGCACGAACCGCGGGGTCATCCACGATGACCTTGTCGGCCGCGTAGAAGGCGCTGTAGGCGCCGGCGAGTTCGTACAGATAAAGACAAAGGAAATGCGGCCGGAGCTGCTTCGTGGCGGACTGGACGGCGTCGGCGAACTGGATGAGCTTGCGCGCAAGGACGAGTTCCTGGGGAGACTCCGGGGCGGTCGCTTCGCTGACCGGAGGGTTGGCGGGATCGAGGCCGGTCTTGCGGAAGATTGAATACACGCGGGCGACCATCATCAGCATGTAGGGCGCGCTGTTGCCGTCGAACGACATCATCTTGTCCCACGAGAACACGTAGTTGCTGCTGCGGTTCTGGCAGAGGTCGGCATACTGCACCGAGCCGATGCCGACGGCGCGGGCAATTTCGCGGCGTTCGTTTTCGGGCACGTCGGGGCTTTTTTCAGTGACCAGGGCAAAGGCGCGGTCTTCGGATTCGTCGAGCAGGGCCTTGAGCTTGATCACGCCGCCGTCGCGGGTCTTGAGCGCCTTGCCCTCGGGATCGGTGACGGCCCCGAAGGTCACGTGGTGCAGCTCGGGCAGGCGGTAGTTTTTCGCGGCGAACCATTTTCTGACCGTGAGGAAGAGCTGCTCGAAATGATCGCCCTGACGGAAGTCGGTCACCACCACGATGCCGTCAGCATGGAAGTGTTCGGTGCGATAGAGCGCGGTGGCGAGATCCGTGGAGGCGTAGCCGCTCGCGCCGTCGGCCTTGCGGACCATGAAGGGGTTGGGGCGCTCGGTATTCCGGCTGAAGCGCGGGTGCTCGTCGTGGAACACCACCAGGGCGCCGTTGCTGTCCTCGGCGAGCCTGGTCTCGGTGAGCTCGCGATAGACGCGCTCGACCTTGTCGTTGTAGAAGGACTCCCCGAGGTTGTGGTCGAAGCGGATGCCGAGCCGGTCGTAGATCTGCTGGAAGGCGGCGAGGCTGACCTCCGAGAATTTCTTCCAGAGGGCGACGTTCGCCGGGTCGCCGTTCTGGAGTTTGACGAGCTCCGCGCGGGCCTCGTCGAGTTCGGGAGATCCTTCGGGGGTCGCCGCGTGACCAAGCTTGTAGAGACGCTCAAGCTCCTCGATGGCGTCGGTGGCGAGGGCGGCTTCGTCGACCCAGCGCTTGTAACCATAGATGAGTTTGCCGAACTGGGTGCCCCAGTCCCCGAGATGATTGTCGCGGATGACCTTGGCGCCCGTGAAGGCGAGCAGGCGGCAGATGGCCTCGCCGATCACGGCGGAGCGGAGGTGGCCGACATGCATCTGCTTCGCGGTGTTGGGGGACGAGTAGTCCACGACCCAGGTCTGGCCGGTGTGCGACCGGGCGGCACCGGCCTGAAGCTGAGGTTCGGAGCCGAAGGTGCGCAGCCACTCGAGCAAGGCCGCAGGTTTCAGGCGGAAATTGATGAAGCCCGGACCAGCCAGCGACAGATCGAAATCAGCCTGGAGTGAAGTGAGCTTGTCGACCAGTTGTTGCGCGAGGGCCCGGGGGTTTTGCTTTTCGCGCTTGGCGAAGGCGAGGGCGCCGTTCGCCTGGAAATCGCCGTGGGCCGGATCGGCCACGCGCACCTCGGGTTCAAAGCCTCGTCCGGCCAGACCAAGGCTTTCGGCAGCCGCGCGAAGGGCTGTGTCGAGGTGGGCAGCGACGTCAAAAGGAAGGGACATCCGATGATTGAGGAATTGCGCTTGGCTTTGAGCAAGAAGGATTTTTGCCGGTTTTATGCCCCCCTTCAGGGGTGGGTTTGAGGGGGGTGGAGGGAGGTGTAAGAGATGGTCATAGCTGGATTTTAGGCTCGACAAAATAAGCAAAACTCATTGTCTCTTCGACCTTTGCGCCGCAAGGCGCGTCCTTCTGACACATCCTAGTGACCTCCATGAGAAAACGTCCCATTCCAACGCGTCGGTTCATCAAGCCGTCGTTTACTTCATTGATTGAGAAGAAACGCGACGGGCAGGAATTCACGCAGGAAGAAATCCGCTACATTATCGACTCCACGCTGGACGGCGAAATGCCCCAGCACCAGCAGGCCGCGCTGCTGATGGCGATCTACTTCGCCAACATGTCTGCCCAGGAGACGGCGGTGCTGACCGAGGAGATGATGCTCTCCGGTGAAGTGATCGATCTGTCGCACATCGCGAAGCCGAAGATCGACAAGTATTCGACCGGTGGCGTGGGCGACAAGACCGCGCTCGTCCTCGCGCCGCTCGCCATGGCCAGCGGCGTCGTCGTACCGATGATGTGCGGTGTCGAACAGGAGTTCGTCATCACGACCCTGGAAAAGCTCTCGGCCGTCCCCGGCTTCAAGGGCCAGATGTCGATCCAACATTTCCAGGATCAGCTCGCCCGCGTGGGCGGCGCCATCGCCGAGCAGAGCCCCGAGCTCGCGCCGGCCGACAAGATTTTCTACGACCTGCGTCTCGAGACCGGCACGATTCCGAGTCTTCCGCTCATCACCGGCAGCGTGCTTTCCAAGAAGCTCGCCGAGGGCGCCGAAGGTCTCGTGATCGACGTGAAGTGGGGCAATGGTTCCTTCATCAAGGATCTTGAGCAGGCCAAGCAGCTCGCCCGTTCCATGACCCGCGTCGGCCGCTCGATGAAGCGCCGCTGCGTCGCGCTCGTCACCGACATGAACCAGCCGCTCGGCGACACCGTCGGCACCGCGCTGGAGATCAAGGAGGCCATCGCGCTCCTGAAGGGCGAAGGTCCGGAGGACATGAAGGAACTCGTGCTGAAGCTCGGCATGGAGATCGTCCGCCTTGCCGGCGTCGCCGGGTCCACGCTCTCGGCCAAGCAGACCGTGCAGCGCCACCTCACCGACGGTTCGGCCCTCGAGAAGTTCAAGGACATGATCAAGGCGCAGGGTGGCGATGTCTCGTTCATCGATCATCCGGAAAAATTCCCGACCGCGAAGCACATCCGCAAGCTGCCCGCTCCGAAGCGCGGCTACGTGCACACGATCAATGCCGCCATGATTGCCAAGGGCGTCTCGCTCCTCGGCGCGGGCAAGGATCCTGCGCACCACAACAAGATCGACTACGCCGTCGGCGTCTCGGAGATCAAGAAGGTCGGCACCCAGGTCAAGCAGGGCGAGCCGCTGATGATGATCCATTACAACGATGAGGCGAAGCTCGAGCAGGCGCTCAACTACTTCAAGGACGCCTACCGCCTCGCGCCGAAGCGCCCGATCCCGCCCCCGCTCGTCGTCGAGCGCGTGGCCTGAGCCCCGGAGCTCACACCCGGCTAAATGCCGTGATCGATTGCAAGGCCGGTCCCGTCGGACCGGCCTTTTTTGTGGGGTCGCCGCGGGCCGGCGGACCAAGGAGTGACGGCCTGCTGACAAAAGATTCGCCCTCGGGCTCCCGGCCGCATTGCGTGGGTGCAATGGATTTTGACGAATCAGAGGTCGAAGAAACGCGTTCACGCAAACCGCAGCCCGCCCGGGCGCGCGCTCTCCCGGAAGAGCCCAAGACACCGATCGACCCGATCCGGCCCGACAAGGGTGATCCCGTGCCGCAGTCCGAGTGGCAGAAGCCGTGGGCGCAGCTCAAGTTCGTCAGTTTTCAGCCGGCCATTTTCCCGCGCATGCTCGGCGAGGTCTCGCGTGATGCGCGGCCGGGCGACTTGGTCAACGTCTACGACAAGTTCGGTCACCGCGTCGGCATCGGGCTCTTCAATCCGCGCGCCAAGATGCCGCTGCGTGTCGTGGTGCACACCGACCAGCCGTTGGGCGAGGAGTATTTTGAAACCGCGATCCGCCGGGCCGTCGCGTTGCGCCGGGACATGTTCAAGCTCGACGAGACCACCAGCGCCTACCGCGTGATCAACTCCGACGGCGACGGCGTCAGCGGCCTGACGATCGACCGCTATGCCGACACGCTCTATTGTGACGTGTATTCACTCGGCATCTTCCAACGACTGCAGAAGTGGCTGCCGCTGCTGCACGACCTGCTTGGCACGAAGCATGTGCGCGTCCACGTCGACCACGATCTGGGCAGCCTTGAGGGGATCAAGCCCTCGCAGATGAAAGAGATCACGGCCTCTGCCCCCGACCGGGTACGCATCAAGGAGGGCGAGGTGAAGTACGAGGTGGATTTCGCCGAGGGCCACAAGACCGGATTCTTTTGTGACCAGCGCGACAACCGAAAGCGCTTCGGCCAGCTCGTGAAGGGGCTGCGCGTGCTCGACCTCTGCAGTTACACCGGTGGCTTCTCGATCAACGCGATTCTCGGTGGCGCAAGTGAAGTCACCGCGGTCGATCTCGACGAGAAGGTGATCGCTCAGGGCCGCCGCAATGCGAACCTCAACCAGGTGTCGCCCAACAAGCTCAAGTGGGTGCACGCCGACGCCTTCGCCTACGCGCGGCAGATGCAGAAGAACGGCGAGCAGTTCGACGCCGTGCTCTGCGATCCACCGAAGTTCGTGATGACGCGCGACCCCGCCTTCGCCGCCGAGGGCATGCGGAAATACGCCGACCTTAACACCATCGCGGCCAGCCTGGTGAAGCCCGGCGGTCTGTTCGTCACGTGCTCCTGCTCAGGCCTCGTCTCGCTGGAGGATTTCGAGGGTTGCGTGATCAAAGGCATCCACCGGCTCAACCGGCGGCTCCAGATCTTCGACCGCACCGGCCCCGGGGTGGACCACCCGGTCTATTCCAACTGTCTCGAAAGCCGCTACCTGAAGCTGCTCTGGGCGCGGGTGGTGTAGTCCGTTGGGCGATCAATTGAGAGATCCTCTGCCGGCGGTCAGACGAGGGGAGTTGCCGGAAAGTGCGCATGGCATTGGTCGAGAAAGCTTCGCCCTGGCGACGCGCAGACGCCTTAGTGCTATTTTATCGATCACTCTTTGGTCAGGCCTCGGACCTGTGGATTAGACCGGTGTGATTTCAGAACTGATTCAATAGTAATGAAATCAGTCGAATTCGTTTGTCTCATATGTCGGAAAAATTGACACAATGCTACGAATAGAGTCTGCGGATTCTCCAGATAACGGCTCAATAACTGATTTAAAGCGATGCTCTTCAGCAAGAAAAGGAAACAGTTGTAACGCAGGCACTATAAGTGCTAAAAAATTGCAACAAATGAAGCCGATCAAATCTCCCTTCCGAATTATCCTGTCCGGCAGTGCCGCTTTCGCCGCCCTGTTTGTCGGCTGGCATTACCTAGGGGAACCATCGGAGCAACGCGCGGGCAATTTGCCAGTTGAAGGGAGTGTGACGGGCGAAGGTTCCGTGCCGAACAAGTCAGAGACTAACTTGAAAGAGGCCGCCCCGGAACGCGGCGAGCCTGGTAACCCGATGGTTGGGGTAATCCCCGCGGAACAGAAACGACCCTACCTCGAGGAGAGCCCGGTGGAGAAAGAATATCAGTCAGCGGGCCGATCCCCGGCGGTCGTGGCGGAAGGCAATGGGCCCGAAGCGCCCGCCGGGGCTTTTGAACCGGCTGGTGGGGAAAAGCCCGCTGGATCACGATTCTCTCCGTTTGGCTCCGGTCGCGGCGGTGGCGGATTTGGTGCCGGTGGCGGGGGTGGGGGTGGCTTCCGCGGTGGATCGGCCGCTGGTGGTGGCGGCGCGAGTTCGGGGTCGGGTGGCTCAACGGCCTCCAACGGTCCCTCCGACGGGATCACCTTGGTCACCGAAACTGACGGTACCAATCTGCAGCTCTTTGATCCGGCGCCTTCGCCTACGCAGCTTGGATCGGATTCAGACTTGGGCATTCCCGGCACCACAAACAATCCCTTCGTTGGTAACGTGCCCTCCGGCCCGACGGGGGATCTTGCCGGCACCGGCAACGCGGGTGATGGCAGCGGCTCACCCACGGGCAACCCGGACAAGAACGGACCGAACAATTTTTCCGATCAAATCACCGAACAGGTCATTGCAGCGATCACCACCCCGGTCACGGGAGGTCTCACCGATCAAGTCCCCGAGGACTTGACCAACTTGCAGCCGCGGGATCCGCCGATGGTGCCGGATACCGCGAGCGCGCTCGGCCTGACAGTGTTCTCCCTACTGCTGCTGATCGGCTGGCGCCGGAGGAATTGATTGCGCGGCAGGCAGACAAAACGCAGGTCTGCGCAATAGGGCTGGGCTGCAAAAGGGTGAAGGCGTTACGCTCCGCTTGTTAGTAAACATCCGATCACGTCGGGCCACGGAATGCCAAATGCGGCAGTGACCGGAGGCTTTGAAACCACGAAGCGCTAAATCCAGGACCGAAACCACATGCGCTGCTGCCAGCTGTTTTGATCGAGTTCGATCCCCAGCTGAAAGGGTAGCCAATAGACGAAGGCCGCGATCAACATGCAGGCGAGGGCCAGGCAGAGGTACCGGGTCCACCGATTGAGCCGCCAAAGATGCACCAGCACATAGGCGACCGCGATGAACGAAAAAACCGCCGCGCACTGGTAATGATAGAAGAAGGTGCATCGCTTGATGAGCATCCACGGCAGCCAGCAGGCGAGATAGCCGCCGACCACGGACAGGCGGAAGAAGAAATGTCCGTCCGTTTCGGCGCGCAGGAAAAGGCGCCGGATGTCCCGTCCCAGCCAGCCGATCAAGGCGATCATGGCCAGCGCGCCGAGCCAGTACAGCACCGGATTGCCGAAGCTGTGGACATCGCGGTAATAAGTGCCCTCACCGGCGACCTGACGCGTTTCGAAGGCGTACGAGATCGGCCTTTTCATCAACGGCCAGGTGTACCAACGCGAGCAATAGGGGTGGGCTTCCGCGCTGACGGAGCCTTTATGGAAACCGTAGATCTGCTTGTGCATGTCCACAAAGCCGTAGGCCTGGTTCAGCCGCAGATCCGGAATCCAGAGCAACGCATAGACGATGGCCGGCACCGCAATGAGCACGGAAAGGATCCCGATCCTCTGTCGGGCGTTCAGATCCTTGCAGCCCTGCCAGAGCACATGGTCGGCGGTGTTCGTTTTCGTGACGATCTTTGGCAGCAGCGGCAAAAGCAGCACCGCCAACAGGCCGGCGACCGCGATGAGCCAGAAGGCCAGGCCATTCCATTTGATGTTGAAAACGATGCCGAGGGCCACGCATCCCATGAGGAAATACCCACGCGGAAAGCGACCGGTCAGGCTCGAGGCTAGGAACATCAGGGCAAGGAACCCGAAGAAGAGGATCTGGACATTGTTCAGGCCGAAGCGGGAAGCCACGATCATGGAGCCATCCAGCGCCACCAGCGTACCGGCTACCAACGCCATCGCGTGATTCCTCGTCAGGACAAAGACCAGCCGGGCAACGACCAGCACGAGCAGGGTGCCGAGCACAGCGCTTACCCAACGATAGCTGACGGCATTGACCTCATTAAACGGCAGCGAACCCAACGGGGGCTCGTTGACCCAGGGCAGTGCGTGGTACGCCTTCATGCCCAGCATCAGCAGGTACTTCGAGAACGGCGGCTGGGCGTCGAAAAAAGGCTTATGCTGGATATAATCGTAAGCGAATTTGGGATAGAAGATCTCGTCGAAGACCGGTGGCTTGAACTCGCCCAGATGGTACAAGCGGAGGGCCAGGGCGGCGAGGACCAGCAGGCCATACAGTCCTATCCGGAGGGCGGGCGGTTTCATTTCAATCCGCCCACGCGATTGACCGAGACGATTTCCCCCGGCCCCAAGCCGCCGGGCGCAGGCAGAAGCTCAGGCGAAGTTGGGTTGGCGATTTCCGCGTCGGGGGCAGGCCCATGGCCCGGAGGTTGTTGGGGCAAAAAATGATGACAAGCCTGCTCTGGCGGCGCTTCCGCCGGGTGGCGCGGTAAGTTCTCGTAACCGAGGATGACCTGCGGTGGATAGCCGTCCTGCTGGGAACGAGCGGACTGCCGCCGCGCTCACTCGCGGACCGTCTGCCGGCCCGATTGCAGGATGTTCACGAACATGAGAATGGCGCCGAGCAGACCGATGCCGCCGGCGGCGTACCACCACGTGTCACCCAGCTTGCCGTAGAACCAGACGCCGCTGCTGCCAACCATGCCGGCCATGGCCCAAACGACGCCGCGGGTGCCGAAGTAGCGTCCGCGGTAGCGTTCTGGGGACAAAGTGCTCGCGTAGCTCATGCTGATCGGCAGCGAGAGCATCTCGCCCAGGGTGAAGAGCACCATGCTGGCGAAAAAGCCGGCCTGGGTGCGCATGATGCCGAACGAGGCGCAGCCGAGCCCCACCATGGCAAAGCCGATCACGAGGACCCAGCGCAGGTCGAAGCGACGCGCCCATTGATTCAGCGGCAGCTCGATGATCATGATCAGCGCGCCGTTGAGGCCCATGATCACGCCATATTGGGCCGGGCTCAGCCCGAGGTTGGCGGTGGTGATGGCGAGCACGTTGAAGGTCTGCACGAAGGCGATTTCCATCAACAGGGAGGAAATGATCAGGAAGACAAACGGACGGTTCTGCAGCATGTCCTTAATGGCCTCGCGCCAGCTCTGCCAGATGACCGCCGGCGACGTGACCCGGCCGGCCACCGTGCGCAACCCGTGGGGCAACCAGCAGAAGGCGAGCGATGCAAAGATCAGCGTGGTCAGGGCGTCGCCATAGAAGATCAGCGCCGGCGCGCGGCTGAACAGCAGCCCGGCGACCGCCGGGCCGGCTGCGAAGCCCGCATTGATCGCGAGGCGCATCAGGGCGAACGTGATGACTCGTTGTTCCGCGGTCACCAAATCGGTCAGCAGCGCATTGGCCGCCGGACCATAAAGAAACGAACAGAAGCCGTGAACAAAACCGACGGCCATGAACTGCGGTACCGTGTGGCAGTAATAAAGCGAAAGGGTCGTGGTCGCGCCAGTCACCAGGGCGACCACGATGGTATTGCGCCGGCCGATGGCATCCGCGAGGTATCCACTGACGATGGGACCAAAAAGCCCGCCCACGCTGACCGAACCCAGGACCAGCGCGACCTGGCCCATGCTGATGCCCTGGCCGGTCAGATAGAGCGCCAGAAACGGCATCACAAACGCGCCGAACCGGTTGATGAACTGTCCGCCGATCATCACGTGCACGCTCCGCGGCAGGCCGCGGACGTCGGAGATGAGTTGGGTGGCGAAGGTGCGCATGGTGAAAACCAAACGGAAATGCCGCCGCGCTGGCGAGTTCGTCAAGGCGCAAGCCCGCGACTATGTCCGGACGTAATTGGCGAACGCCGCAAAATATCAGGCCCGCTTCTGTCCCGGTTTCTCTCGGGAATTGCCAAGCGGACCACCGCCCGCCGACCCCGACCCCGGCGCCCCGGTGGCAACTGTGCAGGTCAGATATTGAGAATGATGCCTTGGATCGTTCCCGCGTGCGTCTGCGAGAAAACCGATCAGTTCTTGCGCAGGAGGATGACGCGCAATGCGAGGGTAACGGACAATCTTTCCGGAATTCTTTTGGGCCATTCAGGGCTCTCTCGGTTTAGTCTGAAGATAGAGGGAGACATGCCGACTAAATCGACCAAACGGTCATGCGTGAGGTCCCTCGCTGTTTCCAACGTGGATTCGGTGTCGGTAGAGAAACCGGCTGATTTTTCGGCGGACAGTTTCTCCTCCCCGATTGCGGCGAGCGGGACGAAGGCGCGGAGTTCCTGCCAGTGGTTGGTTTGGGGGAACACGAAGAGGGCATAGCCACCGGGGCGGAGACAGCGTTGGATTTCCGCCAAGGGGCGGGGGGCAAAGATTGACTGGATCAGATCGACGTTGGCATCGGCGAAGGGCAGGGGATGGAGCAGGTCGGCGCGCAGGATCAGCGCGTCGGGTTGCCGGCGCGCGGCGAGTTTCACGGCGTCGACCGAGAGGTCGAGGCCGTAGCGGGTGGCGATGCCGTGGGCGCGGGCGATGTGGTCCAGGAAAAAGCCTTCGCCGCAGCCCAGCTCGAGCACCGTGTTGATGGGCTTTTCCAGGGGCAGCGCCGTCAAGGCCTGGACCAAAGGTTCAAACACGCCGGCCTGATGGACGCGGTCGCGGGCCTGGATCATCGCCTTCGTGTCGCCGCGACCTTCCCCTCTTTGCCGACCGTGCAGGAGGGAGAGGTAGCCCTCCTTGGCCAGATCGAAACTGTGGCCCTGAGTGCAGCGGTAGGATTTTTCCGACCGGGTGAGAGGGGAGCGACAATGGGGGCAGGTCAGAGCCATGGGCGATCGGGGGCGACTGTTAAGGTTGGCGCGAGGCCAAATAGGCGACGATGGCCAGCATGTCGGCCGGAGTGAGATTGGCCACGACGGGTTTCATCAAGTCAGCCTTCAGGCCGTGACGTGTGCCGGCTTGGATATCGTAGAGTTGTCGCACCACGTAGCTGGGGGAGCGTCCGGCGATGCCTGGGGTATGCCCGGTGTCCGGCAGAAGCATGCCTCTGTAGTCCGGGCCGTGACAGGCGGAGCAGGCGGCGGTCCGGCCGCCACCGGTCGTGACGAGTTCCTCTCCACGTTTCAGACTGCCCACGGGAACGTAGGCGATGAAACCGACGCGGGGACTACGGAGGAATTCGACAGCATACTCGTCTTCAGGAATCTCCAGGATACGATCGCCGATGGCTTCGGCGGGAGCATCCGGCACCGGCAGGAACATGCCGGCGGATACCTTGGTGGCGGGAACCATGGCCGTTTCCACGACGCGGATCCACGGGCTCCAGGTGAGTTGGGCAAAGTAGTCGGCCGCGGCGCGCATTTCCTCGTCGGTCATGGCGTGGGCGTAGCCGGCCATCATGCTGGTGTTGGGCTTGCGCGGATCGGCGCTGTGGCGTTCGCCGGATCGAAACGCGAGCAGTTGTTCGATGAAATAGTCGCGCGGCAAGCCGGCGAGCGGCGCATTTTCGGGCCGGCCCCGGCCATTGACATAGTGGCAACGCGCGCAGGCCCAGATGTCGGGGGACCGTCCCTTGGTGACAATATCAGGCGCGGGCGGATGATCCTGTGGGTACCAGTCCGCGGGTCCGAAGATATTGGTGATCTCGGCGCGGGTGAACTGCAGCGTCGATCCGGGCAGACCGAGCAAGGGCAGGTCGGCGGGATGTTTCGCGGGTGAGGTGGATGTGCCGGCGGCCGGCGACGGTGTGTAATTCGCCGGGAGCGGCTCTTTGAATCCGTAAGCCCACGGTGGGGGAGCGGTGGCTGCGCTAACCAGGCCGACAAGCAGCGGCAGGATCAGAAGAAGGCGTAGCAGGGAGTGCATTGCAGGCGTGGGGTCCGAGGTGAATCTGCATAAGAGACTCATCCTCATGAAAAAGCGACCCCGCAGAGAATCTGATTTGCGCGGCTAAGCCCCCGCCTTCCTGCCGCATATCTGCCTCACCCAAGCATTACGGCATATTTGAATCTTCGTATCAGACCTAAAGTTAGGGGCGAACGATCCGTACTGATAGCAGGCTCAGCCCAAACTTATATGAACATGAATCAAGCATACAGTCTGCCCCGTCGTTTCAAACGCAACGAGGGCTTCAGCATGGTCGAGATGATCGGTGTTCTCGCCATCATCGCCATTCTGGCGGTCATTATCGTTCCCAAGGTCTTCTCGACCATCGCCTCCGCGCGGGTGACCAATGCCGTGGCTTCGGTCACTTCGATGCAGTCGGCCATCACGGACTTTGCCGGCAAATACGGCACAGTGCCCACGACGGTCGCGTCTTCACGCATCGACGACCTGCTTGTCACGGCGGGCATTCTCAACAGCCGCTTCGCCGTCAAGATCGGCACGCAGCCCGCCAATCCGCCCCTGGCGGGTGCGACTTGGGCCAACACGACGGGTAACTGGGTGGCCACCACGACCGGTGCCGTCAGCCAGGCGACCCAGTCCCGGATCATCTGCCTCACGTCCAACACCAATCCGCCCAACACGGCCAACGGCGCCAACTACCAGCTCACGGGCGGTACCACCAATCTTCCCACCGGTTCCCGCGTCGTCTCGGCGGTCATCCCCGGGGTTGCCCTCAATGATGCGCGCGAACTCAGCCTGCGTCTCGATGGCGATTCCATGACCCAGCCGATCGGCAGCACGTCTCCGGACAGCGCCGGCAAGGTCGTCTATGGCAACGTGGCCGGCAACGGTCTCGTTACCGTCTACGTCTACATCGCTCACCAGTAATTCTGATCGGATGGTCTGGCCAGGCTGACAACCCCAAGTGGATGGGGCCTGGTTCGGATTGCCCGGACATCCCCCATGGCCAGCCCGACGCCAGAACCTCCTGTCAAACGCTTGGGTGACCGCCTGCTGGAAGCAGGTCTGCTCACCTCCCACCAGCTGGAGCTGGCCCTGCGCGAGCAAAAGCGCACCGGCAACATGCTCGGGGAGGTCCTGATCGCCCTGGGCTTTGTCACCGAGCAGGCGATCGCCGCCTTCTTTGCCCGGGATGCGCAAACCCCGACGGTGGATGTGGCCCTGTTGGAAATCGCGTCCGATGTGGTGGACCTGATTCCTTATGAATTCTGCAAAGAATCGGGCTTGATTCCGGTCCGGCGCTCCCCGGATCAGATCACGGTGGTGATGGCCGATCCCTTTAATGTGGTCGCCATCGACTACATCGAGCAACTCACGCACCTGAAGGTGGAGGTGCTCAGCGCACCGCGTCCCGACATCCTGGAAAAACTTTCCGCCGTCAACGACCGCGCGGGCTCGATCGACCAGACGATCGACGAGCTGATGCAGATCAGCGGTCGCAAGACCGGCGATGAGACCGCAGCCCCCATGATCCGGGCCATCGAGCTCATCATCGGTGCCGCGGTGAGGAAGTCGGCCAGCGACATCCATTTTGAGCCCGACGAGAAATCCCTGCGCATCCGGATGCGCCACGATGGCGTCCTGCAGCCCTTTTTGCTCGTGCCCAAGGATCTGCAGGAGCCCTTCATCGCCCGCATCAAGGTCATGGCCAATCTCGACGTGTCCGAGACGCGTCTGCCGCAGGACGGGCGGTTCAGTTTTGATCTCGGACGCAACCAACTGAATCTGCGCGTATCCTGTCTGCCGACGAGCCACGGGGAGAGCGTCGTCCTCCGTATTCTCGACAGCGGCAATCTGCAGCTGGAACTGCGCACCCTGGGCATGAAGCCGGAGGCCGAGGCCCTGCTTGCGAAGGCGGTCGACCGCCCCCATGGGATCTTGCTGGTCACCGGCCCGACGGGCAGCGGCAAGACCACGACCCTTTACACCGCGCTCAACAACGTGAAGCGCCAGGAGCGGGCGGTCTTCACCCTCGAGGACCCGATCGAGTACCGCCTGCCGATCATCCGGCAGACTCAGGTTAACGAGAAGATCGGCCTCACCTTCAGCACGGGCTTGCGCACGCTGCTGCGTCAGGATCCCGATGTCCTGCTTGTCGGCGAGACCCGCGACAAGGAGACCGCGCAACTCATGGTGCGCGCCGCCCTGACCGGGCATCTGGTTTTCAGTTCCCTGCACACCAACGACTCCTTCAGCGCGATCCCGCGGCTGATTGACCTGGGGGTGGAGCCCTTCCTGTTGCCGGCGACGCTGCACATGATCGTGGCCCAGCGACTCGTGCGCCGGCTCTGCCGTTCCTGCCGGCGCCTGCTGCCCGACCCGGTCGCCCATCTGCGCGCCTTCAACGTGCCGCTTCCGACCGACCAAGAGCCCGTGCTTTGGCAGGCCTGCGGGTGCCCGGAGTGCAACCACCAGGGCTACCGTGGGCGGTTGGCGATATTCGAACAGCTCGTCATCGACAGCGACTACAACAATGTCCTGACGACCGGTGATGTTGAAAAGATGAAGGAGATCGCCCGGGAAAAGCGCATGCCGCTGCTGTTTGATGACGGGCTTCGCCGCGCCTTCGACGGAGATACCTCGCTGGAAGAAGTGTTCCGCGTCGCCTTCGCAACCTGATCATGAGCCTGTTTCACTATCGTGCCCTCAACGCCTCCGGCCGGACCATCTCCGGTACGTTGGAGGCTGATGACGTGCTCACGGTCGAGAATCGCCTGCGCTCCGCTGGAATCTGGCTGCTCGAGGCTGAGGAGGGGGCTGCAGTGGCTGCCAGCACGGAGGTCAACAATCTCAAGATCAGTCGCAGTGAACTGATCGGCTTCTTTATCCAGATGTCCCTGTTGCTACGGGCCGGGATCACCCTGCCCAATGCGTTGGACCGGCTCGCCGTCGACTTCGAAGGCTCGAAACTGGGCGATGTGCTGGCCGAGCTGCGGGAGAAAGTCTCCGTCGGCGTGCCCTTGAACCAGGCCATGGCCGGCTTTCCGCAGGTATTCCCCCCCGAGATCACCTCCATTGTGCAGGCGGGTGAGGTGAGCGGACGTCTGCCGGAGGTGTTTGAGAATCTCTGCAGCTACTATGAGTGGATCGACGGACTGATTGGCGACGTCCGCCAGGCGCTGATCTATCCCCTCATGGTGATGGGTGCTTCGCTCGCCCTCGTGCTGCTGCTCTTCACCTTCGTGGTGCCCAAGTTTGTCGGCCTGCTCAACGATTTGTCGCTGAAGGTTCCCTTGCTCACGCGGATCGTGATGTCGGTCAGCGAAGCTCTCGTGTACTTCTGGCCCGCGTTGCTGACCATTGTCGTGGTGCTGCCCGTGGCGTTGAAAGTCGCTCTGCGCTCGAAGAAGCTGGGACGCGCCTTCGATGCCGCCCTCATGCAGGTGCCGGTCTTCGGCTCGCTGGTGGCCATGTTCGCCCTGTCGCGTTTCGCGCGCAACCTGGGCATGCTCTACCAGGCGGGCATCCCGCTGCTGCGCGGCCTGGAGATCTGCCGGAGCCTCGTGGGCAACCGGGCCATCGCCCACGCGCTCGACCAGGTGCGCAACTCCGTGCTGGAAGGCACGCCGCTCAGCAAGAGCCTGTCGCAGCACTCCGTCTTTCCCGCGACGGTGGTCACCATGATCTCCACGGGCGAGACCTCCGGCACCCTGGACGTCGCCCTCCGCAGCGTCTCGGATTACTACAACAAGATCATCCCGCGCCGCATCAAGATCGTCTTCTCGATCTTTGACCCGGTGATGATGGTGTCGCTGATCGCCATCGTAGGCACCGTAGCCCTCGCGGTCATCCTGCCGATCCTCCAGCTCTGGAACACCCAATGAAGCGCCCCGCCGTCATCCTCCCACGGGCCGCCGCCGGCTTCAGCCTGATCGAACTCATCGGTGTGCTGGCAATCATGGCCATCCTCGCCAGCGTGATCGCGCCCAACACCCTGCGCTCGATTGACCGGGCGGCGGTCAATGCCGAGTCCCGTACCCTGGACAACCTCGGTGAACAGGTGAAACTTTGTCTGCGGGCCAACGGTACCGCACCGACGGCCGCCAACTGGACGACCACAGTGGGGTCCTTCGCCGACATCAGCCCGGCGGACATCGCCACCAACCGCCGCCGGATCAACCGTGTTTACATCACGGATCCGGCCACCAACCCGACCCAACGGGTGCTGATCCTCTCTTCGATGCGCGCCGGCTTGAACCTCCCCACGGCGGCCAACATCAACACGGCGGTCCGTTTTCAGGACATCTGGCAGACGGTGGACGGGGCGTTGCCGACCACCGCCAGCTGGAGCGGATGGACGGCTTGGTCCGCGGTCGCCAACAGTACCGACTATTTGCTGATCGAACGGGTCAATCTGGCCCCGATCTACAACACCGACCTGCAAAGCCTCACCCTGACGCTGAACAACAAGGCGGGTACCACGGCCAGTTACAACCTGGTGCTCGCCAACGGCACCGTGCAGACCGCGGTCAACGTGCCGGCCGGGGGCACGGCGATCCTCACCAGCCGGCGCCCGCGCGACCGCCTCAATCTCTACCGCGCCGCTAGCGGGGCGACGCTCGATTACAGCTACGTGGTCAACACCGCGGGCCGCACTTTCGACTTCAACGGCACTTCCTGGATTCCCCAATGAGCACCCTAGCCTCAGACTCTGCTCCGGCCGTCGCTCCCGCAGCGGTGGTGCCCCCTTACACTCCGCTATGGCACGCACCGCACAAGCGCTCGGATGACAGTCTCGTCATCGGCTGGCTGTATGGCACCCTGTGCGCGGCTGTGTTCGTCCGCCAGAAGCTCAAGGCCAGCTGGTCAGCCTCCGCCCCGGTGCGGAATTTGGAGGAGTTTGAGCCGGCGTTCGACGAGCTCCTCACCAAACTCGATTTTTCCGGTACCGAGGTCTCGCTGCTGCTGGAGAACGAACCGTTTGTGCACCAGATGGAACAGGCACCCGGTTCATCCGACGTGCTTGCCGAGAGCTACATCAAGGCGCGGGTGGTGCGGCACGAGAAGGAACACGGTCGCGTGCTCTGGGCGAGCCAGCAGTCCGTCTCCACCAAGCAGGACCGCACCTATATCCTGCATCTGCTGCCGGCCGCTTTCCATGAGAAGCTGCACCGGATGATGAGCCGGCGCCGGCTCGTGCTGGCCCGCATCTTGCCGCTGATCGCCCCGATCCAGAGAGAACTGAACCGTTTTCCCATCACGAAGGGCCGCCCCGTGCTCGTCGCGGTGGAGTCTGGCAAGGCCACCGTGATCTTGGTGGCTCAGGTGGGCGGCCAGATCCTCATCAGCCGGACCATCCTTGCTTCCTGGTCGGCCGATCCCGCCCGCATCGGTCTCGAGATCAATCGCTCGCTGCTTTACGCCAACCAACAGTTCGGCGTGCCCGTCGAGCGGATCTGGCTGCTGGGTGAGACCAACCAGTCCACGGCGGAGGTCAGTGCGAAGTGCGGCTCGGGCAAGCAGATCACCGTGCTCCCGACGACGCCGATCGAGTGGCTGCAGTCGGTGGTCAAGCTGCCCGCCGTCCATCCCGCGAATCTCGTGGCCGGTTACCTGCGTCTGAAGCGCAAGAGCCTCTACCTGCGCGCCATGCTGATGACCGTTTGCTGGCTGGCGCTCGGCCTGGTCGGTCTGGATCTGTTGAACACCGCCCGCCAGTGGCGAGCCCGTCAGCAAAGCTACGAGGAATTGGGACAACGACTGCCTGTCCTGACGGCGGAGCGCGATCAGCTGATTGTCCGCAACCAGCAGGTCGTGAGGCAACGCGAGTTCATCCGGGAACTCTCCGATGAGAGGCTGGCCCCGGTACCTGGCAAATTCCTCGGCTGGCTCGCAGGTACGATTCCCGCGGAGATGCGGCTGGTCGATTTCAGCATCAAATGGAACGGTCCCGACGAGGGCTGGTCGTTCCGCGTGGAAGGATCCGTCGAGGCCGACGAGGAAACCTCGCGCGAGATCATCTTCGCCTGGCGCCGCCAGCTGTCCCGAAGCCCGCTCCGCATCAAATTGGCCGATACCGCGAAGGCCGTCATCACCGCCCCCTCCGCACCGGGGACCATGGTGCCGACCGAACAGCGCTTTAACCTGGAGGGCACCTTGCTTGAAAATGCCGAACCTTAAGTTTCTCCGCATCGGCTGGCATCTGGCCACCGACGTGCCCGGCTGGCCTGACGCCCCCCGGTCCATCCGCCTGCGGCGGGCATTGCCGATATTGCTGCCCTGCATTGGACTGGTGGTCCTGCTGGGTTGGAAGTTCGCCGTGTTGGAGCCGCAGATGCGCAGAGGGCAATTGAACCATCAGCCCGTGATCGCGCTACTGGAAGAGATCGAGGCCTTGCGCCTGGAATGCTCCGACCAACAAGCGGCCGATCTGAGCGCCCAAGCGGCCACCGTTTCGAAAATGGCTCTGGCCGATCCCGGTGATATGAACGGGGTTCTCCAGAGGCTTGAGCAGGAGGCTTTGGCGAAGGGGTGGGCGGCCACGTTGCAGTCCAGTGAGAGCACCGACGAGGCGCCCAAACCCGATGCCGACCTTGCCTACCTGCAAGCGCGGGGCCGTTTGAGTCCCTTGAACGGGGAAAAAGGCTCCTTTTCGAACCTGCTGGCCCTGCTGGACCAGTTTTCCATCAACGAGAAGCGGATCGACCTAACGCGACTGGCAGTTCGTGCCGATGAGCAAGGACGGCATGCTGTCGAAGTAAACTTCCGGCTGGCACGCCTCGTTCCCCATGAGAAAACTGCTCAATAAACCCTGGTTCGTGGCGGTCGTCGCGATCGTTGCCCTGCTGCTGCTGGGCAACTTGCTCCGTACGGCCCTCGCCGGAGACGGGTACCGCTTTCCGGGCGCGGGCGCCCTTGCTGCCGGTGGTGGGAACGGCTTGGTCGGTGAAGGCGGCGAGGCTGAAGCTCCGGTGAAACTCACGGCCAGCGAAATCCTCCGTGCGCTGTCCGTGCCCGCCAGCGTGCGTGATCCCTTTACTCCCCGACAGAAGCATGAGCTGGAACCCGAGCTGGCTCCCGAACCCGACCAGATCGATCGCGTGCGCCTCTCTGCGATCTGGACCCAGAACAATATGACCCTCGTCCTGATCAACGAGCGCATCTGCCAGCCCGGTGATGAGATCGGGCGGATCAAGATTGATGTCGCCGGGCAGGATGGCGTGTGGGTCACCCATTGGAAAGGCCGGGACTTTATCAATCTCGGTGAAGAATTTGTCCTCAACACCCCCGTTGGCCATCGAGCTGTGACCGGCCAGAACCAGAAAGCTTTATGAACCGCCTGTTCCGTCTCCTCTCATTCCTCGCTGTTCTCGGCGGCTTTCTGACGCTGTCGAGGGCCGAGACCCCGGCCGATCCTGTCGGTCCCATCACGGCGCCGGCCCAGGCCACCGAGGTGGCCGTGGTCATTCCCAATTCGCTCTTCAGCTTCCGCGCCGACAATGTGCCGATCCGTCAGGCGATGGCGATGTTCGCCCGGGCCAACAAGCTCAACATCGTGCTGGACCTCGACGTCGAGGGCAGTCTGACCGTCGAGTTCCAGGACCTGCCGCTTGATCTTGCCATGGGCGCCATGCTTGAGGCCAGTGGCTACTACTTCACCCGCGAGAACAACCTCCTCCGCGTCCGCAACCGCGAGACGAGAATCTTTCAGATTGATTACATCCAGATGACCCGCGCGGGCCAGGGTTCCAACGCCGTGCAAATCAGCTCGGGCGGCGGCGGTGGCAGCAGCGGTTCCTCCGGCGGCAGTTCCGGTTCGTCGGGCAGCGGCGGCGGCAACAACGAGGGTTCGACCATGACCGTCACGAATTCCTCCACCATCAACTTCTGGAGCGATCTGGGTGAACAGCTGAAATCCATGATCACCCCCACCGGCAGCTACACCATCAACAGCCTGGCCGGCACCGTCATGGTTCGCGACACCCACCGCAACATCGAGACGATTGCCCGGTTCATCGAGAATGTGACCGCGAGCGTCGTGCGGCAGATCGACCTCGAGGTGGAGATCTATGAGGTGACCCTCAACAGCTCCAATCAGCTTGGCGTCAACTGGTCGTATATCTCCGACAAGCTCGACTCGTCGTTCAACACCGTGCCCGGCCAGCTGGGCCTGGGTGCCGGTGGCGGTCTCATCGTGCAAACACCTTCCTTCGGCACCTCGCCCGGTGATCCGGGCATCCGCATCCAGCACCAGCGCGGCAATCTCAGCGCGGTTATCGACGCGCTCAAGCAGCAGGGCAACCTGCGCATTGTATCCAAGCCGCGGCTCCGCACGCTCAACAACCAGCCGTCCGTGGTGCGGGTGGGGCAGGACCTCCCGGTGTTCGTCCGGCAGGTCACCCAGTCGCCCGGCACGCCTCCGGTGATCACCACCAACGAGTCGATCCAGACGATCACCGTCGGTACCGTCCTCTCCATCACGCCGCAGGTCTCCGCCGACGGGCTCATCACCCTCGACATCACGCCTGCCGTGAGCCGGCTCGTGCGCACGGAAACCTCGGCGACCGGTCAGACGAATGCGCCGGTGATCGATATCCGGCAGGCTTCGTCCATCGTCCGGGTGCGCGATGGCGCGACCATCATCATGGGCGGTCTGGTCCAGGACGGCAGCACCACCACGCATCGGAAGATTCCGCTGCTCGGCGACATTCCCTTCCTCGGGAAGGCGTTTTCGGGCGAGTACAAGTCGGAGGAGCGCACCGAGTTGGTGTTCTTCCTCACGCCGCGTATCATTCACGATCTCGCCACGGAGGTCTCGGTCAACCGGCAGAGTCCCTGAACCTCGTTCCTGATCCCCTCTGTGTTGTCGCCATGATCAATCAATCCTGTCGAGTCCTGTTGGTGGAGGATGTGCCGATGATCGCCACGATCACGGCGCAGATGCTCCGCAAGTCCACTTCCCGCCGCTACGATTCGGTCAACACCGTCCGGCTGGACGAGTCGCTGGCGCGCCTCGCGCAGGAACCCTTCGACCTGATCTTGCTCGACCTCAACCTGCCCGACACTGCCGGGCTCAACACGGTGAGCCGGGTGATCGAACATTCGCCGGAGGTTCCGGTGATCGTGCTCACGGCCAGCAACGACGACGGCATCGGCCTGCAGGCGGTGCAGAAGGGCGCGCAGGATTTTCTGGTCAAGGGCGAGTTCAACCACTCCACCCTCGATCGCGCGATGCTGTATGCCATGGAGCGCCATCGGTTGCAGCGGACCATCCGCCAGATAGCGGTCTTGGACGAATTGACCGGCCTCTACAACCGGCGTGGCTTCAACACGCTTTGCGCCGACATGCTGCAGCAGGTCCGACAGCCGGAAGCCCGGGGCTACTTGTGCTTCTTCGATCTCGATCACTTCAAGCGCATCAACGACGAGCTCGGTCACGCCAAGGGCGATGAGGCGCTCGCCGAGTTTGCCTCCATCCTGCGCGGGGTTTTCCGCAAGGACAGCCTGCTGGTACGTCTCGGCGGCGATGAATTTGTCGCCATGGGGCTGGAATCCCACGCCGGACAGGTCGATGAATCGCTGCGTCTCCTGGAGCTGGCGCTGGCCGCCCGCAATTCCCAGGAGAACCAGGCCTATCGCCTGGAAACGAGCGCGGGTCTCGCCTATTTTGACCGCAGCGGGCCCTGCACGCTGGAAGCCATCACCGCGGAAGCCGACAGCGCGCTCTATCGCCACAAGGAAGCCCGGCGCAGCGCGCGCCGCAACCTCGGTGCCCCTGCCGCTCGAGCCGAGGAAGTGCGGTCATGACCCATCCCGCGACCAGAGACCCGGGCGTGGAGATAGCCATGGCCCTGCGGCGGGCTTGCGAGGCGCATGACCCGTCGATTGCCAAACACCTCGACCGGGTGAGCCGGTATGCGACCGAACTGGCCCGGCACCTGGGCCTGCCGACCGCGACGTTGATCGAGCTGCATTACGCCGCCCCTCTCCACGACATCGGCAAGCTCGGCCTGCCGCTGGGCATCCTCTACAAGCCGGGTCAGCTCACGGCGGAGGAACGCGAAATCGTCAAGACCCACACGTTCATCGGCTATGGCATCCTCGACGGCAGCAACTGGCGCGTGATCCAGTGCGCCGCCCAGATCGCCCTGGCTCATCATGAGTGTTGGGATGGCAGCGGCTATCCCCATGGCCTGAAAGGCGAGGAGATCCCGCTGGTGGCCCGCATTGTTTCCGTGGCTGACGTCTATGATGCCCTCGTTTCGCGGCGCGCCTACAAACCCGCCTGGTCCAAGGAATTGGTCCTGCAGGAAATGCTGAATTGCCGCGGCACCAAATTTGATCCCGCGGTCCTCGATGTCTTCATTCAGCACATCGACGATATGGTGCTGCCGGCGGATCTGCAGGAACTGCGGGCGACCGGGTGACGCGTGTGCCGGCGACCTTCGCGAGCGGTTTTCCGGTAACAGATGTCCCCTCGTTTTACCGCAGCAGGGCGTTGGCGCACCAGAGCACCGGGGCCTGACCGTGGTAGTCACCGGCGATGCGCGGGCGCTTCAGGTAGTGGGCGCGTTCGTTCTTGGCGCCAGTCCCGACGCACACCTCGCGGAGATTGGCGTCGGCATCAAGATATCCCGTGACCGCAATCCAGCCCTTGCGGGCCGCCGGGCCGTAGGTCGTTGCATCCAGCCAGCCTTCTTTCACGCCCGTAATGAAGGCATAGGTGAACATGGCGGTGCCGGAGGTCTCTTCGTAGGAATCGGGTCCGTCGATCAATTGGTGCCACATCCCGCTGGGATCCTGGTGGGAGAGGAGGGCTGACATCATCAGCTGGTAACCCTGGTTGATCCGGGCACGGTCAGCGTGGTCGGCCGGCAGGGCGCGGAGCAGTTCCGCCATGCCGACCGCCATCCAGCCGTTGCCGCGGGCCCAGTAGAACGGTACTTCCGGGGTGTGATAGAACAGGCCGTTGGGACGCTGGAGTTGCTCCAGGTAGTAGACCATTTCCTTGGCCGCCCGGTCGATGTAGACTCGGTTGCCCGTGGCCCGGTAGGCCTGGGCCTGCACCATCGTGATCATGAACATGTCGTCGATCCAAAGGCGCGTCTGCCAGCTGCGGCCGGCGGCCTGGTGCTCGCGGGCGCGCGGCTCGATGCGGGTGCCGTAGGGCTCGCCCCATTGGCGGAGCGCCATCCATTCGCCCAGCGCCAGGCAGCGGATGTCGCCGTTCTGTCGATAAATTTCCAAGGGCACCGAGCCAAAGACCGTCCAGTCGACGTGCTGCGGCGTGGGGATCAGGTTCCGGTCGGCGCCGAGCAGGGGTTCGAAGCGCTGCGCCAGTTGGGCCTGCAGCGCGGTGTCCTTTTCCAGGTCGGCAAAGACCAGCGCCCCGTACCAGGTGCAGACCTCGGCGTAGTGGATCACCGGGTCTTTCCCCAGCATCATGTGCGGACGCGGCATGAAATTCGCCGTCACGCGCCGCCCGATCTCGCCGGGGGAGCGGCCTTCCGGCCACGGGCCGAAATCAGAGGCCTGCGCGGTGAGTGTGACCAGCAACGCGGTGCCGGCGACCAGACGAAGGAGTAGCGGGGGCATGGATCATCATTGGAACAGGGGATTTTTCCGCGCAACCCTCCATTGGTCGGACCGTCTGATGACGGATTCCGGGTTGGACAACCGGGAGTGTCTGCCAACCATGCGGCCATGCAGACTCTGAAACAACTGTTCGACCAAAACCGGGCCTGGGCGGGAGCGATCAAGCAGCGGGACCCCGAGTTCTTTCAGAAGCTTTCCCGGCAGCAGAACCCGGAATACCTCTGGATCGGCTGCTCCGACTCGCGCGTGCCGGCCAACGAGATCATCGGGCTGCTGCCCGGCGAGGTTTTCGTCCACCGCAACATCGCCAACGTGGTCGTGCACGCCGACCTCAACGCGCTTTCGGTCATCCAGTTCGCCGTGGATATGCTCAAGGTGAAGCACATCATGGTCGTCGGGCACTACAATTGCGGTGGCGTCAACGCCGTCCTGCGCTGCCAGCGTGTGGGCCTGGCCGACAACTGGCTGCGCCACGTGCAGGATGTGAAGGTCAAACACGACAACTGCCTTTGCCAGCTGCCGGATGATTCCGCCCGCAGCGCCAAGCTTTGCGAGCTGAACGTCATCGAGCAGGTGGCCAACGTCTGCGCCACGACGGTGGTCCAGGATGCGTGGACCCGCGGCCAGAACCTGACGGTCCATGGCTGGGTGTACGGATTGCGCGACGGACTGCTACGCGACCTGAAGACCTCGGCCAGCAGCGCCGAGGAAGCCGCCACCGCGTACAAGGCCGCCGTCACGGCCGCCAACGGCGAAGGTTTCACCTCCGTCCCTTGGTGAAAGGCCTCCTTGGGTGGCGCCAGGGATTTCTCAGTGCGATCGGGCAGCCCCACGCCGGCTCCTGGCATTATCGATCCTCCGGATGAACACGGATGATTCGACGGGATCCATTCCAGACTCAGAGATCGCGAGCAGGGCAGGGGGAACGCGGCCCGCGAGAACGGCTGGCTGAAGGGAAAACGTGTCGCTCAATCTGCCCGCCGCTGGCGTACTGATCCGGCGATGCTGGGAGAGGCAACCGTCTCGATTATCGAATCGGAAGCAATTCGGGATCCGTCACCACGGAAAGCGTGGAACACACCCAGACAGGGCAGCTCGCAACCGGACAGAAATGCCTGATGGCGATGAATGATTCGCACCCGGTAGGAGTGGGCGGTGCGGAATCAACCGGGGAGGAAGATCACGACGGCGTTGTAGGTGGCGTGGCAAATCACGCAGGGGAGCAGATGCCGCGTCTTCTTGAAGAGCCAGGCATTCACCACGCCCAAGGCGGCCACGGGAACCCAGGCGAGGGGCGGATGAAAGATCGCGAAGAACGCGGCGCTCAGGACCATCGCCCGCCAGTCGCCCAGTTCGCGGTCCAGGCTGCGGTAAAGCAGGCCGCGGAAAAAATATTCTTCGGTCAGCGGGGCCATCCCGACGGCGAGCAGGGCAAACCAAAACTTTTGCCCGGCGTATTGCGTGGCAAACCTGGCGGCTTCATCCAGGGCCTCGTTCGCCGTGGGTATCAAGCGCAGGCCCAGCATGTAGACTATCGCCAAGACGGCGGTCGCTCCGCCGAGCATCACGGCGAGGGCCAGGCCTCGTCGCATGGGGAACCGGACACCGTCCACCGGCCAGCGCACAATATCACCGAAATCCACGTTACGCTCCTTCAGGAAACCGAGCATGACGATGCAGGCGATGCTGCCGACCACGCCGTAGACCACGCTGCGCACCAGCCAAAGCGTGGCGGGATTCCCGAAGGCGGAGGCCAGCGCGACCGCGATGCCGACCCCTTCTACCATCAGGGCGATGCCCACGGTGGCGTGGAGCAGGCTGGGGGCCGGAACGGACTTCTCCGACCACGGATCGAACAGGTAAGGCAGGCGGGCACGGAGGCCCTGCCACATGGCCACCGCCACCAGTGAGGAAAACACGATGCCCATGATGGCCACGTGCCACGCGTGCAGCATCACGCCGGTGCCAAAGGCGAGGGTGCCGATCAGCGCGATCCAGTAACGCGCCCGATTGGGTGGCTCGGCTTCGCCGGAGGAGGAGGGCGCCGAGACCAAGGCGACCGCCTTGAGCGCCAGGGTGCGGCTGAAAATGAGCCAGCCCGCGCCCACGAGCGCGATCTTCCACCAGTCCGCGGGGAAGAACAGGCAGCTGACAGCCAAAATGCAACCGACCACCCAATTCGCGATCCGGCTCCATAGCCGCGCCTTGGCCTTCAACAGATCCTCCAGTCCGCGCGGCCAGGTGAGCGACAGCCACAAGGCGCCACCCTCCGAAGCGAGGGAACGCGGTCCGAGCACCAGGAGCAGATAGGTCCCGCAGATGATCGCCACACCGCTGAGCAGGGACCAGCTGTTGTCGGCCAGCCGATAGAGATTCCGGAAATGAAAGGCTTGGGTGGCAGCAATGGTCAGAGGCACCAGCAGCACCTGCACAATCGCTCCCTTGTCGCGCCACAGCCAGAGGAGTTCCTTGCGCTGCAGGGGATTTTTCCCAAAGCGACTGCGCACCGCGAGCAGCCGGCTGCTGGCCGGCCCGGTGCCGCTGGTGGGGGCCTGTAAACCATGGACCGTCGCCCGCTGGGTCAGGCCGATCGCACCGAGCGCCATCGCCGAGGAAAACAGCCACCACGAGACCGTCACCTGCGTCAGACTCGGCGCATCGCCCCAACCAAAGAGCAGGGCTCGCACCGGCCAGACCGGAAACCAACCGCTCACGGATCCGAGCAGCCCACCGAGGAGACGGCCGAAGCCGTCAAACTGGAGCAGAAAAAAAGGCAGGATCATCGCGATATAGCCAAACCATGACACGAGCCCGAGCACCGCACCCCGGGTTCTGACGCCCAGCCGGAGCAGGGCGACGGTTTCCAGCGATTTGCCTACCGCGGAGGTGGCCACCGCCAGGGGCAGACCGACGAGCAGGGCGGCCGGCCAGACCGGACCGTTGAAAGGGAGCAGCCGGAAGGCGGACCAGAAGAAGATGGGGGCGGTGAAATAGATCGGATTGGCCATGCAGGGCGCGAGGAGTTCGGTGTAGAACGCATGGACCGGCCGGATGGGGTGCGACAGCAGCCACTCCCACATCGGATGGCGTCGCCGTTGCACGTCGAGTTCCAGGCCTTCGCCTTGGCAGACCAGCATGGTGAGCCACCAGCCGAGGAAGAGCCCCAGCACGGCCGCCGGCACTGCTGCCTGACGGGAGGATTGGGTGAAGAGATTGCCGAGTGAGCGATCCACGACGACGAACGCTGCGGAACCTTCCGAGCGGAACCGGCGCTCGACCTCGGCCCGGTGGGCTTGGCGCGCCTTGGAGTTTGACTTGCCGGGCGGCTGGCTGCGGTTGGCGAGTTGACTCAGCGCGTAGTCCCGACGCTTCTCGGCCTCGATCACTTCCTGGCGATCAGCCATGGTCGTGTGGGTGGAGGCCGCCAGGGCCTGCTTGCGCTGGTTCAGCTCGGTTTGCCGGGCGATCGCCTCGTTGAGGACGGCTTGGTCCTCGGAGGACAGAATGATGTGCCCGACAGCCTCGGGGTTGGACGAGGTGACGGCATCGCGGGTCGCCTGGATCATGTTCCAACCGAGGATGCCGTGAATGAAGCAGACGATCAGCACCATGAAGAAGCGCATCAGGCCGCCCAGACCGGAGTCGGCACCTTCCTTCCGTCGTCGGCCCATGAGCTCGCGTTGGCGCAGTTCGCGCCCGGCAGCCCGGCGGCGAGCGGTCTGCCACAAAAGGCGCATGACGCGCCGGGCCGGAGTGGGCGGAGGGAGCTGGGTGGACATCACCGGGTGCTGGTCAGCTCGACAAAGACATCCTCCAGCGAGCGCCCGGCACGGATTTCCGTTAGCGTGCCTGCCGCCAGCAGTCGGCCCTGGTGCAGAATGGCCGCATGGCTGCACAGACGTTCCACCTGATCCATGAGGTGGGTCGAGAAGACGATGGTCGTGCCGGCATTTGCCAACTCGCGCATGAGGTCAAAGAAAAGGCGCGTCGATTCGACATCCAGTCCGTTGGTGGGCTCATCGAGGACGAGCAACGGAGGTTGGTGCAGCAGGGCGAGGAGCAGGCCCAGTTTCTTTTTCATGCCGCGCGAGTAGTCGTCAGCGTATTGGGCCATCGCTTCCTGCATGCCGAGCCGGAGAATAAGGCTGTCGAGCCGCCCGACGGCCACGAGGGGATCCAAGTCGTGCATGCCCGCGCTCAGTTCAAGGATCTCGCGGCCGCTCAGGTAGGAGTAGAAGACCGGTTCATCCGGCAGGAAACCCACCAGGCGCTTGGCCATCACCCGGTCCTCAAAGCAGTCACGTCCGTCGATCGTCATGGTGCCGGCGTCGGCCTTCAGGATGCCCATCAACAGGCGGAACATCGTGGTCTTGCCGCGCCATTGGGCCCGAGGAGTCCGCTGATCTGTCCTCGAGGGATTTGCCAGCTGACGTCGGTCAGCACGGCTTTGGAGCCAAAACTTTTTTGCAAGTGGTCGATGACGACCAACGCAGGGGCGCTTGCCAGGACAGGGGATGACATTGGGTAGGCGGCGATTGGCCCGGCGCCACTGAAGCGCGAGACTTCACCACTTGTGGCTGCGTGAAAAGAGCAAAGTCGTCCGGACGGTTGGCGACCGGGCTTGAGGGCAGCCGCCGGACAACAAAAAGCCCGCGGCGCGGGCCGCGGGCTGGAAGGAGTCGTCTGCTGGGTTGGTCCGGCTCAGGCGCGGCCGAGGTAGGAACCGTCGGCGGTGCTGACCTTGATGATTTCGCCGGCCTTGATGAAGAGGGGAACCTGGACAACCAAGCCGGTCTCGCAGGTGGCGGGCTTCTGGACGTTGGAGGCGGTGTCACCCTTGATGCCCTCGGAGCTCTCGGTGACCTTCAGGGTGACGGAGGAGGGGATGTCGATGGTGACGGGGGCTTCGTTGATGAAGAGCACCTCGGCCTTGCCGTTGGCGACGAGGTAGTACTTGGACTCACCGATCATCGACTCGTTGAGCTCGAACGTCTCAAAGGTCTCGGGATCCATAAAAGAGTACGTGTCGCGGTCGGCGTAGCTGAACTCGAGCGTGCGGCGGTCGGTCGGGAGGACCTCGACCGGGTCGGGGGAGTTGAAGCGCTGTTCCAGCGACTTGCCGTAGCGCAGGTTGCGCATCTTCACCTGAACGAAGGCGCGCAGGTTGCCGGGGGTACGGTGCTGCGTCTCCATGATGAGGTGGGGCTCACCGTTGAACTTGATGACTTGGCCTTTGCGGAGGTCGTTGGCTGCGGGCATGACGGGATCGGGTCGGAGGTTTTGTGTTGTTAAAGGGTACAGGAATACCGAGCCGCTTTCGGCGGTGTCAACCCCGTCCTCGCGATTTACAATTGGGTGCGGAGGTGGGTGATTGACCTGCGAGCGCGCCATCGGCCTTTGGCTTCAGCCAAACGGGACGACCGTTGGAACCTCGAAGCGCATCGTGGGGGTTCCGTTGGCGGGAACGGGGTGTCGTGGCGGGCGGGGCGCCACCCCACGCGTCCCCCGGGTCTCATCTCCAAGCTTGTCATTTCCAAGTGGGTTCCGACACTGCGCCCCACACACATGAAGCAGCGTACCCTCCTGCGCGAGGTCTCCATCAAGGGCAATGCCCTGCACACCGGAGACGCCGTGCATATGACTTTCAAGCCCGCCCCGATCAATCACGGGATCGTGTTCAAGCGCATCGACCTGCACGGTCATCCCGAGATCAAGCCCCGGGTGGACCTGGTCACGGACCTCGTGCGCGCGACAACCATCCAGTCGGGCCATGCCAAACTGCACACGGTCGAGCATGTGCTCAGTGCCCTGAGCGGCTGCGGCATCGACAATCTCATGATCGAGATCGACGCCAGCGAGCCGCCGATCATGGACGGTTCGGCCCGCGCCTTTGTCCAGTTGATCCAACAGGGCGAGCCGGTGGAGCAGGACGCCGAGCGTGAGTATTTCACCCTCACGGAGCCGGTCACCATCTCCCGCGGCAACTCGTCGCTGATCGCCATGCCGTTCGACGGGCTGAAGATTTCCTGCACGAGTGCCGACGACCGCGGCATCCACACGCAGCATCTCTCGCTGGTGATCGACCCCGAGGTTTATGTTTCCCAGGTCGCGGCGGCCCGCACCTTCACCATTTACGAGGACATCGAGGAACTCATCAAGCTGGGCAAGATCAAGGGCGGCAGCCTCGACTGCGCCGTCGTCATCAAGGGCGACAAGATCATCTCAAAGGAGCCGCTGCGCTTCAACGACGAGTTCGTCCGCCACAAGATCCTCGATATCATCGGTGACATCGTGCTCCTGGGCATCCCGCTCAAGGCGCATATCGTGGCCACCCGGCCGGGGCACGCGGCGAACGCCGAACTGACGAAGGCTCTTTTTGAAAAGTATGAGGCGTGGAAGAAGGGCGGCAAAAAGGCGGCCAAGCCCGCCGCCCCCAAGGCCGAGATCACGACCGAATCCACCTTGGATGTCCGTCGCGTGCTCGACACCCTGCCACACCGGTATCCGTTCGTGATGATCGACCGTGTGGCCGAGATCGGTGAGGACACCCTGACGGCGATCAAGAACGTCACGATCAACGAGCCGTATTTCCAAGGCCACTATCCGGGCAATCCGGTCATGCCCGGGGTCCTGCAGATCGAGGCCATGGCCCAGGCGGCCGGCGTCCTGCTCCTGCGTCGCATGACCATGGACGGAAAGACCGCCCTCTTCATGAGCTGCGACAAGGTCAAGTGGCGCAAACCCGTGCGCCCGGGCGACCAGATCAGCATCAAGATCAAGCTCACCAAGGTCCGCGGATCCATCGCCTGCGCCGAGGGCGTTTGCACCGTCGGCACGCAGGTCGTCTCCTCCGCCGACCTGATGTTTGCGGTCGTGGACAACGCCGAGGTCGACTGAGCCATGGCCCGGCAAATCCATCCCACCGCCATCATTGAGCCCGGGGCGGAACTGGGTGAGGACGTCACCATCGGTGCCTACGCCTATGTGGGCAGCAAGGCGGTGATCGGCCAGGGCACGATCCTGCACCACCACGCCAATGTCGAGGGCCTCACCACCATTGGCGCCGCCTGCGAAATCTTTCCCTTTGCCTGCGTCGGCACCAAGACGCATGACCTCAAATACAAGGGCGGCGAACCCGGCCTCGTGGTCGGCGACCGCAATGTCTTCCGCGAGTACGTGAGCGTCCACGGCGCCACCAACGAGGGCGATTTCACCCGCATGGGGAACGACAACGTGATGCTGGCCTACAGCCACATCGCGCACGATTGCGTCGTCGGGAATTTTCTCGTCATGAGCGCCCAGACCGCGCTGGCCGGCCACGTGATCGTGGAGGACTATGTGAACATCGGCTGGGGCTCAGGCGTGCACCAGTTCTGCCGCATCGGGGCGCACGCGATGCTCGGCGGCATGTCGAAGATCGTGCAGGACGTGCCTCCCTTCATCATTGCCGACGGCAATGCCGCCATCGCCCGCTCCATCAACAAGGTCGGGCTGGAGCGCCATGGCTTCACGCCGGCCCGGCTGGATGCCATCAAGCACGCGTTCCGGCTGTTCTACCGTTCCGGTTATAACCGCACCCAAGCCTTCGAGCACATGCGCGAGCACAAGCTTGCGGGCGAACCGGATTTTCAGCACTTCCTCAACTTCGTGCAAAAGAGCGAGCGCGGCGTCGTGGCCGGGAAGTGATGCCGGGAAATCGTGAAATCTGGCAGCTGGAATCGAAAATCGAAAAAGGTGTCAGCGGGAATTCGAGGCGGATCCAGATTCTGGATTTCTTCCTGATTCTCTGTTTTCACGATTTCTGCTGATCGCCGGCACCAGCCCCGCCCAGCTTCAACAGCAACTCGTAGCTGTACAAGCCGGTGCGGTGGCCGTCGCTGAAATCGAAGCGGATGGCGTAGTTGCCCACGCGCTCCCAGCTCAGCACTTCGACGCCGCGATAATCGCGCGGCACTTCGCCGCCGTATTGGTGGCCGAAGATATCGCGTTCGCCTTTTACCTCGGCGCTCGGGGAGGCGGCGCGGAGGGTGGCGAAGGTGATGAAGCTTTCCTGACCGTCATCCCAGCGGATGGCGACCTCGGTGCCGATGATCTGGATGTCTTGCGGAGCGGGCATGGCGATACGCCAAGCAAGCGCCATCGGGAACCGGAAGGAAAGCCCCGAATGGCTCCGTCGTTTGACGGTCCTGAAGCAATATTCTGCAACGGGCCCTCTCGTGACTTGCTGGGTTCGATGGAAAAGGTCACGGTTGGTTTTCTTTTATGAAAATCCCCGTACCCCTCTTGGTTCTATCAGCTGGTTTGATTCTTCTCGCCGGATGCGGCAAAAAGTCGGACGCCCCTTCCTCCGGTGCGGCATCGACCACCCCATCCACCGTCAAGATTGGCTATCTCGTCAAGCAGCCGGAGGAACCTTGGTTCCAGTTTGAGTGGAAAGGGGCGACCGCCGCTTCCAAACAATACGGCTTCGAACTCGTGAAGCTTGGCGTGCCCGACGGCGAGAAGGTCATGACCGCCATCGACAGCCTCGTGGCCGGCGGCGCGCAGGGCTTCGTGATTTGCACCCCGGATGTGCGCCTCGGACCAGCGATCGTGGCCCGCGCCAAGCTCAAGGGGCTGAAGGTCATCACCGTCGACGACCAGTTCGTCTCCGCCGACGGAAAGTTCATGACCGACGTGCCGTACCTCGGCATGTCCGCCAGCAAGATCGGTGCGGCCCAGGGGCAGGCGCTCTATGCGGAGATGACCCGCCGCCAGTGGCCGGTGAGCGAGACCGCCGTATGCGCCATCACGTTCGAGGAACTCGACACGGCCCGCGAGCGCACCGACGGTTCCATCAACGCGCTGAAGGCAGCCGGGTTTCCGGCCGACCGCATCTTCAAGGCGCCGCAGAAGACCACCGACGTCCCGGGCAGCCTCGATGCGGCGAACATTCTCCTGACGCAGCATCCCGAGGTGAAGCGCTGGCTGGTGTTGGGTATGAACGATACCGCCGTACTCGGAGCGATCCGTGCGACCGAGGGCCGCGGATTCACCGCCGAAAACGTCATCGGCGTGGGTATCAACGGTACGGATTGCATCGACGAATTGCGCAAGGCCAGCCCGACCGGGTTTTATGGTTCCATGCTGGTGTCCGCCCCGCAGGAGGGTTTCAAGACGTCAGAGCTGCTTTACCACTGGATCAAGGATGGCGTGGCGCCGCCGCTCGACACGCGCACCACCGGCATTCTGATCACCCGGGAAAACTTCGAAGCCGTCCTCAAGAAGGAAGGCATCCTCGAATAAGGGTAATTTGCGCTTCTGAAACGGCAGGGCGGGTTTGCGAACCCGCCCTTTTTTGTTGGAGGGCTCATCATCGGGAGGCCGTGCCGGGTAGCGCGGGACAATTTGCGAAACCGGTGATCCTGATGGATCCTTCGCTTCGCTCAGGATGACGATCCCGGTTGGGCTGATTCCGCACAGTAGAACCGGTCTTCGACCGGTTCCTCTCGAAGGAGACGGAGGCCAGTCGGAGACTGGCCCTACGGAGCATTTCGTCCCGCAGTAGGTTTGTCGTCACCACGCCTCCGGCTCGACTGCCGGGGGCTTTTTCTTTTTCAGCCTGCCCTCGTAGCTGCGGTCGATCTCCTCGATCTCGGGCTCGGGGATGCGGGTGAAGGCGATGCGCATCGGGGCCTCTTTCGTGGCGCCGTGGGCGCCGCCGAAGTACACCGAGTCCTTCCCGAGCACCTTGTTGAGGTGGTCCACGGCTTTCAGCAACCGGTCGTGCGATTGCGCGTTCTCCTGGGCGAACAGGTCGGGCGTATGCTGATCCATGCCGATCAGGTGCGTGAGGTGGACGCCGATGCGCAGCGGGACCCGGCGGCGGTCGGCGGGCGGTCGCTTGGCCCAGATTTGCGTCAGGGCACGGGAAAGCTCCAGCGTGTCCTGCGTTTCGGTGAGGCGCAAATCGCCGTGCCAGGCGGTGTCGTCGGTGTAGTCCACGGTGACGCTCAGGCCGCCCGTGAAGCTGCCGCTGTGCCGGAGGCGCATGGCCGCCTTCTGCACCAACCGGTGCAGCACGGCGAGTGCGTCCTCGGCATTGCGGCGGGCGGGCGGGAGCACGTGGCCGTGCCCGATCGTCTGGCCGCCGATCTGGCTGAAGTAGTCGAGGTCCTCGCCGTGGAGCAGACGCCACATCTGCTCGCCGCGGACACTCTTCCAGATGCCCCTTAGCTCGGTAAGGGAGGCCGCGTAGAGCTGCGCCATCGCGGTGATGCCGTGGTTCCGGAGGCGCTCCTGCATGTTGGGCCCGATGCCGGCGATGTCGCCCGGCGCCAGGTGCAGCAGTTTGGCCGGAATGTCCGCATCCTCGAGGATCACCAGCCCGTCGGGCTTCTGCATGTCGGACGCGACCTTGGCGAGCAGCCAGGTGGGGGCGATGCCGATGGAACTGCGGAGCAGGGGACCGACCTCGGCGGTGATGCGCGCCTTTATCTGTTTGGCCAGCTTTTCCGCCTGCGTCCGGTTCATCAGGAACGAGTGCAGCCGGCAGGTCACCTCGTCGATGGACTGCACTTCGATTTCCGGCGCGCAGTCGCGGATGATGCCGACAAGTTTGCGGTGGTAGTTGATGTAGGTCTCGGGCCGGGCCTCGACGGCGACGAAGTCCGGACAGAGCCGGCGCGCCTCGGCGACGCGCAGGTTGCGTTTCAGACCCCGCTGCTTGGCCTCAATGCTGACGGCGATGCAACCCGTCGTCTCGGCCATGACCGGGACGATGCCCAGCGGTTTGCCGCGCAACTCCGGGCGCTCCTGCTGCTCCACCGAGGCGAAGAAGGAGTTGAAGTCGATGGTAAGGTAACGCAGCGGCACGCGGTGAAAATTATCCGGAATCGCGGCGACGCAAGGGGCTTGTCGCGCGGGTTGAGCCTCGGCCTGACTGTTCGTATTATTGGATTCTATGCGCGCGCCTTGGCTTGGCGAGGACGCGGGGTTGCCTGAACATCTACCGGCCTGCTAGGGCTGGGCTGTCCCGGACCCATTGTTTGCGGATGTTTTCTCACGTCAGTTCAACCCCATTGCGAAATGAAAATGCCCCCGTTCCCTGGTTATTCACGCCGACAGTTCATCAAAACCGGTGCCGTCGCTTCGTTGCTCCCCCTGGTTGGTTCGGTACCAAACCTCTTTGCCGCCGGATCCGACCGCATTCGGGTCGGCTTGGTCGGCTGTGGCGGTCGGGGCATCGGTGCCGTGCGTAATTGCCTGGCGGCCGATCCGTCGGTCCAGCTGGTGGCACTCGGCGATGCCTTTGCCGACCGCGTCGAGGCGGCGATGAACAATTTCACCAAGGGCGGTGGCAACAGCAACAATCCGATCGCCCCGCTCCCGACGGACCAGTTCGCGGTCACGCAGGAACGCTGCTTCAGCGGATTTGATGCGTATCAGCAGGTGATTGATTCCGGCATTGATCTGGTTTTGCTGGCCACGCCGCCGCATTTCCGTCCGCGGCACCTGCAGGCCGCCATCGACGCCGGCGTGCATGTTTTCGCCGAGAAACCGGTGGCGGTGGACGTGGTGGGTTGCCGCCAGGTCATGCAGATCGCCGACCTCGCCGCGGCGAAGAAACTCGCCTTTGTCACGGGAACACAGCGGCGTCACTCCTTGGATTATCTCGAGACCATGGCTCGCATCAAAGATGGCGCCATCGGTGAGCTGACCGGCGGTTCGTGCTATTGGCTGCAGGAAGGGCTGTGGCATCGGGGCCGCCAGCCGGAGTGGTCCGAGATGGAATACCAGATGCGCAACTGGCTTTATTTCACCTGGCTCAGCGGCGACCACATCGTCGAACAGCATCTGCACAACATCGACATCATGAACTGGGCCTTTGGCGGGCCGCCAGTGAAGGCGCTCGGGCTCGGCGGCCGGCAAAGCCGGACCGATCCCAAATACGGCGACGCTTGGGACCATTTCTCCGTGGAGTTTGAATATGCCAACGGAGCGCGGGTCCAAAGCCATTGCCGGCAGATTGTGGGCACGACGCATCGCGTCAGCGAACACCTCGTCGGGACCAAGGGCACGGCCGACCCCTCGGGGACGATCCGCGGGGAATCGCCCTGGAAATATGCCGGCCAGCCGGTGAATCCCTACGACTTGGAACACGTCGACCTGATCCGGAGCATCCGGGCCGGCACGCCGCTCAATGAAGGCCGCCGTATCGCGGAGACCACGCTCACCGCGATTCTTGGACGCGTTTCCGCCTACACCGGCCGCGAGGTGAAATACTCCTGGCTGCTGGAAGCCTCGAAGCAGGATTTGACGCCCGCGGCCTACGCCTGGGGTGACGCCCCGGCGGTCAAGGTCCCTGTTCCTGGGGTGACGCCCTTGGTCTGATCCCGTACGCGAGCGAGAGAAGTCCTCATCATTTGCGAAGCATAGTCCGGGGCAGGGCGGCGAGTCCCCTCGCCGCCGCGAGCTGCCCGGCGCTGGGCGGAGTCTGCGCCCGCCCAGCGTCTCTCGTGAAGCCCGCCCACAAAAAACCACCCGGTGCCGAGGCATCCGGGTGGTGGTGATTGGTTTGCTCTTTGCAGGATTCAGCGGCCTCAGCCGTGGAGGTACTGCATGATCAGGTTCTCGAGGTATTCCTGCTTGCCGGACTTCGGGGTCGGCTCGCCGAGCTTGGTGAGCACGAGCTTTTCGAGGGACTTGAAGTTGGCCTTGCCCGTTTCGATGTCCTTGCCGAAGCCGGAATCGAAGGAGCTGTAGCGGTCCGCCACGAAGGCCTCGAGTTTGCCGTCGGCCAGCATGCGGCGGGCGATCTTGAAGGCCAGGGCGTAGGCATCCATGCCGCCGATGTGGGCGTGGAAGAGGTCCTCGACATCGATGGACGGACGACGGAGCTTGGCGTCGAAGTTGAAGCCGCCGGAGCCGAGGCCGCCGGCCTTGAGGATCGAGTACATGGCAAGGGAGAGTTCGCGCACGTCGGTGTTGAACTGGTCGGTGTCCCAGCCGAGGAGCATGTCGCCGGCGTTGGCATCGATGGAGCCGAGCGCGCCCGCGGCCGCCGCGACCTCGATCTCGTGCTGGAAGGTGTGGCCGGCGAGGGTGGCGTGGTTGGTCTCGATGTTGAACTTGAAGTATTTTTCCAGGCCGTAGGTGCGCAGGAAGGCGATGCCGCTGGCGACGTCGAAGTCGTACTGGTGCTTGGTCGGCTCCTTCGGCTTCGGCTCGATGAGGAACTGGCCCTTGAAGCCGATGCTCTTGGCGTAGGCGACCGCCATGTGCAGGAAGGCGGCGAGGTGGTCCTGTTCGCGCTTCAGGTTGGTGTTGAGCAGGGTCTCGTAGCCTTCGCGGCCGCCCCAGAACACATAGTTTTCACCGCCCAGCTCGACGGTGGCTTCCATGGCCTTCTTCACCTGCGCTGCCGCGTAGGCGAACACGTGGGCGTCGGGATTGGTGGAGGCGCCGCACATGAAGCGCGGGTTGCTGAAGAGGTTGGCCGTGCCCCAGAGGAGCTTCACGCCCGTGGCCTTCTGCAGCTGCTTGGCGTGGGCGACGATCTTGTCGAGGTTGCGGTTCGACTCG
>Ga0066420_1000031_pt1 | contig 53602 bp, 52 predicted proteins | sample LakWasMet28_LOW6_2_FD_59547 | JGI IMG/M metagenome (GOLD analysis project Ga0066420, IMG submission 59547) | Freshwater sediment methanotrophic microbial communities from Lake Washington under simulated oxygen tension - Sediment Metagenome 28_LOW6 | ecosystem: Environmental > Aquatic >... | reverse complement strand
TCGTGTAGAAGTCATCGTTGAGCACTTGCGGACCCGGGTTCGACTCCCGGCGCCTCCACCGGAAAACCCCCCGCGAAAGCGGGGGGTTGGCTACTCCTCCCCTCCCTCCCCCGTCTGTTTTGCCACAGTCTTGCCATGACCCCCGGGCGCTTCGCCGTCGAGGAGACGGACGACGTCCCGGCGGGCATCGGGCGAGAGGTGGGCGTAGCGCATGGTCATCTCCATCGTCGCGTGGCCGAGGAGTTCCTGCACCGCCTTGAGGGGCGCGCCCCTCATGGCGAGGTGACTCGCGAAGGTGTGGCGGAGCACGTGCCAGCCGATGCGGCGAAGGCCCGCCCGCTTGCACGAGGTCCAGAGCGGCCACTTGGTCTTGGCCTTGTCGAGCATGGCCCCCCGCTCGCGCGAGAAGACCAGCGCTCCCGGGCTCGCCTCGCGGTGAGCCTGGAGGGTCTCGAGCGCCTGCTGCGAGAGGGGGATCTCCCGCTTGCGCCCGCTCTTGGGCGTGCCGACCACGCCCTGCGCCACGGAGCGACGCACGACGAGGCGGCCGTTCTGGAGGTCGACGTCCTCCCAGCGGAGGGCGAGGAGTTCGCCGAGCCGCATCCCCGTGCGGACGGCGAGGACGATCATCGTCCGCCACTCGGGGACGGCGTGGGCGATGAGGCGGTCGGCCTCCTCGAAGGTGAGGAAGTCGAACTCCGGCTCGGGGGCCTTCAGCCACTTGATGGGCGGCGTGTGCGCGATCTTCTTCCATTCCCGCGCGACGGCCAGAAGCCGGTGCAGGACCGTGAGGTGGTTGTTGATCGTCTTGGCGGCGAGCTTCTTCTTGAGCTTGGCCGCCTTGAAGCGCTCGACGTGCTCGATGTCGATCTCGTCGAGGCGCATCGCGCCGAAGGCCGGCGTGAGGTGCACCCGGAGGATCATCCGCTTGGACCCGACCTCCGAGGGCTTGTTGTTGGTGCTCGCGTAGGTGTTCAGGAACTCCTTCGCGAAGTCGCGGAAGAGCGGCGCGGTGGAGACCGCGGGCGTGCTCGATGGCCCGGCGACCATCGAGACGACCACGGGCGCCGCGGACGGGATCTCCCGGGCCTCGCTCGCCTTCTCCTTCTGCCAGGTCCCGGCGCCCAGGGCGTGGATGATCTCCCGCTCCTCGCGCAAGGCTTCCCGGCGGTTCTGGATGCGTGCGACGCGGCGGACTCGCTCACGTCGACCATCCGGGTGGGTGTAGAGCACGTCGATCATCCAGAACGTGGAGGCCCGCCCATGGCGGTCCTTCTGTGTCGTCTGCCTGACGCTCATCGGCTTCTCCGAGTGCGCGTCGGGGCCTGTCCCTCTCGGATCCACCGTAGCACCACGTCGCGCGAGAAGCGGATCAGCCGACCGACCCGGAGCGCGCCCGGAACCTCCCCTCGCGCCACCGCGGCGTAGATGCTCTTGCGGTCGACGCGCAGGAGAACCGATACCTCATCGACGGTAAGGACCGCTTGCGGATCCTGGGCGAGTTCGAGCGAGGAGCCCGACGACGCGCGACCGTCGATCCCCGAGACGAGCGCCTGGTCGATCGGCCCTCCATGTGGGTCGTTGTTCATCATCGCGAAGCCCCTCCACCGCGAGAGCCGAGAAGGCGCGTCTCCTGCTCCGTCGATGGCGCGGGGACCCGTCGAGCTCGCGCACGCCCGACACGCGTGCTCGACCGAGGGGAGGGGCGAGTGCACGTCGTCGAGACGTCACTCGCCCCTCCCCTCCCCTTCCTTCCCCAGGCTCCAGATGGTGCCGTGTCGCAGCAGCGCACGGCGCCATCTGGAGCCTTGCCACAGCTCGACGGCCGAGCGTCTTCACGCCCGGCTGCTTGAGCCCCCTGAACCACCCCGATCCCCTCACATACAGGGTCCGCACGATCGTTCGATCGCTCTGCGATCCAGGGCGTTTCGCGCGTCTTCCCCGCCCTTCCGGTTCGGGCGGGGGTGAAGGGCACCCGCCCGACGACGCCGTCGGCGCCCTGGAGGGCATCCGGGTGCGTGCGGTCGTCGCGTCCCCCGACGCGTGTCGCAGTCGGACGGCTCACGCCGTGGTCCCCGACGCGGGCGGCAGCACGCTCCGCGTGAACGGCGGGCTCTCCCCCTTCGGCGCCGCGACGATGTCCGCCATGGAGGCGTAGGCGGCGCCGAGGGGGCCACGCTCGGCGACGAGATCGAAGGTCGCGCCCCACCAGAGGTCTCCCGCCCCCTCGTCGACGAGCGCACGGGCCACGGTGCGGAGGCGGGCCACCGACGGGGCGAGGAAGAGCGGCCTCCAGCCGTCGGGCAGACCCCATAGGGGCGCGTGCGCCCTCCGGAGCGCCAGCGTGATGCGCCCCTTCCGCTCGGCGACGATGCGGGGGCTGTAGTGGGAGAGGTCGATCTCCACCGCGAGGCCGACGGGCGGCGCGCCCGCCCGCGCGAGCTGCACGACGGCGTCGGGCACGAGGTCTGGCGTGTTCGACCCGCCGAGTCGGCGCAGGTCGTGATCGGCCATGAAGCACGTGACCGAGACGCCGCGCGCCTCCTCGCGGCACGCGAGGGTGAGCGCCGCGCGGAACTCATTCAGTCGTTCGAGATGTTCGAGCGTCTCGGCGCTCGGCAGCCTGCCCGTGAAGAGCGACTCCTCCGCGACGTTCTCGGCGATGAGGATCTCCGCGCCCCGCTCGGTGAGCGTGTACCAGTTCGCCGCGTTCAGGTGCTCGACGTGGCACTTCAGGACGCCCGCCCCGACCAGACGGGCGAGCCGACGCGACGCCGTGGACGTGTCGCCGAAGTGGAGTTCGGCGATGATCGGGGTCTGCACCGCCCGGCAGCGACCGACGAACTCCAGGATGGCCAGGTCGCGCGCGGTGAGGCGTCCGACGCGGCGTGAAGGCTTCTCGGCGCGACGCCGACGCGTACGCTTCTCGGTCGTGGTTTCCATGATCGACTCCGTCAGAGCGAAGGGTTCCGAACCGAAAGTCCGCAGGTCGGACAGGGCGTGTGGCCGTACACGGCCGAGCAGTTGCTGCACCTCCAGATGGCTCCCTCCCCCGTGAAGCCGCAGGCGCTGCACCGGACGAGACCGTACGTGGGCACACGATGTCCGTGCACGCACCGTACGAACGGGGCGAGCTCACGGGATGCCGCGACGAACGCGCGCAGCGTCCCGACGAGGGCGATGAAAACGAGCACGACGCCCGGGATCCAGCCGATGGTCAGGTACGCGGCGAGAGCGACCGCGTACGCGCTGAAGAGGAGGAGTCGCTTCACGAGTCACCTCCGCCGCGCCTTCCCCAGCGCGCCGCGCGACTGATCGCGTCTGGCGTCCTCGGCAGCGTGCCCTTCGCGCGACCGCGCCGCGCGCCCGGCGGGCGAGCGTCTCCGTCGTCCTGCTCGGCGGCACCTGCGAAGCGCACCAGCGCTTCGGCCTCCATCTTCCGCGCACGGTCGATGAGTTCCTGGCGCGGGACGCCCGCGGCTCCTCGTTCGAGCGCTTCGCGCAGCTCTCTCGAAAGGGCGCTCCACGGGGGCGGATCGAAGGGGCGGGCGATGATCTCCCGCGGCCCGAAGGACGCCGTGCGCTCGGTCACGATGAAGTGCCGCTCGCGCATCGAGCCCAGGGCGGTGACGCGCGCCTCGGTCTCCTCCGCCCTCGACAGGAACTCCAGGCGTTCGGGCGGCGGACCGAATGGAGCCCGAGGCTTCGGCAGGCGGCCGGTGCGCGGGAGGAACTCCGACGAGAGCACCGCGTCCTCGCGACCGGAGCGGCCGAGAAAGCGCCACGTCAGGTTCGTAGACAACAAGTGCAAGAAGTCGCGCGGGACCTGGACCAGCGACTGGTTGATGAAGTGCAGGCCGACGCGGAACTGCCGGATGGTGGTGAGCGCGGTCTCGAGGGTCCGCACCGTCGCGGGGGTGAACGCGAGCTGCGCCTCATCGACGAACAGCTGGGTCTGCCCGCGGACCGGACGCGACGACGAGAGCGCCGCGAACGACAGCGACTGGAGGGCGAGTGCGGCGATCGCGCGTCGGGCGCCCTCGGCGCCGAGCGGCGTGCCCGAGAGATCGAGCACGGTGATGGCTCCCGGCTCGAAGGCGCGCTCGAAGGGGATGGTCGACGTCCCGCAGAGCGCGCCGCGGATCCCGGCATCGAGCGAGAGCAGGCGGTCGATGCGCGAACCCAGGCCGTCGATGGTCGCCGCCGACTCGCGGGCGAAGCGGTTCAGGATGTAGCTCGCGACGAGCGGCTCCCTGGAGCGACGCGCGAGATCCTGGAGCACTGCGGGCTCGTGGAGGTAGAGCCGGAGCAGGTTGATCGGCAGCGCGTGTTCGATGGCGAGGGCCAGGAGCATGGTGAGCGCCGTCTCCTGACGCCCGCCGAGCGCCGACCCGAGCGCGTTCTCCAGCACCTCGGCGATCGTGCCCGCCTGGACGATCGCAGGCGCGTGCGGCGTCGCCGCGAGGATGTTCCACTCCGGCAAGGTCTTCCCGCGGAAGAACTGCGCGGTGGTGAGTTGCGACAGCACCTGGCGGCGGCGCTCCGCGGGGGCATTCTGCAGCCGCGCCCCGAGCGCGCGCAGCACGAGGTCGGCGAAGTTCCCCTGGAGCGCGACGACGACGACCGCGACGGGCGCACCGGCGACGAGCAGTTCGAGAAGCGAATCAACGATCGCTCCGGCGAGGCGGGTCTTGCCCGAGCCCGTGGAACCGCTGGTGAACGCGTGGGCTCCATCGAGGGCGGCGAGGCTGATTCGATAGGGCACCTTGTCGTGGTCCTCCCCGACGACGACATGCGACGTACGGGCGCCACGCCGCTGCATGTCGGCGGCGAAGGCACGGTCCTCGGCGTCACGGTTCCCGAGGAGGAGGGCGCAGTCCTCGGCGATCTGTGTGCGAGCCCGGCGTACTTCCTCGACGCGGGGTACGCCGAGAAGGAAACGAGTGATGCGGCCGCTCACAGGTTCACCGCCGACGCCTGTCCGATCCAGACGAACTCGGAGCGCTCGATGCGCAGAGGGATGCTCTTCTGGCGGAGCAGCGCGCGCACCTTCTCGATGAGGGTCACGAGGCCTGCACGATCGCCAGACCACACCTCGATGCCGATCAGCAGGTCGATGTAGCAGACGCCCTCGTCCTCCCAGAGCCCCACGGTCTCGTGGAAGCTCGCGCCTCCCGCGAGCTCGTAGAGGTCGAGCAGGATCGAGAGCAGCATGGAGGACGGGAACGGGTTTCCGCGGTTGTCCGTCGTCGGGATCGCGAAGTGCCCGACGAACTTCTCACCCTCCGAGGGGCGATCCCTGGGCGTCGAAGGCTCCCGCGAGCCTGCGATCACCACCCCCGAACGCGCGAACGCGCCGCGGATCTCGATCCCCTTCGCAGCGAGGACGTCGGCGAGCGCGTCCAGCACCTCGAGCGTCCGCGTCATCGGTCGCTCCACCCGCAGAACGAACGGCCGCGGAGTCCGATGCGGCGACGATCCTACCGAAGCGCCTTCGATCTCACGGGAGGCATCGGAGCCCACCGATCCATCAAGGTCTTCGAGCGTCATGACGCACCCCCTTCGAAGTCCCGCGGTGGCAAGCGCCCACGCTCACGACGACGATCGGCCTCCCGCTGCTGCAGGACCCGCTGACGTCGTTCACCCCGGGCGCGACGGCGCAGGAACCAGATCCCAAGCGCGATGTGCCCGACGACGACGAGGACGATCGCCCCCAGGTGGTCGGGCCCGACGACGACCACCCGCGGCATGTCGCAGCTCGGAGCGCGCGCCACCGCGTTCTGAGCCTGCCTGACCTGCCCTGCGATGAGCGGTAGACAGAACAGCGCGCCGAGGATCGCGGCGGCGGCACGCTTCGCGAGCTTCTCCATCTCGACCCATCCGGAGATCCGGCCCAGACAGGCAACCGCGATGACGAGAAACACGAGAGACCAGAGCAATCCTTCGAATGCAGCCATGCGCACGACTCCTCAGGCGTCGCAGCGCAATGGCGCTCCGACGGCAGGTTGCTGGATGTTGGGAAACGGGCGGAGTGCCCCGGCAGGACGTCTCACCGCCCCGCCAGGGCACTCCGCGAAGACCGCTAATCCGAGGTCACGACCGGCGAGACCGAGGTGAACGTGTCGGAGCGCAGGGCCTCGAGCGCGCGGGTTCCGTTCCGTCCGTTCGGTCCGGCGTCGAGGGCCCTGGTGAACCCGTCGAGAAGCGACCCGAAGAGCAGATCGAGACCGTTGTCCCGCGCGAGCTCGGGCCGCTCGGCGAACACGCGGCCGAGCGCCGGCCGCTCGTTGAGCCGGGACAGCACGCTGGTCTCGTCGATCGTGGTAGTCGCCCGCCACGCGAACTGCCCGTCGACCTGGCGCCGCCGCGCCTCGTGGAGCCGCACGCCCCCGGGCGTCACCTCGGCGATGAGGACGTTCATGCCGCGCCGGAGCGGCACGGCGGGCTTCCGTGCGACCGCCTCGATCACCTGGCCGGGCTCGCCGAAGGTGTCGCGCACGTCGATGAGCATCGGCATCGACGTCTCGCCGTCGAAGGTCACGTCGATCGGCGCGTGTTCGGGGAGCACGCCGGCCGTGAGGCGCCCAAGCTCGGCCTGGGTGTGTCGCGCGAACGACTCGCGCATGAGGGGCTCCATGAGCTGGTGGGAACCGCGCGCATTCTCGCCGAAGACCTCACGCGAGCCCGACCGGGCCGTGACCTTGGCGAGCGCCTCGAAGAAGAGCCTCGCCTCCTCCCGGCGCTCCATCTCTCCCGCCGGGAGCACGAAGCGGATGCCGAGCATCCGGTGCGTTGGCGGTACGAGCAGCAGGTACCCAAGCGTCGGCAGCCGACGCTTGGCGAGGACGTCGAGCCCCGCAGCGAGGGTCGCCGCGTTGTCGACGTGGAAGATGTTCGCGTCGACCTCTTCCGCCGAGAGCACATCCTCGGCTCGCGCTTCGATCGCCTCCGCGGTCATACCCTGGCGCAGGGCAAGCTCGGCGGTCTCCTCCGCGCGACCCGGGCTCGGGTCGGCGTAGATCGGCTCGATGATTGCGGCAGTAGAGGCGCTGTTGAACTCGCAGAGCGCCGCGAGGTTCTTGCGCGCCCCCTGGTGCGCGCCGCTGTTCAGGAGGCGCTGGCGGGAGCGGGAGCGGACGGGAATCTTCTTAGCCATGGCTTCCTCCTTCAGGCGCCCGTCGAGGGGTTGATGCCGTCGTCGCCGCCTCCCTCGTCGCCTTCGGTCTCGTCGCGTCGGAGCTGCGCCGTCGCGAGCTCGTGGGCGACCGAGAACCGGGCCCGCAGCGTCGCGTTGTCGTTCGTCCACCGGACCTGAGCGCGGTCCACCCGCCTCAGGAACCTCTCGGCCGACCGGATGCGGCGTTCCTCGGCGCGGAGGCGCCCGTGGATGAGCGCAACCCGGCGGGCGAGTTCGATCGCGGGAGCGCGCTTCCCTTCGAGCCAGGTCGCGGCGAAGGCCGGTCCACACGTGATGGCCACCATGATGATGGCTTCGCTCAGGGCGACCAGGGGCGAGACGTCCTCGGCGTCCGAACCGGCGACCCGGGAGATGGCCACCGCGACGACGAGACACCCGTACACGGCCGGCAGCAGGTACCGCTTCCACTGGATCGCCGTAGGGACCGAGGGCGGCCGGATGGGATCGAGGTCGATCCCGGCCGGTGCTCCGTCGCCGGAGGACCCGGGATCACGATCGTCGGTCGGCGGGCCGAAGGAGTTGTTTGGCGTCGACGTCGCCGCCACGGTGACCTTGGTGAGGCCCACCATCGCGAGGGTCAGAGCCGCCGCCGGAAGCAGCCGGTGCGCTGGGGGCACGCCGAGGTTGCGAAGGATAAGGAGGCTCCCCGCTCCTTCGAGCGTCCAGAGCACGACGAGCCCGGCCGTGTACTGCCACGGCCTGCCGACGATGGCCTGCAGGTCGCGGCCGCGCCGGTAGTCCTCCCGCAGCTCCTCCAGCCGCCCCGTGTCGGCGGCCTGCTGCACCGCGCTGCGGTACACGTAGCTGGTCTTCTCGACCTCGCCGGGCGCGAGCCCGAGCACCGTGGTGACGTACCGGTCCTTGCCGTCGACGCCCAGGCGGGCCTGACGTTGCGCCTGCAGGGGCGCGAACAGCTTGCCAATGAACTTCATCGAGACCTCCGAGAGCTGGGGGTGGCGGACGGCGCGGCAGGCGCGGTGGTCGACGCGCCTGCGTCGGGGTGATCAGAGAAGAGCGCGGAGAGGTCCGGGATCTCCGAGTGGAAGGTCACCTCGCGGGCGCCCGCCGCCTGGAGCGCCTGGGACCAGAGGCGCATGAGCGCGCGCTCCCGCCCCATCGTCACCGGGCAGTCCCGACGCGGCACGCGGCCGCGCTCGCCGACCACGAAGTGCACGCGGGTGTTCGCGTACGTTCCCGGGCCCAGGAGCCCACGGCGACGCAGACGGGCCAGGAACTCTGGCGGTGTCGGGAGGCGGCCGCACTCCATGTCGGCGAGGTCGGAGGCCTGGCGCCCGTCGGTCACGCCGATCACCTCGACGAGCATCCCCCGGGTCGGCTCGAGGGAGACCTTGTCGAGCGACTCCGCGAGCGGGCTCCGTCGCGGGCGCGGCGCGATGAACGCCGTCCCGAGCGGCGCGCACAGCAACGGACGAACTCCCCTCATGAAGCGCTCCTCGGTGGCGCGATCCGCGCGCTCCCCCCTCCCCTCCCGCGGCGGGACCGTCGCTGATCCGACGAGGCGGGTCTCGGCGACCGACTCGCCCATCAGGTGCACCTCGATGCGCGACCCCGGGCGGAGGTACGCCTCGTGGAGCACCCCGGAAATCAGCTGCGTTGCGACGCCGTGCTCGCAGGGCGCGGTCTCGCTCCGATCGCAGAGGATGCGGAAGACACGCGGCGCCAGGGCGGGCGCGTCCTCGACGCCGAGACTCGTGAGCGTGCGATGCAGCACGTCTCCGCCGACGTTCTTGCACCCCGCGCTCGCGGTGGCCTGAAGGAGCGCGGCGACCACCAGGATGAATCGCAGCAGGCGCGACGTGGCAACGAGGCACCGCTGCGGGCTGCGGCCACCTCGCCCACCGCCGGTGTCACGACCCACCGGGTGTTCCCTACCTCGATCGAGGCTGACCTCCCCTCCTCCATTGGTCCCCATTGATGACTGTCGCTGGAACATCGCCATGTCCTGCTCTCCCCGTTACTGGGCAGGCCACGATCCCTCCCCTCCCTCGCCGATCTCCGGCAATGATGGGAATGGGGCTCGTGCCCTTGGCAGCCGCATCTCCACCGATTCCCATCGGTGAACGACTCTCGCGGCCTGTTGTGTAGGTGGGGGCGTTGCTGACGAAAGTTACAAACCGATGCGACGGCCTGCCCCTAGAAGGCGACGTTCTCCCCCCCCCAACCAGACCACCAGAACGTCCATGCCCGCTCGGGCTTTCGAGTGCTCCCACGAAAGACGCAGGACAGGTCTTGCGTACAGTTTCAAATGGCCCTACATCACGGCCGTCGATCCCTGCGCATCGACCCATCCCAGTCTAGGACAGTATCGGCAAGCCCTGTCCTCCTCCTCTGAGCTGCCACTCAGCACCGACCTTCGGCCGGTGAACAGCCGAACCTTGTTCGGCGCCCCCGGTGGAGGACTGAGATGCCAAACCAGACTAGGACCCCGATCGCTCCCTCCTGCATGCCCGAGAAGCTGAGGATCCGCCTCGCGCGGTACATCCGGCGGCGCTTGTTGTGGGTCGTACCGTTCGCGCCCTGGGAGCTCGACGGCTTGCTGATGCCGATCCCGATCTGGGTGCGGCATCGTTTCGCAACCGACCCCGACAACGCCCAGACGGTGGAGTCCGACGTCGAACTCGCCGTCAACAAGGCCCCTGTCTTCCCGCCGACCGAAGGGCAGCAGTGGTGCTGGCTGAAGCGGGTCGCCTATTGCATCGCACTGGAGCTTGCGAACCGCGAAGTTCGGCACCTTGTCGGGCTCCAACCACCGGAAGATGAGGAGACGGAGACGACGTGGGAAAGCGCCATACCGTCCTCCGTCTCGTCCCCCGAGGCGGTCGTTGTGGCGCGTGAACTGCTCGTGCTCAGCGCCGAGGTCTGGGGTGACTCGGAGTACGATCGGCGCCTCTTGGAAGCGGTCCTTGGCTGTGACGAAGCAAACAGCCAGGAATCTCCAGAAGAAGCCGGTCGACGGCGCCGCAACACCTCCTACCGTCGCAAGAAGCTCTGGGAGATGCTGGACGACCTTGAAGTCGCTCGCCTAGCGGCCTAGCGGCGGGTTGACAGATGTAGGCAAATGTAGTACACTGCCTCGTTGCGTTGACCTGTTCCAGTCTCACGGAAGACGATGTATCGTCCTCCTACCGTGGGTCCCACGATCACCATCGATCAATCACCGGGGACCATCCCCGCCCCCTCGCGCGCGAAGGAGTGCCTTCGCCCGGGACGGGGGTGGTCCGCCTTCGATAGCGTGACGTGGACGGGGGGTACTTCGTACCTACCGTCGTGCGATCGGCTATCAGCGGACTCCTCTACCCACAAGGAGGAGATCCAATGACTGAAAAACACATGTCCCCGGAGCGACGAGCTGAGCTTCAGAAGAAGGTCGACGACTTCGTCTTCGAAACCGCACGGAAGCTCAATGCGGGGCGGCCTTCCCATGCTTCGCAGATGTACAACCTCGACGATCTCGACGAGGGTTCGGCATCGCCGAATGACGAAAGCAAGAAGACATAGGGCAGGTCGGGGCCCAACTGCCCGCCCACGGGGCACCAACTAAGGTGCCCCGTTTCGATTCTCACCAATCCAGTTGGAGTTCATGGACCAACCACGTCGCAGAGTCATCCGCATTGAGGACCGTGGGGAAGATCACCCACGCTTCGAACACAATCAGACCGTGAGGACGGATGGAACCGAAACCATCTATCACTGCTCAGTCATTACCGGACGCAATAACAGAAACGAAGCATCCGTCCCAGGCTGGATTCCTTGCGAAAAAACCCCATACAAGACCATCAGCAAGCCCAGCCTTATCACTCCATACATAAAAGCGATTTCAGCTTACCACAACCCAAGAAAGGAAGAATGGATCGACGGGCTTGTACCGGCGGCACATCGAGACATCGTCCGTTCAATCCTTCGGCCTTCCAAAACGTACAGTAGAACCCACCCTCAGTTCTCTTCCCTTCCTTCGGACCAGGAATGGATGAAGCGTCTCAGACCTCCTTCGCTGCGTCATCGGGAGAAGCCGCATCTCATCGAAGTCTTCAATATTCTTTTCGCGAGTGGCTGGCGATCTCCAGAATATTCTACGATCCTCGAATCGCCCACCTGGCACCCTCGACTGGGAAATCAGCGTTTCCTCGTGGTTTCCAACACGCTGTTTAATCAGACCTACTTCTACCCGGAGATCATCGCGGTTCCGATCACTGCGTGGATTGATTCGGCGACGGAGGCGGAAACGGATGAGCTCGGACTCATCACCGTGGATGTGAAGCCACGGGACGAGAAGGTCGTTGTCTGGCCAGAACTCGTACAGACCATCTCGTTCTCGCTCGACTGGCTAGGAGAATGCTACGGATGCTGCGACCCAGATGCCCACCGCCCGGAGCGGTGGCTTATCGAAGGCGGCGAACGCGCGGGTCATTGCCTCCAGTGTGACGGAAGTGACGTACAATCGGACATCTGGCCGGTTCGCGCAGGGCATGTTTCCGCCGATGACATGGCGAGGGTCGAAGAGGCTGTGGTAGCACGTTTGAAACTGGGTGAGTCATGACCTCCAGCAAGTTCCAGCAGCCACCTGGGTGGCTGCGTCCTGACGACGGGCGTTCACCACATTCGTCCGAGGATGTTCTGGACGCCCCCTACCCACCCAGTGGGGCCATCAAGCCGCGAAACGCAGCGGTCGAGGCGGGTGCCTGGGCCGACTGGAACCTCAAGGAGACGATCACCGATAGTCACGGTCACAAGATAGATGTGACAGTGTCCTGGAACGAACGACACATCCAGTTCGTCTGGGACATCCGCAATCTGATGGAAGACGGCGACGTGTGGATCGGATTCGGATTCACAGAGGATGAGACCACCGAACGGTGGCAACTCGTAGCTGAGGCACGCCCAGACGAACAGAGTTGGGGTACCGGCTCAGACGGGCTCCGCTTTAATCCCTGTACGAAACAATGGTGGTTTCAGATTCTCGTAGAGCCGAAGTCTCTCCATACACGCTGATGACAACCGTCGGCTTTCCATGCCTCGACACCGCTGGCGGAGCGGTGTTCGTTCCTGTGATGCTGGGACTACAGCAGGACTGGCAGCAACTCGAAAACGCGGTTGCGGACAAGCTTGGTCTGGAAACTGCTCGACTTAATCTCGTCTCTGCCTTCCCTGCCTGGTCCCTACGGGAATCATGGAGCCTTAGGATCCTCCCTGCCAACGCCCCGCTGAAGCTTGCGGGGTTTTCCGCGACACTGGCTGGAATGATCTCCGGCATCTCATCACACATCCAACTGCGCAGGCCGTGGAAGAACGTACCGGAGATCTGGGCGACAGGCCCACTGAGCCGAACTCTGGCGATCCAGCCAGTCAATGCTGACGGATTCACCAAGAAGCTGCTTGCGTTCGCAAACAGCCCTACAAAGGGGATCGTCTTCTTTGTTCCGGCCGACAACGACGCGGAGCACATCGTCCCTCAGCTACCTTACAACGGAGACATCGACGTAGTTCCACTTGCGAGTCTCGCCGGACATCTTCACAAGTGGGACAGGGCACGAAAGTTGGTCGTTTCGGTCGCCCAGAACGAAGCGTCGATGGTCTTCCGCACGCTCTTTGACGTCAACGTGGGCATTCAGCCCAAGGGCACCAACTACTGGCGGCTGGTGTCACTCGTCCTCCTTCTTGCCGTCATTGCAGGCGCTGCTGGATTCCTGTCTATTCGGGGCGATCGGATCGACAGAGGCCCAAGGTATCTGCACACAGGTTCAACACCGTCCCTCCGTGAAGCGAACAGCTTCGCTCTCCATGGCGACACGGCCTCAACGGCAGATGCCGGCGCCCACGACTCGGCTGGCTCTGCGACGTTGCAGGACGGATCTCATCGGCAATGCGAGAACGAAGGACCGAATCAAGTATGCATGGTTGGTCTAACATCGCGACTGTTTGACGGAGCTTGGCCGCCCGACAGTATAGAGCCAGTTCAATGGTCCAAGCGGACGGCCCGAGACAATGTCGAAGCGTTCCTAGACTCCGCAGCCTTAGACGAGCGAACGGAATCTCTGGAAACGAGCGGCGACAACACTATTCGGCTCACCATTGACTCACCCGCTGCGTCCCCAGCCGATGGAGGGGTCTTCGATTTTTGGTATCGCCGCTTCGGGACGTTTTATTTTTGCATTCAATCCGCCGCCGACAGAAACGACGACTCATACACATTTTGCGGTGGAGTCAACACGACGGTGACCCCACCAACGCTTCTCGACCGAAGCATCTTCGCGGGACTATCATTTGTCCCTGAGTTTGCCTATCTGCCACGATCGCTCGTGAGCAGGACCGTAGGGGCTTACATGGGCATTGAGGCATCCATCGAACTGGACTCATCTGGCCACAACTTGCGGAATCCGATCACTGTAAGATGGGCCACACGAGGGCTTCGAGGCCCGTTTGTCCTTGACTTCCAAAGCCCCGTCGGCGAACAGCAGGCGGTCCCGGTCGTTGTTGACTATGGCGAGATCAACGTGAGGGTGCCCAACTCTTTCAGGATTGGTTACCCATCCATTTCTTTGTGCATAAGTAATCAAGACAGAAGATTTCGGCTGTGTCGCAACTTCCGTCGTGACCCGACTACGCTTGGTCCTCGCGACCAATGACGACCTGAACGAGGCTGTATCTCCTGGGGCTTTGGCGGTCCGTTTGATTGAATCAAGCCGGCCTCTGAGTTGGGAGGCCGGCTTGTTGATTGCGAATGACTACACCTTCTCGGCGACGGACATCGCTGCGAGGTAGTCCCCCGCGAGGCGCTCCATGGCGAAGCGCACATCGGGGTCCTTGTTCGTCTGGTGGGCGACGAGCGTGATGGCCTGCACGACGCCGAAGCGCGTGGGGTCGCCGTCCCGGAGGACGACGCGCTGTGCCTCCTCGAGCATCGCCTTCGGCACCTCGGCGGAGTCGCCCAGGATCGCGGCGACGGCATCGTCGGGGTGAGGGACAGGCATCCGCTTCGCCGACTGCATCCAGCCGAAGGACGTCGCCCAGCGCTCGGGGAGTCGGCCGACCGCGATGACGAGGGCGGCGGCGAGCTGGTCGTCCTCGATCGCACGGTGGGTGCGGTAGAGGGCGCGCTTGCCGCCGACCCGGACCATGAGGCCGTTCAGGCAGACGAGGCGCATCCAGTGGTCATCGAGGGAGAGCGCCGAGGCGCCCACCTCGGAGTTGCGCAGGTGGAACCCCGGGTAGAGGAGCTCGCCGTCGAGGTCGAAGGCCTCGGTGTGGACCGCGGTGTAGTGGGTGGTCGAGTCGGTGAACTCGACGCGGGTGAAGCGGTACTCGTCGACGAGCCCCTTCATCATCGTGTGCATCCGCTCAAAGATCCGGGCGTCGTCGATCGGGGTGAACGTCGGCGCGAGGAAGGCGCGGGCGACCCCGTCCGCCCTGTCCTCGCGATCGACCCACGCGCGGATCTTCTTCTCGCCCGGCGTGCGCTGGAAGCGGCGGTTCACCTCCTCTGCCCGCTCCTCGCCCGAGGCCGACTGGAACCACTTGTCCCAGCGGAGGCCGAGCATCGAGGCGAGGCCGCGCAGCGCGACCGGGTTGAGGCGGTAGGTGAGGTGCCCCGGCAGCGTGATGTTGCCGAGCGGCGTCATGCGCAGGTCGGCCACGTGGACCACCTGGTCGGGCAGCATCTCACCCGAGCGCATCATCACCTCGTCGTAGACGGAGCCGAAGGTCCGGCCGCGGAGCGGCACGGGCGGTGGCGGTGGCGGTGGCAGCGTCAGGGGAGCGACCGCGAGCGCCGTCGAAGGAACAGCGGAGATACGTGCGTTCATGGAACCTCGTCTTCCCGGTCGAAGCGCCGGCCTCCTCGCACGATGCGAGGCGGGGGCTTGGGTCGGGAAGGAAGGCGGCGAGCCGAGGAGGAAGTGGCCCTGGGTGGGACCGTCGCGGAGAGTTGCGACGGATGGCTCGCCGATGGAAGGGTGCGGGCCGGACACGGCCGTGACTCACTGCGGATCGCGGACGATGTTGAACCGACGGATGTACGAGCGGAGCGTCGAGCGGGCGATGCCGAGCCTGCGAGAGGTCGCGGAGATGCTGCCGTGGTCGGCTTCCAGCATGGCCGCGACCATCGTGGCGTGGGCGCCGTCGAGAACCTCGCGCCGGGCCATGACCTCGTCGTCGAGCGCGCTCCTGATGTGGGGCGCGCTGAGCACCAGCGACGACGCGCGGACCGCGGCCCTGTGGAGCACGTTTGCAAGCTGCCTCACGTTCCCGGGCCAGCCGTAGTCGGCGAGTGCCTGGAGGGCGCTGGCGTCAAGCGAGTGCTCCCTGATCTCGGGCCGCAGCCGTTCGAGGAGGTGAGGACCGAGGTCGACTACGTCCCGGATGCGGTGGCGGAGCGGGGGCAGGCGCAGCACCAGCGTGTTCAGCCGATAGTAGAGATCCTCCCGGAAGGTACGCCTTGCGACGAGCGCCGCGAGGTCACGGTGGGTGGCGACGACGAGTCGGACGTCGACGGGGATCTCCCGCTCGGCGCCGACCGCGCGCACTGTCCGGGTTTCGAGCACCCGCAACAGGGCGGCCTGGCTCTCGGGGTTCAACTCTCCAACCTCATCGAGGAAGAGCGTGCCCCGGTGCGCCTGCTCGAACAGTCCCCGGTGACGACCGTGCGCGCCGGTAAAGGCGCCACGCTCGTGGCCGAAGAGTTCGGACAGTAGGAGCGACGGCGGGAGGGCCGCGACGTTCGCGGCGACGAAGGGGTGCCTCGACCGCGGCGAGAGCGCGTGGACGGCTCGGGCGGCGACCTCCTTTCCGACGCCCGTCTCGCCCAGCACGACGACCGTCGCCGATGTCGGCGCGTAGGTCGCCAGCGACGAGCGGACGCGGGCCATGGACTGGGACTCGCCCAGGAGGCCGGTCGCGCGTTCGAGGGGGTCGAGCGAACGCTCGCGAGGCGAGACGGTCGTGGTTGGTGGACGGGAGTAACAGGGAGCGCGCGGCTCCCGTAGCGAGGGACCAGTAGCATCCATGTCGACTCCTGGGTGAATGAGCAGCGAGCGCGAGTATCCGGCGGCCTGGTGATTCTGACCCGCATCGTGCGGATCAAGCCGACGGCTCGGACATCAGCGTATCGGGAGGAACGAGATCGGTAAGGTGGCCGCCCGTGACGTCCGTCCGCGGAGCACCACCGAACGGTCGTAGCGCATAGGAGTCGGAAGCGTCGGTTCCGGCACGTGCCGGAACTGCTGCCGGAAGCGGCCGAAGCCGATGGCTCCCGTCCGTGCTCGCATCTCCCTCGTCCGTTCCGATATCTCCTGAATCTCAGGTGATTCGAAGGGCTGTACCGCCCCGGCACGCGGGGTGCTCATGCACTTCGACGGGTGTCGATCCAACTCCCCGCCACCCGACAAGGAATAGAACTCATGAGCATTCCAATCTCGTCGCTCGCGTTGCTCGTCGCCCAGCTCGACGCCCGCAATCAGCTCATCGCCCAGGGCTGGGCGGCGATCAACACCCTGCACTCCAGCCTGGAGGAAGCGCAGCGCGCGCTCGGCGTGCAGATCACGTACGATCCGACGTCGGATCCCTCGCTCGTGCAGTACATCGCTGTCGGAACCATCAACGGCTGCGAGGGTGCAGCGAAGGGTGCGCTCCTCGGATTGCTGTTCGGTGCCCTCCTCGGCGCTCCCCGAGACGGTCTGCTTCTCGGAGCCGTGTTCGGTGGGGTGGTGGGGGTCGCCCAGGGCGTCGACGCGGTCGCCCGCGGCTGGCGGGTCCACATCGCCTGGGACGCGAGCGGCAGCCCGAGGGCGGTCGTCGTGGCGGCGTGAGAATGCAGCCCGTCAGATCTCCGTCCCACCGCGCGTCTCCCTGGGCGGCGGGGCGGAGAACCGACGCCGCCGAAAGGACTCCGCACCGATGATCATCGAGACCCTGCCGATCGAAACCGACGCCCGCGAGGTGGTCCTCTATGTCCGGCGCCACGTCCGGCGTGTCGCGGCGGAAGGGAAGGCCTCCCCCGCCGACCTCGCACGCTACTTCGGCATCGACGACGGTCTCGCTTTGAGACTGGAACTCACGGCCGCGGCGAAGAGCGAGGCCCCCATCGCCGAGACCGCACGGCGCCTCGCCCGGATCGCGCCCTCGGGCAGGACCGTCGTCGAGCTCCCCCACGATACGGCGTATCTCGCCAGATGCGCGGACTGGCTGCGCGCGCGGGTTCGCGCCGAGGACGCGTTCAACCGGATCGTCGCCACCGACCCCGCAACCCTGCTCGTGCTTTCCCAGGCGATCGACGCAGCGGAGCGGGTTCCCGAGGTGGGAGGGATGCAACGCCCCATCCTGATCACCGGCGCCTCCGGCACCGGCAAGGAGCTGCTCGCCGACGCGATCTACCGCTGCGCCGTCAACCGCGGGCGGATCAGGAAAGCGTTCGAGACGCTGCACGTCGCGGGAATGACCGCGGACATGATCAACGACGAGCTGTTTGGCCATGTGAAGGGCGCCTTTACAGGTGCCCAATCAGCACGAGCAGGGAAGATGGAGGCAGCCGATGGCGGGATTCTCTTCATCGACGAGGTGGGAGATCTTCCGCGAGAGGCGCAGTTGCGCCTTCTTCGGTTTCTCCAGGACCAGCGCTTCTCACGCATCGGATCGAATAACTCCAAGGTGGCCCATGTGCAGGTCATCGCCGCGACCTGGCACGACCTCGACGAGGATGTGAAGAAGGGTGAGTTTCGCCTGGACCTCCTTCATCGTCTCCGCGCCCTTCACCTTCATCTGCCGCGTCTCAACGATCGTGTCGACTTCGCCGGTCCCGTTCTCGACGAGATGCTCCTTCGCAATGGCCATGTCGCGGGGCGTCGCGTGCGCTCGACCTTCCGTACCGCGATCGCCAACCACGCGTGGGAGGGCAACCTCCGCGAACTGAACTTCGCGCTGGCCGAGGCGATGATCAACGCGGGCCGGTCGGAGCTTCAGGTCGAGGACCTCCCGGCCTCGGTCCGTGCCTCCTACGCGAAGCTTCCTCCACCATTCCGCGGAGCCGCCGAGATCGCCGACGCAGCGGCGGACGTTGCGCACCGCGACGAACAGCTCGCGACCGTGATCCCAAGGGTGGACGCCACGCTCCGCGCACAGAAGCGGTCCGTCCCCGAGTGCACCCTCCACGCGATTCAGGAACTCCTCCAACGTATCCCGGACCCAACGTCCGCGCGTGCCGCCACGGCGCGTGATGTGGAACGCGGGCTCGCCGCGTGGGCGACGCTCCACGCCCGGCTCGAAGACCTCGCAGAGTGGAAGTGGATTCGAGAGTCGCTGCCGGAGGCCGGCGCCTTGCTCCGCGCTCACGTCGAGGCGCTCGAAGCAGAGGTCGCTGGTCTCCGGGACGAGAACACAGTGGAGCGCGTGTTCATCGAGATCGCGAAGACACCCCTCGGGCGCCTCTACCACGAGCTTTCTCTGACGCCGCTCGCGATGCTCGACAATGGGGACTTCATCCGCCGACTCATTCCAATCGTCATCAGCGCGATCGAGACACTCTCTCCAGACCTCCTGAAGACGCTCTACGCGGTCGTCGGACAGGGAGGCCTGCCTGCTCTAAGGGAAGCCATCGTCGAGAGCGCGTCCGACGAGACGCCCGGAGCCGACAAGGCACCCCAGACGCCCGAGCAGCGAAAGGCGGTCGCGCTTCGCTGGAACGCCGAGCAGTGGACCACCGCATTCAAGAAGAGCGGCACGGTGGCCGCCCTGTCACGCCTCTCCGGGATGAGCGAACGAGCGGTCCGAGATCGACTCGATCTGCACCACATCGCGCATCGTCGGTCCACTCCCCTTGCGAAGCCGCCATCGGCGAAGGCCTCGCCGGGACGACCAAGGCGCGCTCTGGCAACTCGATCTTGACGGTCACGGCCGTCGCGATCGAAGAGGTGCCCGCTTGATCCGGGATGCACGAACGCATCCCGACCCCGCGCCACCGTCTGTCAGGGACGTCCATACCGCTCGGAACTGATCCTACGGATCATGGCGGCACGCGCGACGAAGTCGGAGACCGGTGGCAGCGTGGCCGCGGTGAAGGCCACCGTCGACACGCCCTGCAGTGCCAGCCGGAGTGCGATCTGGTGGCGATCGAGTCGAACCAGCGTCTCCGCGTCGACCTCCGGCGAGAACTCCTCGCCGATCACCTTCGCGTCGTCCGCTCCCAGCCGGAAGGCCACGGTCGTCCCGGCGTTGCCCATCACCGCCGCCCGCAGATCCTCGTCGAGCTGCGCGAGGTACTGGTGCGACAGGACGAGCCCGAGGCCGTACTTCCGCGCCTCGGAGAGCAGCTCCCCGAAGGACCTCGTCGAGAACGACGCGAACTCGTCGATGAGCAGCGTGAACGGCCGCCGAGCGGCCGGGGGCAGCGCCGCCCGGGCGTACGTGGCGAGCTGGAAGCTTGTCGTGAGGACGGCGCCGAGCATGGCGGAGGCGTCCTCGCCCACCTCTCCCTTCGCGACCTTCGCGATGAAGATGCGGCCATGGTCCATCACCTCCTGCGCGCGGATGGTGCTCCGTCCCTGGGCGAGAATCCCCCGCAGCACCGGAGAGGTCAGGACCGCCGCGACCTTGTTCTGGACCGGAGCGACAATCTCGGCGGCGAATGAGGCGCCGTAGCTCGGGAACTCGTGGGTCCAGTAGTGGAGGACGATGGGGTCCCTGATGCGAGCGACGACCTTCGCCCGGTAGGCGTCCTCCACCAGCATGCGCAGGACGCCGAGGAGCGTCGGCCCCTCGGTGTCGAGGAGCGCGAGCAGGGTGTTCCGGAAGACGTGCTCCATGCGCGGCCCCCAGAACTCGTGGAACACCTTGTGGAAGATGCCGAGTACGCCCGGAACGACAAGTAGCCGCTCCCTGGGGGAACGGTAGTCGAGAGGGTTCAGCGAGACGGGATGGTCGAGGTCGGCCGCGTCGAAGAGGACGACGTCGTTCGTGCGGCGGGAAGGGATGAGGTCGAGCACGCGGTCGGCGAGATCTCCGTGCGGGTCGATGAGTCCGCAGCCCGCGCCGCGTTCGATGAGCCCGAGGAAGAGATGCTCGAGCAGAGCGCTCTTCCCCATGCCGGTCTTCCCGAGCACGTGAACATGCCGCAGGAGGTCTGCGGGCAGGATGCCGAAGACCCGTCCGCGCTGGCGTCGATGGTCGACGGCGGCGAACGGGATCGGTCGCTCGGGAGAGGTGGGCATGGGGACGAAGACTCGCTCCGGGTTGCGGAGCGAGCGGATGATCGGTCGTGGGCCCTCCTGCGCCTCACAGCCTGCGGAGCCTTGTCCCCCGCGAGGAGAGACCGTCGGTGCGGACCGGCGCGGACGACGACGAGCCCTTCATGTGGTTGTGAAGGAGCCCGGCAGGAGGGCGATGATGGTCATGGGAGGAAGAGAGGACGCGGCTCGTCCTCGCCCGCCTTGCCGATCGTCGCGACGACAGCGAGCAAGCGCTCCGGAACGCCGACGTCGACGGCCGTGTGCGGCAGGAACCAGAAGAGCCCACTGCCTCGACCTTCGACGGCCTCGATCGCGAGTTCGCGCAGACGTTGAAGTCGTCGGGGTGCTGGCGCGATCGTAAGGACTCGGGTGGCCGCGAGACCGAATCGCCGGGTCGGACCTCCGTCCGTCCACCACGCGTGATACCCGGCGTACTTCCGGCGCATGGTCGCTGCAGAGACCGTGCCCATGTCGACTTCGACGAGGAGGCCGGTACGCGCTCCACGGTGCTCGACGACGGCGAGTCCATCGGCGACGAGCGGCACCCGCACCGGACGGCCCTTCACGGCGAGGGTCGTGACGTCCGCGATGCGCTCGCGGGCGGTCTGCCAGGAGAGCAGGCGGAACTTCCGTGTGCGGTCGAGCGCTTCGAGCACCAAGGCGAGCTCGTTGAGAAGCAGCTCGTGCCCCAGGGTGAACGCACTCGTGAGGGGCCGGACCACGTGGCGCACGTCGATCCCCTCCTCCCCGACGCAGGCGACGCCGGCCCGGGTCAGCGCGAAGGCCGGTCCGAGTGTCCGCGCCAGAGAGAGCGTGGTCGGCGTGAGCGTCTGGAGGACGCCTTCGCTGACCAGACCGTCGAAGGTCATCGTGACCGCGCTGACCTCCAGCGCGAGTACGAGCGCGACCTGTCGGGAGCTCAGAAACCGGTGCCGGGCGAGCAGTCGAAGCGCGCTACCGAGCCACGCGGGACGGGGAGCGAGGAGAGAGTCTTGGAGAGGCATAGGAGCGGGGTGGAAGCGGCTGATGAAAAAGTACGGCGATGGCGAGCCGGAGCGTCCGGATGAGCGCGCCGTTTTTGCCCGTGGCCGCGAGGAGGTGGCGGACCTCCGGGAAGTCGCAGGTGAGGTCCCGAACCGAGGGAGCAAGACGCATGAGCCCACGGAGGTCGGAGTTCTGGAGGCGGATGACCCTGAGACCGTGACCGGCGGCGACACGAAGGCCCCGTCCGAGGCCCTGGAGGGGCTGTCTGTCCCCGCGACCGACAACGACGACGTGCGACGGGCGGACCTGGAGGAGAAGCCGCTCCAGACCCCGGGACGGGGCATGGCGGTCGAGTTCCCCGATCCCCCGTACCTCCCAGGCGTCGAGGGCGGCGTAGGCGATCGGGGCCCTCGTCGCGTCGACGAGGAGGATGCGGGGGTCACGTCGGGGTGGGTGTGGAAGGAGGGGCATAGGAGCGTTGAGACAGACGGCGAACGAGGGCTGTGAAGTAGGCGCCAGGTCGCCCGCGGATGAGGCTTCGGCGGCGGAGGGTCTCGTCGAGCGCTTCAGCAAGCACGGCGGGCGGCGTCGTCCGCACGAGCTGGTCGTAGAACGGGAGATGGTCCGGGTCAGCGAGGGCGTCGGCGAGCAAGGCGCCGGATACGAGAGCCGGCTGTGGGATCGACCCGTCGCGCGCGTCCGCGTCCGAACGGTCCGAGGAACCGACCGACGGTTCGGTACCGAGAACGGTTTTTCTTTCTGTCTCGGAAACGGTCGGTACCGAAACGCTCTCGGACCGAACGGTTCCCGACTCCCCCTCTCTCATCTCCCCCTCGGCCTGGGGAACGCTCTCGTCGCTCCGGTCGAGCAACGCGAAGAACAGCCGGGAGAGAGACTCTCGGAGGGTGGCGGTCGGGAGGCGCGTGCTGGCGGCGATCGACACCAGGGGCACGCGCTTGAAGGTCCCGCCGACGCCGATCATGAGTTCGACCTCGGGGGTAAGATTCGTCATGGGTCTGGGGCGACCGGGAGATTTGCGGGGGCGTCGTGTACGAGGACGAGGACGATCCCAAGCACGTAGCAGCGCAGGGCACCCGTGCCGCGAGTCCAGAGCGAGAGGTGACCAGCGGACACGAGTGTCGCGATGAACTGCTCGACGAGGGTCGCCGGGAGGCGGAGGTCCTCCGCGAGCCGTAGCGGCGTCAACCAGACACGACCGGTTCGAGGGCAAGCGCGGCGCGCGAGGTGCAGCAGGATGCGGCAGGCGTCACCCGGATAAGTCGTGAGGACTTCGCCAAGCGGGGTGCTGCGAAGCGTGAGGGTGGGAGAAGACATCATAGGGGCTCGGGGCTCGTCTCAACCTCAGCCTTCGCGAGCGCGGTGCGAAACGGCAGGATGGAAAACGCATACGGAGTCGCAAGGGCGGCGGCCGAGAGTGGATAGCGACGGACAAGCTCGACGAGGGCGACGGCGATGGCGTGCCAGGCACTGCGGCGGTCGCCGATGCGCTTGAGGCGAGCGGCGCCAACGAGTTCGGGGAGGAAGCCCTCGACGATGGTCGTCGCGAGTTCCTCCCGGTGGGCGCCGCGGATCCGGCCACGGAGGAGGGCGTAGGCCTCGTGGACGTGCCTGACGACGGTGGGTACCCCAAGCGAGTGCAATGCCCTGCAGGCGAGGCGACGGAGCCTCGTGTCCGCCGCGGCGGTGCGACGGGAGACTCCGAGAACGACGACGGATGGACGGAACCGGAGGACAAGCCAACGAAGGTATCGAGTGAGCGCGTTGGCAGAGCGCGTCACGACGCGAGACGTCTTCCAGCTTCCTGAGACGAGGCCGAAGCCGTCGAGCGCGGCGAAGCCGGACATTCCAGCGTGTAACTGAAGAGCGAGGACGCGAGAGGCAGGCACGAAAGGTGCGCGCATATCGGAGGAACCTCACGCGTTTGACAGCACGAACACGCAAGCAGCAATGTGCCTGCGCTCGTGCCGGAGCGCGTGGGTGTTGGGCCGAAGGTGAGAGGTCTCTTTCCAGGGGAACCTCACGACATCGGCGCGGAGTTAGTTCGGCCCACGCGAACGGCACGGGCGTTCGCCTATCGTACGACCCAACCTTTGAAGAGGTAATCAAGGCGCTCGTGACGAACGACCCCGATCCATCCACAGGGAGCCGTCACGTACGCAAACACCCGCCAGTTGTGGCGGGTGTAGCGGCTGTTGTCAGGTGACCGGAGACGGCCCAGGAGTAATATGTTACAGATGAATCAGGCAGGTTCAGGCACAGAGTCAGAGGCACGAGATTGGCTCAACAGAGCGAAGGAGATGGGGTGGGCTCACTCAGGGAGGGACGTGGGGCGGTGTTTCGAATCCCCCCCTCTCCGCCATCGAGAGCGCTCCGATTCGTCGGGGCGTTTTTGTTTTAGCAGAGCGGAGAAAGGACCTCCCTGACTGGAGCGATTCGTACCGTTCGAGAGGTTCACGTAGGGTTCAAGTGACCGCTGGCGGCCCAGACTTTCTTGGGGTCACGCTCAAGAAGGTTCACGGTATCACGGAGAACGTCTTGAACCGGATGCGTGTATCGCATCGTCATGTTGATCGTAGAATGGCCGAGCAGGTCCTGTACGGACTTGAGGTACGCCCCACGAGCACAGAGGTTCGTTGCGAATGTATGTCGGAACGCGTGCCAGCTCGCGTGAGGAATACCAGCAATATGGCAGACATTCGTCAGCATCTTGAGCGCAGTCGGGTACTTGATACTACGCCCTTTATTCGTGAAGACGCGCTGTTGGTCACGTGGGAGCGCGCGAAGAGCAGCAACAACGTCAGATGTGAGTGGGACGGTGCGAAAGCGGTTGTTCTTCGGGGCATCGACGTGTCCTTGCACTTCTCCACGCAGAACCTGCAAGGTAGCTTGATCAAGATCAACAGCGTCCCACTCCAACGCGACGAGTTCGTTGAATCTGAGTCCGGTATGAACCGCAGTGAGCACTAGAGCGCGCCAAGGGACAGGAGGACAGGCCGCCAGCAGCAGGTCGATGTGCGCCGCATGAACGACCTTCGTGTGAGGTGGTGGAACCTTGAGAAACCTGAGTCTTGGGAGAGTGCGGAGTTCGTTCCACTCGACCGCGGTCGCGAGGCAGCACCGGAGCATCGATAGACGGTTGTTGATGGTCTTTGCACTCAGACCCCGCGCCAACTGCTGCTGGGCGAAGGCGTCGATGTCAGCGGCGCCAATCGCGTTGAGCTTCAGCTTCCCGAACACTGGGAGCAGGTCGCGCTGAAGTGTGAGTCGCTTCTTCCTTCGTTCCATCGGTCGATTGTGGACGTCCGCATAGTTCGTGAGCCAGAGTTCGGCGAACTCCGCGAAGGTCGGAGACTTGGCTTCGACCTTTGGCGTCATCGCGGTCACGGCCTCCCGGATCGTCCCATGCTGGGCGACGAGCTGGCGCAGGTGGGCCTCGTAGGCCTCCGCGCCGCCCTTGGTATTGAGCGGGCTGCATCGTCTAAGGCGGTCATTCTTCCAGCGGAAGTCGACCCACCAGGAGCCCCTGATCTTTCTTACGGCCATAGCTTCGGGTCGCGCGGCGCGGAGCGCTTGGATTCGATCCAGGCGAGCACGTCGCAGCGGCGGAACAGGAGTTTACGAAGGACACGGTAGACGGGGAGGGCGCGCCGCTCGGCCATGCGGTAGACCGAGACGGTCGCGACTCCCAGGTAACGGGCAACGTCTCCCGCGGACAGGAACTCCGAAGAGCCCTGCGCGAGAGCTGGGTTGTAGGTCATAGGTTGTAAAGGGACGGCCTCCGGGGACGGTGTGTGAGCACCGTCTTCCGACGGCAACAGCGGGTGCAGCATAGCGCGATGGGTGTAAATAGACAAAGAATCCCGGCCGGAAAGCGTGTCTCCCGCACCAGGTGTCCTTAGCGTGTCAGGGCTGATCCGTGAAGTAAGGCCGTAGCTACGCACAGAGCGATCGACACTCTGTGGACGCGATCCGAGTAGAAAAGAAGCCAGCTGCGTCCCCGACAACGACACCCTGGCGGAAGCCGGGCCTTCCGCCAGGGTCGTCTTGACGGATTCGCATGTCCAAACGTACCGTGTTCATACCTATGAAAACGTCATCCAAGAAGAAGCCCATGGTCCGCGTTGCCGAACCCGATCCGATCCGTGTCGCTTTCCTGTACGGAGACCTCGGGGTCGACCAACGCGAGATCGCGCGGCTGCTCGGAACCTCCATCGGTGCCGTCGAACGCGCTGTGAAAGCGAATGTACTCACCCGCCATCAGCCGCCGCACGGGGCCTGGAGCGAGGCGCTCGTGCGCGAGTTCGCTGCGCTCACCGCAATCAACCTGCCCGCCCTCGACCACGTCGACCCGGAGGATGTCTGGACGAAGCTCCGCGTCGCGCTACGCGCCGAGTTGCCGAAGCGGATATCTCGAGATGCGAGGGCGCTCTTTCGAGTGGACGGCTTCCTCGCGGCTCTCCCCCACCGGCAGCGGGCCGCGCTCCGACGCCTCACCCGAGAACGCTTGGAGTTCTTGCGAGGCGACCTCGGGATGCAGACGCCCGAGATTGCGCGCCTCCTCGACGTGTCGTGGTCTGCCGCTCACACCGCGGTCGCGCACCTGAAGGTGCACCGAAGTGAGCCCTACCACCAAGGGCTGAACGAAGAACTCCTTGGAACGCTTGCCCGCGCGCTCGGCACGGATGCGTGGCCCATCGAGCGCATGAGCTCCGACGGCTATCTTCGCGAAGACCGGCAGTGGTCGTCGGTGCGCGGCGGTACGGCGAAGGGCCTCCTCCGACTTGCCGCCGAACGACGCCTCGACCTCGCCGTACTCGACCAGTTCATCGCCGACATCCCGAAGCTCGTCGCGGAACGTCGGGCCCGCTTGATGTCGAAGGTACCCGTGAAGCGTTCGGCCGATCGAACGAAGAAGGCAGCCTGACGAGCGACGCTTCAACCCACAGAACCAGCGTGAGGGTACTCGCCACCGAACAACCTGCTTCTTTCGAAGCGGGTCGTTCGGTTCCCTACGCCCCGTGATCGGACATGTCTCCCAACTGCTCAGGCGGCGCGCCTGTTTCGAGTTCCGGTTCGGTCATCGTCGCGCCGAACTGGCGCGTTGGGTCGGCCTGCCACTCGAAGCAGTGCGCTCGGTTGCTTTCACTGGCTTCGGGGTGGACGCGCGGAGAGCGGATGAGGCAGTAGGTTCCGGCCGCGAGCTCTCTCGCGACAGAGAAGGTGCGACTGGGCATCGTCCCACTTCGGGTCTCGACTCCCTGCGATCCCTGCGGCACTCCCGGGCACTCTCCCACGCTGCCCGGATAGGGATCGGTCGTGACGTGCTGGTTTACGACCCGCACCAGGCGGTAGTGCGTGTCCGGCGCAACCACGAAGAGGGTCATTCCACGGAGGGTCCTGAGAGGCCGGTCGAGGGTGAAGACCGCACAGCGCCCGGGGAAGGCGGCATAGACCGACCCGAAGTTCACGACGCGTCGATCGAGCTCGACCGACGGGAACGGGCGGTACCCTTCCTCCGTCGCGACGACGACATCCTCAGGCGGAGCGTTTGGGACACGGACGAGCATCGTCGGCCCAAGCGGGTAGCGCACCGCCTGGGTGACCTGGAGATCGCGGTCCTTGGCCACACAGCCCGGCGCCGCGACCGAGAGGTGAAACGACCCCGGGGCAAAGGCGAGCGAGAAGTCGCCCTCTGCATCCGTTGTCGCGCGAAACAGCGTGTCGCGGATCGAGACCGTCGCCCCGGCGATGACACGACCGAAGTTGTCGATGACCTTCCCGAAGATGACGGGTTCGGGTGCATCCGGCGCCGCAGGCGGCGTTGGGATCGCAGGCGGCGCCGGAGGAGGCGAGGTCGTCGGCGCCCGCTTGCAGGACAGGGCCGAGAGAGCGAGGACCGCAATCCGCGTGATGAAGAGCGTGCCGGCGTTCATGGTCTTCATCCGCCCCGGTCAGTAGTTCCGGACCGTGGCCTGGAGACGAACCTCGTCGAGCCGCCAGAACGTCGTCTCGCACGCCCCCGAGTAGAGGGAGAAGCGGAAGAGCATCGTCGACGCACCGACGAAGGACGAGAGCGGGATGCTCTGAAGACCGCAGGTAGCCGTATCCTGGTTGCCCAGGTTGATCCAGGTTCGCCCGCCGTCGGTGCTCATGTAGAAGGTAAGGCCGCTGCTCGCCCCCCTTGCACTGCGGCTCCGATGGTAGAGATTCAGGCTCGTCGCCCGCGAGACGTCGATGGGGGTGATGAGCGTGAGATCGCCCGATTGAACACAGGGGCCGGTGACCAGGCGCTCTCCGATCATCTCCCGAGTGCCCGCGCACGGAGAGTAGAAACTACCCGCCCCGTACCGCCAGACCGGGTCGCGCGTCCAAAGTCCATCGCCCGACTCGAAGCCGTCGTAGAAGAGGACGCGGTCGACCGTGCAGCTCCCCATCGCCTCACATCCGTCGGCGACGTTCGCGTTGCAGTCGGTCCACCCGCTCTCGCACGAGATCGAACAACGCGCCGGGGTCGAGCCGCTCCCCGCCTGGCAACGGCTCACCGTGTGAGGTCCACCCGCCGGGCAGGACGTGCCGCACGCGCCGCAGCTCGTTGTGGCGAGGAGCGAGGCCTCGCAGCCGTTCGCAGCGTTGCCGTCGCAGTTGTCGTAGAGGCTCGTACAGGCCCCGATCCCGCAGCTTCCGGCGGCGCAGTTCGCGGTCGCGTTCGTGACCGTACACGCGTGGCCGCAGGTCCCGCAGTTCGCGACGCTCGTGCTGGTGTCGACCTCGCAGCCATCGGCCACGTTGCCGTTGCAGTCGCCGAAGCCAGGGGCGCACGAAGCGACAACGCAGGACCCTGCCGCACAGGCGGCCGTGGCGTTCGGTAGCGAGCAGGCCCGTCCGCACGCGCCGCAATGGGCAGGCGCGCTGTTGAGGTTGGTCTCGCAGCCGTTCGCGGCGTTCCCGTCGCAGTCACCGAAGCCAGCCACGCAGGCGTAGCGACAGGTCCCCATCTCGCAGCTCACGGTGCTGTTCGGGTGAGCCGCACAGCCCGAACCGCAGGCGCCGCAGTGGGTCGCGTTGGTGGCGGTGTTAGTCTCGCAACCGTTCATCGCGTTGCCGTCGCAGTCCGCGAAGGGAACCGTGCACGTCGCGAGCCCGCAGGCTCCACTCCGGCAGACGGGCACGCCGTTTGTGACGGTGCAGCGCCGGTCGCAGACGCCGCAGTTCGCGGTGCTCGTCTGCGGGTCGGCGCACGCTCCGCCGCAGCAGGTCTGCCCCGACGGACACGCCCGGGTCGCCGTGCAGCCGGGCACGCAGACGTTTCCGACACAGAGGGTCCCCGCCGCGCACTGCTCGTCGCGGAGGCAGTCGACGCAGGCACGTGTATCGGGGTTGCAACGGCGCTCGACGACTCCACCGTCCCGTGCCTCGCGGCACGCGAGGTCGTCACGGCAGCCAGGCGCACAACGGGTCATTCCGGGCACGCAGTACTGGCCTGCCGGGCAGAGGTCGCTCGCCGCTGTACAGGGCACGCAGCGGCCCGTGGCGGTGTCGCACGCGGGGCCCTCGGCGCTCCCGGCGCAGGCCGCGTTGGTCGTGCAGGGAGCCGGGACGTCGACTGCCGCGGCCACTTCGACGGCGGGGACATCAAGCCCACCAGCCTCGAGTGCGCCGTCGTCGATCGATGGCGCGACGTCGACAACCGCCGGGAGGTCCCCGTCCAGAGTCGCGTCCTGGCCCGCGTCCACCGATGCTGGTGGAGCGGAAGTGCAGCCACAGGCGCTCGCGAGGAGGCCGAGGAAGGTGATGACGGTAGCAATGCCGATCTGGCGCATGACGGACTCCCCTGTGCGTCCTGCCCGGCCGGTCGCTTCGACCACGCCGTTCCCCGAGTGAACGTCAAACGCGCTCCTTTCGGGGCGCGTCGTGGTGGAAGAGATCGCTCGAACGGGAGCGGTTTCGGGGGGAGACAGTGCGACCAACCCGTGTTCGTCGCCGTGTGGTGACCCGTAGGCTTCCCGAGTTCGAGCGCGCCCGGTACGGTGGCGAGGTTCACCCTCCGCGCATGCGCGAATCTCTCGACGCCTTCGCCCGAGACCTGCTCTCGGACCACCTCGCCCCCCGCACAGCGAGCACCTACGGGGCGATCTTGAAGTCCCTCTGCGCGTTCCGTGGCGGGGACACCGAGCCCCTCACGCCCGACCAGATCGAGGCGTTCCTGGCGCGATCCCGGCGGGACGGATCACGACGCGCGGCATCGGCTCGAAACCTCGACCTCGCCGCAGTTCGATCGTTCATGGCCTTCGCCCGACGCCGCCTCGGGTGGGTGACCGACCCCACCGAAGGCATCCCGTTCGTTCGCGAAGCTCCGCGAGATCCTGCCGTGCTGACCGCCGCCGAACTCGGGAAGTTCTTCGAGGTCACGGCGCAGTGCTCGCGAGCTCCCGTGCGCGCCCGGAACCTCGCCCTTGTCGCTGTGCTCTCGCAGGTCGGGCTCCGCGTTCACGAGGCCGTGGGCCTGGACCTCCAGCAGGTGGACCTCGAAGGTGCGACGCTCGTCGCCGTTCGCGGCAAGGGCGGGACCGTCCACGATCTCCCGCTCAACCGTCCCGCGGTCACGCTCCTGCGCGCCTGGACCGTCGAGCGCGGCGAGCGTTCCGAGGAGACGGCGCTCTTCCTCTCGGCGCGCGGGACCCGGCTCTCCATCCGGGCCGTCGAGTCGATGATCGCTCGCATCCGGAAGGAGATGGGCTCGGCGAAGCACATCACCCCGCACACGATGAGGCACACGGCGGCAACCCTCACGCTCAGCCTCGGCACCGATCTCTCGACGGTCGCCGAGCTCCTGCGTCACAGCGACATCAACACGACCCGCCGGTACCTCCACCTCGTCGACACCCGGCGTCGCGAAGCTGTTCGTAGGCTCGAAGGCACGGTGCCTATCTCGCTGCTCCCGACGTCACCGATCAATCGCCCGCTCTCCGAATATATCCCGAAACCCTCCACTCTGACGCCGCTCGAACGTCCGACATCTCCCTTGCGCTCGACTCTTGACGACGAACACGGGTTGGTCGCTGCCTGATGGTCGAAAGTGGGAGCGGGGATGTCAGCGCGCTTGCAGTCTGTCATTGAATAGGGTACCTCCGCGCTGTCGGGGCGAATTCGAGCCGCGCTCCTCCCCCCCCCAGCGTGGTTCACCTGGTTCGTCCCGACGCTATCTTCCATTGGCAACCGCCGGTCCCGGAACTCCGGCACCGAGGGCCGCACGTGCCCTCGCTCATATGGCGTCTGAACCTAGGCGCAGCAGGTTCGCCGGGCGGGGGCCATCTGGAAAGAGCCGCATTCGAAACTACTGCGGGGAGTGGCCGGGAGGCTCGCCTACGGTACGTATGCGCCGAGCGGCGCCAAGAAGTGCCCGTTCGGGTCCGAGGCGCGGAAGGCGAGGCCGGTGAACGCTGGCCCGATGAACCGCGACCCCCCATCTTCGGGGAAGGCGAGCGATGCGATCCGCACCTCGACCTGGGTTGCGGTGAGGATTGTCAGCGTGGCGATGGTCTGCACGGTGACGTCCCCCGCCACCCCAGGACGAAGCATGTACGAGATGATCCTTCATGCTCGCCTTCGGGCCTCAGATAGATTCGCTCCAGAACTCAGGAGACGGAGGATCGCGTGAGCCTCATGGAACGATTGCCATCTGGCCTCGAATGCTCGGTCGACAAGGGCGCCGCATAGCTGATTGTCCCTTGATGGCGTGATCTCGACCTGTTCGATCGTGATGCGTTCGCTCTGTAGGAATCGATGCACGAGCGCATCAAACGTGTCCGGGGCGACGTGGTCAACGTGGCTGTTGTTCTCGGTCAAGGGAGTACAACGGTAGGGGCAGATCGCACCCGCCGCCACTGCTTGGCTCCGGTAGTCGAGGATCTGCTCCTGCACTGCGCGACGCATCGCTTGCTTGATGTCGCGCACTCGATTCTCTCCGTCGATACAGGAGACCCAGGAGAAGTCGGTGCTGGTCTCATCGATGCGATGCAGGAGGAGTTGCCGATTCCGTTTCCACTCCTGGTCGAGAACCACCTGAATGCGAACGATACCGACACCGACCTTTTGATCTCGCTCAGGGTGTCGCTCCAACAGTTCGCGGATGAATGCGAAGTCCACATCGTCGAGGTACTGGTCAAACGCGTATCGCCCCACGATCTCCCGCACCCGATCCTTGATGGCGGCCTTGGTCGGGAACACGTTCGAGCCTACCTTGATCGGAATCCTGGCCATGGGAACCTCGTAACCCCTCCGCGAAGTCCGTCCCTGAGCTTCCTGACGATGACGACGCCCACGATCGTCAGCAGCGGATGGTGAACCGCTCAGTCGTGCGGCGCGGTTCAGGCAGCATCGCGAAGCGGACGAGCAGGGAGGGCTTCCTCGGCGAGCGCTTCGGCACGATGCTCGGGGAGCTCCGCATAAGGGAGGAGTACTGCCAACCTCGCAGAAACTGAAGAGTCCTCATGCGCCCACCCCGATTTCGATACAGATCCCACGCGTCAATGGACACCACAATCAGCGGCGAACGGACCACCAGACGGTGTAGTCGTATCAACGAGTATACGCATTGTGCCGCGAAGCCTAGCGCGACTAACGGTTAGACTTGAAAGCGGATTTCCGTTCGCATCCAAGTGCCGCAGAATGCAAGTATCCGCCAGCGCCAACTCCACCGTTTGGCCGACAGTGCCAGGCTGAACGATCGTGACCCTACATCCCTCGGGAGGAGAGACGAAGAAGCACACGCCCTCGGTTGATACGCACTCCAGGCCCCTGCCGAGCAAAGCAAGACTGATTGTCGCCTCCCCAGTGCTCTGGAACAAGCCCGGCTGACCGCCGACACTGACTCGCAGGGTCGTGCCCACGGTGATATTGATGTTTGATGGCACGCAGCCCACCGCGTTCACCGTAACACCGTACGGAAGCGGAATACACGCCGCTCCTGCGGTCGTGCCTGCCGGTTCGTACTCAAGAGCAAGAAACTGGGCACCGCACGCCGAATCCCTCGGGTCATTCGGAGCGGGCGGGTCTCGCGTGGCCGTACCTGAGCAGCCGACCAGCACGAGAAGAATCGAATGACTTCGAAGGCGCGACAGCGCTGATGGGCTCAACAAGGGTTGCCTCCAAATGTGAAGAAACGCGCAAAAAATCAACCACTGAACTGCCCACCGCTCTGCCACGCTCCTCGCGTTGCAGAGAAGGCATCGTGCCGACTCGCCCGTTCAGACTAAAACGGAGAAGCCTGCAGCGTTCATGTGACGATCTCGTTCTAGCACCTGCTCGATCTACACGCAGCTTCCCTACCAAGCGGGCATGATCGCACCCCGCCTGGCCGACGACTTCGCAAAGTGCACGCGGTAGAATCCGCAAGACGAATTGCTCGTGGGACGGATCCGAAACTCGTAGGTACCGGCGGTGATGGCTTCAACGTAGCCACCTGCACCGGGAGCTGCACCGGCGGGGTCAGAAAGGGCGGCACCGTCCGTCCATCGGAGCACTGGCTGCCCGGCAAATCGCAGCTGCTCCGCCGGCGCGAAGGCCAAAATCTCGACACTACAAGGAGCGCTGGTGTCGGAAACCGACACGCTCACTCCCTGCGCCTCAGCAAGTTGCACCGTGTAGACATGCTCGTCAGCCGTGTCGGTCAAACGACCAGCGAAGTTGTCTCCCCACCAGTTTCGCACCTCGCGAGGAGCCGGCACCTTGTCACATCCCGACCCACCCGTGCACGAGAGCGACGCGGTAGTCTGATAAGCGTACGAGCCTGCCGCCGTCGAAACGACAGTCCAAGTCCAATGTCCGGCGCTTGGAAGGCTACCAACGTTATACACCGCGGCACCGGAAAACGAATATCCACCGTAGTACCCGCCGGTTGGCGTGTAGAGATAGATCGAGCCTGAGGGGACCCCAGTCGTACTGATTTGGAGAGAAGTGCCCGCATCGCGCACGTAGATCTGGAACATGTCACTGTCACCCGACCAATTGGCTTGGGCATTGACGGGAAACCCGTCTGCCACAGGCATGGCCTCGGCGAAGGTGCTCCCCTGAAAATCATCCGACCCCGACACCGTCCGAATTCGGCCCTGCCACCGAGCGGGGCCCACTGCGCCCCAGAGCGTCACCGCATACCAACCGGTCGTCGGGAGCGACGGAGTCGTAAGCGTGCCGCCGAAGGAGTCCCAATAGGTCGCAGGATTCTCCAGGGACGAGATTGCGACGTACGGCGCACCAACTTGATCCATGAACCAGGACTGAAGTTCGTATGACGAGCCGGCAACTCCGCGAAACAGAACCACGTCGACATCAGAGTAATCCTGAAAGTACGGATAGCTGGCAGATCCGTTTCCCCAATCGAGGATCGTCCACGAGTTCGAATGCACAGGCACTGGCGTGGCGTGCAGATCGAAATCTGGGAAGTCATCCGCCGCTACGAAGCCGGTGCCATCGTATACCGAACGCACCGCCCGCGTCGCTTCATACCGGAGTGCGGTGTTGGCCTGATATCGCGTGTAATAACTATCCGGACCGAGAACCAGATCCCTCGAGAAGTTGTTTGCCTGGCCTCCGGACGCGGAAAGCGTTAGCGCCAGCGCGTCTCGCCAACCTGCCATATAGGTGAGGCGATCACCGACGGTGTCCCAGAACCTGTTGTGCCGGGTGTTATACCAGCAGGCAGATGCAGTTCCACCCGTACGAAGTGCGACGTTCATGCAGTTCAAGCCACGCTCGCAGTCAGCATCGCTGGTGCAAGACCGAGCGCACAATCCACCGGCATTATATGCCTCGTAAAAATTCTGGTCGGTCGCGACACAGTGGAATGGAACGGGAGACGTCGGACATGAGACGGTCCCCGGGCAGCTGAACTGACTGGGCGCACCCTGCGACGCCGTAACAAAGTCATCAACATGCGAGTCATACGAAACGTACTTCCAGGACTCGACGTACTGCACGCCATCTCGAGGGGTATTGTACAGGAATCGGGTCAGGATGTTGCTGATAGCGTTCGCTGCGACCTCGGTTTGACTACCGTGGACCGCGATACGCCAATCAGCGAGATTCCCGCGAGTACCGGGCGTCGAGAATATCGGGTTCGCGTTCTCGCACCCTAGTCCGCTCTGTGCGGTGCAGTTGTTGACCGTGTGGCCGAATTCGTGAGCCGTGCTCGTAATCGAATCGCCGTCGATCATGAAATTTGTATTCACGTCGTCGTTTATTGCGCCCGAGCAGTCGATGCTACCCCAGGTGGCGCTTCCGTTGGGGTCGTAGGCTGGCGAAGCGAAGTTCCCGGAGATCGCTTGGCCGCAGGTGACTCCCGTAACGCCAGACGAAAGGTTCATCACGAAGGCAAGGCGTTCCGTGATCTCTGTCCCGATCGTGTTGCGCATCAGACTCTGCCAGTACGTAAGCCACCCGTACAGCAGTTCAGTTGAGTGAGGAAGGGATCCGACCATGTCGGTATTCTGGCCCCAGGCATCAGGCGATCCGAAGTTGCGCGAACTCTCAATGGACGGCGTCCACGAGCGGCGGAAGGGCACGGCATACCACATCGAACCGACAATCTGCTGACGTTCGACTCGACCGACCCTGTCAGGGTTGGAAGATCCGACAGGCCCCTCAAATCCGATGCTTACCGGCGTACTCTGCGTGAACGAATGAGTGCCATCGATCGGACTGGTCTGTCCCAGGCTCACTCCGGTGGACGTATTGACCACGTTCGCCCCACGAAATCTAATCGCCTGTCCCGCAGTAGATCCGGGGGGACGTCCCTGGATCGTGAGAGGTCCGAGATCGTTGCGCTCCTGTCGTTCGGCTAGAATTGCACCACTGACCGCGTGGATCTGAAATACGGCGCCATCGCGGTAGTTCACCAGCCAATAGGGCTGGCACTCGCTGCCACACTCGAAACGGAGGCTCGCACCGGTCCGCTGTCTAGGAGCGATCGAACCATTGCGAGTTGCTACTTCCACCCACCGGGCGTCGGCGATTTCTTCAGCGCGCTGGGAATCGATCCAGGTGTCCCGCGCGCTCGCCGGCATAGCTCGCGGAGCTTGGTCCGAAACGACATTCAGCCGCGTCAGCACGCCGGCGCCAAGACGCGAGTGAGCCGTCGTGACGAAGGCTTCAACGAACTCCCCGTCCACCGGAATACCGAGAAGTCGGCGTTCCCCATGAAGCACTACCAGGTCCTCCCCGACGGTAGTCTCCCCGGACAAAGCGATATCGTTCGCGTCGAGTCCCCAGATGCGAGAGATATCGCTGGAAAAGACGCTGAGGAACGCCGCCCAGACCTCACGGGCGCTCAAGCTCCTTCGAACAAAAAGGAGATTGCTGACGCTCGATGGCGATCCAGTTCGGTCATTCCACTCCACCGTGAGCTGGCCCGCTGACTGTCTCGCGAGTACACGCAGCGCCTGTGTCTGCGCCTCAGACGGAGAGCGACGAATTATCTCACCAACAATCTGCACATCCGGGCCGCGGGCGACAGCGTCATCGCGAAGCAACTGCGCATATTCGCTCATCTCAGCTTCAGTGGCCTCCTGAAGCGTGTAGCCGGGGCGCGGTCGTCCGCGCCCGGAAATTCGCTCTAGATGCAGCGATGCGCGCGAACGCGCGGAACTGTTAGGCTCCCGTCCCCCCTCGGTGTGGGTACTTGTGGAGTCACTCGCCGAAGGGTCGGCCCGCCCTGAGTCCTCGCCGACAACACTCTGGCTCGTCTGCTGCGAACCAAGTGAAGTGCTGCATCCAGCAGCCGCCGCGAGTGCGGCCAGGCACGTCGTTCCGACTGTAACACCTCGCATTGTCATGAAAAGCCTCTCCCCTTTAGCGTCAGACCCCAAAGAGTCCACATCCATTTTCGCAGATGCGCGCCAGAATGGCGCGAGTGATACCTATGGGAATCTGCGATGACTCGACCGTCGCAGTTAGCATGGTCATGAGAAGACCGCAAGCAGAATCGTCGACACGATCGGCCCGCGCGGATTAGGGCCACGCGTGGCGGAGAAACGCCGGGCGATGAAGGAGATGAATCATATCAGCATGACACTAGAGCGATAGCTGGCTGGGCCCTCGCCGAAAAGGTTCACGGAGTGGCCTGATGGATCTGCCGGCGGCCGGACCGACCTCGAGAATGCCACGTGTGATCCCGTGCCAACACCGCGGATGATGTCTTCGTGAGTCCCATTGCGCTCCTGTCGACGCTTCCGCTTCGCTCGAGGCAATGGGTGTCCACGGCGAGGCCGCCCGGAAGGCGCTCGCCGCAGCGCGGAGGTCTCTCGCGGCCGGCGTCAGGCCGCCAATGCTTCATCGAGCGGGTCGTCTTCGGCACCTCGCGCCCGGCTCTCACGAGCCAGACGGACCCTCATCCTCTGGCAGAGGATGGAGGCGAGCGTCTTCTCTTCTCCAGCAGCTCGTCGTACACGTTCTCCAGCCCGCGGCGCACGACCATGCCGAAGTCAAACCCTTGCTTGATGGTGAACATCAGCGACTCGATCGCCGAACGCAGGTCACAGGCCTCGGCGTACGCCTCACTGTCCAAGTCGCGCTTCTCCGTGAGCCTCTTGCCCTTCGACCTGTTGATGCTCTTCACCTCGATCTTCAGCGCCTTCAAGAGCGCCATGTTGGCCGCGCTGGCGTAGCCGTCGTCGAGGATCACCACGCGCGGCGTCTTGCCCGTCCGCCGCATCACCTCCTTGAGCATCGGGTCCAGCTGGCCCGAGTCCGACGCGTTGCCCTGCGGCAGCAGCAGACCCGTGATGAAACCCGAGCGGCTGCAGGCGAGCTGCGGCTTGTACCCGATCACCGGGTCGCGCTGTCCCTTCGCGATGTACCCCACGTCCGGGTCCGAGGTGCTCAACACCTTCTCCGCCATCGGGATCGTCTCCCCGCCGACCACGCGCCGCGTGCAGTTCTCGATGACCTGCGCGAGCGTGCGAAGGTCCTCGCGGAGCCGCTGCACCGTGCGCTCGGCGATCGCGCGGCGACTCGGGGAGACGTCCAACGCGGCGCACTCTGCGGCCACTCGCGTGATCTCGTCGGACAACAGCGGGTGTGCATTCCCCGCGTGCGCGAGGAGCTTCGCGTAGCGGCGGCGGCGCGTGCGGGCGCGCTAGACCTTCTTGCCTTTCTTGCCGCCGGTGGAGAGATCGATCTCGCGATCGAGGGTGTCCATCGCGGCGAGCAGGCGCTGCACCGGGCGAGCGTCGAAGGCCGTCAGTCCGACGCGACCGAGCGCGGCGCCGACCCGGAGCATGCGCGCGACGAGCGCGACCATCGTCCGCGAGTGGGTAGGCCAGGCGACGTTGCCCTCGACGGCGGTGCTGTCCTGCAACATCACGTCGAAGTCGTCGACCTCGTCCGCGAGGGCCTGCCGCACCTGCCTGTTGAGGAGGAGCGAGCGGGTCTCGTTGCTCACAGCGTTGACCAGCTCGGTGAGCGTGCTGCGCCCCGGCATGGAGATGCCGTGGTTGGTCTGCTCTTCCGTCGTGCGCGGCGGGGGGACGGTCACGTGCCCGAGCGGCCGCGCGAGTTCGCCTGCGTCGAGGCGCCCGCGGGTCTCGGCCCAGTACCGGGTCTCGAGCTCGAGGTACCGCTGGCGGGGCCAGTACGGCATCACCCGGATGACCTCGGCGAGGTAGCTCTCGGGGTCGAGCCCGTGGAGCTTGCAGGAGGCGACCAGCGAGAAGAGGTTGTCCGCCACGACCACCCGACCCGAGCGCTCGCTCCAACTCCGCGACGCGCTCGGTCAGCACCCGCACGGCCTTCGTGAGCGAAGCGTTCTCCGCTTCCAAGGCCCCAACGCGAGCGGTCTGCTCGCGGATCACTGCGAGAGGGTCCACCACCAGCTCCGAGTGCCGAACAGACCGCTCAGGTCGTCCTCCAGCCCTCGCCTGATCGGGCGGCTTGCGGGGTGGACAGACAGAGCCCCGCTGAAGTAGCTGAAGTGCCGTGACCAAGCGCTGATGAAAAGATGGCGCGGTCCGGAGAGAAGTTCGCGCCTGGGACGGGCAGAGGTATGCGGCCCGTTCACAGCGACGCCGAGAAAAAAGCCAAGTCATAAGTAGCTTATGGAGCCGCGCTGTACGGCGCCCAGCGTGGGGCAATAACGTGGGATTCGAAAGGAGGTGCCTGTGGACGTAGGCGCTTCAGGGAAGTTTCCGACGGCGATCGACATCAACCCGACCGCGAGGTGCAACCTCCAGTGTTCATTCTGCTGGGGGCCGGACCACGCGATCCCCGATGGTCTGACGCTGGGGCAATGGAAGGACGCGCTCGGGTTCTTCCGCGCCAGGGGCACCGTCGGCGTGGTGGTCACAGGCGGCGAGCCCTTGATTCGCGAGGATCTCCCCGCGATCCTCGCGCACGCCAAGGCGCTGGGGCTACACGTCACCCTCTCGACCAACGCGTTGCTCCTCAACAAGCGGCATGAATCTGTGCTGTCGTTCGTGGACGAGATCGGTCTTCCGCTCGACGGGTCCTCCGCCGAGAACAACCAAAAGATGCGCCGCGGGACGCAGCGCAGCTTCGGGGCGGTGATTGACGCCCTGCCGCTGGTCAGGGCCCGATACCCCAATATCGAGATCACGATCCGGACTGTGGTGAGCCGGGTGAACATCGCGGACATCGAAGACCTGGGGCGCTTGCTCGAGGGGAGGGCTGACTACTTCGACCGCTGGAAGCTTTACCAGTTCACGCCGTTCAGCATCGGCGAGGCCCATCGCGACGAGCACGCGATCACCGATGGGGAGTTCCTCGCGCTCATGGAACGGGTGCGACGGCTCGATGGGCTCGGGGGTCGGGCGCTCGGCCAGATGGGCGGTGACGCCAAGGGGCGCTATCTCTTCGTCGGGCCCCTCGGCGACGTGTACGGGGTGAATGATGTTGGCACGTACGGCATGGCAGGCAGCCTGCTTAACGACCCGCCCGAAGCGCTCGCCGCGCGCATTCTGGCGTGCGTGGATCAGGGCCGCAACACTAGCCACGCGAAGTCGCCAGTCTCGCTCCGAGTCCTTTCTCAAACCTGACCAGCTCCGAAAGGTAGCGGTGGTATCCGTAGTTCTCGGCGAGTTCCTTCGCTTGCGACACGGTGCGCTCGGCGGTGGTCACCGAGCGCCCGTCCAGCTCCGACTCGACCATCGCCCGGCTGCGCAGCAGTTGGATCTCGCGCAAGGGCTGCCGGCCGATCCCGTCCGTCGCGAGAGCGTGGTAGCGCTGTGCTTCCTCCATGATCTCCGGGGCCGCGTCACTCTTCAGAAGTGCGTGGCCCCGGGCGAGCCCCTCAAGAACGTAGGACGCGGCAGCGTGCGTGCCGTATGCCTCCTTCTGCAATAGTCCGCGAATGCGTCCTTCCTGCTTACGAAGTTGGTCCTCTTGACCGAGAGTCCCCATCGAGATGGCAAGGGCGCGGCTGACGTCGAGAGTCCACGTGGGATCGCGGATCGTCGTGCGGGCGCGCTCGTTCAGTCGGAGGCTCTCCCGCTGGCCACCCGCCATGTAGCTGATGCACGCCCGGGTTGTGTCAGCGTACCCGTGGATCTCCCCGTCGCCCAGGTCCTCTGCGATCTTATCCAGTCGATCGGCGATCCCGGCCATTTGGCGTGCTGCATCGGACGCCGACATGCATTCGCACAGAATGCGTCCTTTGGTCACCAGGACCTGCGCGACGAGTTGGAGGGCTTTGGTACGTTGGGGAGCGCTCAGTAACTGGTCGTCCCGCACGAGGTTCCCTCGGACGATGTCCGCCTGCTCGAGGGCGATCAAGGGGGCGCTGAACCGCGAACTGCGGATGGTCTCTAGCATCTGCGTCGCCATGTTCAGCATGGAGTCGAAGAAGCGATCGGGCGGCTCGAGGGTAGGGTCTGCGGCGGCGTACCCTGCTGCTTTCCTCAGGGCACCGGGATCGAGCTCGAGTTCGCGTGCGATGAGGTCGAGGTGGGCGGGCCGCGGCCTCGTGTGGCCTCGTCTCCACGAACTCACCGCTGGCTGGCTGACGCCGCAGGCGGCCGCAAGTGCGCTCTGCGACACCTTCCGTCGACTCCTGCCGAGGAGAACGGCGAGTTCTGCGAAGGGAGGGGTCGACCCGAGATGCGAGAGTGGCAAGGTGTCCTCCGAGGTGCGTGGAGTGGTCCGCCTCGCAGAGTAGCCTGCCCTGCCGAAGAGCTCCAGCCCAGGTAGCCGTCCGCCTGCCGTCCCGGCCCCTTCGAGGGGGAGAGCGATCGCGTTCTGCCGCGCGTTGCGAGCACGATCGGCGCGTGAAGCGCTTTCATGCCGATCTTCCGACCGCGTTGGGCGGCCACGGACACGAGGTCGAACGTTCGGTGTGCGCCGTCGACGAGCAATCGTGCGAGTGCGAGCTTCGGCGCGGCCAGTTGCTGGGCACCCTACGGGCCATCAACTCTCGCCCGTTCAACCTCCTTTGGACCTGATGGCGGGACTGACGCATCGGGGCGTCGCGCTCCGAGATATAGAGGCACCGGCGCACGGCGCGTGGTGCCCGGAGTCACAAGACCCTCATGCGACGAGCAAGTCGAGCGGGTGCGGAGAGGCCTCGTTCATGTAAAAACCCGCACGCGCCATCGGCTCTCAAGTCGTGCCGATCGGCGGCCCGTTCGGCTACTTCTGGCAGGAGGAGTCGCCCATCTGGGTGTCGATTTTGGACTTGACTTCCCGCATGGTTTGCAAGAAGGCCCGTTCCAGGTCAACGTCAACCGCCTCGGCGATCGTGAGGATCGACCACAGACAATCGGACAGCTCGTGCTCAATGCGACTGAGGTCCGGAGTGCCGGTCCGCAGATGGCTTTGAATCATCAGCAGCTTCGTCAGATCACCGACGTCGCAGGCGAGCCCTTGGCAGTATTCCAGTGCCCCCCATCTGCGACGCCCGGCCGTTTCGTTCGCGGCGTCGTATGACGACCGAAGCTCAGCCGCGAGTGCTTTGAAATCGTTTAGTGTCATGTTGGGGGTTGGTGTGGGAGCCACGCTTTGTCGCCCATCATCTCAACCGCGGAGCGGCGGTGTCAAGAAGGGGGGCACCGAACGGGTCCGCGTCTCCGGCGGCCGCTCCCGGCCAGAGGCACGAGGAGGGAGCTCCGTCCCGCCGCGCCGTGCGATTCGCCGCTAGGTCCCGGAAATTGTTTGAAATTATTGCCATTTTGGCTCGACCCGCACCGGACCGAGGTGGAGAGGAACGCGGTCCGGCCGAGCCCGGGTGCCTCCCCGCCGGGCGCGCGGGCCTTTGGTCGTGGGGTGCGGTCGCTCCTCAGCGACCATCGGCGTACTGATGAGGGCGTGCGTGCAGACGACCTACCTTTTTCCCGTGTGGTGTCTGCGGAATGCGCGGGCCGCGGGCTCGAAGGTGGGATTGGTTCGCGGTCCCGGGCGGCGATCCTTTTCTAAGCAACGAGTCTGCCATCGGTCTGGACCACACGCTTCCCGATGTCTGCCGCCGTGAGTTCGATGACAATCGACTCGCGTATCTTGCCCTCGCCACGCCTCCGGGTACATTGCCCAAAGTCGATATCCAAGAGGAGGCGAACCGATGATTCAGGCGGTATTGCTCATGGGCGCGCCCGGCGTCGGCAAGACGACCCAGGCTCGCCTTCTCAGCGCATACTCGGGTTGGCCGCACGTCTCCACCGGCGACCTCCTCCGGGCGCTCCCTGCGGATTCGCAGGAGGCGAGCAGGTTCCGCGAGCGCGCCGTCGTCGGCGGGTTGGCCGACGACGACCTCGTCGTCGGCGTGTGGGAACGTTGGGCGCGGGGACTGGCGAGCCGTGGCGTCGCTGACCTGACCGCAATCCTGGACGGCTTCCCGCGGACGCACGCCCAACTTCAACCGCTCTATCGGCTCACGCGCCCTGCTGCCATCGTGTACCTCACGGGCCTTGGAGACGACGAACTTGTGACCCGAATGTCCCGCCGCTCGAGGATCGAGAGTCGAGTCGACGACGGCGAGCGGGCGGCGTTGGAGGAGCGAATCGAGCAGTTCCGTGAGTTCACTGCACCGCTGTCATTCCAACTGACCGGCGCGGCCCTGATCGCCGTGAACGCCGTAGGATCGGAGCGCGAGGTCTGCGGGCGAGTTGCGAACGGCCTGCGCAACGTGGGGTTGCTGCCGGACCGCGGCGGCTCCTTGGTGGGCGGGTGCCTGGGGGACTTTGAGGACGTGGCGATGCCCCGCTTGCTTACAACCGGGTGAGGTCGCGGCGAAGGCGGGGCTCGGCGTCGAGAGGTTGAACGTTTCCCGGCGACGCCAGGCGCCCCCGGAAAGTAGCCTCCCGTACCCCAGGCAGACGCCTGCGCTCGGACAGGACTGGGGACGTGCGCCCCAGCTCCGGGTCGGCCGCGCCCCGGTCCATTGCGAAAGAATCCGCTTGGCTAAGCAGGATGGCATGAGTCTTTTCCCACCACTGCCTGAGGCGGGCGATGCGCCGCCAGTTCCTGCTCAACCTCATCTGCTTCGCGGGCTGCATCGAGGGGCTCTTCTTCTTCGGCGCCTGCGCCTACGTGTACTTCCTTCGCTCGCGCGGGCTGCTGGACGGGGTCGCCGCGGTCACCAACTGGGTGTTCCGCGACCAGAGCGCCCACATGGCCTTTGCCTTCGAGGTCGTGGATACGCTGCGGCGGGAGGAACTGGGCCTGTTCGTCGAGGACCTCGCGCGCTCGGTCGTCGCGATGCTGGAGGAGCTGCCCCGAACGGACGCCCGGCCCGGCCGGAGGTCACCGCGCTGTCAAAGCGCTTCCCGTCGGCCTCGTTGCAGAAACTTGACAAGGCGGCGTGTCTCCTCGTGCCGAAGACGTCTCCGGGCGCACGGGGCCGTGGTAGCACCCGGGACGTGGCTCTCTCCCGGTCGGAACAGATGGCGCGCATCCGTGGGAGCAACACCTCCCCCGAGATCCGACTGCGCCAGGCTCTTTGGGCGCGAGGGCTCCGCTATCGGCTCCACGCTCCGACGCCCGTCGGGCGCCCGGACATCGTCTTCCCTGGGAATCGGCTGGCGGTGTTCGTTGACGGATGCCAGTGGCACGGATGCCCGGATCACTATGTCTTTCCTCGAACCCGTCGGGAGTTCTGGGGAGAGAAGCTGCTGACGAACTTCCGCCGGGATCGCCGGCAGACGCTCGAACTCGAACGGCTCGGCTGGCGAGTGGTCCGGCCATGGGAACACGCCGTTTTCGTCGATCTCGACGGAGTCTGCCGGATGATCGAAAGGATCTTCCGTGGCGAGCAATCCCCCACCGACCTCGCCGCGTGGCACGTCGTCGCGATTGAACCCCTCCCCGGCGGCTTCGACATGGAACGCCGGCACCTCGAGGATCTCAGGGATCCAGCGAAGAAAATGGCGATCGAGCGGGTGCGCTCGACGGCAAAATGGTCCTTCCACCCAGGTACTGCGCAGGTCCGGGCCACGGTTGCCACCGTACCGGAAGACGAGACATGAACACGCCCGTCGGCCGTCCAGGCCGCTCTCACGACAGTGACAAGGTTCGGAGCGCCGCTCCAGATGCCCAGAAGATCATGGAGCAGGTCGCGAGACGGATCGCAGCTCGCCACCTGTCCGAAACCGTGGCGGCGCGTGAGATCGGCATCGGGCTCGGCTCAATGTCACGCCACCTTGCAGGCGACTACGTCCGCAGTGATTCGCTGGCAAAGTACCGGCTGTGGCTCGACGGAGTCGCGAGGACGTCTGGCGGGCAACAGCTGGCGCTCATCGACGCCCCAGGGCCGAAGGTCGAGGATGCATCCGACGACATCGATCCTCTGATGGCGCCGGGGCGGCCGCAGGCTCCGCACCGGGTCGTGGATCTCTTCGGAGGCTGCGGGGGACTCTCCCTTGGTTTCGAGCTTGCCGGCGGCGGCGGACTGTTCCGAACGAGCCTCGCCATCGATGTCGAAGAGCCAATGGTCCGGGTCTTCAACGCGAACCATCCCTCTCCCGGCGGGAGCGCGCCCGTCGGTCGCCAGGCGGACCTCTCGGAGTTCATGAACGAGGCCGAGGTCCTGGCGTTCTACCTCGATCATCTGGCTCGACTGGAGAGTGATGTCGATCTCGGTCGTCAACTGACCGAGCTCGCGCCCATGGGCCTCGATGGCTTTCGCGCGCGGATCGATGAACTCGACCGCGAGTTCGTTGCGGACCTCACCCGGATCCGAGGGTCGGAGCAGTTCCGACGTCAATACGGTGAGGTTTCGAAGGCGGCACTCTCACAGACGTCGGTGCTCGGGTTCCACTCCGCCCTCAAGCTTCCCCGACCCGGCGGTGGAGAACCCGACTTCCAGCCTCCCCTATGGGGGCTGCGGGGGGCCTCACCGCGTCCTCCCGTTTCGCACGTAGGCACGAAGACGCGCGAGGCATCCTCCTCGACGAAGGCGTCCGAGGCGGAGGCCGAGCGCCTCTGGGCCTCCGAGCTCACCAAGCTGGAACAGCGTGCGAAGGGCAGCGGCAACGGGCAGCTGGCTTCCGCCGCGCAGAAGATCAACGAAAGCCTCGAACTCCTCACTGGCAGCGCCTATCAGGAGGTGAGGCGGGCCTGGGTCCGATGGCGTGGACGACGGGACGCGCTCCGGCGCTCGTACTTCGAACAGGACGACCTTCTTGAGCAGCTCCGGCGCGCGTACACCGAGGATCGACGCGTCCAGGTGCTTCTGGGCGGACCACCGTGTCAGGGCTTCAGCCGCATCGGTCGCGGGAAGATCCGCAGTCTTCGCGAGCAGAGCGTTCACGTGCAGTCCGACGACAAGGCCGGAGACAAGCGTAACGAGCTGTTGCTCCAGTACGTGCTCTTTGTCGCCGCGCTCGCACCTCGGGCGTTTCTCTTCGAGAACGTCCGCCACTTCCAGGCCGAGGTGCGAACGCCGGAAGGGACCTTCAAGGCGACCGAAGTGCTCGCCGAGGCGATCGCGGACGTCTCATGCAGCGGGCTGCGGTACGACGTCCATAGTCGCGTGGTGATGGCGGCGCAGCACCTCGTACCGCAGACGCGCGAGCGCTTCTTCATGCTCGGTGTCCGGGAGGATGTTGCGAAGATCTCGGAGCGGCTGAATGCTCCGCGCTGGTGTCTCGCGCTCCCCCTACGGAGGCCGGTTCCCCTGAAGATGGCTCTGGATGGATTGCCCGAGCCCACGGTGGTCTCCGCCGCGACCGATCGAAGCGACGGGATGCAGCGGAGGACGACGGTCGAGGATGTGCGCATCGACGGTGAGAGCGCGAGCAGTGCGTACCTCGACTGGATCCGCCAGACGGCCCCCGTCGATCGCGGCGGACGCGCGCCGCGCACCGTCGACGCGCACTGCGCGCGCGACTCCCGATCGGACGATCGGGCGTTCTTCGAGATGCTGGGGCCGGGCAAGCGCTGGATGGACTACCGCTGCGACGACAACCCCATTGTCGAGGACCTGGCCCGGCTCGTGGCGTGGGCCGCAAAGGAGAGCAAGGGGCGCCCGCTCCCGGGCGGTCTCGACCGCTCCCGACTGGAGGAGCTGGCGGAATCGCTGGATGGTTCGCTCAGTCTTCGCCTTCTGCTCGATCGGATTCCGGCCAGTCCGGGCGAGGTACGCCATCACCTCGCGGTGCCCAGCTACCTCAAGAAGCGCGAGGGAAGCCACGGAGACTGGCTCGCGCGCCTCGACGCGGAGACGCCCAGCAAGACGATGGTCAGCCACATGGGGAAGGACACCTACGCGTTCATCCACCCCTCGGCGCCCAGGACCATCTCGGTGCGGGAGGCTGCCCGGATCCAGACGTTTCCGGACTGGTTCGACTTCGGGAGCGTTGGGCTGGTCGACGGATACCGGGTCGTCGGCAACGCCGTACCTCCACTGCTGAGCGCCCAGTTCGCTCTCCGAGTCGCGGCGATTCTAGAGAGCGCCATTGAGGGCCGTGAGGCCCAGCCGACGACGTCCGCCCGTACGGGAGAGCGCCGCTAACAGCCGACCGAACCTATCCGACGAGAGAGGCGATGAACTGCGCGAATCGTTCCCGTGCCTCCAGGCGTGTGGAGCGCACGGGAGACACAAGCCTGTCGATATCGGCGGCAACGACGGTGATGGATTCATCTCCGTCCGAAGATACATTGAATGTCCTGTTCCAGCCCTCGGTCATCCATTCGAGCCGTGGGTAGAGAAGGACGCCCTTCGGGGTTCCCATCAGTCTCATGTACGCCAGGATCTGGTAGACATCGCCTGGAAGGACTCCAAACCTCGGCGGCGCGTTAGAAAGCGCCTTCCACTTCGCGTCGGCTACTACGACCCGACCCTTGGCGGCCCCGATCACGATATCGGGTATGACCCCGAGCGCCTCATCGTCGCCATGCTTCAACAGGCAGAAGGACTGATTCCGATCCCTGCATGCATGCGGAGGCTTGAGGTGGTTCGCAAGAACCTTCCGCAGGATCCTCTCGAACAACTTGTTCAACGGGAAAAGAAGGCTGGGCTGGCCGGTCTCTCCCGTCCGAGTCGGATCCGAAACCTCTCCCTCCACGACCAGCGACGCGTACTCCACGAGCGCGGCCCAGTCTGCTTCGTATCGACCGAGTTGCACCCGAGACACCAGGGAAGCGTCGAGCACGAAGTCCTGTACGGCCGCAAGTTGATCCAGGCAAGCATCGAGGTCACGGCGCAGCCTTACGGAGCGCGTTCGATTCCAGAGGAAGCGTGCAAGTGCTTTGAGCAATCGGGACAGATCGTTGTCCACGTTGAGCGGACAGTGGACGACCGGGATGTGGTGACGCATCACCGGACTCTGGCGGGCAAGCTGATTGAACAGGATGCGCCCGCGGATGACGGGGCTCACTTCAGCGACCGGCTGATAGCGGCGCGGGAGTGTCGCGCTGACGCGCCTGACGAGTTCGTCCGCCGCACGTCGCTCCACGACCTCAAGGACGTCCATCGACGACGACGACGCACTTCCACCCGGAATCCACCCGATCGCCGCCTCGTCACCCACGCAGTCCAGGAGGTTGTAGAGAAACGTGCGGGCCTGTTCGATCGTCTCGACGCCGTAGGACTTGGGCAGGATCTCCACGCGAACTCCACCCAGATCGACCGCGCCGGCGAACTGCCGGGCGAACAATCGACCGGAACGGGTCTCGAACGCGGGTGATCTCCCGATGCGGAGTCGGAGCAGCCGGGCCTCCCGCTGAGCCCGACGTCCGTCCCCGGGAAGTTTCAGCAGTTGATTCTCGAAGATCGTGATGGTGGACGCCAACGATCACACCATGCTTCCCAGGGCCGCTGCGAATGCCTCCGAGGAGAACTTCTGGGAGTGGGGATCCCACCATTCCGCTGGCTCTGCCATCATCTCCTGGTCCGCATCGACCAGTTCATCGAAACGAGAGATCTCGTCATCATTGAAGGAGTACGCGCCGAGCAGCTTCTCCGTAGCAGGTGGGAACGACCTGCCCCGGGTACCCAGCGCCAGCTCGATCTTGCGAAGATCTTCATGAAAATATTCGATCAGCAGGGGGAGGATTCGAGTTCGAAAGACGTGCGCGATCGCCTTGAGACGGCTCTCCGCGGATTCATCAAGGCCCAGACCCGCTCTCACTCCGTCAAGGGTGTTCGCCATGAGCATCGCATGGCCCAGTCGGTGATCGCGGCTCCGCAGGATCGCGATACGCCGATTCACGCCCGTCAACACCGCCTTCAGATCGACGCCCCCGTAGTCCGCAGGGCACAGGTCCGGATTCGGAGGGACGGCCTGGAAGGCGAAGCGCCGGCGCATCGCGTAGTCCATCGCAGTGATGGAGCGATCGACGGTGTTCATCGTGCCGATGACAGACAACGTGGAAGGGACGCCAAAGCGATCATCGCCCGAATACGGAAGATGCACCCTCCGCTCCTCAAGGGCACCGATGCGTTTGTCCGGTTCGAGAAGCGTGATGAGTTCGCCAAATACGCGTGACAGATCGGCCCTGTTGATCTCATCAATCACGAGACACGAAGGCACGGGCTCCGGCGGGGTGTCGGCCTGCTCCTTGATGAACGCATAGACCGCCCCGAAGTGGGCGCTATTCGACAGGTCGCTGGAGGAGACCCCGAGCAGCCTGCCGACCATGCGCCGGAGTTCTGTGGTCGAGACCTCGGTGTCGCCAGCGAGACCATAGGCGGAAGGCTTCACCTCCTTCCCCTTGCCAGGAATGGAGAACACCTTCGGGTCCAGCCCCTGCGCCGCCGCCTTCTCGATGACACTCCTGATGACGAACTTCTCCTGCTCCTCGCTGACCTCGTCCGCGCGGTCCGGCCTGACTCTGAGAAACCATCCCTGATCGTTGGTACTGATGACCTTGTAGGTCTTGCTGCCTCCGATGGCGGGCACTTCTGCGCCCTCCGGCGGGCCGAAACGGTCCGGGAATCCTGCTGCCAAGTCACAGATCTGACGGAAGGGACCCTTTCGGACCTCGAATGCGACCGTGACGCCGTCACCCTTTCGAACCGGACGAAACCCCTCGACGAAGTCCTCGTAGGAGTAGCTGGGATGGAACGTCACCCACTTGATGCGCCCCGCAAGGACCAGTCTCGCGTGGGCATCAAGGATGCCTTTGTCGTCGAGCGCCCCGCTCTTCCACTGCTCGTATGTCTCTGGCTCGACCGCGGCGACGGCCTCCCTCGCCGCGAGCCAGGTCTTCCCCGTTCCGGGCGGGCCGTGCAGAATCTTCATCGTCGGTGCGATTGTCACGAATACACCTCGTTTCACTCAGTCGTTTCTGTTCAACGGCCGACGGCGGCAGAGGGACTCCCTCACCGCAACCTACAAGAGTCGCACGTCGTATCGGCCTGCCCCTTCTACCGACGCGGTGCGGACCTCACGCTCACAGGAACGGCTTGAAGACGCATCCACACACCAGAGACATCGTCGGCGCCGTGGCTCCTCCAACTCAAGCGCAGCTACAAGAGGGGGCCCGCACTGTTCAATCCATCAATGAACTGATCAACCGTGCCATAGTTTCTGCTTCCAAGGAGCTTGCAGGCCCTGGTGATCACGTCCTTGGCGGGCTTGGACAGATCGGTCCTGGCCACCACCGTAGCCTTGTCTGCCTCAGGCCAGGACAGCGGCTTTCGAGTGAGCAACTCACACAGAATGACTCCAAGCGAGTAGATGTCGGTCGTGGCATCAGCCTTCGCACGACCGTAATGAACGTCGAGGGGAGTGTAATCCTTTGTCCCTCCGGCGAACGTGTTCACCCCGGCCTTCGTCAATAAGCCGCTCTCCGCGATATGAGCGATCCCCAGGTCGGCGATCTTGAGCGCCCAATCCGAAGCCTCAGAAAACAATATGTTCTCAGGCTTGAGATCGCGGTGATAAGCCTTGTGATCGTGCAAGACCCGCAGGCACTCGGCGACTTGGACGCAGATAGTCCTGACCGTGACTTCGTCAAAAACCGGACCTCGACTCCTCGACGCGGAGGTCACGCTATGGATTCGCTGCCGAAGGCTGCCACCATGGAGCAGTTCAAGTTCCATGAAAGGCATGGTGTCTTCGATGCCGTAGTTCCTGACCGCAACGATCTTGTCTTCGTATTTGATGGATAGGCGCGCGTGGGCAGCGGCCTCTCGAAAGAAAAGCGTTCGAGCCTCCGGGATGACGAAGGTCGGGTTGATCGTCTTGATGGCGACATCTCGGTCGTAGAGAAGGTCGTGAGCCTTCAACACGACACCCATGCCTCCCGACCCGAGAATCGACGATCGATCTGGTGCGATCTCGTAGCGGCTGAGCTCAGGCACGATTGCTCCGGCGATGACCTTCGGCATGTCAGCTACCTCCTGTCAGTACGTCATTCCTACCCCGGACGCCTCAAACTGCGAGACCGTAGGCGTAGGAGGGTCGCACCGGATCGCGTGGAGCAGCAAGCGCAAAGTTGGCACACGTGGCCCAATACCTCTGCCCAAAACAATCGATCGATCCTCAGATCGTCCCGCCCCAGGCCCGTACACGAGCGATCACTCCGGCTCGATCGCTCCGGCCCCGCTCGGAACGCCTGGTCCGGGCGGGACTACCGCGCCGGGAGGCACGGGCACCGCGGGTCCATAGTTCGGAACCTCATGCGTCGGGCGACCGGGGAAGTGGTAGATTCGCCAGAGGTATGAACAACCCTCGGCATATATCCCGTGGTTCAACCAGCACGCCCAGCGATAGTAGTAGCGGGCGCGGAGTTCGTCGTGTTCCGTGCGTTCGTAGTGATGGCCAAGACCGTCGCAGCCGACAGAGTTTCCCGCACCACACGACCGGATGAGCAGTTGAATCGCGCGCGGTCGGTCCTGCGCGACGAAGATCTGTGAGCCGTTTCGAGAGCCGTCATAGAGGAGGCGCGCGAGGTTTGCACAGGCCAGCATGTCGCCTCGCCGGCAACCTCGTTCGTCCCCATAGGCCATGCTCCCGCGTGAGGTCGTCGGCGGAGGCGAGGGACTGTCCTGCGCACGGACGTGGCCTGAGATCGTGTAGACGATGGCGGCAAGGATCTGGGAGCGCGTCTTCATCAGCACGGTGCTGCTGATCGTATCACGGGCGAGAGTCGGTCACGACGACGACCGCGCTCACGCGCCCGCCGACCGCACTGTCGGTCGGGGATTCTCTGCCGCGGAGACTGTGACCAGCGCACGAACACCTTCGAGAGCGATCACCGTTGCCCGCGCGAACTACGCCTCCAGCTCCGAGGACTCCTGGGATTCGGAGGACGCGTCTCCCAGACCACCGGTGATCCACGCGATGACCTCGGCTCGTTCAGCCGGAGAAAGGTCGAGCCCCATGTTGTCCGAGAGGCTCAGCAGATTCTCGCAGAACGCGCTCGCGAGCTGCTTCGAGTCACGCAACGCCGGGTCGCCGGTGAGGAGCGACGCGCGGCGATACCAGATCCCCTTGAGGATGAAGTTCACGTCATTCCGCGAGATCGTGTAGCCGCGCTCTGCACAGGCGTCGCGTACCGCCTTCGACGTCTCGAGAAGGTGGTAGGCGCCGCCCCAGAGCACGGCCTCGATCGCCTCAAACACGCTGGCGTACTCCGCCGCCGTCCTCCGCGGCGCGCCGGTCTGCTGGGAGACACGCTCGATCGTGCTCGACGGTGGGCTCTCGGCCTGGGGCGCGACCGGCGGAGTGTGCCGGGCGGGATCGTAGACGAAACCGGCGGCCACGTTTGCGACCAGGAACCCCGTCCCTGCGAAGCTCTCGATGCAGCGTTTGAAGGTCCCGAGACCGAGCCAGTTCGAGTCGCGGAGGCTGTCCCCCAGGGTCAGATCGAGGAGATGCGCGAGCCGGGCGAGCGGGATGGGTTGCGGAGCGCGGGCAACGATCTCACGGATCTCCTGGCCGACCCTCTCGCGTGGGACGGAACCACCGTCGGGCCCGACGTCCGCGGCCGAAGCCTGGGCGAGGAACGGTGCCACCGCTGCTCCGTCGAGCCGAGCCGCACGGGACGGCTGCGCCTCGGCCACCGGTGAGAGAGGGCCCGCCAGGGTCCGGATCGTGATGGGTCGTGGCGCCGGGGGTGTCGCCGCAGGGGCGGGTGCGGACGCGAATCCGAGCCCCTTCTCCACGAAGTCATCGGAGCGGATGACGTAGTCGCTCGCCCCTTCGAACGCCGCGGAACTCGGGCCGACCGTGAGGATCACGGTGCGACGATCGAACGCGCGTAGACGGAGAAGGACGGGACGGAAGTCGGCGTCGCCCGAGAAGATGATGAACTCGTCGATGTGGGTGACGTTCGCGAGCGTGTCGAGGACGTCCATCACCATGTGGATGTCGGCGCTGTTCTTCCCCTGCATCGTCACGCTCGGGCAGTCGATCACCCGGAAGGCCGACGACGTGAACGCCGACCGGAAGCGCCCGTGCGGGCTCGGGTTCAGGTAGCAGTTCCGGATGAGCGTCCGGCGCTTCCGATGAGCCCCCTCCTCCTCGTCGTGTCGGAGAGCGGTCGACTCGAGCCACCTGATCCAGCGGCCGGGATCGTTCGCGAAGCGGAGCGCGACCGCCTCGCCGACCTCGTTCCGGAGAGACAGAAAGATGTTGTCGAAGTCGACGAAGAGCGCCGTTTTCATGCTCGCATTCCCTCCAAGGACGAACCGATCGTAGACACCCTCGCGGCTCGCCTCAAGCATCGCGTCGATCCCCTCAGCACCCGTCGTCGCTCCCACCGCTCCACCCGAGTCCCCCTCCCACCGCTTCGGCGCGATTCATCGCCTTCTCGTCGTCATGGGAACGCGCGTCCTCCAGCACCCGCTCCACGACGACGGCAGGAATCCTCTCGAGGAGCGCACGCAGCTGCACCTCGTCGAGCGCCCCGAGGCGCTCCCGGAGGACGGGCTCCGACGTGGCGCGACGCCCCTCCCGTTCGCGCTCGTCCACTACCCGGGCGCGCGCCTTCACCCAGCGCCGCTCGACCTTGTCGAGCGAGCTCCGCGCACGCACGACCGTTTCAAGGATCTCCGTCAGCGCGTCGGTGAAGCCCCGGTCCCCGTCGTGCCCGAACACGTGCGCGTGCTCGTGGAGGAACGTCGCGAGCGCCAGCGCGAAGTCCCCCTCGAAGAGACGCTCGGCGAGGAAGACCTCGCGCGAGCGGTAGCTCCGCCCCTTCCTGAGCGCGCCCAGCACCTCGTCGGTCCTCGCGACGAGGTAGGTCGTGCGGTCCTTCGCAAAGATGGCGTGGACCTCCGGGGCCAGGTCTCGCAGCACCAGCACGAGCAGGTCGATGGCCTCCCGCTCGGCGCTCGTCGGCGCCCGGCGGCTCTCTTCGAGGTTCGTCTGTTCCGCCTTCTCGAGGTGGGCCCGTGCGTTCCCGACGCCGAACTGCGCGAAGTATCCCGGGAGCGCCTCGCGCCCCTCCTCCTGCCAGCGTTTCTCGACGGCCTCGAAGCGCAGGTGCTCCGAGGCGTTGTTCGGGTGCGCGCGGGCGTAGAAGCGATCGCCGAACACCTTGCGCGCCGTGGCTTCGGGCCACGCGTTCCAGAACCGGCCAGCCTCCGAGATCGCGGCGAGCAGGGCGTGCCCGCGGGACCAGACCGGGCGCGCGGCCTCGACGATGATCTGTTGCGCGTCACGCACGCCCTTGAGCGCGCTCCGAGCGAAGATCTCGTAGAAGATCTTGATCAGCTTCTCGCCGAACGCGTTGCGGTCCCGGTCGCTCTGGATGAGCTTCTCGATCCGCGTGTACGACTTGT
>Ga0066420_1000029_pt1 | contig 54149 bp, 44 predicted proteins | sample LakWasMet28_LOW6_2_FD_59547 | JGI IMG/M metagenome (GOLD analysis project Ga0066420, IMG submission 59547) | Freshwater sediment methanotrophic microbial communities from Lake Washington under simulated oxygen tension - Sediment Metagenome 28_LOW6 | ecosystem: Environmental > Aquatic >... | reverse complement strand
AAGTGAACTGCATTGCAGATGCGATTTTCCAGAAACTGCCCTCGGCGATTAGTAACTTACACACGATTCTAATTCTTTGAACTGAATCGTTCCGGCTTGAAATAGGGGCGCCCGGCAGGGCGGGGTGTGTTGGGAATGGGGTGAAAGTTATTTCTTCTTCCGGCAGTCTATTAGGCGACCCTCAATAGTCCGAAGACGGGCGCGAATTGTTTGGCGGGGATTCCTCCGTATGCTTGATCCGCGTCAAGGCGTAGGTGTACCCGAAATGCTAAGAAGGGGCATGCGCCTTCCCACCGCCGCCATGCCTGCTGTTGGTCCGACCCTCCAGGATCAATCCCGACCTGGCGTCGCCAGGGATGGCACGAGCGTCGGCGCGGCCAAGGGCTGGTTCCTGTTTGCCATCGGTAGCCTGGTTTTGGCGGGATTGCTTTCGTTGCTGCTGGTGGTCGGGCGGCTGCCCTTTCTGGGGTGGTTGTTCACGGACCCGTTGTTTTTCAAGCGGGCCCTGGTGGTCCATGTGGATTTGTCCATCGTGGTCTGGTTTCAATCGGGCGCGCTGGCCTTTCTCGGCCTAGCCATGGGTCCGCGGCTGAACCGGGGGGTGCTAGCGGTCGCCTTTGCGCTGGCCGGGACCGGGGTGCTGGGCTTGCTCTGCGGGGCGCTGATGCCAGGGGCGATGCCGGTGCTCTCCAACTATGTGCCGGTGATCGATCATCCGGTCTATTTCGGCGGCCTGATCTGCTGGTTCGCCGGCGCGGGGATTTTCTTTGCCCACGCGCTGATGACGCCCGCGCGGACGGACGCCCGCGCCTTGAACGCCGGCACCGTCCTCGCCTTGCGGGCGGCGGCGGCCGCCAATCTGCTGGCGATGGTCACCTTTGTGGGTGCAGCTCGCACGACGCCCGAGGCGGCTCCGTCGGTGTACTACGAATTGGTTTTCTGGGGTGGCGGACATGTGCTGCAGGCGGCCAACGTGGCCACCATGCTCGCGTTGTGGCTGCACTTGCTGCACCGCTGGACCGGACGCACGGTCTTGCGCTCCGGGGCCATGGCCGCGCTGCTGGCGGCGCTGGTGCTGCCGCAGGTCGTCATGCCTTGGCTGGCGTTTCTCGGCACCACGGCCACGTCGTATTTCTCCATGGCCACGCACCTGATGCGTTGGACGCTTTTCCCGGTGGTACTCGTCGTGCTCGCGGCTGCAGTGGCCCACGTGTGGCGGTGCCGAAGCGGCCTGAACTGGCGGGATTATCGTCTGGTGGGTTTTGCGGGCAGCGCGGCCTTGACCGTGCTTGGTTTCATTTTGGGTGCCCTGATCCGGAGTTCGACGACCTTGGTGCCGGGGCACTATCATTGCGCCATCGGCGCCGTGACCATCGCGCTGATGGCGGCCGCCTATGATTTCTGCACGGATGTCGTTCCGCTCGAGGCCTCCCCGGAGGTCCCGCGGCGGGCCCGTTTGCAGCTCATGCTGTTCGGGGGCGGGCAGGCGATCTTCGGGCTCGGGTTTGCCCTCGCGGGCGCCTACGGGCTGGGCCGCAAACAATACGGCGTTGAGCAACATGTCCGCTCCGTGGGCGAGTACCTCGGCCTGAGCGTCATGGGCGTGGGCGGACTCGTGGCCGTGGCCGGGGGCATTTTCTTTTTAGCTGTCATGCTGCGGCGCATCCTCACCTGGCGCCGCCGCTCAACCCAAACGGCCTAATCCATGAAAAACGAACCGAAGATCCATCCCTGGCAGAAGCTGCTCGATAACCCCTGGCTGCTTCTCGTTCTCGGCGTCCTGATTCCCATCCTCTCCTACACCGCGTGGGGCTGGATTGAACTGCTGATGACCAAACCCGCACTGCTCCCCTGAACCCCTTGCTCCCATGAGTCTTCGTCCCCTGACCGCCCCTTGGTTTCACGCGCCCGCCGGCTTTGAGAAGATCTGGCTCGGTTGCGCCATCCTCTGGTGTTTCGTGATGTCATTGATGATGCCGTATTGGCATTTCCGCGGCAAACAGAACAGCACTGGGGAGGCCTACACAGTCACGCCGGCCGCCTTCATGGCCCGCGTCGACAAGTTTGTCGCCGCCAACCAGGTTGGCACCTACAAGAATCCCAGCTCAGCCAATCCCCTGTTGCAGGAACTGCCCATCGTCGAACCCCCGGCGGGTGGCGACGCCTACCTGATGGGCCGGATGTGGATGTGGTATCCCGCGCTGCGGCTGCGGCTGGGGGAGACATACCGGATCCACCTGTCATCGGTCGACCTCCAGCATGGGTTCTCCCTCCAGCCGCTTAACATGAACTTCCAGGTGCTGCCCGGCTACGATCACGTCCTCACCATCACCCCGACGTCGAAAGGGGAGTTCACCATCGTCTGCAATGAATTCTGTGGCCTGGGCCACTCCAACATGTCCGGAAAAATCTTCGTCGAATAACCGCACCAGCCATGTCCTCCTCCCATAATCTCTCCGCCCCCGGCACCCCCGGCCGGGTTTGCGGCACCACCGGTCTTGGCGTCTGTCTCGATGCCCAGCGTTTCATCAAGCTCAACGCCGTGGTCGGCATTGTCTTCCTGCTTCTCGGCGGCATCGCCGCGCTGCTGCTCGCCCTGACCCGCTGGCAGACCGTGCACTTGCTGCCGGCCGACTGGTTCTACCGCATCTTGACCTTCCACGGCATCAACATGCTGATCCTGTGGATCCTGTTTTTCGAAGTGGCGATCCTCTGCTTTGCATGCACGACCCCGCTCAACGCCCGCCTGTATTCACGGAAGGTGGCCTGGGTGTCCTTCCTCATGATGCTCACCGGAGGGGTGATGGTTGATTACATCATTCTGGTCGGCCAGGCGGACGTGATGATGACCTCCTACCTGCCGCTGCTGGCGCATCCGCTCTTCTATCTGGGTATCATCCTGGTTGCGGTGGGCACCCTGATCGGAGTCTTCAACTTCTTTGCCACGCTCTACGTGGCCAAGCGGGACGGCGCCTACACAGGCTCGATGCCGATCGTCACGTTCGGGGCGCTGGCCGCGGCGATCATTGCGGTCGTCACTCTATTGCACGGGGCGATTGTCATGATCCCCACATTCACTTACTCCATGGGTTGGACCGCCCAACCCGACCCGGCGTGGTACCGGCTCATCTGGTGGGGCCTCGGTCACCAGTCGCAACAGGTGAATGTCTGCGCCATGGTCGCCGTCTGGTATCTGATCTCGCACATCACCGTTGGCGCGAAGCCCATCAATGAGGCCGTTTGCCGCTCGGCGTTCGTGCTCTACATTCTCTTCATCAACCTCGCCTCGGCGCATCACCTGCTGGTGGATCCGGGTGTCGGGGCGACGTGGAAGATCTGGAACACTTCCTACGCCATGTATCTGGCGGTGCTTGCCTCCATGGTGCACGGATTTACCGTCCCGGCCGGCATCGAACTCGCCATGCGGGAGAAGGGCTACAACAGCGGCATCTTCGGCTGGGTCTCGGCCTTGCCGTGGAAAAACCCGGCCTTTGCCGCCACCGTGCTGTCCGTCGTGATCTTCGGTTTCCTTGGCGGCATCACGGGGGTCACGCTCGGGACGCAGCAGATCAACATCATCGCGCACAACACGCTGCGCATCCCCGGTCACTTCCACGTCACGGTGGTCGGTGGCACGACCCTGGCCTTCATGGGGCTCGCCTACTACGTGATCCCGCTGATCTTCCAGCGTGATTTCATTTTCCGGGGTGTGGCCCGGCTGCAGCCCTGGCTCTTCGGTATCGGCATCACGCTGCTCGCCTTCGGCATGTCTTTCGCGGGGTCGATGGGTGTTTCGCGCCGCAGCTGGGACATTGACGCCCAGGGCGTCTACGGTCCCGCGGCTCACCTCTGGCTCGGCGTGTTGGGCATCGGCGGCACCCTGGCTTTCACCGGATTGCTGGTTTTTGTCCTGCTTTGTGTCGGCACGCTGATCTTCGGCAAGAAGATCGAGGGCCGCGCGATGGCGGATTGGGGCACACCGACCGCGCTGGCCGGAAGCACACCGGGCTCCCTCGCTCATGACCACTACGCCGTGAAGGGGACCATGGTGCTCACGCTCGTGTTTCTGGCCTGTTTTGCGGTTTACTATTTCGCCAACTGGAAGGCACTGGCCGATGTCTGGCCGGTGCGCTGAGGAGCACCATACTGCTCATGTCGTCGCCCGCAGATGCCGCTGAGTCTTTCAGTCCCCTGTCCCGCCCTTCACCCGACGGGGCGGGCCGGCGGGCCGGACGCTTTCTCAGCGGCCCCGGGCTGTTGGTCTTCCTGTTCACGGGGCTGGCGGGATACGAGGCCTTTCTGCTGCTGACTATCTTCGGTCCCACGGAAGGTGGGTGGCTCGGTGATTTTGTGCGGGACTTCCAGCTGTGGTGTTACCGGGGTGATCCCCGCACCGGCGGAGTTTCCTGGCTGGCCGTCTCCGTGATGATGGGGGAACCGCTCTTCGTGGTCGGCGTCGCGGCGCTGTTGTGGCGCGGCGCCTTGGGCCGGCTGCGTTCGCCCGGAATCTGGCTGGAGCACCGGCGGGCGGCGGCGGCAGCGTCGCTCGTAATCATCGTGGGTGTCGCCGGACTGGTCTACTACGCCCGCACGGATGCCATCAAGGCGGCGATCCTGCCACCGTTTCCGGGCAAGAGCATTCGGGTAAGTCTCGAATTGCCTAACCTGGAAATGATCGACCAGAAGGGTGGGGCGTTTCGGTTTGCTGATCTGCGCGGCCGGGTCGTGTTGGTCACCGGGGTCTACGCGACCTGCACGACGGCCTGTCCGGAGATCTTTCTCGAACTGAGGAAAATCCTGGACGAACTGCCCCCGGTGGAGCGGGCCGGTCTGAGTGTGGTCGCGATGTCCCTCAACCCGGAATATGAAACGGCACCCTTGATGGATGCGATCGCCGCCGGCCGCGGTTTCAGCCATCCCGAATTCCGGTACGTCAATGGCCGGGAGCCGGCGGAGATGCATGACGTGCTGACCCGGCTCCAGTTTTCCGCCACGCGCAACCCGCAGAACGGGGTGATCGACCACGCCAATCTGTTTCTGTTGGTGGATCGCTCCGGGCACATTGCCTACCGCTTCACGATGGACCCGCGCCATCGCGCGTGGCTCCGCGCCGGCCTGCGCGAACTCCTGGGCGAATCCCATGTCGACACACCACGAGCATCCGGACGTTGATTGCGAAGTCCTGGCCGACGCCATGGGCCCGGAGGCGGCGGCCCCGGGTTCGCTGCCGCCGCCTCCACCCGTGCGAGCTGCGCGGCTGTTTGCCACGGGGGATGCCTGGCTCACGCGGCTGGATACGCTGCTGGAGCGCGGCTGGCCGCGGGAGCTGAATCCTCTCGCGCAACTGGGACCTGCCACGAATGCGATGCTGGCTCTGGCCACGGTGTCCGGCGTGCTGCTGCTCATCTGGTATTCGGCCAGCGTGCAAATGGCCTGGCATTCCCTGGCGGATCCCGGACCGCGCTCGCTCGGTGGTTTGGTGCGGAGTGTCCATCGTTACTCCTCCGATTTGGCGATGCTGTTGTTGCTGGCCCATGCCGGCCGCACCTTTTTGGCGCGGAAATTCGCCGATGCGCGCTGGCTCGCCTGGGCCAGTGGAATATTTCTGCTCGGTCTGGTGTGGTTCATCGGCTGGACCGGATACTGGCTGGTCTGGGATGAGCGCGCCCAGTTGCTGGCCCTAGGCACGATGAAGGCGGTGGACGTCCTGCCGATCTTTGGTGAACCGATGCTACGGTTGTTCACGGCGGACCATACCGTGCCGTCCCTGCTCTTCTTCGTGGTGTTTTTCCTGCACATGGTGCTGCCGCTGGGCATCGCCATCGGGTTGTGCCTGCATCTCGCGCGCCTGAGCCGGGCGCAATTGTTGCCCGACTGGCGGGTGGTGGGGTGGCTGGTGGCGGCCGTACTGGCCGCCGCGCTGATCCTGCCGGCCGCCAATGCGGCGCCGGCCCACATGGCCGTGAAGCCGGACCGTTTCACGATGGATTGGTGGTTCCTCTGGCCGTTGGGGATCATGGCCCGATTGTCCGGAGGTGGAGTGTGGCTCGCCGGCCTCTTCGCGGCAGTCGGCCTGACAACGATCCCGTGGTGGCTGGCCCGCCGCCGGCCGCGATCTGTTTACCAGGCCAAGGTCAATCTCTCCCGCTGCTTCTCCTGCTCACTGTGTTCGCACGATTGTCCGTTCGGGGCCATCACCATGGTCGCGCGCACGGACGGGAAACCGTTTCCCTCCCAAGCGCAGATCGATCCCGACCGCTGCATCGGCTGTGGCGTCTGTGCCGGCGCCTGCGACACCCAGGCGATCGGGGTCGGTTGGTTCGATGCGCAGCAGGTCATCCGGGAACTGGAGACTTTCGTACGGGCGGAAGTCGCCCGGGGGGTGGCCCCGGCGTTGGCTTTCGTCTGCGCCCAATCCAATGGCGGCTGGGAATTGTTTGATCAGGCGGGCTGGCAGCGGCGCTTGCCCGGATACTCCGTGCGGCCGGTGCCCTGTGTCGGCTGGCTCGAACCCAAGGTCATCGAACGCATCATCGCCAAAGGCGCCGCCGCCGTCCTGATCGTCAGCTGTGGCTCAAGCGAGGCGTTTTGCCGGGAAGGGGATCTTTGGTTGCCCGCGCGACTCGAGGGCACCCGCGAGCCGGCTTTCCGTCCCAACCGGGCTGATCCGCGCAAGGTCCTGCGCCTGCCCTTTGATCCCCTTCGGCCTGGCGGACTCACAGCCGCCGCCGAGGCTTTGCTCGAGGGGCAACGTCCCGCGCCTTTGCGCCGGCGACCGGTGGCCGGTTGGATAGGCGCGGCACTGCTTACCGTTTTCACCTTGGCGGCCCTCCTTTTCATCAGCAATGCGCCCTTTCGCAATCCGGCACCCTCTGATCCGGAATTCGTGTTCACCTTCCGGGCCTACGGGGAATGGATCGATGGCACCGTCGCCACGGCGGCGGCGCAAGATGACCGCCCCGTGCACATGCGGGGGATATTGCCGACCAAGCGCACCCGTTCGCCGGTGGTGGTTACGGTCGAGATTGATGGTCAGCGCCAGGAACAGGTTTTTGCCGCCAAGGGCCTGCAATCGGACGGTGACTCGGTCGGGGAGATCCGTAGGAAAATCAGTCCGGGGCCGCACCGGGTGACGGTTTTGGTGGGCACGCATGCCGACCCGACCAACGTGCCGTACCGCTGGTCGGGGGTGATTCACGGACAGGCCCGGCACTATCATGTGCTGAGCTACGAAACCTCCACCGGATTCAAGCTCGAGCCCTAATTGGCCGCCCTATGACTTGCATCAAGGCCAAGCGTGCGAAATCTCGGTATCGTCAGACCTAATCCATATACCCATGAGCAACACCCGATTCAAAACCTTCGACGTGCGTCCCAATCTGGCTCGCGGCGAGGAACCGTTTCCCCTCATCCGTGCACGCGTCGATGCACTGAAAGCGGGCGAGGGTGTTGTCATTCTCGCGCCTTTCATGCCGGCCCCGCTCATCGAGCTGCTCAAGAGTGAAGGGTTTCAAGTGTCGATGGAGCATCGACAGGATGGCGCCTGGGCCGTCAATTTCTGGCGGAGCTGAATGAGCGCGATTAGCAACTCTGGGCTTGGCGCCCGTGGACCCGCGTTGAAAACTCAGGACTACCCGCAGCTCATCTGATGACACTGCCTAAACCCCGACCCCGCACGCTTCTCCTCCTGGTCATCACGGCCACCTTGGGGCTGTTTGCCGGTCTCGGCACCTACACCTTCACCTTTGCGCACGGGCTTTCGTATTTTTCGAACGACCCGACGGCGTGCATGAACTGCCACATCATGCGCGAGCAGTTTGACGGCTGGCAGAAATCCCCGCACCACGCCGTCGCCACCTGCAACGACTGTCACACGCCGCACAGTTTCATCCCGAAATACCTCAGCAAGGCGGAGAATGGTTTCTGGCACTCGAAGGGTTTCACCCTGCAGGATTTCCATGAGCCCATCATGATCCGCCGTCACAATGTCGCCGTGTTGCAGGCCAACTGTGTCAGTTGTCACGAGCAGATTGTGGATGGTATCAACACGCATCCCGGCGATCCGCAGAAGATGCTCGATTGCCTTCATTGTCACCGCGAGGTCGGCCACGGTCCCGTGCGCTGATCGTCATGTTCATTCTCTCCTGCCACCGCCCTTAACTCCTCTCCGCCATGAATAACTCCCCCGACTCCCGCCAGCGCGGCATCGCCACCTGGGTCTATATCGTCCTCCTCGTCGCGACGGCCGCCGCTTCCTTCCTAATCCTGATGCTCTACCAGAACATCGTGGCCCGGAAGGCGGAGGCCACCAAGGATGTGTTTCGTGTCGTCGAGGTCAGCGACCAGACGGAAGATCCCGCCATCTGGGGAAAGAATTATCCGCGCCAGTATGACAGCTACAAACGCACGGTGGACACCGAGCGCACCACCCACGGCGGCAGCGAGGCCTTCCAGCATCTGGACAAGGACCCGGTGTGGCGCCGCCTCTTCGCGGGCTACGCCTTTGGGGTGGATTATCGCGAGGAGCGGGGGCACGCCTACATGCTGGTCGACCAGCGCGAGACCGAGCGGGTCAAACAATTCAAGCAGCCGGGCGCCTGCCTGCAGTGCCACGCCTCCACGCTCAACGCCTACATCAACGAAGGCATCAAGGCCGGGATCCCGGCCGGCAAAGAGCACTGGGAGGAGCAGATCCAGAAGGGATTCGAGGTCGTCTGCAAAATGCCCTACAGCGAGGCCACCAAGCTCGTCGAGCACCCCGTGTCCTGCATCGATTGCCATGATGCCGAAAACATGAACCTGCGCGTCAACCGCCCGGGCTTCCTCAACGGCATCCGGGCCCTGGCCAACTCCGATTATCCCACCCCGCATCTGCCCAGCATCGAGCGCTGGCGCAAGGAAGGGAGGCAGGGTCGTTACGAGCCCAACAAGGATGCCACGCGGCAGGAGCTCCGCTCCATGGTCTGCGCGCAGTGCCACGTGGAGTATTATTTCAAAGGCGAGGGCAAGCTGGTCACGTATCCGTGGGACAAGGGTCTCAAGGTCGAGCAGATGGAGGCCTACTACGACGAGGTGAAGCACACCGATTTCAAGAACAAGGAGAGCGGCGCGGCCATCCTGAAGGCCCAGCACCCGGAGTTTGAAATGTGGAGCCAGGGCATCCACGCGCGCAGCGGCGTCGCCTGCGCCGACTGCCACATGCCCTATGTGCGCGAGGGCGCCATCAAGGTCAGCAATCACCATGTGCGCTCGCCGCTCTTGAACGTGGCCCAGGCCTGCCAGACCTGTCACCGGGTTTCCGAGCAGGAGATCAAGGCGCGGGCGCTCCTCGTGCAGGACCGCAACGCCGCGCTCCTTACGCGCGGCGAGCAGGCGGTCGTCGGCCTGCTGGACGCCATCACGCTCGCGCTCAAATCGGGGGCGACCGACGCCCAGCTGCAGGCCGCGCGCGACCTCCACCGCAAGGCCCAGTGGCGCCTGGATTTCGTCTCCGCGGAAAACTCCATGGGCTTCCACGCCCCGCAGGAGGCGGCCCGCATTTTGGCCGAGGCGATTGACTATGCGCGCCAGGGTGAATTGGCCGTCGCCCGCGATATGAAGCCCGCCTCGGGCGCCGGGGCGACCAGCGCGGCGCAGCAGTAAGTCTCCGCCACAATTTCAACGGGACATGATCTCCGTCAAGGCGGCGGGCGTCGCCTTGGCGTAGGGTGGGGTGATCCATCCCGCCCTGAACACACCCACTTGTTGCCCGCTCCCGCCGACGCCGGGGGCCGGTGCCGGGCTTGATGGCGTAGCTGCGTCTCCAACCCTGAATACCCATGTCCAAATCCGCACTCCTTTCACCCGATGAGGCTGGCGTCTGCTCCCTGCAGATGCCGGCGCAGCATGTTGCCCATGGCATCGTCAGCCAGGCTGTGCTGACGTCGCCGGGATTGCGCGTCACGCTGTTCCGCTTTGCCGCGGGCCAGGAACTCTCCGAACACACCACCCCCGCGCGGGCCCTGGTCCAGGTGCTGGCCGGGGAATGCGAGTTTACCTTCCCCGACCGCGTCGAGCGGCTGAAGGCAGGCGACCTGTTGCACATGCCGCCGAAGTTGCCGCACGCCGTCCGTGCACTCGAGGATATGACGCTGCTGATCACCCAGGCCACGCCGCCGGGAGCGAATTAAGGAGCGACACTGCGGAATCCGTCGTGCTATTCCTGCCTGATGCCAACGACTCCACGTTCCGTTGACCACAAACTGACGGGTCTCATCGGTACCCTGCGTTGCTGCCAGCTGTTCACCGGTTTGTCTCCGGAGGACTTGGAGGCCATCGCCTCTTTCATCCAGGCCATCCGGCTCGCCAAGGACGAGTACCTCTTTCATGAAGGCGAACCGTCGTTGGGGTTTTATCTGGTCCAGGCGGGGGCGGTGAACGTGCATCGCGTCAACGCCGCCGGGAAGGAGCAGGTCATTCACGTGTTTCGGTCCGGTGAAACGCTGGCCGAGGCCGCGCTTTCGTCCGCCACGGGATACCCCGCCAATGCGCGGGCCGTGGAGGCCAGCACCGTGTTGCTCATCCCGAAGCAACCCATCCTCGAGCTGATCGGCCGGCGGCCGGACCTGGCCTTGCGGATGCTGGGTTCGATGAGTGCGCACCTCCGGGTGCTGGTCGGGGCGTTGGACGATCTGACCCTCAAGGACGTGGAGACCCGTCTGCTCAACTGGCTGGTGAAGCACGGCCGCACCGCGCGCCAAGGCGTCATCCAGTTGCCGGGCACCAAGCGGGTGCTTGCTGCCGAGTTGGGCACGAGCAGCGAGACCCTTTCCCGCACCCTGGCCCGGCTGCGGGATGCGAAACTCATCACCGTGGCGGTCAAGTCGATCACGGTTCACGAACCCGCCAAGCTCGAGATGATGTTGCGGCGGAACCTGGGCGAATCGTGATATGACCATGGCGAAGCAGTCCGGCTCCCTCTTTGAACGGCTTGGCGGCCGCCCCAAGCTGCAGGAGTTGCTGCGCTATTTCTATGCCGACGTGCGCCAGCATGCCGAGATCGGTCCGATCTTCGCGGCGCAGATCAAGGACTGGCCGGCTCATTTGGAGAAAATTGCTGATTTCTGGCAGGGCGTGACCGGTGGTCCAGTCCGTTACTCCGGTGCCATGCCGGTCAAGCACATGAATCTGGGTCTGGAGGAGAGACATTTTGCCGCGTGGCTCGGCCTATGGCACCGGCATTGCCGGGCGAGATTACCGGCGGCGGAGGCGGCGGAGCTGATCGCCATGGCGGAAAACATCGGGCAGCGTCTGCGCGAGATCACCGCCTTCGGCACGGCGCGTATCAATCTGGGCTTGGATTGATCTGGCTCAAAGCGGATCCGGGCCCGGTCGCTATACTGACGGGACATATGAACGCCTCGTCTTCGCTTGAATTTACCCCGGAAACCCGCATCGGCGCGATTGTCGCCGCCTACCCTGTCCTCGGCCGCTTGTTTGAAGGGCTGCAGATCGACTATTGCTGCGGCGGGAAGCAGACCCTGGCCTTCGCGGCTGCCAGTCGCGGGCTATCCGTCGAAACGGTGGTCGCCATGCTGCAGGATGCCACGGCGGCACTTGCCGCGGGCCCAACGGAAGTGGATGCCTCGGCCATGTCCTTGAGCGAACTGGCCGATCACATCGAGCAGACCCATCATCACTACCTCAAAGAGGAGCTGCCGCGGTTTTTAGAAATGGCGGAACGCGTCGCCCGCAAGCACGGCTGGCGCGATCCCCGTCTGGCCCCCATGGCGGCCACCGTCCAGGAGCTCGCGGGCGAGATGATGTCGCACATGGCGAAGGAGGAAAAGATCCTGTTCCCGCTTATGCGGAAGCTGGAAAAAGGGGAGCAAGTCGACCTGACCGCCCCGATTCTGCAGATGGAAGCTGAGCATATCGGTGCCGAAGAGCTCACGGCCAGGCTGCGGCTCCTCACCGATGGGTTTGTGCCCGACGCGGAGGCCTGCAATACGCACCGGGCATTGCTGGCCGGATTGGCCGAGTTCGAGGCCGATCTGAAACGCCACGTGCACAAGGAAAACAACGTGCTCTTTCCGCGGGCCATGGCGCAGGCGGCGGTCAACGGCTGAGGGCACTGCGCCGGACTGTTTTTGCCGCCGGCCCCGCCGCTGACCTCGTGCGCGGTCGGCTCCTCATCCGTGATTATTGAAGATTACGCAAAGAAGCGACACACCCCGTCGCTTCGCGCCACCCCTCTTCCTGGAGGGGACCCAATCAACGGGTCCGGAAGTCCCCTCTAGGAAGAGGGGTGCCCGCCAGGGCGGGGTGTGTTGGGGGAGCATCGCAATCAGGCCGTGGCCGGTGTCACTTGTTAACGTAAGTCTCAATAATAGAGGAGTGCCCTCAATCGCCGCGCGCCAACCCACAAGATACGCCTATGCGAATCGGGGGTGCAGGAGTATAGTAAGGTGTCATGAAAACCATCCTAGTTCCCCTCGACCTGTCTCCCGCCACGGTCAAGGTCTGTGACGCGGCCTGTGACCTTGCCCGACTCACCGGAGCCCGGCTTATTCTGCTCCACATTATCCAGCCGCCCCCGGTGGTGATGAGCGAAGTTTATGCGTTCGACGCCACCCAGCTGACCGACCTGCAGACCACTGCCGGAAAGGTCGCCGCCCAGAAACTCAAGGCGCTGGCCCGGCATTGTGAGAAGCAGGGTGTGCGGGTCACCGCGGTCCAACGTAACGGTGCTCCCGTGGCCTCCATCCTGGCCAAAGCCGCCTCCACCCGTGCCGGGTGTATTGTGATGGGAACCCACGGGCACGGGGCTATTTACGACCTGTTGGTAGGCAGCACCACCCATGGCGTCATGAAAAAGGCCCCTTGTCCGGTGCTCGTGGTGCCCCCGGGCCGGCGCAAGAAGTCCTCCCGAAGCTAGAAACAACTCTTTTTGGTCTGCTAAGCCGCTCTGGTGACGGTGCGGTAATGAAATATCGTATTTGCATCGAAGGCATGGCCTTGCTTCCTTGGGGTTGTGGTAACCCCTTCTGACAACGCACGCCTTAGCCGGGAGCTAGTCCGCCAGCTCCACGAGTCCGAGATTTACAAGGACTACGAGAAGGCGTTTCGCGAAACCACGGGACTGCCGATCAACCTGCGCCCGATCGAGGCCTTTAACCTGCCTCACAACACGGATCCCAACGAGAATCCCTTCTGCGCCCTGTTGGCCAAAACCAACCAGACCTGTTCGGCCTGCCTGCAGCTCCAGCGCAAGGTCGAGGAGGAGGCGCGCATGGAGCCCAAGACCCTCAAGTGTTTCGCCGGTCTGTGCGACTCCGCGGTTCCGGTGCGGGTGGGGGAGAATCTCGTGGCTTTCCTGCAGACTGGTCAGATCTTGCTGCATCAGCCCAGTCAGAAGGAATTCAAGAAGTTCACCCGCGAGCTGATCAACTGGGGGGTCGACACGGACCTGAAGCGGCTCGAGGAAGCCTATTTCCAGACCCGCGTCCTGGAGAAGAAGCAGTACGAGGCCGTCCTGCGGTTACTCACTATTTTTGCCCAGCACCTCGCGACCCTCAGCAACGAGCTGATGGTGTCTGCGAAGCAGGCGGAGTCACCGATGATATCCCGCGCCAAGGTCTTCATCGCCGAACACCAGCACGAGGAAATGTCCCTGCGGCAGGTCGCGGGTGCGGTGAACACGAGTGCCTTCTATTTCTGCAAGATGTTCAAACAGGCCACCGGCCTGACCTTCACCGACTATCTGGCGCGCGTGCGGATCGAGAAGGTGAAGAATCTGCTGCTGAACCCGCACAAGCGGATCAGCGAGGCGGCCTATGAGGCCGGGTTCCAGTCGCTCTCCCAGTTCAACCGGGTGTTCCGCAAGATTGCCGGCGAGGCGCCGACTTCCTGGCGCGACAAGCTTCACCGGCGCTCACTGGCCGGCTGAGTGATGCGGGGGCTCGTAGTGGAAGGTGTGGGGTTTCTGGACCGGTTCCGTGCAACCCGGTGCGCCCTTGTGCTGGCAGACCGAGCATAGGGTCTGGATCTCTCTCTGGGCCAGGGCCCGAAACAGCAGCAGGACCTCCTCCACGTCCGTCCCCAGTGGCGCGCCGGCCGCGGCCCTCAGCGCCAGTTCCCCGGTGGTGAAATATTTGAGCAACGGGTTAAGTCCGCAGGCGCAATAGCCGTGCATCGAGCCCACGACCGGAGCGCAATCACGCAGCCAGTGCTTTGTTGATTTGGTCTCCAAGCCGGAAAAGAGCTGGGCCAGGGTCGCGTCCATCAGGTAGACCAGGGTGTCCGGCCGGCCCAACGGGGTGATGGTCGGCTCAAACTGCAGCAGCTCCACCCACTCCTTTTTAATGGCAGGGCAAAGCGCGGCCAAACTTTGGACGGTTGTGGGGCTCACGGGAATCAGGATGCCACAGCCTGCATTTCGGTGCGCCGCACTGCTTGCCTGCAAATGCGCATTTATTGGACTACTTAGCGACATAAGCAGGGCCTGATCGGCGTCCCTGCGGACGCGAAGCGGGTGAAGTCCCGATCGGGCGCCAGACCTTTCCCCCTGGGCGACCATCGGGCGGGCGCCGGCCGGGGTGAGCGTGTTTTGCCAAGCTCCGCAGTTTCAATAGCAAGATATGCGCTGTCTAGGGTGAGGTAAAAACAGTAAGCTTGGGCAGACATACCACGCCATGTCTGTAATTCCATTAACCATTTTCTTCAGCCTGTTGCTGGCCGGCATCTTCGTTGTGCTGTTTGCCCGCCAACAGCACCGTGCCCACCTGACCAGTCCCGAGCGGGATTCGTTGCTGCCCTTGGCCGACGAAGCGTCCCGGACCGTGCCAGACGCCCACGCGCACGGTAGGTCGCATCACGCCCACGCCGCTGACGAATGCGCCGCCGGTCGACCCGGCCATCCGCCCTGTTCCCGCTGTCGCAAACGCGCGGCCCGCGCCGCCGCGGCCAACCCCTGAATCTCCACGCCCCCATCATGACATCCGGTCAAAAAATAACCATCGAGTTCAACGACAAGATCGTCCGCCAGTTCCTGCTCGCCGCCGTCCTTTGGGGCGCGGTCGGCATGCTCGTCGGCGTACTGATCGCCACCCAGCTCAATTTCTGGCAGGCCAACTTCGGCCAGCCGTTCCTGGGCTTCGGCCGCCTGCGGCCGCTGCACACCAACGCGGTCATCTTCGCCTTCGTCGGCAACATGATGTTCGCGGGCATCTACTACTCGACCCAGCGCCTGGTGAAGGCGCGCCTCGCGAGTGACTTCCTGTCCAGCCTCCACTTCTGGGGCTGGCAGCTCATCATCGTGGCGGCGGCCATCACGCTCCCGCTCGGTCTCACGCGGGGCAAGGAGTACGCCGAGCTCATCTGGCCCATCAACATCGCGGTCGCTGTCATCTGGGTGGTATTCGCGGTGAACTTCTTCTGGACGCTGGCCCGGCGCCACGAGAAGTCCCTTTACGTCGCGATCTGGTTCTACATCGCGACGATCATCACCGTGGCGATGCTCTACATCGTCAACCATCTCTCGATCCCCACCTCCCTCACGCACAGCTACCCGGTCTTCGGCGGCGTGCAGGACGGTCTGGTGCAATGGTGGTACGGTCACAACGCCGTGGCCTTCTTCCTGACCACGCCGATCCTCGGCATCATGTACTATTATCTGCCGAAGGCGGCGGAGCGGCCGGTGTATTCGTACCGGCTCTCGGTGATCCATTTCTGGTCGCTCGTGTTCCTCTACATCTGGGCCGGCCCCCATCACCTGCTGAATACCGCGCTGCCCAACTGGCTGCAGCTCCTCGGCACCACCTTTTCGCTCATGCTCTGGGCGCCCTCCTGGGGCGGCATGCTCAACGGCCTGCTGACGCTCCGCGGGGCGTGGGGCAAGCTCCGCACGGATCCGGTCATCAAGTTCTTCGCGGCCGGCGTCACTTTCTACGGCATGGCGACCTTCGAGGGACCGCTCCTGTCCATCAAGTCGGTCAACTCCCTCGCGCACTACACGGACTGGATCATCGGTCACGTGCACGCCGGCGCCCTCGGTTGGAACGGGTTCATGGCCGCGGGCATGTTCTACTGGCTGGTGCCCCGCCTTTGGAACAAGAAGCTGCATTCCCAGTCGCTGGCCAACCTGCACTTCTGGCTCGGGATGTTCGGCATTCTGCTCTACGTCGCGGCCATGTGGGCCTCCGGCATCAGCCAGGGCCTCATGCTCAACGCCACCGCCGAGGGCGGGACCATCCTGAAGTATCCCAACTTCCTGGAGACCGTGAATGTGATCCGGCCCCTCATGCTCCTGCGGGTCGTGGGCGGCACCCTTTATCTCACCGGCTTCCTGATCATGGCGTACAACATCCTGCGCAGCATCCGCGGCGCGCAGGCGGTCAATGGCTCCATGGAGGTGTACGTCGAGACCTACACGGAGGAGGAGAAGCTTGGCACCGCCGCCACGGCGTTCAGTGCCCCGGTGGTCTTCACCGCGCTCGGGCTGGTCGCCTCCTTCATCTGGATGTTCACGACCGGATGGCTGAACATCCTCGGACTCATCGCCACCGCGCTCTGTGTCCTGCTTGCGATCGGACACTTCCAGTCGCGCGGCAAGGCCTGGGGTGACTGGTATGACCGGCTCCTGCTCAATGCCATGCCCTTCACCGTGCTGACGTTCCTGGCCGTCGCCATCGGCGGACTCATCCAGATCATCCCCATGCTCACCATCGAGCGCCGCCTGCAGACCGAGGACCGGATTGCACAGGTTTACACCCCGCTCGAGCTGGCGGGACGCGATCTCTATGTCCGCGAGGGTTGCTACACCTGCCACTCGCAGATGATCCGCACCCTGGTGCCCGATGTGATGCGCTACGGCGACTACTCCCGCCTCGGCGAGTCGATCTGGGACCATCCTTACCAGTGGGGCTCGAAGCGCAATGGTCCCGACCTGGCCCGGGTCGGCGGGAAATACAACCACGCCTGGCACTTTGACCACATGCGCGATCCGCGCTCGATCTCGACCGGCTCGAACATGCCGAACTACGGTTTCCTGCACGAGAGCAACACCGACTACGCGTCGCTCAGCGCCAAGATCCGGGTCCAGCGCACGCTAGGCGTGCCGTTCCCCAACTGGTCGCCGGCCGACATCGATCGGATCGCGAAGGATCAGGCCAAGGTCATCGCCAAGGAGCTGCGTGACCAGGGCCGCTACACCGACCCTGACAAGGAGATCGTCGCGCTGATCGCCTACCTGCAGTCCCTCGGCAAGAAGTGGGACCCGGCCGGGGCGGCAGTCACAAGCAGCAAGTAACACGAAAACGATTCGCCCCTGACTATTCCCAGAACCTGGATCCCAAACCCTAGACCCAACTCTCCCATGTTCCGACGCATCATTTACGAAGACTGGCAGCTCATATTCCCGGTCGTGGCCCTGGCCGTGGCCTCGCTCGTCTTCCTCGCCGCCGCCTGGCGCGCGAGTCGCATGAAACCTGAACAGAGCGAACGCCTCGCGCGTCTGCCTTTCGCCAACGACTGATCCACGATCATGAACGAGCATAATCCGACCCCGCCCGACGATTCCGGCATCAAGCTCCGTCCGCACATCTATGATGGCATCCAGGAGTTCGACCAGCGCCTGCCCAATTGGTGGCTCTACACCCTGTATGGCGCCATCGCGTTCTCGATCGTGTTCTGGTTCGCCTACATCATCGCCAAGGTGTTTCCCACCGATGGCCAGCAGGTGGACGCCGCCATGGCCCGGATCGCCGCCGCCAAGATGGCCTCTTCCATCGACGTGACCAACGACGACCTCTTCTGGGAAATGAGCCGCAATCCCGTCTTCACCAACGCGGGCCAGCAGACCTTCAATTCGCTGTGCGTGGCCTGTCACCTCGCCAGCCTGAAGGGCAAGTCCGAGAATCCTGGGGCCGTCGGCCCCAATCTCGTGGACACGGCCTGGATTCATGGCGGCACGCCGAAGGAAATCTACCATACGGTTTCGCAAGGCGTCCTGACGAAGGGCATGCCATCCTGGGAGCCCGTGCTCGGCCAGAAAAAGACCGCCGAGGTCGTCGCCTTCCTTCTTTCCCATCATCAAAAAGGTGAGCCCATTACCGTCGAAGTACCGAAGTAAAAGGTAGGGCGCGGACCTCCATCCCGCGCCTGCGGTGGCGAGCAGATTCGCCACCCTGCCAGGGCTCAAACCACGAATGAGCACTCCAGAAAAAACTGCCCAGTCCAGAAAGCGGCCGGTTGTCCGGCCAACCATTGATTCGGTCACGACCATCGCGACCGACGGCTCGCGGCGTGATGTTCATCCTTCCGACGTGCACGGACCGTTCATGAGCGCCCGCCGTTGGAGCGGGTGGGGGCTGATCGCGTTCTACGTCGTGTTGCCGTGGATTCCGATCAACGGACATCCGGCCGTGTTCCTCGACATTGCGGAGCGGCGCTTCCATTTCTTCGGATACACGCTGGCCACCCAGGATGCCTGGTTGTTGTTCTTCGGCGTCACCGGGCTCGGGTTTGCGCTGTTCTTCCTCACTGCCCTGTTTGGCCGGCTTTGGTGTGGCTGGGCCTGTCCCCAGACGGTCTATCTGGAACATGTCTTCCGGGTGATCGAGCGATGGATCGACGGGGATGCGCCGGCCCGGCGCGCGCTGCAGGCGGCGCCGCTCACCGGGAAAAAAGCGGCCAAGCGGGTCTTCAAGCACGGGCTCTACATGCTGGCCGCCCTCGTGATCACCCACATTTTCCTCAGCTATTTTGTGAGCCTGCCGGAAGTCTGGCGCATGATGCAGGAAGACCCGGCGGAGCACTGGAGCGCCTTTGTCTTCGTCTTTGTCGCGGCGGGCATCCTCTATTTCAACTTCGCCTGGTTCCGGGAGCAGCTGTGCATCGTCATCTGTCCTTATGGACGCCTCCAATCGGCGCTGACCGACGATCACTCGATGGTCATTGGTTATGATGAGAAACGCGGCGAACCCCGCGGCAAGCTCGGGACGCCCGATGCCGGGGCCTGTGTCGCCTGCAACCGGTGCGTGCAGGTTTGCCCGACCGGCATCGACATCCGCCACGGCCTCCAACTCGAGTGCATTGGCTGTGCGGCCTGCATTGACGCCTGTGACGAGGTGATGACCAAGATTGACCGCCCGAAGGGGTTGATCCGCTACGACTCCTTTGTCGGGCTGGCCGGTGGGAAAACGCGCTGGGTGCGGCCGCGCACTGTGGTGTACGGCATTTTGCTTTTGATCGGCGCCTCTGTCGCAACCTTTGCCTTTTCGACCGTCAAGCCGACCAACTTTCTGGTGTACCGGATGAGTGGGGCCGCCTACTTCGTCTCCCCTGAATCGGTGCGGAACCAGTTTATGGTCCGCCTGGTGAACAAGCATTCCGTCCCAGCCACGCTCACGGTGACGACAGAAGGGGTGCCCGCGGCCATCAAGCAGTCGGGATTCGAAGCTCCCGTCACCTTGCCACCCTTGGGAGAGCAGGTCACCCCGTTGGTCCTCTCGGTTGACCGCAAGGCGTACACCGGGTCCTTCCATTTCACCGTGCGGGTGCAGGATCTCGACCATACTTATCAACTGTCCCGGGAAGTGGAGTTCCTCGGGCCCGATCCGAAGCTTTTGGAAGAGGAGGATGCCGAGCATGGCCGCAAACGCTGAATCGCAAGTCAGCGCAGGAGACCAGGTCGCACCGGAAAAGGGCGGCGCCAGCCTGTGGCTTTGGGTAGCGGCGGGGTTCCTCCTGCTCGGCGTGGCCTGGGGGGTACTGTTTACCGTCGCGCGATCCGCGAAAGTTGAATCGGTGCCGATGGCGCCGAAGGAGGCCCGGCCATGACGCACGAACTCGCTGGCATCACGGGACCGGGCTCGGCGCTGCTCGCCGGGTTGGTCACGAGCCTGCATTGCGTGGGCATGTGTGGTCCGCTGGCTTGCTCGCTGATGCCGGCGCGTCGCGACGAATCCGATCCGCACGTGGTGGCGACGGTGTACCATCTTTCGAGGCTGGCGGGTTATGCCCTGTTGGGAGCGCTGGCCGGCGGGATCGGCCGGGTGCCGCTGTCGTTCATCGGCGAAGGCACCATGCGTTATCTGCCCTGGCTCCTGGTCCTCTTCTTTGTTGCCGTGGCGGTGCGCTTTGACCAGCGGCTGCCGCGCCTGCCCGTTCTGGGCCGGGTCTACAGCGCAGTCGCGACGCGGCTGCGGGGCGGTTCGCGTGTGCGTGCGGCCGGCCTCCTGGGGATCGCCACGCCGCTGCTGCCGTGCGGTCCGCTGTATTTCCTCCTGTCGCTCGCATTGTTGTCCGGTTCGGCCCTCCGCGGAGCGGAAACCCTGCTGGCTTTCGGGCTTGGGACCGTGCCGCTGCTGTGGTTCGCCCAGGCCAACTATCACCTGATCCGCGTGCGGCTGGGTCCGGTGTGGCTCGCGCGCATCCAGACAGCCATGGCCTTGATCATCGCGGCGGTGCTGGTCTGGCGGCTCCGCGGCACGCTGGGACTGGGCGGGCCGGGCGTGAACGACTTCGTCTGTTTCTGATTCCATGAACCGATTGCCCGCCAAGGACGGTGAACGCAGGGAGGGGCCGGCGAGCCCCGCCCAACCGGGGGCTGGATTTCAGCATGACTTGGTGAACGGGGGTGTGAGCCCGAAGGAGCGAGTGCGTGGACTGCGCCCCTCGCCAGCCGCCTCCGTTCACCTTTGCCTTCACTGCGGCACACCGCTGCAGACCGAGCGCACCCGGGAGAGCGGCTTTTGCTGCACCGGATGCTCATACGTGCACCGCTTGGTGCATGAACACGGCTTGGAGGGATATTACAAGATTCGTGACACCGTCGTGGCTCCCGTCGATCAGTCGGTTTTCCAGCCGCGTGACTATGGCTGGCTGATGGAGATGCAGGCGGAGGCGGAGAAGCAGCCCGGGACACCCGCTCTGATGCTCGAGGTGCAAGGCATCTCCTGTGCGGGCTGCGTCTGGCTCATTGAGAAGATCTTTCACCAGCAGGCTGGCGCGCTGAACATCGAGACGGATGCCCAGCTTGGCCGCATGCGGTTGCGCTGGGAAAAGGGCCGGTTCGACGGGCCCGGCTTTGCCCGGGCATTGCAGTCGTTCAACTATCTCGTCGGGCCGCCGGGGGAGGAGCCGGCGGTCCCCGAGAGCCGGTTGCTCGTGCGTCGCGTGGGCCTGTGTGCGGCGTTCTCGATGAACATCATGCTGTTCGCCCTGCCGGCGTATTTTGGCATGGAGGCGACTTTCTCGTATGCGCCTCTGTTCGGCACACTGGCGATGGTGTTTGCCACGCTGAGTGTGCTTACGGGCGGCAGCTACTTTCTGGGCCGGGCGTTCCAGGCGCTGCGCAGCGGCGTGCTCCACATCGACCTGCCGATTGCCGTGGGCATCGTCGGGGCCTATGCCGGCTCTTTCTACGGCTGGGTGGCGGGCCGGGAGGAGTTCGTCTACTTTGATTTTGTCGGGGCCTTCATTTTGCTGATGTTGTTCGGCCGATGGGCGCAGGTCGCGGCCGTGGAGCGCAACCGCCGCCGCCTGCTCAGCGTGCAGGCCCGGCCGCACAAGGTCCGCGTGCTCGGCGCCTCCGGGGCGCTGGTCGAGCAACCGGTGGAAAACCTGAGACCAGGGGATGCGTTTCGCGTCCGTTCCGGTCAGGTGGTGCCGGTCGAGGCGCAGTTGGAATCATCGGCGGCAAGTTTCGGCACGGCCTGGATCACCGGGGAGGCCGACCCGCGCGAGTATCGGCAGGGCGGACGGGTTCCGGCGGGTGCGGTCTCGCTGGCGCTGGGTGAGGTGCAGTTGCGGGCGGCCCAGGGCTGGAGCGAGTCGCTGCTGGCCAAGCTGCTGGCCCCGGCGGGTCGCGACAGTTTCCGCCACCGGTTGCTGGAAAAAATCGTCGGTGGCTACCTCGTGGCGATCTTCTTGGCGGCGACGGTTTCGGGATTGGTGTGGTGGCTGGGCACGCATGATCCGGTCCGCACCTTTGCGGTCGTCACGGCGGTGCTGGTGGTATCCTGTCCGTGTGCGGTTGGTCTGGCCTTTCCGCTGGCGGATGAAATGGCCACGGTGGCGCTGCGGCGTTGCGGGGTGTTTGTGCGGGAAGCCGACTTGTGGCCCCGGCTGGCCCGGATCAAAAAACTCATCTTCGACAAGACCGGCACGCTCACCATGGAGACGCCGGAACTGCGTCATCCCGCCGTGCTGGACGGCCTGGCTCCGGCCGCGAGGATCGCCTTGTTTACGCTGGTGCGGGACAATCCCCATCCGGTCAGTCGCAGCCTGTGTGAGAATCTCCTGGCGCGTACCGATGCCTCCGCCTTGCACATGATGGCGGGCAAGATGTCGGAAGATCCCGGGCAGGGCGTACGGATCGAGACACCCCAGGGCAGCTGGTCGCTTGGGCGACCCGGCTGGCGGGGCGCGCATACCCCGGCGATTTTGATTGAAGGTCATGACACGGAGTTCTGCTGCGACGGGGTGGTGCTCGCCCGTTTCAACTTCACGGACGCCGTGCGATCCGACGCCGTGGCCGAGGTGGCGACACTGCGCTCCCGCGGTCTGGAAGTCTATATTCTGAGCGGAGACCGCCGCGCCAAGGTGACGGAGATGGCGGCTGCGCTGGGTCTGCCCGCCGACCACGCGGTCGCGGAGGTCACCCCGGAGCAAAAGGCGGCCTGGGTGCAGGCAAAGGACGCCCGGGACACCATGATGCTGGGTGACGGGGCCAATGACAGTCTGGCGTTCGACACGGCCTTTGTGCGCGGCACGCCGGTGATCCACCGCGGGGTGCTGGAGGGGAAGGCCGACTTTTATTATCTGGGGCAGGGCATCAGCGGACTGCGGCGATTGTTCGAAGTGAATGCCGCCCGTCGCAACACGCAGACGGCGCTGTTGTTGTTTTCGGTGGCCTACAATGCGGTCGCCGTGGGCTTCGCGGTCACCGGACACATGAACCCGCTGCTGGCGGCAATTTTGATGCCGGTCAGCTCCCTGCTCTCCCTGGCGATCGTGGCTCTCGGGATGCGTCGGTGGGTCAAGGTTTGAGCCGGGCGCCCCTTACACGAATTTTTGGGCTTTGTTCCCTGAAAAATTTGTGGTGCTGCGGTCGCTCCGGCGAAACCCAAACGCGCGTAATCCGTCTATGCCGGCATGAACGCCACTCTTTCACTTCAGAAAAAAGCCGGGTTGTTTTTCATTCTCCTTGGGCTATTCGCCGTGAGCGCCGTCACGACTGCGAAGGCAGACAGCCATGTCAGTGCTGGCATTTCCCTTGGCTTCCGCCTTCCGCAGGGTGCGGTCGAGGTATCCGTAGGCAAGGACCGGTATTATGTGCACCGGGGTGTTTACTATCGTCTGGGTCCCCGTGGATATCAGGTCGTCCGAGCTCCCCGCGGTGTAATCGTCCGTGAACTCCCGTCTCGCTACGTGCGCCTACACGTAGGCAATCGAATCTATTATCGCTATGGGGATGTCTATTATGAACGCGTGCCTACGGGCTACGTTGTTGTTGAACCGCCGGCGACCGTTATTCAGGCTGTGCCAGCACCTGCTGATGAAGTCATGCAAGTCGTCAGGACGGGCGACAAAGAGTACACCTTTCGCGACGGACAGTTTTTCCAGCAGACACCCGAGGGGCTCGTCTGGGTGGAAGCACCACTGGGTGCCATCACGGCCAAACTGCCGGCTGACGCGCGCAGTGTTTGGTTTCAGGAAGTGGAGTATTTCGAGTGTGACGACGTCTACTTCCGCAAGACACCCGAAGGTTACAAGGTCGTGACGGCGCCTTGGAAAAAGTAGCATAACAATCGGCGAATCCACCCTGCCGACGGCGGGTCTGGCCAACGGCGGGGTAATGTCACGGTAGCCCCTTCAAAGCGTCTTGGGAATGGCTTCGGTCAGGTTCACGGGCTCGCCCGCGGTGACGAGGATGTTGTCCTCGATGCGGACTCCGCCGATGTGCAGGTGCTGGTCGACCAGGGCCCAGTTCACTGCGTTGCGATGGCGGGCGCGGCGGCCCGGATCGCTCAGGATGGCCGGGATGAAATAAAGTCCGGGCTCGACGGTGACGATGTAGTTTTCGCGGAGGATCAGGTCCATGCGCAGGCTGCGCAAGCTGGGCCGCGGATCGAAGTCCCGGCCGGGTTCCAGGCCGCTGGCGTCACGCACGCCGAGACCGACCATGTGGCCAAGGCCGTGCGGGTAGAAGAGGGTGTGGACCTCCTGCTCGACGAGGGCATGCGGGTCGCCGCGGACGACCCCCATGGCGGCGAGGCTGCACATCAGATCGGCGGCGGTGCTGAAATGCAGGGCCTTCCACTCCATGCCCGGCCGACAGAGGTCGCAGGCGCGCTGCTGGGCGCCGAGGACGGCCTGATAGAGATCGCGTTGGAAGGGGGAGATCCGGCCGATCGCGTAGGTGCGGGTGACGTCGGTCACGTACCGGTCGATCTGGGCTCCGGAGTCGATCAGGATAAAATCGCCATCCTTCGCCACCCGGGCGGGCGATGGGCTGCCGTGGAAGACGGCGCTCTGGGCACCGATGCCGACAATGGTGTCGTATCCGGTGGTCTGGGCTCCGGCGCGGAAATAGGCGGTTTCCAGTTCGATCTGGAGGCTGCGCTCGCTGACTCCCGGCCGCAGCAATGGTTGGATGGCGGCGTAGCCGGCGGCAGTGGCGGCAGCGCCCCGCTGCATCAGCAGGACCTCGCCGGGTTCCTTGGGGCGGCGGGCATGCTTGTAGAGCTCGCGCACGGCATGGGTGCGGGCCTCATCCGCGGGAATTCCAGCGATGGGATCGCCCAGCATGATGACGGGGCGGTCGCGACGGGCCGCGAACCAGGCCGGGAATGCCGCAAGGAATTCACCGGGCAATTGCTCGCGGCCTTCCCACACCCGGTCCATTTCCGTCGTTTCCGCGACGAAGGAGGTCCATTCGCCGAGCGCCGCGTCGAACGCGAGGATGCCACCGATGGCGTCGGCGTGGCCGGTGAGATAATAATATTCCTGGTGCGCGATGAAGGGCAGGTGCGCGTCACTGATCTCGGGCTTGGGCAACAGATGGCCGGCGCCGATGAGGAGGACTTCGTTGGTCAGGCCGAGGGCGCGGGCGATACGTTCACGCCGGGCGGGGAAGTTGAAATTCATTCACCGACAAGGAGGCATAAAAATGCCCAAAAAGGAAGGCGGCAGACTCGGCGGGGCCAAAAACGCCAGTCCACGTCAGGCCCGACGCCGGCGGGCGTTGAGTGCGAATCCGGCCAGACCCAGCAACAGCAGGACGTAGGTCGAGGGTTCGGGGACGGGGCTGAAATTCAGGAAAATGGCCGGATTGATGCCATCCAAACCGGTCGTCAGACTGAAGGTGCCACCGTTGAGGTTGTTGGAGAACGCCGAGGCATCGATGAGGAAGTTGTTGGCGTTGAATCCGGTGAGTCCTCCTGCGCTGTTGCCGGTGATGAGCATCCAGGAATAGCCGAGGGCGGAGTTGAAATCGCTGACGTTGCCCGGCGTGCCGCTGGCGTTGAGCGAGATCAGTTTCAGCGTGAAGGGGGAGCCGGCGGTGGCGGTGATGTTGAGCAGTCCGCCCGAGACTTTGACGAGGTCGTAGCCGGTGCCGGGCGCGCCGTTGGCGGCCTGCACCTCGAAGTTCATCGTGCCGCCCGGGGCCAGGGTGAGGCCGGAACCGAAGGTGAGGGTGCCGGGCGAGTTGCCGGGAGACAGGATGACGTTGGTGCCGGCGGTGACGGGGGTGTTGAAGGTGCCGTTGCCACCCAGGGTCCCGCCATTGGCGCCGAAGGCGATGAGGTTGGTGAGGGCGACGCCGCTCGTCGTGTCGAGCAGGCCGCCGTTGATGGTGATGGTACCGGTGCCCAGGGCGCCGCTGGACCCTGCGATCAGTTTCCCCTGCAGAATGGTGGTGCCTCCGGAGTAGCGGACAAAGCCTGAATTCAGATCGCCGCCGATTTGGAGGGAGGCGGGCCCCGTCTTGATGAGAGAACCGACGGAACCGCTTTCCACGATCGAGCCGGAAAAATAGCCGTCAACCGCCTGGTTGATAGTCAGGGCCGTGGTGCCGGTGGCGGCAAGGATGAGAGAAGCATGATAGAGACCATCCTCCGTGTAGGCATCGCCCCGCAGCAGGCTGCCGATCTGGGGCGCGGTGGTGTAGAACTGGACCGTGCCGCCGTTGATCAAATCCACGCCCCCAGTGCCGAGGGCGCCGTTGGCGTAGGACGACAAGGTGGAGTAATCCACGAGGGTTCCCCCGCTGTAGCTGTTGGCGGCGGACAGCGCCAGATTGCTGTTGATCCTGAGTTGGCCGGGCCCGCTGATCACACCCGACAGATTGGTGGAGGAGTTCAGCATCAGCGTTCCCGACGTCAGATTGAAATTGTTGGTCACGGTTCCCAGGTAAGGCCCCTCGAAGGCCGCACTGTTGTCGGTGGCGGTGGCCAGCAGCGTGACGGTTCCCGGTCCCAGGGCCGCCGGGTCGGTGACGGCCAACGTACCCGAGTTAAGGACGATCCCGCCGGTGAAGTTGTTGGCGGGATTGGTGAGTTTCACGGTGGAATACCCGATTCGGGTATTCCCATCCTGGAAGAGATCAGGAATGCCGATATTCACCGCCTTGCTGCCGGTCAGCTGCGTGCCGATGGTCAGGACGCCACCTTTGTATCCGGTCAAGAAGTAGTCCCCGGTGTTGTTGTTGGTGGTCTCGATGGTTCCATTAACGGCCGTTTGGCCGGTGGTGCCCAGATACAGGTTAACGCCGAGACTTTTGAAGTCGACTGCGCCGGAATAGGTATAGAGCGGACCGCTCCCGTTGTTGTTCACGGCGACACTGGAATCGAGTCCCAGCACGCCGCCATTGCTGACGCTGACAAAGCTGCCAATCAGATCCGTCAGGCTGAGGCCTGAGTTATTGGTCACCCCGACATAGCCTCCGTTGTGCAGCTGGATGCTGGTGCCGCCGGAAAGCGAGCTGTCGCTGTCAAAGACAATGGCCGCAGCGTCTGCGATCGTACTGCCGGTGTAATTGTTGGTACCGGCAGCATTGAGGACGACGACCATCGGGCTGGATTCACCCATGGAGGTGACGTGCAGGTCGTTGTTGCCGGTCAGAGGATTGATGCTGGAAGGATCCGCCAAGAGCAGCCAGCCGGCACCGCGGAAATTGTACTGCCCGGAACCGGGAACGGGCGTGATCGGGCCATTGAGAGTGGCGGAGCTTTGCGTGCCAATTGCCAGTGAAGGGTTGCTGAACCCAGACAAGTCAACGGCGCCGGCCGAGCTATAACCGTTGTCGAAACCGACGATGCCGGCGGAATTCGCCAGATCGAAACGACTGATAAAAGTACCGGGATTCATGCTGCTGTCCCCCAAGCCGGCGTAGGCGCCCGCGGGGGCATAAATAAACCCGGTCGTCGGAACCGCAAATCCATACGAGAAGAACACCGAGGAGCCTGGCGAGACCTCCGTGCCGCCGGTGTAGCTATTGTGACCTGAGAGGTAATACCCGAAGCTGGCGGCCTCATTGGTAAAGGTGTACCGGGTGACACCGGATCCGTTGACCATGTCACCGTCGATATAGAGCGGCTGGTTGCCGATGAGACTCAAGTTAACGGTCGGAACACCGGTGGAGGGGGCCAACGTCGTCGTGCTCGCCACGCCAAGAGTCATTGGCTGGTTGTCGGGCACATAACTGCCGAAAGTCACATTGGACGGCAGAATGAAATTATTGGGCAGCAGGACCTGGGAGAAGGTGTACGACGTGGCGAGCCGGCCGCCGTTGAGCGTAACCGTGCCGGTCCCGAGCGCACTGTCTGCACCGACAAAGAGAATGCCGCCATTGATCGTGGTCCCGCCCGAATAGGTACTTGAATAGGTCAGGATCAGATTGTTCGGCCCGTTCAGCGTGATGCCGCCAGGGCCTGAAATATCGGCAAAGAAGTAGAGGTCGGCACTGCCTCCCGGGTTGAAGTTGTGGTTACCCGCCGACAAGAGCACCGGAGTGTTGAACAAGCCCCAGTAGGTGGAGCCGGCCGTGGTGCTGACGTTGCCGTTGATCGTGATCGTCGGGGTGTCCGGGAATTGGTAGTTGAGATAGAACCCATCCTGGATGCCGCTGAACGTGATGTCGCCGACGTTGATCGAGGTGGTGATCCTGACGTTCTGCAGCGGATAGACGCCAAAAATGATGTTATCCGAGGAAGATCCGGTCGGCACCACATTGCCCTGCCAGTTGCCGGGGTTGTTGAACAATCCGTCGCCAGCCTGACCGGTCCACGTGTAGGTGGTCTGTCCGGATGAAGACACTGCCGCCAGAATGCCGGCCATGATCAGACCGAGGATGCGAAGGCGACGGCTCATGGAGGGATAGGCTGGTAACCCCGAAACCGGCCCACAAGGCGAAACTTGCCGCCGGGCAGAGCTAACAGGCGGCCGCTTGGGCTGCAAAATGAGGCATTAGGCGGGCTTCGCTCAGATCAAGCCGAGTTCCCTGGCCTTGAGGGCCGCTTGCGTGCGGTCGAGGGCCCCGAGTTTGCCGAGAACGTTGGTCATGTGATTCTTGACTGTGCCTTCCGTAATCCCGAGAGCGCCGCCAATCTCCTTGTTGCTATGGCCGGCTGCCAAGTGTCGCAGAACATCGATCTCCCGTTCCGAGAGCGGGTCGGCGAGCGGTTGGATCCCTTTCCTGCCTTCTCGGGCCGTGAGCCGGCCGAGTCCGGCCATCATGCGGGCCGCGACCGACGGCTCGAGCACCGAGGTGCCTTTCGCGGCCGCCCGGACGGACTCGCAAAGTTTGTCGGCCGAGCAGGCCTTCAGCAGGTAACCCAGGGCCCCGGCCTTCAAGGCATCGAAAATCTCCTCATCCTCTTCGAAGGTGGTGAGCACCACCACCCGGCTGCCGGGCGCGGTGGCCATGATGCGGCGCGTGGCCTCGACGCCGCCCAGCACCGGCATGCGCAGGTCCATGAGGATGACATCGGGCTTGTGCGTTTTTGCGAGGGCGATGGCGCGCTCGCCGTTCTCGGCCTCAGCCACGATCTCGAAGTCCGGCTGCAGGGAGAGCAGGGTGCGCAAGGCCTCGCGAAACAGCGACTGATCATCGACCAGCATGAGACGGAGCTTTTTCATGCCGGAACCTCCACGCGCAGCGCGAAGCCGCCTTCGAGACGGTTGCCCGAGTTGACGGTGCCGCCGAGCAGTTCGATGCGTTCGCGCAGGCCGAGCAGACCGAAGCCGGTGGGGTTGGCCTGCGGGTCGGCACCGACACCGTTGTCGGCGAGTTCGAGCACGACGCGCTGCGGGGTGCGAAAATCGAGCCGGACGAGGGCATTGGTGGCCCGGGCGTGCTTGCGGATGTTGGTCAACCCTTCCTGGGCGGCGCGAAAGAGGGCGTGTTCGACCCCTGATGGGAGCGGGCGCGGCTCGCCTTCGACGGTCAGGGCCGGTGCCGGCTCGCCGTGTGCAGCCAGTTCCCGAAGGGCTTCGGGAAGCGGCGGGCGGGTGGTGTCGGTGCGCAGGGCGCCGACGGAGCGGCGGACGTCCGCGAGCGCCTCGGCGGCGAGTTGGGCGGCGCGGTTGACCGACTCGCGGGCGCGTTCGGGTTGCGCGGGCAACAGGGCGCTGGCCGCGTCGAGCTGGGTCTTGACCACCGTGAGGTAGTGGCCGACGCCATCATGAATTTCGCGGGCGACGCGGTTGCGCTCGCGGGTGGTGGCAAGTTCCTCGGTCTGGGCGGCCTGGGCGCGCAGCTGGTCGTTGGCGACTTCCAACTCTTGCCTGAGGGTTTCCGCGCGGCGGCGCGCATCCAGTGCCTGTTTGGTGATGAAGGTGAAAACGATGGTGAACGCGTAGGCTGCGAGGTAGCTGACCACCGCGCTGATCATCGCCGACCATCCGTAGTAGTAGCCCCAGAGAGCGACGTTGAGTCCAAACAGGTAAAGGATGACGAGCACCGCGTTGCGCCAGCGCAGGTCGAAAATGGCCTGGCTGATCGTCGGCAGGGCCAGGATTCCGAAGAAGCCCCGGATGGGACTGAGCCAGATGATGACGGTGAGCAGCGTACACTGCCCGATGAAATATAGGGCGGCCTTGGCCGGTCGATTTTCGGTGCAGAAATCGCGGTTGAGGATGCCGCTGACCGTGTAGAGGGCACCGAGCACGAAGATCACCGGCACCGTCCAGGCTTCGCGATAGAACTGTTCGGACAGAAACAACCCCGCGTAACACGTGATGATCACGGACGCATAGGCGAAGGCTCCATAATAGGTGCCGCGATCCTTGGGCCAGGTTTCCATCGCGGCAGACTACCACATCCCGGTCGCTTGGCGATATGGGAAGAAAGTCATGCCCGGAGTCATGCTGGGAAACGTTCCCATTCTCTCGATCTTACACATTCTCCAGGGCTTGGATTCAGCAAGACGGGGAGAAGAGCAAAGCGGGGAATGAGACAGAGCAGGAGCAGGAGAATCAGTGCTTCGTCGGCGGCTTATTTGTTCGAGGGCTCGAAAAGCGGCAGGATCTGCATGCCTGGGACGGTTACCAGGCCCTTGTCCGTGATGCGGATCTCGGGGATGACCGACAGGGGGATGAGGTTGAAACCCATGTAGGGCAAGGTGCAGCCGGCGGCGGACCAGGCGGTCTTGAGCGCGGTGGACTCGGCGGCGACGGTCGTGGCGCGCTTGTCGGAGAGCAGGCCGGCCACGGGCAGGGCGACCTTGGCGACAACCTTCCCACTGCGGATGACGCAGACGCCGCCGCGCATGGCCTTGATCGTCTTCAGCGCGAGTTGCAGATCGGACTCGTTGGTGCCCGCGACGATGATGTTGTGCGCATCGTGACCGACCGAGCTGCCGACCGCGCCTTCGCGGAGGTTGAAGTCCTTGAGGAGGCCGTGGGCAACCTTGCCGGATTTGCCATGGCGCTCGATAACCGTCACGAAGCAGAGGCCGTGCTGGGCAAACAGGTCCGGCCACATCTGGCCGGGGGTCGGATTAAGGGCGACCTTCTCATGGAAGAGAATGATGCCCGGCAGGGCGGTACGGATGCAGTTGGCCGTGACCGGTCCCTTGGGCAGGGCGGGCGTCAGCTGCAGCTTCGGCGCGATCTTGATCGTTTGGTACGCGGCTTTCGGATAGCGGTAGCGCTTGGAGAGGGCCTTGTCCAGGAGCGGCGTGACCTTGCGGTCCTGCACCACCTGTTCGCCGCCATACCAGGTGCTCTGCGGCACGAGATCGTCGTTGAGCAGGACGATGTCGGCGCGGCGCGCCGGAGCGAGTCCGCCGATGTCGTTGTCCTGCGCGTAACGGGTGGCCGGATGCAGGGATCCCATGCTCCAGGCGGTGACGGGTTTCATGCCGTGCTTGACGGCCTCGCGCACCACCCAGTCCATGCCGAAGAGGAAGAGGTCGTCGGCGTCGCGATCATCGGTGCAGACACACACGCGCTTCGGGTGGGCGCCCAGTTCGGTGATGGTCTTGATGGCCTGCGGCAGGGAATGCCAGGGCGTGGTGGGCGGGCCGCCGCGCAGGAAGACCCACACGCCGTTCTCCAGGAAGTCGTCGGCGATGTCGCGGTCGATGGCCTCGTGGGTGTCGTTGATGCCGCTGGCGGCACCGGCGGCGACGAATTCCCGCCCGTAGATGTGTCCGCACACCGGCAGCCCGCGCTTGATGGCCTCCGCGAGCACGGCATGGCTGCGCTTGTCACCCATGGCGACCTGCACGAAGTCCATTTTTTCGCCGAGTGCGACGGCCTCGGGCCATTGGTCGAAGAGCTTGCCGATCTTCGCGGGGGTGAGGTCGCCGCCGGCGGTCTCGAAATGCTTGGAGGTGGCCGGCACGGTGCTCGGTACCGTGAGAAAAATGTTGAGCGGGGCCTGGCGCGCGTCGCGCAGCATCCATTCGATGCCGGCGGCGTCGCAGACGTTGCCGATCTCGTGGCTGTCGCAGAAAATCGTCGTGGTGCCGTTGAGCAGCGCGCCTTCGGCGTAGGCGCAGGCCGTCATCATGGAACTCTCGATATGGATATGAGGGTCCACCAATCCGGGAGCGAGGATGCCGCCCTGCACATCGACGATCTTGGTTTTGCCGCCCTTGGCCGGTTTGAAGGTGCCGGCGGGCTTCACGACCGCGATGCGGCCGGACTTGATCCAGATCTCGCGGTCGGCGTGGATGCGTTCGGTGAAAGTGGAAAGCACGCGGGCCCCGGTCAGCACGAGATCGGGCGCCTCGCGGCCCATGGCCACGGCGGCGAGGGAACGGGTGACGGTGTGGAGCGGCGGGACGGAGAAGCGGTTGAGAGGCATGAGGGAAGCATACGGGAGAGCAGAGCGGATGCCAGCCCGGCGTTCATGTGGGGTAGCACCTGACTTTCACCGGCCAGCTGAGACACCAGCCAGACGGAGACGGATCCTACAGCATTGCTGCGTGCAAGATCTCGACCGGGTGCACGGCCACGCGGTCGGTGCCGTCCTTGATCTGGTGCCGGCAGCTCGTGCCTGGGGCGGCGATGATCGTGTTCGCCGGGGCGCTGCGGACGGCCGGAAACAGGACGAGTTCGCCGATTTGCTGGGAGAGGGCAAAATGCTCCTCCTCGTAGCCGAAAGAGCCGGCCATGCCGCAACAGCCCGAGGGGATGACCTGGACCTGATGTCCGGCCGGGAGCTCGAGCATCCGGACCGTGGGCTTGAGGGAGGCCAGCGATTTTTGGTGGCAGTGGCCATGCAGCCGGATGGTGCGGCTGGAGGCGCCGAACTGTTCCCGCCGGATACGTCCGGCGTCGATCTCGCGGGCGATGAACTCGTCGATCAACAAGGCGTGCTTGGCGAGGGTGCGGGCGGCGGTCTGCAAACCGGCCGGGACCAGATCGGGGTATTCGTCGCGGAAGCCGAGGATGGCGGAAGGTTCGATGCCGATGAGCGGGGCCTCGGCCGTGATCACATCGCGCAGCAGCTCCACGTTGCGCGTGGCGAACTGCTTGGCGGCGCGCACGAGACCTTTCGACAGGTGGGCCCGGCCGCTTTCGACGTGTTTCGGAATGATCACCTCATAGCCGAGGCGATTGAGGAGCTCGACCGCCTTGATGCCGACCGGGGTGTCGTTGTAATTGGTGAACTCGTCGCAGAAGAGGTGGACGCGACCGTTGGGAAAAGGGTTTTCGGGTCGGGGCGCTGCTTGCCGGCGACCGCGAGCGTCGCCCGGCGATGCCCCGACCTGACCGATATCGGTTTTGTTTGCGTGCTGCTCATGCCACTCGGCGAGCGTGGTGCGGTGCAGCGTCGGCAGGCTGCGGCCCCGGGCGAAGCCGGCGAAATCCTTGATCCAGCGCGAGAAATCAGGGGCGGTGACGACCCAGTTGTAGAGTGCAGGTACCAGCGAGGCCAGGCGCATGCTGTCGGTGAAGCCCGCGACCAGACGCGAGCGCAGCGGCACGCCGTGGGTGTCGTAGTAGTGCTGCTGCCACTCGGCCTTGAGGCGGGTAACGTCCACATTGGACGGGCACTCGGACTTGCAGCCTTTGCAGGAAAGGCAGAGGTCCATGACGCTGGCGATCTCGGGACTGTCCCAAGGGTCCTGCACGTCGCGCGGATGGGTGAGCACCTGCCGCAGCATGTTGGCGCGGGCGCGGGTGGTGTCGGCCTCATTGCGGGTGGCCATGTAGCTCGGACACATCGTGCCGCCCATCGACGCGGTCTTGCGGCACTCGCCGACGCCGGTGCATTTTTCCGCCGCCCGGAGAATGCCCCGTGTGGCGGAGAAATCAAAGATCGTGGCCGGTTCCGTGGCGTGCCGGTCCGGCGAATGCCGCAGCGAGGTGTCCATCGGCGGTGTGTCGATGATCTTGCCCGGATTGAAAACGCCGTGAGGGTCAAAGGTCTCCTTGATGCGGCGCATGAGCGCGTAGCACTCATCGCCCACCATGAACCGGATGAACTCGCCGCGCAGACGTCCGTCGCCGTGCTCGCCGGAGAGGGAGCCGCGATACTTCTTCACGAGCGTGGCGATGTCAGTCGCGATGGATCTGAACATGGCGAGGCCTTCGGGCGTCTTGAGGTTGAAGAGCGGGCGGGTGTGCAGTTCGCCGGCGCCGGCGTGGGCGTAGTAGACGCAGCTGATGCCGTACTTGTCCCGCAGCAGCGCTTCAAATTCGCCGATATAGGCCGGCAGGTCTTCGACGGCCACGGCGGTGTCCTCCACGACCTCGCGGGGCTGGGCATCGCCCACCACGTTGTTCATCAGCCCCTGGCCGGCACGGCGGAGATCCCATACCTTGTCGCAATCTTCGCCCCAAAGCACGGGAAACGCATAGCCCAACCCGGCCGCGCGGCACTCAGACTCGATCGCGGCCATCTCGGTTTCGATGGCGGCAAGGTGGTCGCGCCGGATCTCGATCACCAGGACAGCGCCGGGGTCACCCTGGACGAAGAAGCGGTTCTTGGACTGTTCCAGGTTGGATTTGGTGCATTCCAGGATGTGGCGGTCAATCAGTTCGCAACCGTGGGGCCGGTGCTTCATCGCGATCAGCGTCGCCTTCAGGGAATCGGCGATGGTGGCGAAATGAGCGCACATAAGCGCGCCGGGCGGTGGGAGGGGCTCGACGTTGAGCTCGAACTCCACGCCGAGGAAAAGGGTGCCTTCGGATCCCGCGATGAGCTGGCAGAGGTTGAACGGTTGGTCCGAGGTCGGATCGAAGACCTGGCACGCCATCAGTCGGTCGAGCGCATAGCCGGTGTTCCGGCGAGTGACCGTGGGCTTCGGGTAGTGGGTGCGAATGAGCTCACGTTTGCCGGCATCTCCGAGGAGATCGCGCACCGTGCAGTAGATGCGGGTTTCGAGGGAGTCGGGGCCGGCGCACTTGGCGGCAAAGGCCTCGGGCGTGAGCGGCCCGAACGTGGCTTCGGAACCATCGCTGAGGAAGCCGCGGACTGAGACGAGATGCTCGCGCGTGGTGCCGTAGACGATGGAATTGGCCCCGCAGGAGTTGTTGCCGACCATGCCGCCGATCATGGCGCGGTTGGCCGTGGAGGTTTCGGGCGTGAAGAAGAGGCCGTGCGGCTTCAGGTGGAGATTCAGCTCGTTGCGCACCACGCCAGGCTGGACGCGCACACGGCGGGTCTGGGCATTCGTGGCGAGGATGCGGTTCAAGTGGCGGCCGACGTCGACCACAATGCCGCTGCCCACGACCTGCCCGGCCAGGGAAGTGCCGGCCCCACGGGGGATCAGGCCGATGTGGTGTAGGGAGGCAAACCTGACCAACTCGCCCACGTCAGCTTCCGACCGGGGCAGCGCAACCGCCAGCGGCAGTTCCTGGTATTCCGAGGCATCGGTCGCGTAAAGTGACCGCATGGTCCGCCCCGTATGCAGCTCGCCGGTGAGACGGTTGGCGAGCGACGACAGTTCGTTAGGTGAAGATGACATTGCTTTGGAGAGGGCACTACAGACTGAGACAAGTGTTGGCGAGCACGACAATCTGATGCATCGCGGCGCTGGGCCAGTTGGCGTCTGACGTTACTCAGGCATAGGTCCAGCCGGGATCTATTTCCAAATTCGGGCTGACCTCATGATCAGTGATCGCTCGGACTCCTGGAAGCCCACGAAGTAGATATAAAATGCAAAAACAACCCCGACACAGACGGCATAGGATCCGAGGCTCAGCCACGTCAGCTGAAGCCAGGCTTTGCCCAGCAGCCCAGCGACCAATATGAAAGGAACGGTCCGCGCCAGGTTTGGGATAGTGTGCTTCAAGTGCATGTCGCGGAAGCTGAGGCCGACAATGCTCCCGGCCATGGCGGCTTGGACGATGGTCTTCATCACGAGAGTTGTTGCAGATACTCCGATCACCACGCCAGGCAGGCCCCATCGCTGGATAAGGAAAACCGTGGAGAGGAGGGTGATGATTGCGTGCACAGAATTGATGATGGCATACGCGCGGTTGGACTTGGCCCCGATCAGAAGATTCACGGATGGCATCTGGATGATTCCGGCAAGGGTCCCGCCCGCTCGCAAATAGAGCAGGTAGACGATCATCTGGCTTTCGCGTCCCAGCCAAACATGCAGGAAGGTAGGGGCCATTATCAGGAGCATACCAAGGAGGAAGCTCCCCATGTAACAGGATATCTTGTAGGCCAGCAGATAGGTTCGCAGGATGGCGTCCCGGTCGCCTTTGCCGTCCTGGCGGCTGAAAACAGGCGTGAGCATGGTCAGACAGGCGTCACAAATGTCGCCGACAATTCCCTGCAATCGGTCCTGGATCGCGTAGGGCGTCACATCAGCAAGACGGAGAAATGCAGAGATGGTTATCGGGTGGACCTTGGTGCGAAGGAAATTCCCGATCTGGGAGATCAGGGAATAGCCGGCATACCGGGAAATCTCCTTCATCGTCGCGGCTGGTGGCGCGGCCACTTTGGGCAAAGTCGCGCAAACGCGCTTCGACACGATGATCGTGGCGAAGGCCACGGCCACGGAAATCGAGGCGTTGATGATGGCGAGGGCGAGGATTTCGCCGCCGAGCGAAAGGCTGACGTAGACGAGGGCGGCCCGCAGGACCGTCGAGCCAAAGCTGAAGGCCGCGATGATATCGTGCCTTAGGTGGGCCACCAAAAGCCCGGAGTGCAGTTTGGCGGGGAAGGCGAAGCCGATGCCCAGTCCAACAATGAGCGCGGTCTTGGTGAACAGGAGACGGTCTTCAGGGTTTTCGAAAAAATGGCCACCGACGAAGGCGACGATCACGCTCAAAACGCAGATTGCCAGGGCGGATCGGAGGAAGACCCTTTTGCCTGCGGCCACATAATTCGCCGCGCCGAGCGGATCTTTGCGGCCCAGTTCCTTCGACACAAACAACGCCACGGCGGAAGACACGCCTAGATCGAGCAATCCGTAATAGCCGGTTGCTGCGCCAATCACGGCCCACAGGCCGTAAAGGTGATCGCCCAGGTGGCGCAGGACAAATGGCAGCATGGCCATCTGCAGCAGCAGGCCGGTGCCAAGCGCCACCAGCCGAAAGCTGCCCCCGCGAAGCAAGGCGCGTCCGGTCGAACTCATGTCATTGACGGCTCCTCCAACCGCAAGAGTCGGCAAACCTCACGTCGGATGAGGTCGGCACTGCGACCCGGTTCCCCGTTGATTTCTGCCTGGATTGATTTGAGGCCCGGTGGCGGCCATGAAAGGCAGGCTTTCTGCAATGCCGTCCCGAGCTCAGCGGCTGTTTCTATCGTTGGCACGATCTGACCGAGGCGGTCGGCAAAGGTGCTTTCACCCATCTGGGCGCCCGCCTGATTTGCCCCCGAAGGGTTGGACCGGACCAGCACCGTTTTCATGCCGGTGGCCGCCGCGTAAATGGCGACAGAGGTAAGGTCATCGACGACCGCCACGTCGCTGCTGGCCATGATTGCCGCGAGGGATTGATCCGGCGGCGAAACGCGAAATCCCAGCGCAACGAGCCGGTCAAATATCGCCGTCCAGTCCTTTCCTTGGGAAATGTTCCGGTTATACAGATGCGGATGGGGGCGGAGCACGATCTCGTAGTCATTCAACAATCGATGAGCCTGTTGAAATAGTTCGTCCCCAATCCTCGTGAACAGGCAATTGGGGCCCCACGAACTGGCCATCAGGACGACCGGCCGGGGCGAGGCCAGGCCCAGCGAAGAGCGCAGTGAATCCCGCTCCAGCATGGTTGCGGAAATCTTGTCGAGCCGGGAGTTCCCAACCACGACGATCTGATCCCGCAACCGAGGATCCCGTTCAATGGCAGCCCGCCTGCTCACATGGCTGGACTCAAAGATGCATGTGTAGTGCGGCTGACCTTCGGGAGTATAAAGATACTTGGGGTCGTAATAGTAGTTAACGCCCTTGTAGCTTTTCCCGCTGACGCCATGGGGAATCCGGAGAACAGGCTGTTGCGCGGGATCGGCGAGCCGCTTGAAATACCCCGGGTGATTCGCGAGGACGACCATATCCCATTTCCGAAGGTTGGCCGTTCGTCTGGACACCTGAGTCACGGGCAGTCGCGCGAGTATCCTGGCATGGTCACCAGGCGATTGCTCGCAGTCCTGCAAAGTCACAAAGAAGCGGAGGCGCTTATCGCCGCGGGTTATTTGCCAGAATTCTGCCAGGTACTCCGCGGTAAGTGACTGTTCTGCCGCGAGCAGGATATGGCGGACGTTGCTCGGCTTTTGGTTCAGCACACGCACGACGGGCCGGGCGACGGCATAGAAAAAGTCTTGGAGATGTTTCAACATGCGACAGCGATCCCCGCAGGATCGCGACTTCTTCAGTCAGATTCCCAGTCGGGGTGCGCCAACAGGAACTCGGCCAAGGCCAGGTCGAGGAGGGTGGTGATTTTGAAATTCCGGTAATGGCCAGGCACCAACCGGGTCGATCTGCCATAGTGCAGCATCAGCTCAATGTCGCTGTTGACCACCACTCCTTCCTGCCGGGCCCTTTCATGGCACTCGCGCAGGGCTTCGGTGCGAAAGCACACGGGAGTCACAACCACTTTGAGATCGGCCCGATTGACCGCGGCTTCGGCGATCGAACCGCCCTTCACCATGTTCTCCTGCACCGGACTCGCGGTAGTCACACAATCCTCATCGAAGCGTGCGACCTGCTCGACGAGTGCGCGGGTCACGAAGGGAACCACGGCATTGTGCGAAATCACCCGGGATGTCTGCACGGCTGCCAGGCCCAGGCGCATGGATTCCTGCCGGGTGGCCCCGCCTGGCACCAGATGCCATCCACTGAGACCGTATTGGTCGAGCACCTCGGTCATCCGATCCTGAGTCCCCGGAGCGTGGATGATGATCTTTCGACCGATCCACGGTATGGTCGCAAAAAGCCGAAGGGGATGAATCATCACCGGCACTCCGCCAAGCATCAGGAATTGTTTGGGGGTATTCTTGCCCACCCGGGCGCCAATTCCTGCCGCAGGTACTACTAGATCGATTACATCCATGCTGCTCGACAAGCGCTAGCAACCTGCAGGCGTTCTCGAAAGCAAATTCTCTGCAAAGATTATCGATGTCGGTCGTTGTTGGCACGGATTATCTCGCGAAAGGCAGACCGAGGCCTTGGGCGACCGGAGACGCGCACCAGCGAGTGACGGGCTCAGAACAGGCTTGGTAATGTGGTGGGAAGGTTTATGACACAAGCAAAGGAGACCTTGGCCGTGCTGCTCACCCCGGAAAACTTCAACTGGCCTCTGGCCTACGACGCGGAAGCGGTCGTCGCCCGGCATCTCAAGGCGTTTCTCGCCCGGAACAGTTTCGCGAGCCGGCTGGCGGCACGCATGCAGGCTGAAACGGGCACGGAGATTTTCGAGTGGACCGATCATCTGGTCGTGTCTCCGGAACATGCGGAGGAGTTTCGCGCGGTTGGTTTTGGGCCGGAACTGGCGGACGCGCCGGAAGGCTTCATGGTGCTGGCCCATCCCCACGCCATGCTACCCCGCGTGTTGGTTGATACCCGGGCGGCGTCCTCCCCGTTCCCTCGATCCCTGGCCATCCGGCCGGAATCGCTGGCGGACTTCATGGCCCGGCACGGTCTGACCGGGTTGATTCATGGCCGGCCCTGCGCGCGGTTGCGGCGGCTGCATGTGAACGAAGAAAACGGCGCGCACCTGGAAGCGGTCGAACGACTGGGATACCGCGGATTCGTGGTGCATGACCCGGAGCCCGGATTTGCCGGTGCGGTGCTGGCGGTGCGCGAGCTTTGGCGGACCAGAAAACGCGATTACGATCACGACGAGGACGGCTGCAAGCAGGCCTTTGCGCTGCTGGAGGAGGCTGTCAACCGGGTGGGTCGAGACGTGGCCTGCGAGCTGTTTTTCGCCGAGGAGCGGGATTTCTGGATGTTCCGGAACCGGGCCGGGCGGGTGCAAAAGCGCCGGCAGGATCAGCTCGGGCTCGGCTGGGCCAATCACGATCACCACACCTTTCGCTGCTCGCGGCGCTATTTTCCCGACCTGGTGGAGTTCATGGAGAAACTGGGCCTGGAAAAGCGTGAGCGCTTCTATGCGGGAGCTGAGGCAGGGTGGGGCGCGCAGGTGATGGAGTCGCCGACGGTCGGCATCGTGGTGTTCGCCGACGTGGACCTGCAGCCCGAAGAAGTGAACGAGGATTATGCCGCCCGGCGCCTCCCGGAAGTGAATTTCGTCCGCACGGTTGGGCTCTGGTGCGGCCTGCACGGGGACAGTTTCCTGCAGGCGGGCATGCACCACCTGGAGGCGCGGTTCAACCATCCGCTCCTGAAGGAACAACTCGCGGCCGCGGGCGTCGCCACCATGAAACCCTTCTCGGATTTTCCTTTCCTGAAGCAGGCTTTCACGGAAGGCGAACGCTGGGCGGTTGATCCGCGGCGGGTCAACGCGCTCCTGCAGAAGGGGCTGATCACCCAGGCCCAGGCGGCTGGATTCATCAAGGACGGCGCCATCGGCAGCCACCTCGAGAATCTCGAGCGCAAGGGCGGCTTCAAGGGGTTCAACCAGAAGGCCGTCAGTGCGATCATTGCGGCAACCGATCCGCGCGCCGTGCAGGCGGCGCACTCAACCTGAATGGCCGGCGCCGCGGCGGAGCGGTCCGCTCCGTTCTACCCACCAAACCCCCATCACGCATCATGAAAATCGGCATCATCGGCGCCGGCAAGATCGGCGGAACCATCGCCACGCTTCTTGAGTCGTGCAAGTTTTGCAAAAGCGTCGCGTTGGCGGATGTGCGCAGCGGCGTTGCTCTCACCGGCCTGAAGAAGGCGAAATTCGTCCCGCTGGACGTGAAGCAACCCGCCGCCTTGGCCGCCTTTGTGGGGCGCATGAATGCGGTCGTCAGCGCTGCTCCCTACATGCTCAACAAGACCATCGTGGCGGCCTGCGCCGAGGCCGGCGTGAGCTATTTCGACCTGACGGAGGATGTGGAGACCACGACGTTCGTGCGCGAACTGGCGAAGCAGCATCGAGGCACCTACATGCCCCAGTGCGGCCTGGCGCCGGGCGCGATCAACATCGTGGGCGGTTCCTTGGCCTCCTCGTTGGAAAACGTCCGCGTGTGCGAGATGCGCGTCGGTGCGCTGCCCTTGAATGCAGGCAACCAGATGAAATATTACCTCAGCTGGAGCACGGCGGGGCTGATCAACGAATACTGCCAGCCGGGCGAGGCCCTCTTCGCCGGCCGTCGCGTGACCACCATGCCCCTCGACGGCGTGGAGCGCATCACCATCGACGGGGCGGAATACGAGGCCTTCAACACCTCGGGTGGCGTCGCCACGATGAGTGAAACCTTTGCCGGCAAGGTGCAGGAGCTGAATTACAAGACGCTGCGGTACCCGGGGCACCGCGACCTGATGAAGTTCCTGCTGCACGACCTGAACCTCGCGCCGCGCCAGGAGCTCGTCACGCAGATCTTCGACCAGGAAGTGCCGCTGACGGAATCAGATGTCGTGGTGTTTTATGTGAGCGTGGTGGGCACGGACCGGGACGGCCGGCTGAAGCAGCGGAGTTTCATACGGAAAATGCACGGCGCCGTTGTGCAGGGGCGCAAACTCAACGCCATCCAGTTGACCACGGCAGCGGGCATCACGGGTGTGCTCGAACTGTTTGCCAGGAAGAAGCTCGGGCCCGGGTTTGTGAAGCAGGAGTCGGTTTCCCTCGAGGATTTCCTCGGGACGCAGTGGGGCGGGAAAGTCTATGGTGAGTGATTCACGACTTATGATTCATGGTTCACGATTAGATTTCTTCCGACCGGCGATAGGCAGCATGGCACTTTCACGGGGCGAGGGGTTGCCCAATCATGAATCATTAACCATTAATCGTAGATGATCTCGCCTTCCGTATCTGCCGTCGCCAAGTCGATCTTTCCCAGGCTCGGGCTGTCCCGTCGCTCCGTGAACCACGGTGTCTTCTCAGGGCAATGGGGTGGCTCGGGGGCCGTGCTGGAGAAGTACTCTCCGATCGACGGCACTTTGCTCGCCCGGGTGCGACAGGCTTCGCTGGACGACTACGAGGGGGTGGTGACCGCAGCGCAGCGCGCGTTTCTGGCTTGGCGAGACCTGCCGGCACCCAAGCGCGGCGAAATGGTACGCCGTTATGGCGAGGCGCTGCGCGGTTTGAAGAAGGAATTAGGCCAGCTCGTGGCGCTCGAAGCGGGCAAGATCATCGCTGAGGGCGAGGGTGAGGTGCAGGAGATGATCGATATCTGCGATTTTGCCACGGGGCTTTCGCGTCAGTTGCATGGCCTGACCATCGCCTCCGAACGACCGGGCCATCGCATGCTGGAACAGTGGCAGCCGCTCGGCGTGGTCGGCATCATCTCGGCCTTCAATTTTCCGGTGGCGGTCTGGGCCTGGAACAGTGCCCTCGCCGTCGTGTGTGGGGACAGCACCATCTGGAAACCCTCCGAGAAGACGCCGCTCACGGCCATCGCCTGCATCAAGCTGGCTGAGAAAGTTTGTCGGGAATGCGGGGTTGATCCGGCGATTTTCTCGTTGGTGATCGGGGACGGTGCCGCGGTGGGCGAACTGATGAGCCACGACGCGCGCCTGCCGCTCGTGTCGGCCACGGGATCGACCCGCATGGGCCGGCGGGTGGGCGAGGTGGTGGCGAAGCGATTCGGGCGCTCCCTGTTGGAACTGGGCGGCAACAACGCGATCATTGTCACGCCCTCGGCCGACCTGAAACTGGCCCAGCGGGCGATTCTCTTCGGGGCCGTGGGCACGGCTGGTCAGCGCTGCACCAGCACCCGCCGCGTGTTCGTCCACGAATCGATCCGGAGAAAATTCACGGCCTCGCTGCTGGTGGCCTACCGGTCCCTGCCGATCGGGTCTCCCTTGCAGCCGAACACACTGGTCGGCCCGTTGATTGACGAGCCGGCGGTGCAGGCGATGCAAGCGGCCCTGGCTGAAGCGAGGAAAGCGGGAGGCCGGATTCTCTGCGGCGGCCAGCGGGTGAAGGGACTCTATGTGAAACCTGCCGTGGTGGAGGCCAGAAACGACTGGCCCGTTGTGCAGCAGGAGACTTTCGCCCCGATCCTTTATGTAATAGGTTACCGGACGCTCGCCGAAGCCATCGCCGGGCAGAACGCCGTGCCGCAGGGGTTGAGCTCGGCGATCTTCACGACCGACCTGCGCGAAGCGGAGCAGTTCCTGTCCGCCCGCGGGAGCGATTGTGGGATCGCCAACGTCAACATCGGCACGAGCGGAGCCGAGATTGGCGGCGCGTTTGGCGGCGAAAAGGAAACGGGGGGCGGACGCGAGAGTGGGTCCGACGCATGGAAGGCTTACATGCGCCGGCAGACGGTCACGATCAACTACTCGTCCGACCTGCCGCTGGCGCAGGGGATCACGTTTGGTGATTGAGGCAGCGACGCGACAGGTCCGGCTTGCACGGGCCCTGCCGCTGAATCGGTCGGTGGCTCAGGCCCCGCGCCGGATCGTGGCGCGTTCCGGCATCGGCAGCGGACCGGTGCGCGAAGGCATCGGGGCGTATTTCGGCTTTTCCAGGCCCGTCACCAAGTCGGCGATCTTGACCGGCTGTCCGGTCTGGAAGCACTGGTTCGCGGCGACGCCGATGAGAATGGAGGCGGCTCCGGCATGTTCGTTGGATGCCCGCATGTATTTGTCGGCCGGGACTTCGGGCAGGAAGATCTCGTCGAGCATGACCTTGTCGCCGCCGCCGTGTCCGCCGGTGCCGGTCCAGGCATCGATCCGGCGCGGGGAGCCCCGGAGCGGGATGATACGGGTGGTGATGCCGTCGTCGGCAATGCCGCCCTGGACGCTATCGGTGCCGTTGACGTAGGTCTGCTCAACAATGGTGTGTTCGAGGCGTCCTTTGGTGCCGTTGAAAACGATGTGGTAGCCTTCCCAGGCATTGAAGGCATTGAGCGAGTAGGCCAGGGTGACCTTGTTGTCGTAGGTGACCAGGACGTTCATGGTGTCCTCGATGTCGATGCGCGGGTTGAAAACGCATTGGTCCCGATGGTAGCCGTCGTATTTTTCCTGGTCGAGGTAGAGGGACTTGAGGCCCGGGTTGTTGGCGAGGCTGAAGAAGAAGCCGCACTGGTCCTGCTCGGGGCAGGTATGGCAGCGTTCGTGGTGGGATTTGAGGCCGAAGCGCCGGGCCATCGCCGGCGTGTAGAACTCGCGTTTGCCGGTCGCGTAGACCGAGACGGGCACGGCGCCGAGCCACCAGTTGACGAGGTCGAAATGGTGCGAGGCCTTGTGGATCATCAGGCCGCCGGAGTTCTTCTTCTCACCGTGCCAGCGGCGGAAATAGTCGGCGCCGTGCGTGGTGTTGAGCATCCAGTGGAAATCCACCGACAGGATCTCGCCGATCTCGCCACTCATGAGGAGGTCCTTGACCTGGGTGCGGGGCGGGGAATAGCGGTAATTAAAGGTCACGCGGAGGTGGCGGCCGGTGCGCTTGGTGGCATCGAGGATGCGCTGGCACATGGCCGCGGTCGTGGTCAGCGGCTTTTCGGTGATGGCGTCACAGCCGGCCTCGAGGGCGCGGACGATGTAATCGGCATGGGTGGCGTCGACGGTGGTCACGATGACGAACTCGGGTTTGGTTTCCGTGATCATCTTCTCGAAGTCGGTGTGGGCATAGCCGGGGGGTACCGCGGCGCCGTTCTTGGCCGAGCGGGCCCGGGCCACTTCGACGCGACCGGGGTTCAGGTCGCAAAGGGCGACGAGTTGGGCGTGCTCCTTGTAGGTCGTCTCGATGGCATCCTGGTACATCTGGTGCCGGCCGCCGCAGCCGATTATCGCGAAACGGCGGCGGGGCGCGACGGCGGACGCGAATCCGGCGGGGGTTGCGCCGAGCACGAGTCCGGCGGCGGTGAGGGTCTTGACGAAAGCGCGACGATCGGGGAGTGGGGTGGACATGGTGGGTTGGGGGTTTTGAATCAATCCAAAGGGGATACGACTGTCCGGCAAGTCTGCAGACCGGGTTCGCGCGGTTGACGATGCGAAAACTAGCCTGCTAATCAATGGCACTTCTCATTTGCCAGTCCGACGGGAATCGTCGATTCTCCGGTACACACACTCTTATGCATCACTGGAAATTCTTCCGAACTGGCGGTCTTGATCAGGTAACTTTGGTCAGCGGCACCGATCTTCTGAATCTTCACACGCTCGATCAGAAACTATGGGTGGCGCTGAGCTGTCCGGTCAAAGGATTGGAGCTGGATGAAGCGACCCTGAAGCTGATCGACGCTGACGGTGATGGCCGTATCCGGGTGCCGGAATTGCTGGCGGCGATCAAATGGGCGGCACTCCGCCTGAAGGACGTGGGGGTGCTTTTGCGCGGAACTGACGGCCTGGCCCTCAGCGACATCAACGAGGCGACCCCCGAAGGAAAGATCGTGCTCTCCTCGGCCCGGCAGATCCTGGCCAATCTCGGCAAGAAGAGCGCCACCTCCATCAGCGTGGCCGATTCCTCCAACACGGCCCAGATATTCGCCGCGAGTCCGCTCAATGGCGATGGCGTGATCCCTCCCGAGGCGACCGAGGACGCGGCGACGCAGGCGCTGATCAAAGAGATCATCGAATGTCTGGGTGGCACGCCCGACCGCACGGGATCCACGGGGGTCACCGCCGCGCAGATCGAGACGTTCTTTTCCGAACTGGCGGCCTATGTGGCCTGGGTGGAGAGCAGTGCGATCAAGGAGATCGCCGTTCTGGGCGAAGCCACCGACGCCGGGGTCGCCGCGCTCAAGGCGGTGCGGGGCAAGGTGGATGACTTTTTCGGACGCTGCCGTTTGGCAGCCTATGATGCCCGCGCGGCCGGCGCCCTCAATCGGGCGGAGTCGGACTACCTGGCCATTGCGGCAAAAGACCTGAAGATCACGACTGACGAGGTTGCCGGATTCCCGCTGGCGCAAGTCGGTGCAGGCCGGTCGCTGCCGCTGACCGAAGCGGTCAACCCGGCTTGGGCGGCCCAGCTGGCCACTTTGCAGAAGGTTGTCGTCACGCCTCTGCTGGGTGCCGACAAAACCGCCCTGACCGAGGCAGAATGGCTGGCGATTAACGCAAAGCTCGCCCCGTATGAGACGTGGCTGGGTAGCAAGGCCGGCAGTGCCGTGGAGAAGTTGGGCCTGACCCGCATCAAGGAAATCCTGGCGAGCCAAGCCAAGGACACGCTGGCCGGGCTCGTGGCTCAGGACAAGGCAATGGAGCCTGAGTTCAAGGCCATCAGCGACGTAGACCGGCTCACGCACTATCAGCGCGATCTCCGCGATCTGTTGCACAATTTCGTCAACTTCGCCGATTTCTATTCCTCCGACCGACTGGCCACCTTTCAGGCCGGCACGCTCTATCTCGACAGCCGCAGCACGGAGCTCTGTATCCGGGTGGATGCGGTCAATCCTCTTGCCGCCATGAGCAAGGCCTACATTGCCTATGTGGATTGCAAGCGACCCGGTGGCACGACGATGAAGGTGGCGGCCTGTTTCACCCAGGGTGACAGCGATTTCCTCTTCGTGGGCCGCAACGGCGTCTTCTATGACCGCAAAGGTCAGGATTGGGATGCCGTCGTCACGAACATCGTGGATAATCCGATCAGCATACGGCAGGCCTTCTGGTCCCCGTACAAGAAGTTTGTGCGGATGATCGAGGAGCAGGTCGCCAAGCGCGCCGCTGCCGCGGAGGCGGCGTCGAGTTCGAAGCTGGCGGGCGCGGCCGATGCCGCCGCCAACGCGGACAAGGTCAAGGCGGAGCCGCCAAAGAAAGTCGATGTGGGTGCGGTGGCTGCGATCGGCGTGGCGATCTCAGGAGCGGTGACGGCCCTTACCCTGATCCTGGGTTACATCTTTCAACTCAAAGCCTGGCAATATCCGCTGGTGCTTCTCGGGCTCATGTTGGTCATTTCGGCTCCGTCCATGATCATCGCTTGGATCAAGCTGCGCCAGCGCACGCTCGGTCCGATCCTCGAAGGAAACGGGTGGGCAGTGAACGGCCGGGTGAAGATCAATATTCCCTTTGGCACCAAGCTAACCGACATGGCGGTATTGCCAGCCGGATCTGAGCGTTCACTGGAAGATCCCTACGAAGACAAAGAGGCGGTTCGTCGCCGGCGGCTGGTGGTCACCTTGATTGTCGTGTTGGTGGCGGCCGCTGGCTACGTGCGCTGGGATCGCATTCAGCGCGGTCACTACTTCTGGCAGTCTCCCGTCGCCAAGGCTGCCGAGGCGCCCGCCGTGCCTGTAGCTGACCCCGCCGTTCAACCGAGCAAATAGGGCACCTTCTTTGATCACGACTCTAGCCCGGGGACTTTCCCCGGGCTTTGTTTTTTGTGGGGGTAGAACCCTATTAATTCCCGGAATCCGCGACGAGGGCTCGGATCTTATGACCGGCTCATGGCATTTCTAGGACACTTAAACACAAGATATAGAGTCGGATGGGGTATCCGCGGCAGTTTTGCAGAGGAACTCACTGGCGGATCATGCTGAGAGTTTTAGGACTAGGGGGTTTTATTGAAGATATAATTGTGTGACGTAACTATATCATGAATAACGCTAAGGGGCTTTGATGGATTAGCGAAAAGCGGTCTGATTGGGAAACAGGTAAATAATCAATGCAAGTAATTACCTGATTAGAGGATAGGTTTAGTTGCTGCTACTAATGAAGGAAAAGTCTAGTCAGAATAGGTAAAACACCCTACGTCTTACCTATGAAGATTTCCTATTGTTTCCACCCGCTTGTCCCATGAGCCCAGCCAACCCAGATGATTCCAAAATCACGTCTCCCGGGGATTGGGTCCTCATTGTCGACAATGATACGCTCGTTCGGAATGTCGTTGAGCGTATGTTGGAGAAGACCGGACTGGAAGTGGTCGGGGCTGAGAGTGCCGCCCAGGCGTTTGAATTGCTGCTTCAACGGCCTCGGGAGCCAGTAGTGGTCATGGTTGAAGTGCTGATGCCGGGCATGGATGGCCTGACGCTTACGCGAAAGCTTTCGCAGCGACTCGAGAAGAGCACGCTCATCTTCCTCAGTGGGCATACGAGCAATTTCTCGTGGCTGCCTCCCGATCTGCGGGGAATCCCGTTTGTCTCCAAGCCCTTTACCGCGGCCGTCATCACCAAAATTGTGGAAGCGGCGCACGCCGGTTATCTTCGAAAATCCTGAACCCAGCCTATCCTTCGGCCGGTCGGCGGGGACCATCGATGATCCTGTCGCCAGTCAACATCGCTGAGATGGGAGAATCTCCCGGCGCGCCTTTGGGCCCGCCGGAAAGGAAGCGGTGCGGCAAGGGGCTACCGTTGGTGCCGCGTCTCGGTCGAAAGGTTGTGACGTCGGCTGGGCCTCACTGGGTGAAATCGCCAAAGGTTGTCATAAGTGGGATAATCTTGGTTGGAGGCTACGAATTTGCTTAGGTCCATGATTGGTAACCCGATACTTGAAGTTCCAGTGGATCACCAGATCCATGATCGCACCTCAATCCGGCCCGGCCGTTTTGAGTCCTTCGCCAACCCACCTTTTCAAACCATCACACCTATCCGATGAGCCAAATCAATCATGACCAATCCGCCGCCCATGCCTCTCGTGACTGGGTACTGGTCGTGGATGACGACGAGCCGATCCGCAACGTCATCGCGAAATTCCTGGAGGATACCGGCCTGGAAATCGTTGGGGCTGAGAACGCCAACGTCGCTCTCGATATCCTGGCCGCCAAGGCTTCAGAGCCCTTGGTTGCTTTTGTGGACGTGCTCATGCCCGGAATGGACGGACTTACTCTGGCTCGCAAACTCAAGGCGCAACTCAAGCGCAGCGCCCTGGTGATCATCAGCGGGCACATGAACAACCTGTCCTGGTGGCCCATGGATCTGAGCGAAGTCACCTTTTTGGCCAAGCCCTTCCGGTTGGCCGAAGTCACTGAAATTGTAAATTTGGCGCGAGCGCAATTCGGTACCAAGGGCTGAGATTCTTGTCATGGAAACCAACCTCATCCTCACGGCGAAAAAGTGGTCCTTGGCCGGCCAGTTGGAACGCACCAAGTCTTTTGGCGGCGTTCAGCTCGTTAAAAACATTCCCGAGCGGACTTACCTCGGGATCACTGAGAAACAGTGGGCCCTGCTCCAGCACTTCAAGGAGCCGCGCACGGTGCCGCAGGTGCTTGAGGCCGCGATCGAAGAGCGTTTCTGCCCGCAACTGGGTGAGTTCTATGAGCTGATTCTAAAAGCTGTCCGGGCGCGCATCCTCGTCGAGCCGGGCCAGACGGTGATGCCGGTTTCTGCCGTCAGCTGGCCGGTGGCGCTCAAGAAGAGGAGCTGGTCCCTGATCCTCTGGGTGTTGTTTTTTGCAGGGCTGGGCCTGACTTTTGTGCATCGGCCCGAGCTGCCGCTCGATTGGATGCATGTGGTCGTGGGTGCGGCGATCGCCGTCGGGGCCTACTTGTTGGGCTCAGCGTTGGCGGCTTCATTGCTGCGGGGGGCCGGGGCGGAAGTTTATTTCAAGCGCGGCCTGATCTGCACCTCCGACGCTCGTATGTTGCCACCGGCTGAACAGCGGCTCGTGGCGATCGCGCCGATGGCTATTGTGTCTGCTTGCACGGGTTTTCTGGCATGGCGCCAGCCGGAGCTAAGTTTCTTGCCCCTGCTGGGTCTGTTGGTGCTGATGCGGCCGATTTTCGGCGGAGCGATCAATGCGGTCATCCGCCTGAGCGCGGCGGTCCGGGTAAGTGATGCCGACCACCATTACATTTTCCCGCCCAATCGTACGGTCGGCAAACGCTGGCGGCTGCTCCGCCGAGGTCTGGCCAGTTCCGGCACCTGGTTGGAGATCGGCTATGGCGTTCTCTGGACCCTGGTCCTGGCGTTTTTTCTGGGCGGCCTGGCAGAGGTGCCGCCTTGGAAGCTGGCCTTCTGGCAAACCGAAGGCTTGCGCCTTGCCTTGGCGGCCGGGGTCTCCTTGGGGCTGCTGGCCCTGGTCTATGTCGGGTTGGAGTCCTACGTTTTTACCCGTGATCGCGCCTTGGCACGCCATGAGAGGATTCGTCGTTGGAGCCAGCGGTGGTTTGGACACAAGAAGGTTCCCACCGACGAAGCGGCGAGACATCGCGCCGTGGTGCAGTGTCCCATGCTGCGCTCTTTGCCTCCTTCCGATCAGCAGGCGTTGACCAAGGCGTTCAAGGAACACCGGGTTGGGCCTTGGCAGATGTTGAATCGGGCGGACGCACCTGTTGACCACGTTTATCTGATTCTCTCCGGGCAGGTGGGTGTCTATCGGCAGGCGCGCAGTGGCCGGCGTATTCTGGTTCAGGTGTTGAGCGAGGAGGATTTGGTCGGCCTGCATGGCGCGGCGGATCCCCAGCGCCCGGACTATCTCTATCGTTCCATCACGCCGGTGGTGCTCCTGCAGATCGAATGGGCCGAGGCGCAGGAACGGATCGTGTCCAAGGTTCAGCCTGACAATCTGGTCAGTCAGGTGCTCAAGATCCCGTTCCTGAAGCGCATCAAACTATGCCAGAACTGGCATCGGCAGGCGATCAACCGTTTTGCCGAACTCTCGCGAGTCAAGGATTACGCCGAAAACGAGGCGATCATCCATTACGGCAGTTTCAGCGACAGCTTCTATGTCATTTTGGAAGGCGATGCCTTCGTCATGATCGGCGGCAAACGCGTGGCAGTCATTCATCCGGGTGGTTATTTCGGTGAGATCGGCCTGCTGCAGAACAGCAATGCCACCGCCAAGGTGGTCGCCCAGGTGGGCACCCGCTGCCTGAGCATCCCGCGAGTGGATTTCCTGCGCTTCGTTGCCCACAACTATTCCGTGGCCCTCGAGCTTGAACGGGTGAGTTCCAAGCGCTTGGGACGGCCGATCTTCCCGCTCTCACCGGGAAACTTCCGCCAGCTCTGAGTATGATGATATCGCCCCTGGGCAGCCGGCGACGGCTGGCCGGGGCGGCCGGGGCCCCCATCACGCCAAGCTTATTTCACGATATAAAACGGATTGGGGAGCTTGAAGGCCCGCTCCGCCAGTCCGCCGGCGAGATCACTGTCCTGATCCCCGATGTTGGCCACGATGGTGTAGCCCTCATTGACGATCTGGCGGCGGACCCCGATTTTGTAGGCGCGCGATGACTCCTTGTAGTTGTCGTCGGCATAGTAGACCTTCGTCCAGGTTTCGTAGCCGACTTCACGCAGGTTCTTTTCCGTCGCCGCGGCGTCGGCCCTTTTGCGGGCCGTGATGAAAAAGACCGCCACCTTGTTTTTCACCGCGAGATCATAGACCAGCTGCACGGGAATGATCGCGCGCGCCTGCCCCTCCTCGACCCAACGCCGCCACACCTCGGGAATGTAGCCGTAGTCCTGGGCCATGATGTGCGTGAGGTTGGATAGCGTGGTCTCGTCGATGTCGAAGACGATGGCGCGCTTCTCGCCGGGCTTGGGCGCCTTGGCGAGCCGCTTGCCGAGGTACTGGCTGGCCTTGAGCGCCGCCTTGGCGACATCATTGCCGTACTCGCCCGAGGTCACGTATCGGTTGATGTCCTGCTTGGCCGTGGACAGGTTCAGCGGCTCGGCCGCATAGGGCCGCACGGGCAGGGCAAGGACGGTGGCGAGAACGAACAGGACGGCGAGTCGCTTTAGCATGCGGGCAGCCAAGCAGAGCCGCGGGCCTTTATCAATGCAGGGCTCATGCAGGCCGGTATCCGTTGGCATCGGGTGCGGGCTCGACTCAGATCGGGTCCACTCCGATACTCGCCCTGATGCGCCTACCCCTGCGTTACCTCCCGCTCCCGTTGATGTTCCTTCTGGCCTCCGTTGGTGTTTTCGGGGCGGAGCCCGCGTCCCGACCGCGGCGGCCGAACATCATCTTCATCATGACCGATGATCATGCCAACAGCGCGATCAGCGCCTATGGCAGCAAGCTTATCCAGACACCCAACATCGACCGGCTGGCCCGCGAAGGCCTGCGGTTCGACAACGCTTTTTGCACGAACTCGATCTGCGGACCGAGCCGCGCGGTCATCCTCACTGGGAAATACAGCCACGTGAACGGTTTCATGATGAATGAAACCAATACCTTCGACGGACGCCAGATGACCTTTCCCAAGCTCTTCCAGGCCGCAGGCTATCAGACGGCCGTCATCGGCAAATGGCATCTCGAGTCCGACCCGACCGGCTTCGACTACTGGAACATTCTGATCGGGCAGGGCCAGTATTTCGACGCCCCTTTCAACTGCATGGGCACGACGACCGTGCATCCGGGCTACGTGACGGACGTGACGTCGCAGATGACCATCGACTGGTTGCGCCATCGCCCGAATCCGGACCAGCCCTTTGTCCTTCTGACGCAGCACAAGGCGCCGCATGCCAACTTTCATCCTCCTCCCCGGTACGAGCACACCTTTGATGCCGTCACCTTTCCCGAGCCGCCGACCCTCTTCGACGATTACGCCACGCGGAGCCCGGCCGCCCGCACGAACAACATGCGGATCGACCCGCACCTCGCGCTGCAGTTCGTAAGCAACGGCGCCGATCGCCTGCAGGTCCCGGCCGGTCTGGAGGGCCGCGACCGCACCCGCTGGCTCTATCAATTCTACCTGCGCAACTACCTCGGCTGTGTGCTGGCGGTCGATGACGCCGTGGGGGACCTGCTGGCAACCTTGGACGAGCTCGGGCTGACCGAGAACACGATCGTCGTCTACACTTCGGATCAGGGATTTTACCTGGGCGAGCACGGCTGGTACGACAAACGCTTCATGTACGAGGAGTCGCTCCGCAATCCGCTGATCGTGCGTTATCCTCCCTCGATCGCGCCCGGCGGGGTGGAGAAGCGCATGGTGCTGAACCTGGACTATGCACAGACCTTCCTGGACTACGCCGGCATCACGGCGCCGGCGGACATGCAGGGGCGCAGCCTGCGACCGCTCCTCGACGGGAAAGCGGTCGCCGATTGGCGGCAGTCGATCTACTATCACTACTACGAGTATCCCGGCTGGCACTATGTGCCGCGGCACTACGGTGTGCGGACGGAACGTTACAAGCTGATCCATTTCTACCACGACATCGATGCCTGGGAGTTGTACGACCTGCAGGCCGACCCGCATGAGCTGAACAATCTGTACGGTGAGGCAGCCTATGCCGGCGTCCAATCGGAGTTGCAGAGCGAACTCAAGCGGCTGCAGGACCAATACGGCGACTCGCCGGAACTGGCCCGCGAGACCATCCAGCGCTATCCGCACGGCAGCCGGCCGCCATGGGGGCGCGCGGAAAACCTGCCAGAATGGCGGGCTCGGAAAGGTGGCAGCCCGAGGCCCTGATCTGCTCCATGGCTTCGAGCACTCGTTTCCGCATGGGCCAAAATCGCAGGCTTCTCCTCGGTGCGCTGTTGCTTGCTCCCCTGCTGGCGATGGCAAGACCGCCCAACGTGGTCATGATCGTCACCGATGACCAGGGTTGGGGCGACCTGAGCATTTCCGGCAACACCAATCTCGCCACGCCCCACATCGACTCCCTGGCGACGGCCGGGGCGACCTTGGCGCGGTTTTATGTGCAGCCCGTCTGCTCGCCGACACGAGCGGAGATCCTCACCGGGAGGTATGCAGTGCGCAGCGGGGTATACGACACCTCGGCCGGAGGTGAGCGGCTGAATCTCGACGAGCGCACGATCGCCGACGTGTTCAAGGCGGCGGGCTATGCGACCGGGGCCTTTGGGAAATGGCACAACGGGGAACAATACCCCTACCACCCGAACGGCCGCGGGTTTGATGAGTTCTATGGATTTTGCTCGGGACATTGGGGTGACTATTTTGACGCCCCGCTGGAGCATAACGGCAAAGCCGTGCAGAGCCGGGGTTATCTGCCGGATGATCTGACAGATCATGCACTGGCCTTCATCGCGGCGCACCAGAACCAGCCCTTCTTTTGCTACGTGCCGCTCAACACGCCGCATTCACCGCTGCAGGTGCCCGATGCCTACTATGCGAAATTCGCCGGCGCCGGGCCGGCCTTGCGGGCGGAAAATCCGGCCGAAGAAAACGTCGACTTCACCCGGGCTGTCCTCGCGATGTGCGAGAACATCGATTGGAATGTTGGTCGCATCCTGGGCAGTCTGAAAAGCCTCGGGCTGGCTGATGATACCATCGTGATCTACTTCAGCGACAACGGGCCCAATGCCACGCGTTGGAACGGTGGCATGAAAGGCATCAAAGGCTCGGTCGATGAGGGTGGGGTG
>Ga0066420_1000024_pt1 | contig 58809 bp, 42 predicted proteins | sample LakWasMet28_LOW6_2_FD_59547 | JGI IMG/M metagenome (GOLD analysis project Ga0066420, IMG submission 59547) | Freshwater sediment methanotrophic microbial communities from Lake Washington under simulated oxygen tension - Sediment Metagenome 28_LOW6 | ecosystem: Environmental > Aquatic >... | reverse complement strand
AGGGATCTTCCATTTACACCTTGGACGGTTGCTGACTGGCCAACCGCGAGCCCTTCGGGATAGGCTGAGGTGTCACCGGCTAACTTCACGGCAAGATACGTGCGCTGTGGCTTTGCATATTGGAGTCTCAGTGCGTCTGAGTATTCCATTTTCAACTCCACGAGACGGTCACCAAGCGATCCAGTAATTTTTACGCGAATACCGAAACGATAAAATTTATTGCTGACATTTTTCGTCACGGCCCCGCCGCCCGTGAGTCGGCATTGAGCACCGATGGTTTTTTTCTTCAGGTAATCCGCAGCCTCCTTAACGGTCTTGAAGGAATACATCAGGCATCTGTGTAAGCATAGGTTGCTTAGCAATCGAGCTTCAATCCAGCGCGCTATTGACCCCAAAAAGGGATTCAGGCATAAAATTTCGGAAGTCCAATGCCTGAGATTCGCCTCTACGGTAAGAACCCCAAGAAGGTCATGCCCGGTCTTTCCCGGAGCTACTGGACGGACATCAAGACGTGGAAGGACGCTCGGAAGAAAGCGACTGGTCGCTATCCTACGACGATCAATGTCACAACGAAGTCGGCAAACTGGGGACGCGAGCTTAGCCCTATCGTCATCGGTCCTGTCGATACTTATAGAGAAGCCGGGCGAATGTTGACCGCCGTCAATGCCGAGGTGGCATGGCAATACAGCAAGATTTACAGCCATGCAAATACGGCGGGAACGCTCACGCCGTTAAAATTCCAGAAAGCCGACGGTTCGCCAAATGCCGCGTGGTTTAGATGGCGGGATGCGGCGTGGACCAATCCGCGTTTCGATCACAGGCACAAGGACTTTAAGGCCTTCAAAAGTTTGGTTCGCCGCGCCTTCCCAAAACACTCGAAGGTTGCAGCTTGGTATTGGGATGGCCGTGTTATCACCGATCCGGTTCAAGCACGCCGAGAGATTTACGCGACAGTCTACACTCAGGCCGTTCAGAAGTCCCCCGCTTTTCAGCGGCTCCGCGACGTGCTCAAAACCGGCGACTTGGTAATCTACGATATTGATGGCTACGACTATGTCGCGTTAGGCCTGAGCCCAGACGACACGATCCAAATCCTCGAACATTCCTGGGGACACGGCCTACTCCTTACGCTTTTGCTTCAAGGTATTGATCCGACCAAGCTGGCCGGAACGGTTAGCGGCATCAAAGCAGTGTTAGGGCCCGTAAAGCCCGCGCCGGTTTCGACAATTCCGCCGGCAGACCGCATTACTTTCACGAAGGCCGCGCTACCATACGGTTGGCTTGGGAATATGGCTGGAGGCTTTCCAATTGAATATAGCGGGAAAACCTACGGCTCATCCGAAGCGCTTTTTCAGTGCCTGCGCTTTCCGGACTGCCCGGAGGCTCAAGCTGCGATCTCAGCGCGTAAATCACCGCTCTTTGCCAAGAAGGTGGCCGGGCCGTTCAAGGATAGACTCAAAGTTACACTCCGTGATCAGAGTGACCTCAAACGAATGCGGCTCTGCCTCGTGCTGAAATTGCGTGACAACCGGCAATTGATCCCAGCGCTGCTTGCGACCCACCCCAAAACAATCGTCGAAGACTGCACTTCTCGGCCCAACGACGTGGAGATCGACAATAGTTCGGTGACGCATCCGTTTTGGGGTGCTGTTTTGAATGGGGACAGTGTCACAGGCGAGAATGCACTTGGGAAACTATGGATGGAGATTCGCGAGGAGTTGCGGACGAACGGTCGTGCGTTGGCGCTGACGCCCGCGGGCAGTGAGGTCGTGGTTGAACGGGATGCCCCAATGGGCAAAGCTGCTTTTGCACCGCTACTTTCTCTTGCTGATGCCCCTCTGACTCCTGCGGAGAAAAGGAACTTGGATCGCCTCGAAAGCAAGATTCTGGCAGGGAAGAAGAAAGTGGAGGATGGCTTCGTCGAAATGGTTGGGGCTATGTGGGCAATCTATCAGGATCGTCTTTACCGAGAGAACGGCCGGACCTTTGCGGAATACTTTCGGCAGAAGTGGAAATTCGAGCGCGCCCATTCCTACCGGCTCGTGCACTGTGGTCGTCTTCTCCAGAGTATGAAGCGAGAGGCACTCAAAGGTTTCACCAAGCAAGCACACTTCCGACCGTTGCTCTCGCTAGCTGACGACGAAAGGATAACCTCAGCTGTGGCGCGAATCGATGCATGGCGAGAGAAGATCCCAAACCTGGAAATCACCCCTTCGCTTGTCGAGGCCGCGAGCCTTCTTGAGGTGCCCGTCGCATTCACGCCATCCGCCACACCGGCCAAAGTATCGACGGTCGATGTCGTTTCGCTCCTCCAAAAGGCAAAGACAGAGCTAGCAAAGAAACCAAATCACGGTGATGCGATATTCAGGGATTTGGAGCGCGAAATCACTGAATTGGCACGAATACGAACGACCGGAATCGCGTGGACTGACGCAACGTGGAATCCACTACAAGGGTGTCGGAAGATCAGCGCCGGCTGCCAATTCTGCTATGCTGCGACGCTGTTGGCTACCAGGTTGAAGGGTAGATACCCTGGAATCGCGGATAAGCGTTCCAATGCCCCAAAAGGTTCATCGCCCTACGATTTCACCGGCGAGGTTACATTATTGGTCGATGCGCTTTCTGAGCCTATCAATCGAAAGCACCCGACCCGCTATTTCGTCAATTCGCTATCGGATCTGTTTTTTGATGCCGTTCCGGACTGGTTCATCGATCAGGTATTTGATGTGATGGAACGTGCTTCATGGCACACTTTCCAAGTGCTCACCAAGAGGCCGGATCGCATGGCGAACTACACCGAAAAGCGCTACGCCGACCGAAAGCCCGCAACGAACGTCTGGCTTGGAGCGACAGTCGAAAACCAAATCGAGCACGACCGCCGTATACCGCACCTTAGGCGAGTAGTAGCCGCCACAAAGTGGCTCAGCTGTGAACCACTCCTCGGTCAAGTAACGCTAGATCTTGCCGATATATCGTGGGTAATCGTCGGGGGCGAATCGGATTCGGGACGCAAGATGGAGAAGGCATGGGCCACGAATATCAGAGCACAGTGCCGAAGGGCCAAGGTGCCGTTCTTCTTCAAGCAGTGGGGCGACTTTGGTGAAGACGGGAAGCCCAACCGCAAGCCAGCCAAACCCGAAACACTGGATGGCAAGGTTGAGCACGCCTACCCCACCTCCGTGAACTAAGGGAGCATTGGCTGCTCCCGCTTGGGCGTCAGATGACGCCGCACTCACGAAAGCTGTAATATCCCCGCCCTAGTGGATCAGCCTTGGCATCGCCGCAAACCACGTGGTCCAGCAGGTCGATATCGATGATTTTTGCTGCGTCCCGCAGTTGACGGGTGACTTGGACGTCGGCGGCCGAAGGTGCCGGATCGCCTGAAGGATGATTGTGCGCTACCACGAGAGCCGTAGCGCCAGCCAATATGGCTCCGCGAAAGACCTCGCGTGGCGCAGCCAAAGCGCTGGTCGCGGTCCCAAGCGAGATCATGTGCCTGCCGATAGGGTGATTCTTGCGATCCAGATACACGGCGTAGAAAGCCTCCTGGACCGGATTCTCCTCGAAGGCCGAGCGAAGGTATTCGGCCACCTTCGCGGGAGTATCCAATTTGATTTCTTCACCGAGGCTAACGAGGGAGTAGACAATCTTGGCTTCGTAGACACGCATGATTTTGCGCTCACCCATTGCGCAAAGCGTGTGTCCCATGTGGGCCTTATCGCCTGCTAACGGCAGAGCGCCCGTTCTGCATGGCCGAAAAGTCAAGCGGTGGATGGAGTGCCGAGGCGGCGGCTTTAGCCGCAACGAGGGGGAAACGGAATGATTCCGCGCAGGTGGAGCCCGCAGGGACTACCTTGACCGGCCATACAATAAGGGCGTCCGGACGGGGCAGTTGCTAACCTGATCGAGCGTAGCGAGCATACGTTCGCCGGCGAAGAGCTAGTTGTCGTTGAGAAGCAAAGCCTCGGAAACGTCAGCGACGCCGAGCCTGACACGAGCGGTCGCTGAGGATTGGCAGAGGTGCAGCACCGGCAGCCAACCGCAAGCGTCCGAGAGTGCCGCGTTCGATCTCCGGCCAAAAGGGGGCCGAAGCCCCCGTTCCTAATCTTGATTAGGAAGCATCAGCGTGAGGACAGGACTGGCATCATCACCGGCGCCACAGTGAAGCTTCAACCGGTGGATATGACCTGCGATGAAGACCTCAAAATTGATCAGATCCGGTTGCTTGGCTCGCTGGATGGCGAGTTTCGCCATGCCTGAAATATCGTGGCAGATACCGGCGACATCTTGCCCTGGCTTTCTCAACGCTACCTCAACGATCGCCCAGACCTCGGCAGTGCAAGCAAGGGGGTATTTCCAGTGTTGGCGAATGATGTCGATGTGCGAGAGGTCAACCAGGACGCCGTCTTCTATGGCCTGACGGCGCGTGTAGGTGTAGATTGGTTCCCCAAAGGTTTCGTTACTCATGTATTGCGCTCGCTGGGGAGCGTTGGTGTGTGTCGCACATGCGACCTGATCACCTGCTGCCCGTTTGAGCGGCAGCTTCTCCAAGGCTTGAGTCACAGCGCCCGAAGTGCCGAGGCAGGGGCTCGCCCCAACGAGGGGGAAACGCAGGGAAAGCGAGGTGGAGCCGCGCAGCGGACTACCTTGACCAAGCCTTACAATTGGAGAAACGGACGGGGCAGTGGCTAACCCAATCGAGCGAAGCGAGCATCTGTATTGTGACAGTCCGCGAACCGCAGCGGAGAACTACGCCGCGTAGATCGACGCGAAGGTGAGCGATCTGTCACTCCGAAATCATACTACGACAAGGCGTTGCTCACAGCTTTCTCCGAGCCATCAGGATCGAGTGGATATCTACTTCTGAAAACCAATTGGAAATTCGTCCCAAGTCCGTCCGTCCAAAATCCGGTCCGGAGACTTGTGACTGGTGCCAACCTGTTTGATGAAAAACGGAATTCGATTGGCCACAGCAAAATCACGAACTGCCCGCGCCCAGTTTAGATCCATCGGCCGGGCGCGATGCCCAGTCTCGGACCCAAGCACTACCCAAGACACGGCCGCATAGCTTGAGAGGTCAATCGCCCCGAGCATGGGTTCGATCATCACGAAACGATGCCCCTGAATTTTCAATAGATGTGGCAAGCGAGCATCCGCCAGCGCCTGATTTTCTACTGAAACGCCGCAGGCGATATGATTGGGAACACCCTTGGGATATCGCCGCCCCATGAACTCGGCCATGCGCGCTGCGCGTTTTGACCAAAGCACATACTTGGTCTCATCCAGAGGCTTGTTCTTTGCGCTACGCGCGGCGTTGAGCGTCACGCGCTCTGCTGCAACTGCATCAACAATCTCCAGCACTTGCGAAATCTCGGTGTCAGAAATCTTGTCCCAAAATAGGTCACCGTGCTGAATGACGCCTACTATACCCTTCTTGGGTCGCAAATTATCGGCAACCAAGCGAGGGGCCAAAACCTTGTGTGTTCCCTCGACCAAATCCGCTGGAAGATTGCCGAGGCGCTTTTGCCACGGCATGATACCATCGAACCACCAGCAATCACGGCAACCGGGTGAGTAACGCTGGCAACCGACAACTGGATTCCAGTCGGTGGTAAGTATGTCGCACGGGTTGTCTTTGGCCATCGTTGGTGAGCGGCATCGCCACAATTATTCCCAAGTCTTCGTCTTGAAACCGAGACTGTTAGCATTTTCTGAGACGGCGCGCTTTACCTGGTCGGATACTCCCTTGGGAAACTCAGCGCTGATTTCTACTGTGATCTTCACGTTCGCGTTTGGGTCGGATACCAGCGCCGCGACGACTTCCTCGGCGATCTGCACGAACCGCATTTTGGCGGTGGCAGCGCTTACTTCCGTAGAGCCGTAGAAAGCGCGTGCTTTGGGTTGCGCACTTCCAGCACTTCCCGGCGGTTCAGCAACCGCCGGAGCCGCGCCGTTCCCGGCCGTAGGATAGTTGCCGGCAGGAGGGCTAGCGGTGCCGATCTGTGAGGAGGCCGTTGATGCCGCAGCCGCCTTGGCTGCCAGCGTCGCCTCGAATTTCTTCGCTGTATCCGGTTCGATTAGGAGCAACGTGTCGTCTAACTGGACGTTGCTGTCGCCGAATTTAAAACCCTCGTATTCGTCGCCATTTTGGGCGTAGGCCGTGCCGAAGAAATCCTTAGTCGCGGCACCCTTCGCGATAGCCTGCGCCAGCACATCCCTACTCTTCAAGCGCGGCAGGTAGAGGTAGCGCTGAGAGTCTTCCCAGAATGCCAGTGCGCTTACGGCCGGCTTATCTGCCTTCCAATAGAGTTCCCTCAACTTGGTGCGCAGATGAACAGGCGACCACGTTGTGATGATCAGCTCATTCTCCTGACAAACGCGCTCAATTTCAGCGGCGTAGGCATTGCCGCCGGGATTGAGCGCGAAGCTTTCGACGGTCGGCACTTTGTCGGTTGGCAGCGTCATCAGTGGGCAAAGAAGCCACTTGTAGCACTCCCGCGCGACGCGCGGCAGGACCTCCTCTGCTGTCTGCTGTTCTTTCTTGGCCTGCTGCTCCTGCAGGCGGTCGATGTTTAGCCGGCCTTCCTTCACATCATCGACAATCGAGCCCCAAGCCAAAGCTGTGCGCATGCAGTCGCGCAACCGAGCCAGCGCGCCCTGATCTGCGCACACACAAACCAGCCGGTTGCTGCGATAGCGTGGTTTGGTCCCGTTGTTACGGACGATTTCAACGACTTCATCGGTCGCGAGTCTTGCGTCGCCCTTGGCATAGTATTTTTCCGGCGGCAGGAAGATCAGTCGCAGTGCCCCGTCGTCCGGGATGTCAACGTGCGGCGTGAAGACATGCACGCCGTCAAACCCACCCCCCGCCCCGGCGAGTTTACGCAGCACCTCGGCCAACTTGCCCCGCACCTCGTTTTGTTCGTTGAAGCGTGCTTTACGGTCTTCCATCTCGCGCCGAAGATTTGCGCGCGTGTCGAACCAGAAGCGCGTCGCGTCTTGGGCCTTGTCACCGGACGCATTCAAGTAGTGTAGCCGATCCGCAAGCCGCCCCAGCGCATCCGCGTAGGTCGAGGCGGTTTGTCCCGGCTGAAGGCAGCCGAGCAACACACGGGCACGATCCAAGCCGCGAATGCCCTGCTTAGTTCCGGCAGCAGACGGGGCACTTCCGAGGAAGAGCGTGCGAGCGACGCGGCGGGCGGCGTTCACGGCACCGAAACGCGGTTCCTTGTTTTCCAACTCAGTAGTCTCGGCGCGGTCGCCATCAATGTCTTTGTCGAGCACGGCATCCCAGCCGGGAGCGAGGTAGTAGGTCAGTTCATTGCGTGTGCTGCCCTCATACAACGGTAGGCTGCCGGGCATGATCAGAAGGTCGCTATTGTTGTCCTTCCACAGGCGGTAAATCACCTTCGCCATGAGTTTGAGCACGCCGCGCGTGCGCTGGAAGCCCTCCAGCGTAGTCCAATCCTCGTAAAGGCGGTCGAAGACTTCCGGGTGAATCGGATAGGCTTGAACTAGCCGATTGAAATAGCGGGCCTCTTGGGTTTCACTGGGCAACTTCGCACCCTCGGCAACATAGGCCTGTGCAAACGCGCGACAAACGGCGTCCCTGGCTCCGGTATCACCGACCGACTCAAACAAACGGCGGCGAACGATCTCGAAAGCTTCCTCAGTCGCAACAGGTTTCCAGAGCGCTTGAACGCGCCCGAAAGTCTTCTCCAAGGCCTTCAGCGCGCTGACGCCCCGCTGACTGCCCGCCTCGATTTCTGACTCTGGCAAGGAGGCGAGCAGGATAGCGTTGGGCACAAGCTTGGCCGCCTCGGTGAGTGACTGAACGAATGAGAGATTCGTGTCGTAACTGCCGCCGCTGATCTGCTGTGTCTCGGGAAACTGACGGACGTAGGCCACTAGTTCGTCAATCAACACCACGCAAGGCGCGTAGCGCTCCAGAAGCGTCTTGAGGACTTCTTTGCCAGGAGATGTGCCGTTGCCATCCGCTTCGCGCACCAAGGCGAATCCTTCCTCGCCGCCCAGTTGCCACGCTAGCTCACCCCATAGCGTTTTGACGGTTTGCTTGCCTTGTTGCCAAGGCTGGCCGGGGGCCAAATTGGTGCCGTCGATAACCGCGATCCGTGACTTCGGCACGTCCATCAAGCCCGCTTGGTCGAGAAGCCCCGGAATGCCGGTGAGTTCCTTGATCGGACAACTCCGCGTCGCGAGATGGTAAACGGCGAGCATCGTGTGCGTTTTGCCGCCACCGAAAGCCGTTTGGAGTTGGATGACGGGGTCTCCACCCTTGCCATTGAGCCGCTTGGCAACCGAGGTCAGCAAAAGCCGCATGCCCTCCGTGATGAAAGTGCGGTCGAAAAACGCCGCGGCGTCCTGATACTCCTTTGTCGCCTTGCCGGAGCGCACGGCAGTGATATCGGCCGCAAACTCGGACTGCTGGAACGTGCCTTCGAGAACGTCGGGATGGGGGTGAGCGATTTCGCGCCAAGGTTTCATGCTCATACGTTGGTTTATTGATTAAATAGCTCGCCCTGACCGGACGGAATCTGCCCTGCGGCGGATTCAATTCCAGTCCAACTGGTAATGAGCTCGTTATAGGCGCGGGCGTCTTCTGCCCAGCCTTGGCGTTCGCAGAGGGTGTAGAGGCGGTAGGCGAGTTGGCGGGTGGCTTCGCTTTTGGCCTTCACGGCCGCTAGGAGTTTGCCCGCGCCGCTTTCGCCTTCCTGTTTGAGGGCGCGGATGAGGTGGTGGAGCGTTTCCCAGACGGGTTGGCGGGTGTCGGCGCTCGGGTCCCAATCGGTCGGGTAATCGGCCCACTTGCGCAGGCTGACCTTGCCGCCGCCGCTCACGACGACGCCGGCCTCGGCGAGGCCGCTGACGCTGATGGATTTGGAACGGGCGAGCACATCGGCTTCGCCAAAAACGCCATCGGCCCAGCCGTGTTGCTCGAACCAGCGCAGGCACCATTGGGTGTCGGCGTCGAAGTCGTCTTCGGCGAGAAAGCGGTTAATGAGTTGAAGGGCGGTGCGGACGCTCATGGGATCGCCATTCGCCTCCAACACAGCGGCGTATTTGGAGAATACAGCCATACCGGGGCCGATGATGGCTTGGGACAAGTCCACCGGCGCAACAGGCGAGCGTTCACCACCGGCACCTTTGGTCATTTCATCAAGTGCATCGGGAAGGACGATATTGAGTTCACGAATGAACTCGCGGCGAGAAATCGTCGCGGCGTCATCCGGGCGCTTTCGGCACACTAGCACGACGCTGGACGCAAGGGCGTTAGCTCCAAGCCCAACCATGCGAAACTCTTGTTCGCTGCGCAGTGGCCAAGTGCCCACGATGGCGAATCCTGCACGCAATACAGCAGTGAGGAACGTCTCCCAGCCTGCCGAAGTGGTGCCTGTTTCATCACTTGTTTCGGATTGCTTGAACGCGTAGTAAATAGTCACTGGGCCTTCTGGATGTGCATTCACTGCAAGGCCATGTATCACTTTTGTCATGCCATCCAAAAAGAATGTCTCAGCTTTTTCTTTTGACCCGTGTCGATAAGCGGCCGCAACCAACTCCTCAGCTTTCGGAACAGCCAAGGTAGCAAAAGTCTGCGGAAACACACTCCGAAGTGATCGACGTGACCAAGTATAGAAAAAGTCCGAAAGATCGGCGTAAGCTATATTGTCGTAATAAGGAGGGTCGGTGGATATTACTTTAAATCGTGAGACGACTTGTGTTTGAGCGTCGGCTTGCGATGCAAAGCCTGGAGCCGCAGGTGAAAGCATCGCTACGCAATCCGCGATATACTCAGAAGCTGGAGCGAATCCGCCGACAGTGTCGGCAAGAATTCCCGCTTCGGGATAATCCCAGGTCATAGGGATCGACTGTTTCCCAAATAGATTCATGACCTTCTGATTACCTGGCACCCACCGCGTAACTGAGTTGGAGAAGTCGGCGCATCGATTTACGGCGAAAGCTAGGTAGACACTTACTGCCTCTGCATAGGCGGTAACACCACTGCCACTTGAGTCTAGCCCCAATCCATCATCAGCCAATCCAGCCTTAATTGCGTCGTTTGCGATTTTCTGACGAACCTCAGATACTAGATCACTAAACGTTGTTAGCGCTAGCAATTGTCGAGGGGTAAATAAATCCCCCCAAAGCTTAAATCCGTATGGAACACATGTTCCACCGGTCAGACGTGCAGGTATCTCCCCCGTCGGGTGCCAATCTGGCTTGGCAGAAAATGCAATATCCTCCGCGCTCTTAATGGGGCTTAAATACACTCGGCCTCGGCTGCCCTCCGCCACTATAGCCATTAGCCGTGCGCCTATTTTCCCCTTGTTGCCTTGGGCCTTGATATAATCTCCATCGATTACGGTATCGGAAACTAAGCAACGAAAGTTCGCGCCCCTTCCAGATGCTTTTGTTCCGCCTTTAGCACTGGCTGGAGGAGTTCCCATTTTTACGTGAAAACTGTAATTATCCGAATCAATAAGCGGCTCGATATACGCCTCTCGTCCCTCTTTATTGGCAAGTATGTAGGTGGATATCAGAGGAACGTCCACGTGAGAAAACGCAGGGTTTGGGCTCTTAACTGTCCGCGCCCAGAGCCACGCGATTACGGTGAGCTTTTGGCCCATCAGTGGGCGAAGATCTGGACGCTCACGGGCTATTTCGGGAGTGACTTCGACTGGTGGATAAAGGTGGCCAATCCGTTTCTGGGCCTCGGCGCGCATCCATGCGCCATACCTGCGAACGTCTTCGGCCAAACCTGATGCTCCGGGCCATTCACGGGATAGATTTAATTTGCCCCCGCGCTTGTCGGCAGCGTTGGGCGCAACGGGAGGCCTCCCGGCAAACTTGGGCGGGATCTCGATCATGGCTTTGTTAAGAATGACCGCGACGGGGTTTAGATCGGTGGCGTGTGACACCAGCCCGAGACGTTGCGCTTCCAACGGAATTGCGCCGCCCCCGGCGAATGGATCGTGAAAGGCCGGAGGTTTCGCGGGATTGAAAAGTTCAGCGGCCTGCGGGTGATCTTTGTTAAGTTCGCAGACCTCGCGCCACGAACGGCGAATCTCGGCACGGGCACGCTCCAGCACTTCTTCGTTGGTGCTGTTTTCCCAAAGCACCAAGTCTTCGATGATTTTAAAAAGACGTTTCCGCTCCTCGGCGGCGGCCTGCTTATTCATGCCGTATTTGAACCCTCGGCCGATGTTGGTGCCGGGGTCATTCACGAGCTGGGCAAAGAGCACCGCCCGCGCCGCCGCCAAGGGCCGACGCGCCCACCAAAGATGAATGCCGCGCGGGTGAGCACCGATGCCGGGCATTTTCTCGTAGGCGCACGCCTCGTTTATCGCATCAAGCGGCAGCGCGACTTCAATTAGCTTACGAGGCGATCTTATGGGGAAAGACATGAATACTTTAGGTTAGGCAGCTACTCTTGCCAATGCGCCGATATCGTTGCTCGAAGGCCTCACGGCCTCCTTCCATCACCCGGCAAATCTCTTCGCGGAGATCGGAGTCTTGGAGGCTGCCCCGCTTGGTGACGCAGCATTGACCGTAGGCAAAATCCAAAGCGTGCACCATCTCCGCATCACCGTTGACGACGATGTTTGGATTGTGCGTCACCGTGATAATCTGACGGCGCTGCTTATTTTTTCTCATTTGCTGGACAACCAGACCGTAAATCAAGTGGTTGTCCAAGTCATCCTCCGGCTGGTCGATGAGTATGGGTTCGTCTCCATAGGCTAGCAGGAATGCGAGCATCGCCGCGGCGCGCTGGCCCGATGAACCCTGGGAGATGGGACGAAAATCTTGTCCATCTCCGCGTGCGCTGTAGCTCACTTGCAGGCTGTCTGCTGGGAACCAGCTGAAGATACGATCAAGCATTTCGGGCCGCCGGGAGTAATCGCCTGTCAAACGCCGCCGCAGCCAACCGCCCAATGTGGTTCCCGCTCCGGTGCATTCGTCCGCGAAGCGCGACTTTAGCGCAGCCAGCCGATTCTCAACCTCGATAGCTCGTGCCGCAGAATCTGCTGGCAACCCGGCGAGAAGTTCAGCGACGACGCCGCGCTCCGCGTCCGTGCCCTCCTCCCTGGAATAGAAATCGTTGCCATACTTGTCCGCCTCGTCGGCGATGCCCAGTGCGGCACGCAAAGACGTATCGATTGCGGCTGACTCCCGTCCATATGGGACCAGCTCGATGCGCACGTAGTCGTTGCCGGCGAGAGTCGCGGTCAAGAACTGCTGCCGCTTTTGTGTGATCTCCCTCCGCAGAGTCAGGAGTTCCTGGAGCTTGCTGGTCGCGTCCTGCTTGACCGTCACAAGGTCCGTAGCGTGTTGGTTGAGAACCCGGACTTCCTCGCCCAGCCGGTCCCGTTCGGTCACGAGGCGACCGTATTCGCTCGGGTCTTTGACGCCTTGCGATTGCAAATCAGCCACAAGCTTCTCGTAAGCTGTTTTTGTTGCATCAACGTCGGTTTGCCAAGGCGTCGCCGCCAATTTCGTCCGCTCCGCATCGGCAGACGTTTGCAGGGTCTGCGATGCCTGTGTGACTGTTTGTTTGGCCGCCTCGTTGGCAGTTTTCAGCGCGGCCAAACTCTCCAAGACCGTTTGCTCAACCGTGTTTGTCCCATCGAAAACACCGGCCTCCGCCTGCGGCACAACGAGATTTGCCGCGAGCGTGTCGAGCTGCTGAGCGACGCGCTGGGTTTGCTCGAATTGCTTCCGGACTTCTTGGGCCTGCCGCTGCCGCCGTTGATACGTTTGAAGCACTCCCGTGTGTTCCGTGGCCTCGAAGCGGGCCAACTTCCGCTGCACATCCTCCAACGCCCCAACGATCCGGTCGCGTGATTGAAGCTTGGTTTCAAGATCACGAATACGTGTGCGTAGAGTGAAAAAAGCCAACTCCGCGTCATTCCAACGCGACAGCCATTCCGTGAAGTTTACCGCCTGATCAATGATGCCGAGCAACGCTTCGCTGCTCTCACCTGCCAACGCTGCAATCTGCCCCTGCCCGAATATACGCGCAGGAAACCTTTCTCGAACAGCCTGCGATGCAGAGTCCGTCCATGCGTTGCTTGCACCATCCCATTCGCTGACAGTCGCTATGCCAGCCTGAGCATTCCATAGAATGCGATACCTCACTCCTTGGTGTCGAAATACGACTGTCACCTTGGTGGGCTCGCGGACAGCGCCCTCGTCGTCGCGATTGCGCGAAATGCGACGGAATCTCTCGAAACTCCGGCGTAGTTCATTCTCTTCGGGGAACTGGTTGATTTCCTCCTCCCTACCAAGAGCGATGCGCGCAAACTGCAAAACCGTGCTTTTTCCGCTGCCGCGTCCGCCGACGAGTGCATTCAGCCACGGACTGAAAAGCAGCTTCTCTTGGCGCCCTGCGCCACGGCCCATGAATCTCGCTTCCTCGATCTCAATCGACTCGATGATCTCATCTGCAACCTTGAACGGATCGAAGCCCGGCGTCGGGTCGTCGCTGCGACGAACAGAAATGCCGTTGCCGTCGATTAAGGCGAGACGCAGTGCCTCAAGCGACGGAGTTCCCATCTTGATCCATGTGTAGTGTGATCCGGGGAATCTTGGCTCTCCTGCCGTAGCCAAATTGTGTGTGTCGCTGCCTAGCAATTCCGGCCAGCGAACTTTCTCCGACTGGTAGAGACCTGGTTTCGCAAATGCCGTGCTGCGAATTTCCATGCCCGCAACCGCTTCAGATCGCAAAACATCGCACAACGTCTGCCCGGTGGGCTGGACGACGAACAGCCCCTTCGGCTCGTCAACATGCGCAAGGATCGGCAATGCTCCGCGGTCGCGGATGATGTTCAAAACCTCGATCAGCGATTTCTGCGTTACACCGTCGGAATCGCCGTGCGTGCCCTGATATTGCACCGCCGTCATCAGGCCAAACACATCATCCCGTCCTTTCGACGGGTCGAACAACGCAAGCACATGGATCCCGCCATTGACCGAAATCTCCACTCCGGGGAACAGGGTCAGTGGGCGATAGCCCGCGGCGTTGGTAGCTTTCAGGTCGGCAAGCGCAGCCTGAAGTTCAGGTATAGCATCACCTGAATTGTGGTCAGTGATCGCGACGCAATCGACACCGGCAGCCATGAACGCAAGGAGCCAGTCCTTCATGGTGCACGGGGTCTTTTTGAACCCGTCCATCGACTTCGGGGTATGCGCGTGAAAATCGAACTTCCACCAACGCGATCCAGGATACGGCCAAGTGTCAGCGTCCATTGTTGTTCGAATTAGTGGTTAGGTGCGGCCTTCCCCATGAGTTCGCCGAGGTCGTAGTTCACGGATGAGACCCCCCAGTCCGGCTCCTTGGAAAAGGGGTTGGAAATATAGTGCGGCCCGTCTGTCTGGTCACCTTCTCCGACGAACACGACTGCGAGAACAAATTTGTCGGCTTGGTTGAGCGCATAAAGGATCTCGTTCCGAGTCACCGTTATGGTCGTCGCTCCTTTCACCCGCCCCTTAACTTCGACGTGCCGCGGCTCTGATAACAGGCCATCCTTCGCGGGCGGATAGGATGTGATGTCCCACCCGCACTTCTGGGCGGAGACATCCACGACCTTGCACCCACGCGCCTCTTCCGCGCGAATCACGGCATCCATCGCAAGGCGTTCAATCCGTGCGCGGGCGGCTGCATCCGCAGCGAACAGCGCCGCGGAGGCGTCAGCCGGTTCTTCACCCTTCAGGTGGCGCAGAAGGCCAGCGGGAACAACCAACGCTCCGCCCAACGCGACAGGGGTGCCGTTTACGACGTGCCGCATCGCCTGCAACTCCTTCCTCCTGTTTTCCAATCGTCCTTCCAAATCGCTGATCGTGCGCCGCGAATTCTCCAGGTTAAGGCGCACATCTTTTCCGGCTTCCAAGTCCTCCTTCAGCTTGATCCAGCGGTCGGACCAAAATGCGATTTCCTTTGTCAGGCGCTCGTGAACCGCCGCGAGTGTCTTGTCCACGTGATTGATCCTGCGGTCCGCAACTTCCTTGAAGTGATCCGGAACGAGTGAGGTCGCCGCGAGTGCCAGCGCCTTGGCCTCCTGGTTTGCGCAGATCCAAGGGGCCTTGAGCAAATTGGAAAGCGACGGACGATCTACCGCAGACAAGGGCTCCAAATCCAGATGTGGTGCCCAACCGGCGAACGATGCGGAGCCATCCGGAGCTACGCGCACAAACTGCAAGCGTTTCGATAGCACCCGTCCGTCACCCGTGGCGATTTCGTGCGTCAGCATGAAGAGCAGATGGGCTTCCAAGCCGTCATCCGCCGGATCAACCAAGATGGCCCCCTGCCGCAAAAGATTAGAATGCTGCTCAAGAATGAGGTCGCTCATCGAAAGCAGTAGCGGATGGCCCGGATGCAATAGTTGGGCAAAGGCTACTCCTGGACGATCTAGCGGACGAACCGCCTCCTTTGTGAAGCAAACCCGTTCGTATCGCTTGAGGACCGGAGTGTAATCCCGTCGATTTCGGCCGGTCATCAGGCGGTCGCGCTCGCGCACAGAAACGGGAACGTGGGTGATCTCGAAACGTTCGGCCTCGCGGGGATGAATCGTGCCGCCAAGCGCAGCGAACGCCTTCATGAAGAAGGAGCGGACGAAAAACGGCTGGAGCCGCCGCGCCTCGGCCTTCTCCATCTCTGCTTTGACGGAGAACAATCGTTCGCTGCTCATCGACTCCTGCGCCAGTGCGTTGCGGTCCAGCAATGAACGCAGATGCGTCTGGTCGAGTGCGTTGTCGATCTTCTGAAGCAGGCGCGCCCGCACCTCCGGCTGGTCGCCGTAACGGATCGCCCGCAGGAGCAAATCTTTCAGGCTTTCCTCCTCGAACACCTCGCCGAGAATGTCGAACACGCGGCCTTTCAGTGCGGCAGACTCGGTTTCAAGTTTTTGAAGCAGACGGTGGTAAACGTCACCCTCGCGGGTCTCCCGCGCGACGAGATTCCAAAGATGACAGACTTCCTGCTGCCCAATGCGGTGAATGCGCCCAAAGCGCTGCTCAAGACGGTTCGGATTCCACGGAAGGTCATAGTTGACCATCAGATTGGCGTTTTGAAGGTTCACACCTTCGCCCGCCGCATCCGTGGCAATCAGCACTCGGACGGCCGGATCAGAGCGGAAAAGTCCCTGCACCTTGCGACGTTCGTCCCGATGGGTGCCGCCGTGAATGGTGACAATCGAATCGGCCGTGCCGAGAACGCCGGCAATCTTCGCGTGAAGATAGTTCAACGTGTCCCGATGCTCAGAGAAAATGATCAGCTTCTTGATTCGATGGGTCCCTCCCTCCCGCACGTTCTTATCATGCTGAAGGATCTTGGATAGCTCGTCCCACTTTCTGTCCTGTCCCGATGCAACGACAGCCGCCGCCTGCTCTTGCAACTTCTGCAAGATCGCGACCTCCTGCTCCAACTCCGCAATGGTCTGCGCAGCGGAAGCTTGATCGACCAACGCCTCTTCAAGATTCTCCTGCTCCTCGGCCGTCTGATCATCGTCATCCTCCGGGGGAACGAGTGAATCAGGAAGATTTGCGAGGGCCTGTTGGCCGCGGACGCCCAACTTTTCTTCACGTATGCGGCGCTCCAAGCGTTCGCGCCGGCGCTTGAGAGACTGAAAAATTGCCTCTGGCGAAGATGCCAGTCGGCGCTGGAGTGCCGTAAGTGCGAAGCCAACCGATCCACGCCGCGCGCCCTCCAACTGATCAGCCTTGCCCATTTCTGTCTGCACGTAGTGAGTGACCGACTCGTAAAGCGCCGCCTCAATTTCCGAGAGCTTGTAATTGACCGTGTAGGCGCGCCGCTCGGGAAACAAAGGCGCACCGTCGAACTTCACCAATTCCTCCTTGACCATACGTCGCATGAGGTCGGAGGCATCAACTTTGTGCGCTCCGTCCTTCTCCCGCACGCGCCCGTAAAAGCGGTCCGAGTCGAGCAGCGAAAGAAACAACTGGAAATCCTCGTCCTTCCCGTTGTGCGGGGTGGCCGTCATCAACAAAAGGTGGCGAGTGTGTTTGCCCAGCCTCTCGGCCAATTGAAAACGCCCCGTCTTCTCGAGCTTCAATCCGAAGTAGTGCGCCGAGAGTTTGTGCGCCTCGTCAAAGATGATCAGATCCCACCCGGCGAGTGCTAACTTCTCCTGTAGCTCTTCGTTGCGCGCCATCTGGTCTAGCCGAACAATGAGTTGATCAACGTCCTGAAACGCGTTTCCGCTGGGCGTTGCCTCGTCGAGGCCGGAGGAAAAGACGCGGAACTCCAGTCCGAATTTCTCGAACAGCTCATCGCGCCACTGCTCGACGAGGCTCCCTGGGGAGACGATCAATACGCGTCGCGCATCGGCGCGCATGATCAGCTCGCGGATATATAGGCCCGCCATGATGGTCTTTCCCGCGCCCGGATCGTCTGCCAGAACAAACCGCAGCGGCTGGCGCGGCAGCATGGACTCATATACCGCCGTGATTTGATGCGGCAGCGGCTCCACATTTGACGTGTGAACCGCCATCATCGGATCGAACAGAAACGCGAGGTCGATGCGCTTGGCTTCTACCGCAAGATTGAAAGCTTCCCCATCTCCGTCGAATGCCCATGGACGCTCGACAGTGGCCAGCGACAGCTTTCCCGCGTCATCCCGAGAAACCAAACGCTCACGGATCGTCCCGTCCGGAATACGATAGATGACCTGCAATGCTGCCTCCCCGATGGGCACAGCTGCCGCCACAGTCACAATCACGACCGGCTCCAGCCCGGCGAGGGCGATTCCGGGCTTTATGTCGGCAAGCTGCATGCGATGGATCGAGGGTGGTAAAGGGTCTTTTATGTCGAAAGGCTACAAAGCAGTAGCCAGCGGCTCTTGGCCCCGAGCGCATTTCGTCAGGTTGCGCGCAACCCTATGGCATGACAACAGATATTTACAATTCGGTTGCTGATGCGATGTCTCCTCAAGGAGACAAAAAAGCCGCCATTAATGGCGGCTTTTTGAGGGTGTCGGTTTCCCTGGAGGTTACAGGGACATACCAACGCCTAGGTTATGGGGCTCTGGCGTGACCAAGGGACCAACCCAAGACCAAGAGGGATCAGCCACCGCCGACAACGGCGGAATCAAGCGGATAGACTTAACACAGTAGTGCGCGGTCATTGCTGGAATAGCGTAGGCTGGGTCTGCCCAAACCGACATTCCGCTGATCTCGCCAGCTGCACACCCCGCCTTGGACTTTGGAAACCGAGCAATGACGTCAGCCTTGAAGGATGTGGAACTGCTACGAAGCGGTTCGATAATGTAAGCGACGTCGTTGAAAACAAGGCACGCCCTATCGCGCGCATCGAACGCCAGACGGCAGAACTCCGTCAGTCTCACAAGGTGCTTCAGATCTGCGCCATCGAGCAAGAAAAACGGCGTTCCCGCAGGCAGATGCAGCGGTCTGCGCAGTTGGGCATTAGCAAGTTTCGGCGCAGGGTAGTTGCCTGCACTCCGGACCTCAATCGCACTGGCGCCTGTCCATGTGGATGGTCTGACAGGTCCAACACTGGCGGGGATCGGTTCCCCCAATGCCAATAGCGGCCCCAGCACATGAATCCTCGGACCAGTCAGGTATTTTGCGAAGTGGGGGTAGTAGAGCACGACCATATCGTGGAAGACCTCGATGCGGTGCACGTCAATGAAAGCGCTGACATCAACGAGATCAGGATGAATTGAGGCGCTCATGGGTGAAATCCTCCCTTTGAGCTTTCAACTGGGTGCCTAGCAGCATCGTTCTCGGCGCCTATGCGACCGGCGAGCACGCCAGAAACTGCTGCCAGCCACAGGACGATCAAGAGAAGCAGCCATGCTATAATGGGCGGTGTGCTCGGCTCGACCTCGACGGGCGGCTGCTCTGCCGACTGGTTGCGCAGTATTTGTTCAACCTCGACGACTCGATCGCGCAACTTACGCATCATGTCGTCTGGCACTACCGCCGCCTTCAGTTCTTTGCGCAAAGTCGCCACCTCGCCCGCGTAGCGGAGCTGTGCATCGGCGCTTGCCTCTGCGGCGGCGACGGCGAGTCGCCACGGCTCGCGTGGGTCTGTCAAAGAAGCGCTCGCTGGCGAGCCCTTCGCATTTTTATCGGACGGTGAGCCATTGGCGTCACCGTCGGGTTTGGGGTCTTGATTACTCATGGGGAATGAGCGCGATGCCAGAGCATGTCCGACAAAGCGCTAAACTTAGAGTAACCGATCCAAACGGACGGCGCTGAAATTTTTCTGAAATTCTCATTGGATGCCCTATCATAGGAGTATCTCCCCTATGAATACTCCTATCATGACATCTCCCAACGTCGCCACGAGCGACCCATACACGAACGAGATCACCCGCGCCGGCTACGTTCCGACACCGGCACTGATCGCTGAAGTGCAGCGACTGCACCGCTCTGCGTTGAACGAAGCGCTAGTCACTAGGGCATTTGCCGCGGTGCGAGCGGCAAGCAAGCGGAGGGGAACGTCGTGAGGACCGTTTCCCGTAGCAGCCCCCGGCAGGGCAAGAGCGAAGCCGCGAAGCGGCTGATATTTTCCCGCAGGTGGGAAGGTTTCGGGAGCCGAAATCAACCACCCCTGCGGGAAAATGCGCTTCTTGCAGGTGTGCCCGCAGACGTGGCCACAAGCCATCCGCGGACGCCTACCAACGAAATGCACAACCGCCACCAGGCTACCGCACAAGTAGCGACTCAAACCGGCATGAAAAATAAGCGGAAGGCGTCATGCGCAGAACCGATCACGATCACTCATGGCCACTCACCAAGGGCGAGCGCACTGCGGGCATCGCGGGGACAAACAAATGGAGGACGACCATGAGCAGAATCACGCAGCGAACCAATGGGGCTCGACGGAATCGCGTCAAGGGACGCACCACCGCAACAGTGGGCAGCATCGATTCCATCACTCATTTGGATTCATCCAGTGACCTCCACGCCGAGCACCAAGAATTGTCGAAACGGTTGCATTCCGAGGCTCGTGCGCAGGTGACGGTTCCAATGTCGGCACCAGAACCAGTGAAATTTCCGAGCCTTGGAAAGGGCATCTTGTTCAACGGTGAGGGAGAGACTATCGATAGTGAATGCCATCTTCAACTACTAGGACGGTTGACCCGTGAGCGAGGGCACTACATCGCAACGGAGACGCGGAAAAATGGGGCTACATACCGGAGGAAGCTGCCTACGGTGGGTATCCGTCAACTGGCTGTGACCTACTTCCCAGTTCACAGCATGACGCTAGCCCGCTTGGACAAGAGCGGAATACCCGTGAGAGATGTGGTCATGGATCACACCCAGCGCCTTGGCGTTGAGTTCGGTCGATTATCGGGATACGAGACGGTGGCCATGCAGATTCACCCCAACGAGGGAAATTTGCACCAGCACATCTGCTACGCCACCGTCGATACTGAGAACCAACTGATAAACCCACTCGGCGGCCGTGGACGGCGGGGGCTGCGATTCCTGGGACCATCCTGCATAGGAACGCTGCGGCTGGTGGAACACGGGCTTTGGCCGGAGGCGGACGCCGGTCTGGCCAGAAAGTTTTTGGCTGGTAGTGTCAGGGGCGGCGTGGAGCCCGTTGACTGGGTTCTCGCGAGGTATCTCGACGGTCTCGCAGAACGTAGCCTGCTGGAGATGTCGCATTTCAACCCGGCCGTGAAAGACATCTGGGAAGGAGTGATGAAAGAGTATGCGTCCTACGCAACGGCTCGCCGTGAAGCCCGTCCCGATCTCATGGCGGAGCGCATCGATGCCCTAACCGGTGAGAATGAAGCTTTGCGGGCCGAATTGGCTGCGCTGCGAGACAGTCAACGCGATCAGCCAACACCTCCACAACTCGGAATCATGGGACTGCCGCTTCTCGGGATCGACACCTTTCCCGATAGTCAAAAGCTGAAAGGGCGCGGCAACGACAGCTTCCCTGACATACCCCTTTAGGCGACTTTTACGGCGCGCCTCCTCAATGCAGAACTCGCTTGAAGCATACAGCCCAACTTACAGGATGAAGCTTAATGGAGCTTCATTATGGCTGGGTAACCGAACTTTGCGAACAGCAAGGGCTCAACCCTCTTCAGGTTTACGCTCAACTTGTTGATGTCTCTCAGACCTATATCTACAGACGCTACAATTTCGCGCAGCGACAGCGAAAACCCGATCAAAGCCAAGAAGACTACGAAAAGAGCTTCGACGATCAAATAGCGAACTTGGAGTGCTTTGTCGGAACCGGCACCATAGCAAAATTCCTGGGAATCAGTGAGCGGACTTTGCGGGACTGGTGCGACAATCACCGCGTCACATACTATCAACCCAATCCGGATGGCGGCAATTTGCTCTTCAAGATTAGCGAGATCAAAGCCGACATGGAAAAAATCAAAATCCAATCGAAGTGGAGCTAACGCACTTTGCGCGGTGTAAGGGCAAAATATGCCTCGGCTTGAGAAGCCGTCGCATTGCCCTCATAGTGTGTCTTGATCACGCTCTCTGAATTACCGCAATTCTTCGCCACTTGAGCGTAGGAAGCACCGGGCAGATTGAGCGAATAAGTGATGTAGCTGTGACGTGCGAGATTCGACAGCTTGGCCCGGTCCTCACCCAAGACCGAACGCTTCAATTTCTTTGAGAGATACCAGTGTGACTTACTGAAAAAGGGCTTCTGCTTCGGTTCGATGTCCTTCAGCCACGCGCGCAGCGTATCATTCATCGTCACTGAGCGGCCACCGATCTTGCCATCAATTGTGATTCGGCCGGTCTCGAAGTTAACGCACTTCCACCCGCCAGCCTTCTCCAGGCGCATGATCTCTTCGGTCCGCACACCGCCGAAGAGGGACAACGCAAAGAAGCTAATCAGTTCTGTCTTTTTCGCGGCCTTCAGAAGGCTGTGGGCTTCGGCCACAGTGTAAAAGCCGGGGACTTTGCCGCGAGAGAGCTTCCCGTTGTTATTCGGGTTAGGAATCTTCGTAATCGGGTTCTTTGGCACCTCTTCATGATCAGCCAACCATTGCCAAAGCGCAGACATTGTTCGCCGCCGATGTGAATAGGTCAGCAAGCTCATTGTTGACCATTTATGAAGATACTCCCTGGCCCTTTCCACGGTCAGGGTTCCGGTATGAAACTCCTCCCCGAATGCCTCTTTCAGATCTTTGAAGTGGCCTTCATATTCGATCATCGAGCGATCCGTAAGACCCGAAACCCGACGATCCTCCAGAAATCGCTTGGTCGCGTCGCTGAGCGTGGGGCCCTTAAGAGCAGCCCGGTAGTTCTTGTGATAGTAAGTAAGCGCCTCCAATATCTTGGGCACGCCGTGATCATCAGCGAATTTACGACACATTTCGGCTTCCTTAACCTGATCGTCGGTAAGGCTCGTAAGGCGCGGCCGAGTGTTGGCGGCATACCTCGCTTCCTCCTGTATCATCGCGGTTTCGCGAGCTTCGCGGGTTTTGAAACGCGTCGAACGATACTTAGTTCCACGATGGCTCCACCAATACCAGAAAGTGTCGCCTCGCTTGCCCTTGTTGGTCTCACGGTGGAATTCAGGAATTTCCATGAGAGAATTCGTATTATTTGCCATATTTCATGGCAAGTAAGTTATTTCTCACTGCTAGATATACAGTCTTGAAAACCGCTGAACCGCAAGGTTCCGGGGGTTCGAATCCCTCCCCTTCCGCCATTCGAAAAAACCACTGATCAGCGGGCAGGTGCGGGATTTGACCGCATGCCTGCCCCGCATGATTCCCGCGTCATCAATCGCGGCGCGCCGAGAGCAGATAAAGCAGGTGCATCAGCGAGGTGACAAATGCAGCGACATAGGTAAGGGCGGCGGCGTTAAGCGTCTGGGAGACACCAGGCATTTCGTCACGGTCCAGGATGCCCAGGCCGACCAGTTCCACTTTGGCCCGGCGGCTGGCATCAAACTCAACCGGCAAGGTCACCAAGTGGAAAAGTGTCAGCACGGCATAGCAGATGATACCGATGTCGAGCATGATGCCGCCAAGTCCGCCAAAGAAGAAGCCGCCGATGATGATGAACGGCAGGATCTGCGAGGTGATTTGCGTAGCCGGCACCAAGGCCATGCGCGCCTTGAGCATGGAGTAACCGATCTTGTGCTGGATGGCATGGCCCGCCTCGTGAGCCGCCACGCCGAGGGCCGCCAGGCTGTAACCGTGGTAATTTTCCGAGGAGAGACACAGGCGCATCCGCATCGGATCGTAATGGTCGGTCAGGTGTCCCGGCACCTCCACAATGTCAACATTGTGGATGCCCGCGCGGGTCATGACGGCTTCGGCGGCCTCGCGCCCGGTGATGCGACCACGCGAAGGAATGCGAACATTCTTGGCGTACGCGCTGGAAACCCGCATCTGCGCGTAGAGCGCAAAGATGAGCACGACGATGAAGAGAGCCCAGAAAATGGGCTGGGGAATGAAGGCAAAGGCAATGGGCAGATTCATGAGAAAAAAGGGAGAGATGGAACTAGACGAGATAGCGTCCGGTGGTCCGTCCGCCCACTCATCACTTCGAAACTGATTGTCAGGATGATCGGTTTTGCGAGTGGAAAAACGCCTGCTGGAATCAAGGGGAACCGTTGTAATACCAGGCTCCTCCGCCCGGAAATGCCGGCCGGTTTCAGGCCAGTCCGGCCCGTTCCAGCAAGGCCTGCTGATCCGGTGGACGGCCCATAAAATCCACAAACAACTCCATCGGATCAGCGCTGTTACCCCGGCTTAGCACCTTGGTGACAAGCTCCCGGCCCACGACGTCGTTGAATATCCCTTCCCGCTTGAATCGCGTGAACGCATCCGCGTCCAGAACCTCGGCCCACTTGTAGGAATAGTATCCCGCCGCATAGCCCACCGGATCGGAGAACAGGTGGGTGAACCGGTTCTCCATCGTGGGCATCGGCGGCTCGCTGGGGGAAAGGTAATCCTGAAGCCGGCCGCGAATCCAGTCCGTCAGCTCCCCGGTCACGGACGCGAGTGGTTGCATGTGCAGATCGAGGTCCATCCGCCCGAAGGCCAGCTGTCTCATCGTGGCGGTGGCACTGCGGAAGTTCTTGGCCGCAATCATGCGTTCGAACAACGCCGCCGGAATCGTCTCCCCGGTCACATGATGCCGGGCAAATAGATCGAGGCTGTCGCGTTCCCAGCACCAGTTCTCCATGATCTGGGAGGGCAATTCCACAAAGTCCCAGGCCACGTTCACGCCATTGAGCGACTTGATGGTCACCTCGCCAAAGAGGTGGTGCAGCAGATGGCCGAATTCGTGAAAAACCGTCTCCACCTCGTGATGATTCAAGAGGGCCGGCTTTTCCACGGAGGGCGGGGTGAGGTTGCCGCACATCAGACCAAGGTGGGGCGCCCGCTTGCCGTCGGCCTGGGGGCCGCCGGTGATGAGGTAGTTCATCCAAGCCCCGCCGCGCTTCGATTCCCGCGGGTGCCAATCGGCGTAGAACGAGCCGATGTGCCGGTTGCTGGCGTCCCGCACTTCGTAGAATTTCACATCAGGGTGCCAGACCTCGACGGTGCCTTCCGGCAACTCGGTCACCTGGATACCAAACACGCGTCGGGTGATCTCAAACATCCCGGCCAGCACGCCGGGCAGCGGAAAATACGGACGCAGCTGCTCTTCGTCGAAATCGTAGCGGGCCCGTCTCAGTTTCTCCGACCAGAAGCCGAACTCCCAAGGCGCCAATTTGCTCGCAGCCGAGCCCGTTTGCTCCGCCTTGTACGCCTCAAGTTCACGCCCTTCCCGCTGGAAGGCGGGCAGGATGCGACGGTGCAAGTCCTCGACGAAACCCAGCGCCTGGGAACCGTTTTTGGCCATGCGACGGGAAAGCACCAGATCTGCGAAATGCGGCCGACCGAGCAGGGCGGCTTTCTCCTGCCGCAATGCCAGGATCTTCTTCACCAGTTCCTGATTCGCATGGGGAGCATTGCGGCCAACCTGCGTGGCGGCCTGCCAGATTTCGCGCCGCAGGCTTTCGTCCTCGGCGTAGAGCATGACCGGTTCCTGTGAAGGCATGTGCAGGGTGAAGCGCCAGGCAGGAACGGACTCCGAGCCGTGTCCTTTTTTCAACGCATTCTGGCGGGCAGCCGCCAATGCGTGCTCGGGCAGACCCCGCACCCGACGAGGATCGGTCACGATGATTTCCCAGGCGTTCGTGGCATCGAGGACGTTCTCGGCATACTTCTGCGTCAGCTGGGCGAGCTCGCTTTGCAGCGCTTCCAACCGGGCTTTCTTGTCGGGGGGCAGATCCGCGCCCTGCTGCCGAAAATCTTCCATCGTTTCCGTCACAAACCGACGTTGTTCACCCTGGAGCGCGCGGACCGATTCGTGCTCGGAGGCGGCCTTCAGCCGGAGCCACAATTCGGCATTCAGGGGGATCTTGGCCTGAAACGCCGACACCTTCGGCAACGCGGCGTTGTGCACCGCGCGCAACGCCGGCGAATCGGCCACGCTCGTCAGATGGGAAACCTTGGCCCACGTTTCGTTGAGCAGATCCGAGGCATTTTCGAGAGCAAGAAAGGTGTTGCTGTACTCCGCCTCAGCGGGCGCCAACCGGGTGATCGCCTGGATGGCTTTTTCCGCATCAGCCAAGGCCGCATCAACCGCAGGCGCGACCTGGTCTGCCGTGAGTTGGGACCAACGGATTTGAAAGGCTCGATCAAGAAAGGGACTGTCCATGCCCCAAAATGACCGGGGGCAGGATGGCGCTGTCAAACGTAATGCGACCTACCAATGCCAGGCCGCTCCCACGGCCCATTGCCGGAGGGATGCCGGGACCGCCGGGACCTCCTGAAAACGGCTGTCCCACAGGTTGTCCACCCGCAGGGAAAGTTCGAGCCCCGCCAGCTTGGCGGGAAGCCAGTACAGACCCAGCGAGGACAGCACCGCTTCATTCCCGCCGATCACGCGGAGGGAGTTCTTCTCCTGCACCCGATACTCGTTGTCGAGGCGCAGTTCGAGTCCGGGAACAATCCGACCGACAATCGCCGCCGTCAGTCGATGACGGGGAAAATTCAACGCATAGAAACTGGCATCCACCGTCGCCAATCCATAATCGGCGTCCTTTTCCAGATACGCATAGCCGAGGATCAGGTCGAAACGATTCGAATTCATCACCGCCACCAGTTCAAAACCCGTGGTCTTCATATCGACGGCATTAGCGGTACGCGCCGTGACGCCGTTGCGAAAGGTCCAGTCGACCAAGCCAACGTCACGTCGTTGAAAAACCGCGGCCTGCACATTCCAGGCGCCTTCGGTGAACGTCACGCCGGTTTCCAAATTCCTGCTGGATTCGCGGCCAAGATTGGCGTTACCGCGAAAAAGTCCGGCGGCAGGATTGGATTTGAGGGCGGTGTAGGTCGCCACCTGACTGCTCTCCGCGTACTGGGCATAAAGGCGCATGCCGGACGCCCGCCGCAGAGACAGCTCGACCACCGGTGACAGCTGGGAGCTGTCCCGGTTGGTGTCATCATAGGTGGCTCCGGCCCGGACGGTTAACCGACCGCTTTGCGTCGGTGTGGAATACTCGGGAACGAGAGCGAGCTTGGTGTAATCGCGGTCATTGAATTGGCCGTAGGTCAACGAGGTCGATTGCAGGCTGTCGCGCATGAACTGTCCCGAGTAGACCACGGCCCAGTCACCCGATTCCTGCCGACCGTCAAAGGCCATCGCCCGCACATGAGTGGTGTGCTGATAGGGATTGAACTGGCCGGGCACGGCGCGGTTGTACTCGTAGTCATCGTAGTTGCGGCGGTAAAACGCTCCGACCTGCCAAAAATCGCCCGGCGCAGTCCAGGCGCGGTGATTGATTGCATAGAGTTCCGTCTTGAGTGATTCGGTTTCATTCACCCCGAACGGGGTATAAAGATTGGGCCACCCGAAAAACTTCTTCTGCCACCCGGCGAAGAAATCCGTCTGCTCCCCCGGCCCGCGCAATTGGACCCGGGCCGCTGCCCGTTTGAAATCGTGGTCGCCGAACGGGATCGTTCCGTCGGACTCCGACCTGGCCAGATCAATGTCCGCAGCAAGGGTGCGATCACCCACCGTTTCCGGAAGGACGTATCCTTGGTAGAAGCTTTGGCGGTTGGTGGCGTGATCGCCGGCCGCCACCGCCAGCTCCCCGCGAGTCGAGATGGGGCGCCAATCGTAGACCACGGAGCCAACTTCGGCGTTGAGGCCTGATATCGCATTGTCGACCCCGGTCAGGATCCGCGCCGGGGTCAGCATGGATGGAGCGACGGGCAGCTCGGCAAAATAGTGGCCTGTCTGCGGATCGTACAGCGACAGGACCCCGATCTTGAAGCCGGTGTTCTCGAAAATGCCTCCGCGGATGGCGACGTCTGCCTGCCCTTCCGGCAGATTCCGGGCTTGGACATCCACGCGCGGCTCAAACTGCAGTCCGGAGACCGGCATCGCAAAAGTCACCACCGGGGTTTCATTGGCCACCTGAGCAGAATGGATCGACAACTTGGGCAACTCATAGGTCTCTTGGGCGAAACCCCTAAGGGCCCCGAGCAAGCCGAGGCACACGGGCGTGACCCATTTGCGGAGAGAACGTGCGGTGGTGAACTGAGCGGAAGCAATCATTGCGTTAAATTGATATTACGTTTGCCTTAACTAGCAGATCCAAAACAAAGCCGCGTGTCACCGCGGCCTGTGCAGTCGCTAAAGTGCGCGCTTATTCGCCGTCGTTGCCGATGGCCTCGACGGGGCAGCCCTCAAGCGCCTCCATGCAAAGCTGGGCGTCTTCGTCCGTGGCAGGCTGATTATAAACGTAGGAATAGCCGCCCTCCTCGTGACGCTTGAAAAACGCCGGCGCCGTTTCACGACAGAGGTCGCAGTCGATGCATTGCTGATCGACGTAAAACTTGCCCGCAGCATTGTCGTTCCACTTTTCTGCTTTGTTAGCCATGAGAATGGCAATCAACGATAAATCGCAGCACTGTCAAGATGATGGATCATGTATTACGCGAGCGCGTCATTTCGATCACGCGTGCTTGTATTGCGGGACAATCAACCTAGCTTTGCCCTGATGTCCTCCGACCGGTTTTACATGCGCGGCGACTACCCCCGCCCTCCCACCACGACGTTGGTGTGGTTGGTCGCGGCGATGGTGGCGGCATTCTTCGTGCAACTGCTGCTGCTTTCCCCTTGGTTTGGCTCGAGTTCCTCGCTTCCGGATCTCCTGCGTTTGTCTGTGCGAGGCATGCAACAATGGCACCTCTGGACTTTGGTGACCCATGGATTCCTGCACAGCACGAGCAACCCGCTGCACATCATTTTCTCTCTGATCATTTTGGTCAGCATCGGCCGGGAGCTGGAACCGCAGCTCGGTTCCCGCCGCTTCCTGATGCTGTTTCTCGGGTCGCTGGTCTTTGGTGCCTTGTGCTGGCTGGCGCTGCACTGGCGCAGCGGCGGCGTCCACATCGGTCCGGGCGCCGGTATCATGGGCCTGCTGGTTGTGCTGTCCTGCCTGTACGCAGGTCAGCAGATGAACTTCATGCCGTTCTTCGTCTTTTCGGTCACGATGCGGCCGATGTATTTCGTCTATGGATTGGCCACGATCGACGTATTCCTTCTCGTGCTGTACGAAATTCCGGGCGCCATCACCCCTTTCGGGTTCTCACCCTCGATCCACCTGGGCGGCATGCTCGCTGGCTGGCTTTATTTCCGCTTCCTCCACGCCAACAACGGTTGGGATCGGGCCGCCAGCTTCAAGCTCCCCCAATGGCTGCAATTTCGACGCAAACCGCCCGTCAGCCCCCCACCCCCGGGGCGCCTGCGTGAGCCCGCCCGCCTGAAGGCTGACGTCGATCGCATCCTCGACAAGATCAACAGCCACGGCTTCGGCTCCCTCACGGCGGAGGAGAAGCGCACCCTGGATGCCGCCAAGGACCTTCTCAGCAAAAACTAGAACCGGTACCGGCTCGCCGCCCCGAAATAGAACATTAATTGCGAAACATTTCTCATCCTCCGGATACTAACTCCGATACCATTCCCCATCCTGTGAATTTTCGTCCCCGCTTTTACCTCCGCTCATCCCTCATTGCCCTGGTGCTCGCGGTCTCCGTCTGGGCCGCGCCAGACCGCGACCTCAAGACCACGCCGGTCATGCGGCTCGAGACCCGCACGCTCGTGCAGATGCTCGAGTACTTCCATTACAACAAAGATGCCGTCACGGCCGCCGACTACCCGCAGTTGATCACCGCCTTCATGCAGGAGCTCGATCCTCAGCGGCTGTTTTTCCTCTCCACCGATGAGGAGTCCTTCCGGCGTCAGTATGGCCCGCGCCTCGAGACCGATCTCGCCTACCTCGGCAACATCGACACCGCCTTTGACATCTACAAGGTCTACGAACAGCGGGTGAAGTCCCGCATGACCTGGATCTTTTCCGAGCTGCAGAGCGACGTCGATTTCACGACCGACGAATCTTACACCCCTGACCGCAGCAAGAGCCCTTTTCCGGCCACGGCCGAGGAAGCCGACTCGCTCTGGCACAAGCGCATGAAATACGAGATGCTGCACGACCTGCTTGCGAAAAAAACCGTCGAGGAAGCCAAGACCACGCTGCGCAAGCGGTACGAGCGCATGCTCAAGAACATGGGCGACACCGAACCCACTGACATCCAAGAGACGTTTCTCACCAGCCTGACGCGGATGTATGATCCGCATTCCGACTATTTCTCCTCCGACACCCTGCAGGACTTCAGCATCCAGATGAAGCTTTCCCTGGTCGGCATCGGTGCCGTCCTCGGCATCGAGGAGGATGGCAACTGCATCATCCGCGAGGTCGTGCCCGGCGGCCCGGCCTACACCAGCGGTCAGATCCACATGAACGACAAGATTGTCGCCGTGCAGCAGGAGGGTGGCGAGACCATCGAGGTCATCGGCATGAAGCTGCGGCGCATCGTCGACATGATCCGCGGCGCCAAAAGCACCAAGGTGACACTCACCATTTTGCCGCACGACGCCGCCGATGCGTCCCAGACCAAGCAGGTCCACATCGTCCGCGACGTGATCAAACTCAATGCCGCGCGCGCCAGCGCCCGGATCTACAATCTGCCCTCCGAACAATCCGGACAGACCATCCCGGTGGGCGTGATTTCCCTGAATTCCTTTTATGACGGCTCCCCTGAGGATGCCGCTCCCGAGGACGTGCGCAACACCTGCTCCCAGGATGTGGCCGAACTCGTCGCCAAACTCAAAACCGAGGGCATCAAGGCGCTGGTCATCGACCTTCGTCGCAATGGTGGCGGCCTGCTGTCCGAGGCCGTCAACATGACCGGACTCTTCATCAAGGACGGTCCGGTCGTGCAGGAACGCGACTTCCAGGGCCAGATCAACGTCGACAGCGACACCAACAGCTCCGTCGCCTATGACGGTCCTCTGGCGGTCCTGACCTCAAGGTTCAGCGCCTCCGCATCGGAAATCTTTGCCGGCGCCCTACAAAACTACGGACGCGCGGTCATCATCGGTGACAGCTCCACCCACGGCAAAGGCACCGTGCAGGCCGTGCTCGAGATGAAAAACTATCTGCCCCGGATGAGCCAGGAATTCACCAATACCGGCGCGGCGAAGCTCACCGTTCGCAAATTCTACCTGCCAAACGGTTCCTCGACCCAAAACAAGGGAGTGGTGCCCGACATTTCCCTGCCTTCGATCGACGACTTCCTACCCATCGGCGAAGCTTCCCTGCCCCACGCGCTGATGTGGGACGAGATCAAGCCCACCGCCTTCACCGGCAAGGCGCTGGACAAAAGTCTGGTCCAGCCGCTGCTCCAGGCCAGCCGCAGCCGGCAGGAATCGTTGGAAGAATTCGCCTATCTCAAGAAGAGCATCGACTGGTTCAAGGAGCGGCAGGAACAGAAGACCATTTCCCTCAATCTCGACAAGCGGCTCGCGCTCAAGCAGGCCGACGACGATTTCAAGAAGGTGATGGATGCCGAGGTCGAGCGTCTGGCGAAAAACAATTACGCTTCTCGGGAGATCAAACTCGATTCCATCATCAAGGCCGAGGCCGCCTCCGAAAAACCCGTCGAAGCCGCGCTGGATGGCGGTGACACCGATGCGCTCGATGCGGAGACGGAAAAGAAGTTCGACATTCATCTGCGCGAGACCCTCCGGGTGGTTGCCGATGCCCTGCACTTTGACGGCAATGCCTTGGTGTGGACCAATGGTCAGGCCCCGGTCACCGCTTCGACGGAACTAAAGAAAGGCTAGGAGATAGCGGTCCCGTCCAGTCAGATCCGGCAGCGACTCCGTGCGGGCATAGCCACACTGCCGGGCGAGTTCGATCAGACGGGCATGCTGGGCGATGCCTGTCTCACAGGCGAGCAATCCGCCTGGCGAAAGAAAACTCTTGGCCTGCCGTAGGATTAGTTCCAGATCCGCCCTTCCCTCCTGGGGAGCCACCAGCGCGGCGTGTGGCTCGTGATCCCTCACTTCCGGCGCCGCTTCACGAACCTCGGCATCGGTCAGGTAGGGCGGATTGGCGACGATCAGATCGAAAGTCCGGCCTTCCGGTAACGCGGAAAACCAGTCGGAAGGCAGCAGCTGCACCCGGCCTGACAGCGCCAACGCCGCGGTGTTTTCCGCCGCCAAGGCCAGAGCTTCGGCACTTTTATCCACCGCCGTCACCTTGGATTCCGGAAACTGTTTGGCGAGGGCAAGGGCTAGCGCCCCTGTCCCGGTACCCAGGTCGAGCACGGCGCCTGGCGGATTGGCCAGTTGCTTGGCCAGCAGTTCCAGCAGGTATTCCGTCTCGGGCCGCGGGATCAACGCCCGGCGGTCAACCTTGAGCTTGAGGCCGCCAAATTCGGTTTCGCCGATGATGTATTGCAGCGGTTCACGATTGCCCCGGCGTTTCACGAGGGGACGGATTTTCTCCAGTTCAGCCTCGGTCAAAGGACGCTCAAACTGCATGTACAGCTGCATGCGCTTGAGCCCCAAGGCATGCCCGATGAGCAGTTCGGCGTTCAACCGCGCACTCTCCACCCCGCGCTTCTGGAAGAAATCGGTCGTGCGTTTGATGATTTCGAGCACCGTAAGCATGGCCATTATTCGTCGTCTGCCCCCACCGGCTGATGCACCGGCAATGGTCCGCCGGTCAATTCAGCCAGCTTCTCCTCGAAATCGGCGCGTTGCAGGGCGGCGATGATCGCATCGAGTTCGCCTTCCATCACGGCCGGCAGGTTGTACATGGTCAGTCCGATCCGGTGATCGGTCACCCGGTTCTGCGGGAAGTTGTAGGTCCTGATGCGCTCGCTGCGATCCCCGGTGCCGATCTGGTTGCGCCGCTGGGCGGCATAGCGCGCGCGTTCGTCGTCCTCCTTCTTCTTGAGCAGGCGGGACCGCAGCACGGCCATGGCTTGCGCCTTGTTTTTCTGCTGCGAGCGTCCATCCGCACAGTAGACCATCAGACCGGTGGGCTTGTGGATGATCCGTACGGCCGAATCGGTCGTGTTCACCCCCTGGCCACCCGGTCCGCTGGCGCGCTGCACCGTGATCTCGAGATCCTGGGGATCAATCTGCACATCGACTTCCTCCGCCTCCGGCAACACCGCCACCGTCACGGTCGAGGTGTGGATGCGACCGTTGGCCTCGGTGACCGGAATCCGCTGCACGCGCTGCACGCCGCTTTCATATTTGAGCTGCTTGTAGACCTGCTCACCCGTGATCAGGAAAATGACCTCCTTGAGTCCGCCGCGATCGGAGGCGCTGGAGCTCATCGGCTGGATCTTCCAACCCCGCCCTTCGGCATACTTGGTATAGAGCCGGTAGAGTTCGGCGGCAAAGAGGCTGGCCTCATCCCCGCCAGTGCCCGCACGAATTTCCAGCACGGTGTTGCGCGAGTCCGAGGGATCGGGCGGAATCATGGCCAGCAGGATTTCCCGGCGAAGATCAGCCAGTTTCTGGACCAGTTCCGGCTGCTCCAACTGGGCGAGCCCTTTCAGATCCGGATCAGCCTTCGGATCCTTGATCAACCGAGCATTCTCCTCGAGATCGCGGCTCAATCGTGAATGCAGTTGGTAGTTGTCCACCATCTGCCGCAAACCCTGCTGCTCGCGACTGATATCGGCCGCCTTGCGGGCGTTCCCATAAAAGGACGGCTCCGCCATCTGCGCATCGAGTTCATCGAGGCGGCGCTGAAAAAGGGTGATGTCGGGCAGCTGCTCCATACGGAAAAGTGAGGCGGGAAATTGCGAATTGCGTACGCCGCGACCGGCGGCTTTATCAACGACCAATCCTGACGGCGGTATCGCCGTCTAGTAGAAATATCCTTTGATGGCCTCAACGCTCTTCACTCAGAACATCATCGCCTGCGTCTGGGACTTTGACAAGACTTTGATCCCTGCCTACATGCAGGCACCTCTTTTCCGTCGGTACGGCATTGATGAGTCCACCTTTTGGGCCGAAACCAATGCCCTGGCCGAGAATTATCGGAAGCGCGGGTATAACATTTCGCCGGAGAGCAGTTACCTGAACCATCTCCTGACCTACGTCCTATCGGGCAAGATGGCCGGCCTGAACAACAAGATCCTGCGCGAATGCGGCAAGGAGATCGCCTTTTACCCCGGTCTGCCGCAATTCTTCGAGACGGCCCGCGCCTGGGTCAAAGCCCGTCCCGAGTTCGCCAAACACGAAATCGTGCTGGAGCACTACGTGGTGAGCACGGGATTGGCCGAGATGATCCGGGGCAGCGCGCTGGCTCCCCAGATCGACGCCATCTGGGCCTGCGAATTCATCGAAAACCCGCTGCAACCGGGCTTCCTGCGCCAGAAAGAGATGTCCCTCGATGCCGCCGCGGAGATCGCCCAGATCGGCATGATGATCGACAACACGACCAAGACCCGCGCCATTTTCGAGATCAACAAGGGGACCAACCGGAACCCCGCCATCGATGTGAACGCCAAGGTAACCCCGGAGGACCGCCGCATCCCGATCCAGAACATGATCTACATTGCCGACGGCCCGAGTGACGTGCCGAGCTTCTCGGTGGTGAAGAAAGGCGGCGGCAAGACCTACGCGGTCTATAATCCGGCCATTCGCGCCGAATTCGAGCAGAACGATCGCCTGCGCTCCACCGGCCGCATCGATCACTACGGGCCGGCTGATTACACCGAAAACAGTGCCACGACCCATTGGCTCCACCTGCAGATTGAGAAAATCTGCGAGCGGATCGTCGCCGACCGCGAGGCGGCCATGGCCACCCGCATTTCCCGGCCGCCCCGTCACCTGAGTTCTTCCTCAGATGAAGACGCCCGCAAGGCCGCCAAGGCTCCGAAACAGGACACCTTTCTCGAGTAAACGACCCGGGGTCAGGGGACCACAGACCGGCGACCGGGCCGCGCGCCTTTTTTGGCCGTGCCTTGGGCCAAAAAAAGCCGCCTTTCAAAGGCGGCTTTCGACTTAGTTGAGCAACCCCGGGAGGACGCTGAATCGAGGCGTCAAAGTCGCCGTCGTAGTGAACGTGAATCGATGGCCCGTTTCGACGGGTGCCACATCGCGGTCGGTATAAACCACCGGTTCGACCGGGGCATCGGGCAGCATGATCTCGAATTTTGGCGTATTGTGCAGGACCGCGAAGGTCACCATCGGCTTTTCCAGCGAGAATTTGGGCTCGGCCGGCTGCGAGGCCACAGAAGCCACGTTGGCGGGTACGGCGCGCTGCTTGAAGGTATGGACCAAGTTGGTCACCCGTTCCGCGTAATTATAGGCAACACTGGGCACCTTGCCCTTGAGGACGTTGCCTACCCCGCTGTTCCAGGCCATGGCGATATTGAAGGGGCTGGCGTCCACACCGGCGTTTTCGAGCGATTGTTTGATCCACTCGTAGTGAATGACCGCCACTTCATCAGCGGCTTCCCTTTGGGCCGCCTGGCTGAAAGGACGCTTCGTATGCATGCGCCAGGTCGTGGGCCGGAACTGGTAGGGTCCCAATTCACCAAAACGGCCGATGCGGGTATGGTTGGTGGGATTCTCAACCCAATTGATAGCCCGCAGGGTTTCCCAGCGATCATCGGCTTTCGCAACAATTGTAAAAGCGACGAGAGTGACCAAAAGGAGGAGTCGTGTGATGAGTCGGTTCATGTCTTAGGTGATGCGGAAGAAGGGCATCAATGTGACACCGACAAGCAGGAATTTTCCGTGTAAAAACCACTTTGCGACGGGGTGTCCCGCTTTTCACGAATTCACTTTTCTAACTCCCGATAAACCGTGTTTTTACGCGCCTTTCTTGCCCATAAATCTTTAGGCTTTTTCGCTGATTTCCGGGCCTGAACCTTCAATCAAACGGGCCACCAAGGCAGTCCACCCGGTTTGATGACTTGCGCCCAAACCCTGCCCGGTTTCGGCATGAAAGTATTCGTGGAAGAGTACGAGGTCTTGCAATCGCTTGTCCTCACCCGCCAAGGGTCCGCCGGAGTGGCAGGCGCGCTGGCCATCTGCACCGGGAACAAAGAGCATCACCAGTCGGCGCGAGAGTTCTTCTGACGCTGCCTTCAGGGTTATCTTGTTACCGCTGCCGGTCGGGAATTCTACCAGGAGACTGTCGCCATAAAAGTGGTGGTAGCGCTCCAGGGCCTCGATCAGCAGGAAATTGGTCGGGAACCAGACCGGTCCGCGCCAGTTCGAATTGCCGCCAAACAGGCCCGAGTCGGATTCCCCGGGGATATAACCCACCCGGTACTCCTGCCCCGCCGCCTGAAGCACGAACGGCTTCTCTTGATAAGCCTTGGAAAGCGACCGCACGCCGAAGGGGGACAGGAATTCCTTTTCGTCGAAGACGTACTTGAGCATCCGCTCCAGACGTTCCCGCGACGGAATCGCCAGCAAACGCAAACCCTTGGTATTTCCGTCCACACTCATGTACGAGATATGGGCCGCCAGATCCCGACGGTTTTCCAGGAACCAGCGGGTGCGCTTGGCAAATCCGGGCAGCTTTTCCATGCGGGCTTCATCGATGAACTCGACCGCGAAGAGCGGGATAATCCCGACCATGGAGCGCAACCGCAGCGGGAAGGATTTTCCCTCGCAGAGCAATTGGTCGTAATAGAAGCCGTCCTCTTCGTGCCAGAGACCGTCACCGCCGAGGTTGTTCATGGCATCGGCGATCGCCACGAAGTGCTCAAAGAACTTGGAGGCGATGTCCTCGTATGCCGGGTCCTCCTCCGCCAGTTCCAGCGCCATAGACAGCATGGTGCTGCAGTAAAAGGCCATCCAGGCCGTTCCATCCGCCTGCTCCAAGTGGCCCCCCGTCGGCAGGGGTTTGGAACGGTCAAAGACCCCGATGTTATCCAACCCCAAGAAGCCTCCCGAGAACAGGTGCTTGCCGCCCGGGTCCTTGCGGTTCACCCACCAGGTGAAATTCACCAGCAGCTTCTGGAATACCCGCGCCAGAAACAGACGGTCGCGGCCTCCGCGCGGTCCGGTCATCTTGTACACCCGCCAGCATGCCCAGGCATGCACGGGCGGGTTCACGTCTGAAAAATTCCATTCGTAGGCGGGAATCTGCCCGTTCGGGTGCATGTACCACTCCCTGAGGAACAGATTGAGCTGCTCCTTCGCAAAGTGAGGGTCGACCCGGGCAAACGGGATCATGTGGAAGGCCAGATCCCAGGCGGCGAACCACGGGTATTCCCATTTGTCCGGCATGGAGATGATGTCGCGATTGAACAGGTGGGGCCAATCGCGGTTGCGACCATGCCGCCGCTCGGCGGGCGGCGGCGGCTGCGCCGGGTCGCCGTCCAGCCAGTCTTCCACGATAAAATGATAAAATTGCTTGGACCACAGCAGGCCCGCAAAGGCCTGGCGGGCGACCAAGTTTTCGTCGGCGCTCACGCTGGCGGGCAATACCGCATGGTAAAAGCTCTCGGCCTCCTCCCGGCGGGTCTTCATGACGCGCGCAAAAGCGCGGCCAAACCTCTCTTTGGGCGTTTCCTCCTCCGAGTAAAGCCGCAGCCGCATGACCTGCGTCTCCCCCGGGGAGAGTTCCAACCGGTGGTGCGCCGCGACCTTCGTCCCGGTGGCCTTGGGATTGACTGCTCCGGTGCGTCCGTGGACCACGTAGTCATCAATGCCGTCCTTCACATAGGGCCCGACATTCTCCGCGCCGAACAGCCGGTTCAGATTCGATTCATTTTCGGTGAACAGCAGGTTGGCGGGCTGGCCATTGATTGGGTCGCTCTCCCAGAAGCAACGTCCCAACGTCGCATGGTCGGTCTGCACCCGGCCGGGCGCCACCTGCTTCATCCGCGGCTTCACCTCACAGCCCTCATGCTTGCAACCCCACGACCAGGTGTTGCGAAACCAGAGCGTCGGCAGGAGATGAAGTGCGGCCTTCTCCGGACCGCAGTTCTTCACCGAGATCTCGATGAGCAAATCGTTGGGACCGGCTTTGGCATATTCCACGGCCACCTCAAAATAGCGGCCTTCGGCAAACACCCCGGTGTCCTCCAACTCGAACTCCGGCTGATCGCGTCCGCGCCGGGCGTTTTCCTCCCGCAACCACGTGTAAGGAAACTCCCCCTGGGGATAGTGATAGACTGCCCGCATGTGGCTGTGCGTCGGCGTGGAGGCCGTGTAGAAATAGGCTTCCTTCACATCCTCGCCGTGATTGCCCTCGGGGCCCGTCAAACCGAACAGGCGCTCCTTCAGGCGGGAGTCCCGACCATTCCACAGGGCGAGCGCAAAGCACAGCCGGCATTCGCGATCTGTGATACCCAACAGACCGTCCTCGCCCCAGCGATAGGCGCGGCTCTGGGCCTGATCAAAGGTGAAATATTTCCAGGCCTCGCTGTCGGCGGAGTAATCCTCCCGCACGGTGCCCCACTGTCGCTCGGCCAGATACGGCCCCCAACGTTTCCAGTTTTTCTCACGGGCAACATCCTCCTCCAACCGACGATGCTCGGGTGTCTGGGGGGCAGCTTGCTTCACGCCGGCAGACTAGGCCTCCGGCGTCATCAGGCACAGCTTATTCAGAGCAGCGCTTCGAGACTCCGCCGTCCCGACTTGCTGACCACGACAATCAGGTGCTCGGCATCCTTCCACGACGCCACGCTGGTACCGTCGCGATCCACGATCGTGGGCGTGTCCGTCATGGCGACCATCGGATAGTCGGCAATCCGCGCGATGTAGCAGTGGAACCACACGCCATCGCGCTTGAAGCAGAGCTCCATGATTTCATGCCCGCGGTAGTTGAGGGCCCGGCAGCCGGTGCCGCTCAATTCCTCAAAGTTGATCGGCAGCTTTTGTCCCAGCCTGGTGGTGGCATCGTTCAGCACCGCCTGCAACCGGCTGGTCTCATGGCCCTGACCGCCGTGCGTCGCACTCAATTTGGCATCGGCATAAATGAAATCACCAAACGCGGACGCCTGTTTCGGCCACAAGGCCACCGCCGTCGCGAAGACAATGGCCAGGCAAGCCGCCAGGCCCATCCAGACCGGGTGATTCCACCAGGCGCGCTGCGTCGCCGCACCGGCCGCCGTCACCTTTCCGCCCGCCAAGATGGCCGCCCGCAGGTCCGCCGGGGGCGCGATTTCCGCGAGCTTCGCGCTGATGGCGGCATCGAAGGCCTGCTGCTTGGCGAACCATTCGCCGAGGGCCGGATCCTTTTTCGCCTGCTCGACGGCGGCGACAAACGTCGTGTCGCCGGCATCCGCGCCATTCGGCCGGTAACCTTGCAGGATGAATTTTGCCTCCTCGTTGTTCATGAGAGTTTCCTCGCTGTGGTGTTTTTGAAAGGGACCACCTTGCTTTTTGCCCCAGACTCCTTGCGCGCCAGCGCAGCCCGGAGCTGGGCTTTGCCACGTGACAGACGGGACATGACCGTGCCGATCGGCACTTCGAGCATCTCGGCGATTTCCTTGTAGGACAGATCCTGCATGTAGAAGAGCGTCAGCGGGACCCGGTAGGTCTCATCGACTTCCTGCAGGCATTCGACCACGAGACCGGCATCCATGCCGGTGACCACATCCACCTCCGGGGCCGGAGGATCGGCGTCAACCGGGCCGAGATCCTCCAAGGCCGTCATCCGCTCCGCCCGACGACGGCCACGCAGAAACTCACGGTATAAAGTGGTGAATAGCCATGACTTGGCCTTCCCTTCCTCCCGCAACGCATGCCCCTGCTTGGCCCAGATGAAAAAGGTCTGCTGGGTAAGGTCGCCCGCGTCCGACGAGCTTTTCGTCAGACTCAGGGCAAAGCGGAAGAGCGGCGTGTAGTGCGCGTCGACCAACTGCGTGAACATCTCGCTGGGCATGTGACGGTGAGAGTCGCCGCTGGGTAAGTTATTCCACGAATTCCGCCCGCTTTTTTACCCACCCGAAAGCATCTTCACCCGGCGATGTTTTTGGGGGAATTGCAGGGTGACGACGGTACCGACGCCCACCTTGCTCTCGACTCCGACGTGTCCGCCATGATCCCGAAGGATCCGTTGCACGATCATGAGCCCCAAACCATGTCCGCTCACCTTGGTCGTGTGGTAGGGTTGAAACAGCCGGGTAAGGTCCTCCGCCTTGATGCCGCTGCCGGTGTCGGCGATCGCCACATAGACCGAGTCATCATCGGCTCGCAAGCGGATGGAAAGCCTGCCGCCCGGCTGCATGGCCTCCATGGCATTCTTGATGAGATTGTAGAACACCTGCTTCAATTGGTCGCGATCGGCCATGATCACCGGGGTTCCGTCGGGCATCTCACCCTCCACCTTGATGCCGCGATCGGCCAATTCTCCCGCCTGGAACTGGAGCACCTCCTCGATCAATTCAGGCAGGTACAGCTCCCCCAGGCTGGGTGGGCGCGGGCGGAGGGCCTCCAGGAAATTCTTGATGATGCCATCCAGGCGCGTGACCTCGTCCCGGCAGATCTTGATCGAATCCTCCAGTGACCGCGTCTCCTTGGAGGCCTTCAGCTTCTTCAGCTTCCGGTCGATCAGCTGCAGGTGAATCGTCAGCGAATTCAGCGGGTTGCCGAGTTCGTGCGCCACCCCGGCGGCGAGCAGCAGCACCGAAGAGATTTTCTCGTTCTCGATAAGCTCGGCGGTGGTCTTCCTCTCGGCCGTGATGTCGGTGAGAATGATGGCCTGACGACGCACGCCGCTCGCCCCGTCGGCGAAAGGCACCATGTAGAGTCGGACCAGGCGCGGCGACGGATAAGCCAGTTCGAACTCGCGCGTGACCAGCGGCGCATCCTGGGCTCCTGACTGCAACGAATCCCTGAGGCCGGGGACCAACCGCCAGACCGTCTCGCCGACCGCCTGCTCCTTCAACCCGATCAGGTGGGAAGCGGCCTCGTTCGCATACTCGATGACCCCGCCGGCATCAATCACCAGCACCCCTTCCTGCAGGGTATTGAACACCGCCTCCAACAGCGCCCGCTCGCGGGCCAGACGTTGCACCAGGTTGTGCAGGTTGGCCTCGTCCAGCTGGTCGAGCCGACCAAGCACCTTGTCGAGCGAGCTATGTTTTTTGACCGCCATGGGGACGTGCCCCCTACTCAGAAGAGCACCTGCATCCGCGTCAACAACCGGCCGCCATCCTTGGTCGAACCCGGAACCTCGCCGTAGATGTAATTCAGCATCAGCCGCAGGTCCTCGTTCTTGATCAGGTAGTTGATTCCGACCGTCCAAGACCGGATCCGGTCACCGCCCACGACCGTATTCGGGTCAAATTGCTCGTGCCGCACCAGGGCCTGGACCTTGGCCGGGACGAGGAAATAGGCTGCCGTCGCCTGCCAGCCGTCGGCCGAAAACTCGGCTCCTGTGGCGGGCTTGAACGTGTTGTGCAGGTACTCGGAAAAAAGGTTCAGCCGACCGTGGGTCCACTCTCCGTCGACGCCCCAGGCATCGCGCGAACCGGTGAAGAGGTTCCCCGGCAGGCCAAAGCCGGACTTGCTGGCCCCCACGTCCGTGGTCGTCAGGACGCCCGCCCCCAAGACCACTTTGTCCTCCTTGGTGGCGACCGGGGTATAGTAGACATGGGCCGACTTCTGAAACCCGCTGTTGTCGTTGGCACTCACGTTTGTGCCGTTGCCGTTCGCGAGCATCACCAGATAGGAAACCTTGTTGTCCAGCACCTCGCCGCCCACGGTAAACCCAAACTGTCTTCCGTCCGTCAGCCGGTCATTGCTCAGGGCACGCTCGATGGCAAACAGCTTGGTGTCACTCGCCAGTTGTTCGCCGCCAAAGGCAGATTTAAGCTGACCGAACCGCACGACAGCCTGCGGGTATTTGCGCCAGCCGACATAGATCTCGTTGGCCCGAGCCAGCAGTCCCGTGCTGGCGCTGGATGAATTGCCCTGCAGATCGAGTTCAGCCTTGAAATCGAAATCCTCGGTGAAACTACCGCCCACATAGATGCGGGCCCGGCGGAAATAGAACCGATCCTTCACGCCGGCCCAGCGCGGATCAGCCGCGTGCCCGAACTCACCCTGGGCCTGCAAGAACCCGCCGACCGAGAGCCTGGCTTCCTTGCCCACGGGTCGCACCAGCGCCGGCGACTTGGCGTCCTGCCAGCCGAGTTCTTTTTTGAGATCAGCGTTCTCCTTGGCCAGGCTCTGGACCTGCCGTTCCAACGCACTGAGTCTTTCCTCCATGCTTGGCTCGACAGCAGAAAGGCAACAGACCAGCAGAAAGTTGAAGGCAAGGCCGATGGAGATCCGCATAGGAGGCGAATAGAAAATAAAGGAGCGAGCGTGGGGTGCGGTTTTCCCGAAACGCTGCGCCCGGGGCAATCCCCTGCCGTGACATAGACGCGACCGGCCGGCCGGCGGCTTAGCCGAAGAGCGTCATCTGACCTTCCAGATCCCGCGGCTGCGCAAACAGTTTCCGCAAGAAACTGTCCCGGTGGACCGGACTGCGCCCGTGTTTGAGAATGGCCTCGCGGTGCTCCTCGGTGCCGTAGCCCTTGTGTTGCGCGAAGCCGTAACCGGGGTGCAGCTTGTCCAATTCGTCCATCAACCGGTCCCGCGTGACCTTGGCGATGATCGAGGCCATCGCGATGCACAGGGAACGTCCGTCCCCACTCACGATGCCTTGGTGCGGATACGGAAAATGCCGCAGCGGCAGGCCGTCGATGAGGATGCGGCAGGACACGGTGGGCTGGAAGGCCTGCTTCTCCTCGTCGCTGGCAAAGAGGTCGGGTTCGGTTTTGAACTCAAAGGCCGACGGTGGGTAAATGCCGCCCAATGCCCGCCGCATGGCAAGCTTGGTTGCCCCCAGGATGTTGACGGTCTCCACTTCCGCCACCGTCCCTACCCCAAAATTGGCGTGGATCTGACCTTGGGCCACGAGCTCCTCAAATTCGGCCCATAACTCGGCACGTTCCGTCGCGTTGAGTTGCTTCGAATCATTGACCCGGCCCGACTTTGACACGGCCCAGCGTCCCTCCAGAAACTCCGGGGTCACCAGCACCGCCGCGGCCACCACCGGTCCGGCGAGGGCGCCGCGTCCGGCCTCATCGACGCCGATCAGGCTGCTGACGCCCTGAATCTGCTTCAGGTCGAATCCACGGAGTTGGCGGCGTTTTACGGGCATGTTCGTCGGCTCAGCGCTTCCACTCGGTTTTTTCCTTGGGCACGGGCAGGGGCAGTTCGTCGAGCTTGCCAGCCGCGGACACGACTTCGTAGCTCGTCCGGAAATGCAGCTTGGCGAAGCGTCCAAGCGCGCGCGCGCCCAGCTTGTCCACGATCTGCGCGGCCTGCGCCTTGGCCTGCGCGCCGGCCCCGAATTGCAGCTTCTCGCCAAATTCCCGCGCCAGATTGCGCATTTGCCTCACGAATTCCGCGCGTGCCACGACGGAGGCGGCGGCCACCACCGGGTCCGACTCCGCCTTCGTGCGCATCTCCAGGTTGAATCGCTCCAATCCCCGCTTCTTCAGCTCCCTTTGCACGAGGGGATCCTTGGTGAATTGGTCCAGCAGGCCGCGGCCGACCCACTTCTTCTTCAGCGCCGCCTCCAAGGCCCGGGCATGCTGCCACGCGAGCAGGCGGTTGAGATTGGCCTGCGGTTTCAGCATCAGCTCGTTGTACTTTTCCATGCCGCAATAGACCGTCTCCACCACCACGCCGGGCGTGTTGCGGATGACCTCATCGAGGCGCAATATCTGGGAATCCTCGATGCTCTTGCTGTCCCGCACGCCGGCCTGACGCCAAGCGTCGATGGCCGGTTTCTCGGCGATCACCGTGGCGGCCACGACCGGACCAAAGAGGTCGCCCTTGCCGCTTTCGTCCAACCCTGCGTGCGGTTCGAACCACTCGGGATTGTGCACTTCGTCGTAGCCCAGCTTCGGCGATCCGGTCACCTCGGCCTCGATGACGTTCTGGACAAAATCTTCGGTTTCCTTGCCCGCCACCACGACCTTTCCGCTGGTATAGGCGGTGACATTGACCTTGGGCCCCTTGAACGCAAAGCGGGTGTAAGGCACCTCCGCCTCCTCCCAATATTTGGCCGCCACCACCGCCCGCAACTTCTCCATCTGGGCATCATCCAGCTTGATCGTGTAGCTGGTGATCTTCTTGGGTTCTTCGGTGTCCGGGTCCGGCTTTTTTGCCATGGCGCTAGATGGCCACAAAAAGGCACAAAAACACACAAAAAAGTGGCGTAGCCTCCGCGCCTCGGTCTCTTTGGGGCCTCCTGTGACTTATGGTGGCTAATTTCGACCAGCTCTCTTCCCGGCGACCCGCCTTCCAGACGGCTCTCCACGACTGGTATCGCGTCCACCAGCGCAAGCTCCCTTGGCGGGAATCGCCCTCGCTCTACAAGACTGTGGTGTCCGAGTTCATGCTGCAGCAGACGCAGATCGTCACCGCCCTGCCGTATTTTGACCGCTGGCTGCGCGAACTGCCCGACTTCGCCGCTCTCGCCGCCGCACCCGAGACGCAGGTCATGAAACTGTGGGAAGGGCTCGGCTACTACTCCCGCGCCCGCAACCTCCACAAACTGGCCAAGGCCTACGAGGCGGCCCCGGCCAAACCCCGCACCCCGTCCGAATGGCAGGAACTGCCCGGCATCGGTCCGTATACCGCCGCCGCCATCACGAGCATTTCCTACGACGAGCCTGCCGCAGTCGTGGACGGCAATGTCGTACGCATCCTCGCCCGCTTGACCGGGGAAAGCCGCCTGTTCCGCGACGGTACCGAGGCCGTGAAGCACTTCACACCACTCGCCAACGCGCTCATCCCCGGTGCCCACCCCGGCACCCACAACCAGGCCATGATGGAACTCGGGGCGACGGTCTGCTTCCGCCAAAAGCCCCTGTGCCTCACCTGCCCTGTCGCCGACTTTTGCGCCGCCCGCCGCGGCGGCGAACCGGAAAAACTCCCGCGATTCAAACCCAAGGTCTCTGAGCAAATCCTCGTCGCTCGGGCCTTCTGCCTGGACCGCGGCCGTCTTCTGCTGCGCAAGGCTCCGGCCAAGTCCAGGCGGCTGGCCGGCCTGTACGAACTGCCCGAGGCGTCCGACCTTGGCGTGAAACCCGCCGCCAAGGACCTCCTGCTCACCCGTCGTCGCGCGATCACCCGTTATCAGATGACCGAGTCGATCTACGCCACCAAACTCACCGATGCCCTCCGGAAAATGGTTAGCGGTTCCGATTCGCTGATCTGGGTGCCTTGGTCGCAACTCGCGGGAATCACTCTCTCCGGCCCGCACCGTCGCTGGATCAAGGAACTGGCTGCACTGCCCCGACCTTAGCCGTCACCGGCCCATTCAACGGGCCGGGCTGCGCAGGAGTTTCGCCTCCACCACGAACGGTCCGGCCGGCAACAAGCTGGCCGCCAACACCAGGGCCGTCAGTTTCCAGGTCCAGTCGTGCTCAAACGCCGCCTGGATGGCCGCCCAGATATAGAGCAGAAACAAAAATCCGTGGGCCATGCCGATCACGCGAACCGCTTCCGGACTCCCGAAGTAGTACTTGAGCGGCATGGCAATGCCCAGAAGCACCAGGAAGGAAACTCCCTCCCAGAATCCGATGATGCGCAACCGCCCGAGACTGGTCTTGATCCACTGCATAGGCCGCCAAGGCCATCCACATCTGCGACGCCGTCAAGTACAGCCGGCCCGATTCCGAAAATCCTCCCCCAATCCACCGGCCGGAGAGGGCCTGGGTCAGGTCAGCGTCCCATCAACCGCCGCCCTTTCCCCCTTCACCTACTCAGTCATTGCCGGAAGCACAAAGGGCCGGCCGTTGACCGAAACGTGTTTCAGCACCAATTTGTCCACCGCCCCGAGGATGAATTTCTCGTCGGCCAACGTGATGTTAACATTCTCCAAGGTGAAGTCCTCCAGTACGTCGCCCGGATTGCCGCGCAAAACACCCATCGTGCGATAAGCGCCCGAGATGTTGCGCAAGGTGATCCCGTTCACCCGGCGGGACGGCGGTGGCTGCCCCTGCAGATCAAAGAACTGCGTCCAGGGCGCGACGTTCAACAGCCGGCCGCTGCCCGCGAGCCTGATGCCATCCAGGGTGATGTTCTCGTAGTGCTGCGGGGTATCCGGACGCAACTTCAAGGTCAGCACCGTGGCGTGACCGGTCATGAGGCAATTGCGCACCGTGACGTTGCGCACGATCGTCGCTTCGCTGCCGCAGGTGATCAGGCCGTTGCCATCACCGATCTCGCAATCTTCCACGATAATATCCTCCACGGGCGGACTGTCGGCATCCTTGTCGGCATGCGGGCCCTTGCTGCCCTTGAGCGCAATGTTGTCGTCGTGGGTCGAGATGATGCATCGGCGGATCACCACCTGTTGCGAGCTGTCCACATCGATACCGTCGGTGCTGGGTGCGCGCAGGTCCGGGCCGGAACTCGGGATCGTGATGCGCACGCCCTCGATCCGCACGTCGCGGCAACGATAGAGATGCAGGTTCCAAAAGCCGGAATCCGTCAGGGCAATCCCTTCGATCGATACCTGGGTGCACCGGTCGATGAACATCAGTCGAGGACGCTCCACCTCGAGGTTGGTGCACTTCGGGTTCTCTTTCCGCCGCTGCCAAAATGCCCGCCAAAAAACCGGCCCGCTACCGTCCAGCCGGCCGGCACCGTCGATCCGGACGCCGGACATGCCCTGGGCATTGACCAAGGCCATGCGCCAGGGCTCGAAGTGACCCTCGATGCGCGTCATCCGTTTCGGATAATCCTCGATGTTCTCCGATCCCTTGAGCACGGCCCCTTCCGCGAGATGCAAGCCCACCCCGGGTTTCAGAAACAGCGATCCGCTGCGGAAAACGCCGGGTGGGATGACGACGGTCCCTCCCCCCTGCTGCTCCGCCGTGTCGATGGCCTTTTGGATTGCCGCGGTGTTCAGGGTCGTGGCTCCCGCCTCCGCACCGAAGTCCGTGATCACGAATTCCACCGCGTACGCGCGGACGGCACCCAACAGCAGACCGACCACGATCAGGAGACTGCACGTTTTCATCATGCCGCTCAACTTGACGGGGTTTACGGTCGATGGAAAGTACGCAACCAAGTGCTGCGTCCGGGAAAGCCAGTCAGGCGCAGACGCGCCGCGGCAAGGCGTGCGAGGGCTTGGACAAGAACTGCTGAGCGCCGCCCCGGTCTTTCGGCCAAGCTGTACCTGTTGGATCCCGCCCGAAGGTTTTTCGGACGGCCGAGCCAATCTCCCGCATGCCTTCCACCTCGCAATCCAAATACGATTGGTCGCATATCGGCAGAGCCGCTCCCCCGAAGAGACCGGCCGGCGAGCGAGTCGGCGATTTTCGCGAAATCTACAGTGAGTTTGACGAAGAGACTGTCCGCGCCCAGGCCGCCCGCTGCATCCAGTGTCCCGAGGCGCTCTGCATGACCGGTTGCCCGCTGGCCAACCGCATCCCGGAATGGCTGGCGCTGACTGCCCAAGGCCTGTTCCTCGAGGCGGCGGAGATTTCGCGGAGCACCAGCAACCTGCCGGAAATCTGTTCGCGGGTCTGTCCGCAGGAAAAGCTTTGCGAAGGCGCCTGCATCCTCAACACGCGCACGGACCCCATCGCCATCGGCGCGATCGAGCGCTTCCTCAACGAATACGCCTTTGCCCACGGCGGCGTCGAGGCCAACCAGGTCCCGCCCAACGGACGAAAAGTTGCCGTCATCGGCTCCGGTCCCGGCGGGCTGTCGTGTGCGGACGAACTCATCCGCCTCGGTTACGGGGTCACCGTGTTTGAATCCCAACCCGTGCCGGGCGGCCTGCTGGTCAACGGCATCCCAGCCTTCAAACTGGAGAAACACATCGTCGAGCGACGCATCAACCTGCTCGCCCAGCGGGGCGTGGAATTCCGTCTGGCCGTTCGCGTCGGCTGGGATGTTTCGCTGGCTGGACTGCGGGAGAAGTTTGATGCCGTCTTCCTCGGCGTCGGCGCGCAGAAGCCCAAACCCCTCGACATCCCCGGCGCCAACCTGGTCGGCGTCGTCGACGCACTGCCTTTCCTCATTCAAAAGAACGTCGCGTCTCCGCTCATGGCCGGTGAGCCCATCGCCGTGGCCGGCAAGCGCGTGGCCGTGCTCGGCGGCGGCGACACCGCGATGGACTGCCTGCGCACCGCCTTGCGCAGCGGGGCCAGCGCCTCCGTCTGCCTCTACCGTCGCGACCTCGCCAACATGCCCGGCAGTCGCAAGGAATACGCCAACGCGCTGGAGGAAGGCGCCGAGTTTCAGTTCCTCACCAATCCGGTCGAGCTGCTCGCGGACGCCAACGGCGGCGTGACCGCCGTGCGCTGCGTGCGCATGGAGCTGGGCGCGCCCGACGCCTCCGGCCGGCGTTCGCCACGTCCGGTGCCCGGCTCGGAGTTCAACGTGCCGGCCGATCTCGTGCTGGTCGCCTTTGGCTTCGACCCGGTGCCTTTCCCGCCCGAAAGCGACTTTGCCCAGGTGGCCACGGACAAGTGGGGCGGCTTCAAGATCGATGCGAACCAGATGACCAACCTGCCCGGAGTGTTCGCCGGCGGCGACGCCGTGCGCGGCCCGAGTCTGGTCGTCCACGCCGTGCGTGACGCCCGCAAGGCAGCGCAGGGCATCCACCGTTATCTGACACCCGCAACTCGCCCCAAGAACGCGGGCCTCACCGAAAACGCTTAGTCACGAGTTCCGTCACGCGCAGTTTCGACGCCACCACTTCCTCGGTGGTGAGGCGCGGGCTGAATTCCAGCACGAGCGTGTGCTCCGGCTTCCAGAAACTGCTGACCATCTCGAAGTCGATTTTTCCCGTGCCGATCGGCTGGTGATCCCGGCCTGCGGCACTCACGTCGTGCAGATGAAATCCGATGGTGTGGGCGGCATTCGCCTCCAGGTGCGCGCGATGATCGAGCAAGCCCATGCCCTGTTTGATCTGGGCGTGGCCGGCATCATGCCAATAGCCGCAGGTGCCCGGTTTCGCCAGCGCCGTGATCAAAGCGGGATGGTCCGTATCCAAGGGCAGTTCGTCGAAGGCTTCCCGGTTCTCAAACCCGAGGAGCACACCCTTCTCGGCCGCATACGTCAGCAATTGGGCCAAACCCGCTTTCGTATTCTCCCAATAGGGCGGCATCTGCTTCTTCAATTTCGCCAGACACTGGGCCAGCAGCTTCTGATACGCAGGGTCGCCGGCGACCTCGGCACCGGCATGGGCTTCGATCCAGGTATCCAGCTTTTTGGCCGGGTTGAACCAGAAGAAGCTGACGGACCCGAGGTGCAGCACAATTTTCCTGGCCTGCACCTGGGCGGCAAAATCGACCGTGCGCTTGCTCTGGCGCAACCACTGGTCGCGTTCCCGGGCATCGCGGGAGGACGGCAGGTACAGGTTGGGGGCCGCGTGCCCGATGCCCGGCGGCAGCGGACAGAAATTATGGACCGACGCGACCTTGATCACCCCCTCCTCGACGGCTTTCAGGATGCCCGGCACCAAAGTGATCCGGATGCCATGGCTGAGCTCGACCCATTCGAAACCCAGGCCGGCCATTTCCTGCATCATGGCGTATCCATCCGTGTGGCGCGGGGAGCACCAGCAACTGGATAGGGCGACGATGGGCTTCATGCTCAGGCCGTCACTAGGACAGGTGATGCCGACAGAATCAAGCCATGCGGACCGGCCGGACTTGCGCCTATTCAAACGAAACAGCCGGCACCCGTGAGGATGCCGGCTGTTCAAAGGATTCAGAACCGATGCTTACTCCGCGTAACGGCGGCGCAGCATGGCGGTAAAGGCCATGACCTTCTCCTTGCGGCGGCGGCGCTCGCAGGGCTTCTCGTTGTAGCGCTTGGTGCGCACGTCTTTGATGATGTTCTCACGCTCGAGCTTCTTCTTCATGCGGCGCAGCGCACGGTCGATCGGCTCATTCTTACGCATTTTGATCTCGATGGGCATGGTAAAAGGCAGGGATTGTTCGGTTGAAAAGGGTTAAAGAGCCAGCCGTGCCGCCCACCGTCAACCCCTATTTTTAAAGCGGCATTCCGGCCGGGCGAGTCGTCCCGGCGAACCGGGGGATTTCCGATCGTCCCATGGCTCCTTTCACGCCGAACTCCCCCTCCCGATCCGCATTAGGTCTTGCCCAAGCCTAACCTGCTGACTCCCATAGACGGACCTTGGCGTCGCCCGATTCAAATTTCGTCCATCTCCACGTCCACAGTGACTATTCCCTGCTGGACGGTGCCTGCCGGATCGACCGCCTGATGGACCGGGCCACCGCGCTCGGAATGAAGGCCATTGCCCTGACTGATCACGGCAACCTATACGGCACCATAGACTTCTACAATCAGGCCAAATCTAAGGGCATCAAACCCCTCCTCGGATGCGAGCTGTACCTGGCGGCGGGTTCCCGACTCGAACGCACCGGGCGTTCCGATGAGGGCAAATCCATCTACCACTTGGGCCTGCTCGCTCGCGACATCACCGGTTACCAGAACCTCCTGAAACTGGTCTCCGATGCGCATCTCAAGGGCTTCTATTACAAGCCGCGCACCGACATCGACAAGCTCGCCCAGCACGCCAAGGGCCTCATCGGCTTCACCGGCTGCCTCGCCTCGCTCGTCCCGCAGCACCTACTGAACGACAACTACGAGGCCGCCCACGCCGCCTGCGGTCGCTTCGTCGAGATCTTCGGTCGGGAAAACTATTTCGTCGAGATCCAGGACCACGGCATCGCCGAACAGCGCAAGGTCATCCCGGGCCTCCTGAAACTGGCCGAGGAGTTCAAGCTGAAGGTCATCTGCTCGAACGACGTTCACTACGTCAACTCCACCGACGCCGGTCCGCACGACACGTTGCTCTGCATCCAGACGGGTTCCAAGGTCGCCGAGGAGAACCGGATGAAGTTCACCGGCACCCAGTTTTACCTCAAGTCCCGCGAGGAGATGGCCAGCGTGTTTCGCGAGGTGCCCGAGTCCCTCACCAACACCCAGCTCGTCGCCGACATGTGCGACGTCGCCATCCCCTTCCCCAAGGGCTCCGAACGCTACCCGCGCTACCCGCTGCCACCCGAGGTGAAGGTCGATCGCACCGACTACCTCAAGGAGCTCTGCATCACCGGACTCCGGTCCCGCTACGGCGTCGACTACACCCAGCCCGACAAGGCCAAGGACCAGGAACAGGCCAAGACCCTCGCCGAGCGTCTCGACTACGAGCTCTCCATCATCAACAAGACCGGCTTCGTCGATTACTTCCTCGTCGTCTGGGATTTCATCCACTGGGCCCGCCAGCACGACATCCCCGTCGGCCCCGGCCGCGGTTCCGGCGCCGGCTGTCTCGTCGCCTACCTGCTCGGCATCACCAACCTCGATCCGCTCCGCTTCAAGCTGCTCTTCGAGCGCTTCCTGAACCCCGAGCGCGTGTCCCCGCCCGACTTCGATATCGATTTCTGCATGCGCCGCCGCGGCGAGGTGATCGACTACGTCCGCCAGAAATACGGCAACGACTGCGTCGCCAACATCATCACCTACGGCACCCTTGGCGCCAAGATGGTCCTGCGCGACGTCTCACGCGTCCACGACCTGCCCTACGCCGACGCCGACCGTCTGGCCAAGATGATTCCTGACGAGCTCAACATCGAGCTCAAGTCCGCCATCGAGAAATCCGCCGAGTTGCGCAACGAGTTCGAGAAGAATCCCGTCGCCAAAAAGATCATCGAGCAGGCCCTCGTCCTCGAGGGCATGGTGCGCAACACCGGCAAGCACGCCGCGGGCATCATCATCACCGACAAGCCCCTCGAGGAATTCGTCCCGCTCACCCTCCAGGAAGGCGATGTCACCGTGCAGTTCGACATGAACGCCGTCGGCAAGCTCGGCTTGCTGAAGATGGACTTCCTCGGCCTCAAGACGCTCACCGTCATCGCCGATGCCGTGGCCAACGTCCGCCGCACCGCCGACCCGAAGTTCGACATCGAGGCCGTCGGCTTCGAGGACGCCAAGACCTACGCCCTGCTCAACTCCGGCCGCACCACCGGCGTCTTCCAGCTGGAATCCGGCGGCATGCAGGCGCTCTGCCGCCAGATCGGCCTCTCCTCCATCGACGAGATCGTCGCCCTCATCGCGCTCTACCGTCCGGGTCCGATGGAGTGGATTCCCGACTACGTGCGCGGCAAGAAGGAGCCGAGCACCGTCACCTACCCGCACAAACTCCTCGAGGATGTCTGCCGCGAGACCTACGGCGTCATGGTCTATCAGGAGCAGGTCATGGAGGCCGCCAAGATCATCGCCGGCTACACGCTCGGTGGCGCCGACATGCTCCGCCGCGCCATGGGCAAGAAGGACGCCGACGCCATGGCGAAGGAACGCGTCAAGTTCGTCGACGGTGCCGCCAAGGTGAACAAGATCGACGCCAAGACCGCCAACTCGATCTTCGACATCCTCAACAAGTTTGCGGGCTACGGCTTCAACAAGTCCCACTCCGCCGCCTACGCGGTGCTCAGCTACCAGACCGGCTACCTCAAGGCCAATTACCCGGTCCAGTTCATGGCCGCCATGCTCACCTCCGAGCTCGGCAACTCCGAGAAGGTCGCCCACTTCATCGCCGAGTGTGAGGCCATGGGCCTCAAGGTCCTCGGACCCGACGTCAACGAATCGCGCGCCGATTTCACGCCGGTGACCTCACGCAACCCGGTAGGGGCGTCGCTCGACGACGCCCGGGCGCCGTCGAGCGGCGCCCCTACATTTAATGCCATCCGCTTCGGTCTCGCTGGCATCAAGGGCATCGGCGAACAGGCCGCCCAGAAGATTCTCGAAGAGCGCGAAGCCAACGGCCCCTACAAGGACTTCGCCGACTTCACCTCCCGCGTCGACACCCGCGCGCTCAACAAGCGCGTGCTCGAACACCTCGTGAAGACCGGCGCCTTCGACTTCAGCGGCGCCGCCCGCAAACCCCTCTTCGACAGCATCGACTCCGCCATCGCCGGCGCCGCCGCCCACGCCCGCGACAAGGCCGCCGGCCAGAACACCTTCCTCGACATGCTCGCCGAGGAGAAGCCGAAGAAGAAGGCCGTCATCACCACCAACGGCGCCACCACCCACACGACCACCGCGGCCGACTTCAGTTCGGCCGAACGCCTCCAGTTCGAGAAGGAACTCCTCGGCTTCTACGTCTCGGGCCACCCGCTCAACGCCTACAGCGGCCTCGCCGAGGCCCTCTGCACCCACACCGAGGAATCCGTGCTACTGGAGGGCGACCGCGTGGAATTCCGCCTCTGCGGCATCATGAGCAGCATCAACAAAAAGCTCTCCAAAAAAGACAACCGTCCCTGGGCCTTCTTCAATCTCGCCAGCAAACGCGCCGCCATTTCGGTCAACATGTACGCGGACGCCTACGAATCCTATAATCAAAACCTCGCCGAGAACGCGCCGGTGGTGGTCCTCGGCACGGTGATGAAGGGCAACGACGGCGCGCGCCTCAACGTCAAGGAACTCTATCCCCTCGACGCCTACCTGCAGAACCACATCCGCAAGGTCACCTGGCTGCTCACCCCCGACCACCCGCAGCTGACCGACTGGCTGAAGGCGCTTCGCGCCACGCTCGATTCCAACGGCGGCGATACGCGGGTGGAGATGGCTTTTCTCTTCGAGAACCGCGTCGCCCCCATCGCCGAGGTCGCCGGCGCCCTCAAGTGGCGCCTCGCCCCCGAAGCCTGCCAGCGCCTCCGCGCCCACCCCGCCGTCGCCGGCCTCCACGCCGAAGCCCGCCCGCTGGAACTGAAGGAAGTCAAGAAACGCTGGGGCAAGCGGGGCTGACGCAGAGGCGCCGAAATCACGGAAAGGATCTTTCCTCATTCCGGGTTTTCCGTGTATTCCGTGGTTTCCCAATGTCCTCTCCCGTTCTCAACCACGCCGCCCGCGTCCTGAAACTCGTGCAGACCGGCGTGCCCGCCGACCAGGCACTGCGCGACTCCCTCACCCAGGACCGCCACTTCACCGCGCCCCTGGCCCGCCGGCAGGTCAGCCAAGCCGTGTTCACCTACTTCCGCTGGTGGCGCTGGCTGGCCCCCAAGGACTCCCTCCAGAAACAACTCGAGGCCGCCCTCGCCTTGCAGGCCCGCTTCGACAAAACCCCCGACAGCTTCAAGCCCGAGGCCCTCGCCGCCCGTGCCGTGCCGGAGTGGCTGAAGGACGAGATTCCGTGGCCCGAGGCCGGCGCGGGCGGGGGCAGCCGCCCCTACGCGACGGAACTTGCGTGGCTCCGCCAGCTCCAACGCGCCCCCGCCCTGTGGATCCGCACCAAGCAGGGCCTCGAAGCCAAAGTCACCGCCGCCCTCGGCCACTGCACGCCACCCCCTGCTCACCGCTCACTGCTCACCGCTTTCGCCTACTCCGGACCCACCGACCTCTACCGCACCAAGGAATTCCAAGCCGGCGAATTCGAGATTCAGGACCTCGCTTCGCAGCTCGTCAGCCACGCCTGCGCGCCCAAACCCGGCGAAACGTGGTGGGACACCTGCGCTGGCGAGGGCGGCAAGTCGATGCACCTGGCCGATCTCATGCAAAACAAGGGCCTGCTCTGGGCCACCGACCGCTCGGTGCGCCGCCTGACCAAGCTCAAGGCCCGCGCCGCCCGCGCCCAGATCTTCAACTACCGCGCCGCCGAATGGGACGGCGGCGTCAAGCTGCCGACCAAGACCAAGTTTGACGGTGTGCTGATCGACGCCCCGTGCAGCGGCGTCGGCACCTGGCAGCGCAACCCGCACGCCCGTTGGACGAGTGCCCTCACCGACGTCCAGGAACTCGCGGCCGTGCAGACCAACCTCCTCAACCACGTCGCCCCCGCACTCAAGTCCGGCGGACGCCTCGTCTACTCCGTCTGCACGCTCACCCGCGCCGAGACCACCGCCATCGCCGACGCCTTCACCGCCGCCCACCCGGAGTTCGAACCCTGGCCGGTTTCCGGCGCCCAGCCCTCCGCTCTCAGCGCTCAGCTCTTCTTGTGGCCGCAGGCACTGAACGCCAACGGCATGTTCATCGCCACTTGGAAGAGAAAGTAGGGCCGGTCTCCGCCCGGCCGGGCGCTTACGCCATCGACAGCCGAAGCAGAAATGCTATCTCCCTTGAGAGCATCACGCTTGGGCCGGCGTGGCGCTGTGAACGCACCCACCCACCATGATCTCGCCCTCCCTTCGCCCTTGTTTCCTTTTCACCGCGGCTGCTTTGGCCCTCCTCTCCAGCGCCCTGGCCGGCCCGCCGCCCGCCAGTGATTTCATCCGCCGAGCCGAAATCAACAAGGCCGACATCTCGGAGGATGGCCGCTACGTGAGTTTTCTCACGCCCAGCAGGAAGGACTTCTACGACCTCAACATCTTTGATCTGGAGACGAAGGATTCCAAGAAATTCGAACTCGGGGGTGACGATGTGCTGCAGTATGAGTGGATCGATGCGACCCGCATGATCCTGACCACCCGCAACCGCCCCAACTACTGGTTCCGGCAGCAGGTCTTTGACGTCAAACAGGGCAAGATCACCGGCAACCTGACTTACACTCTCGACAAGGGCGCGTTTGGACATGCCGACACCGTTCTTACGGTCATCAGCAGCCTGAGACGCGATCCCAACCTCTTTACCGCCTGGTTCTATGATTTCGACGGCGACCGCTCCGGCCTGGCGATCACCAGCCTGCAACGCCGGCCCAATCCCGCAGCCGGTACCAACAACAGCCGCTACAGCGTCAAACAGTGGATCGACATTCCCAAGGGCGAATTTCACGGCGCCTCCGCAGACAAGGAGGGCGAGATCCGCGTGGTCATGCGCTACGGCGACAAGGAGATGAAGTTTCACTATCGCCCCAGGCCGACCGATGCGTGGCAGGTGCTGCCTCTGAACTTCGACAACGACACCATCCTGGCGCTGGATGACGATCCGGACTTTCTCTACGTGGCGCACTACGCCTTCGATTCCGCCAGCAGCCAGCTGCACCGCTACCGGATCAGCACAAACGATCTTGGTCCGGTGCTCTTCGAAGATCCGGTGTATTCCATGAGCGACGCGCAGCTGATGTCCCATCGGCTGCCCAGCGGCAAGTCGCAGGTTCTCGCCCTCGAATACGAGCGCGACGTTCCGGTCCAGCTGCCGATCGACCCTGCCTTCGCCGCAGCCCAGAAGGAAATAAACGCCAAGCTGCCCGGTCGGCTCAACCTCATCACCGGTTGTGACCACGCACTGAGGCGCTTCGTCGTGGCTTCACACACCAGCCGGGAGCCGGCCCGCTTCGTTATCTATGACCGGGCCGCCGGCACTTTCCTGCCGCTGCCCGCCCCTTCCCCGTGGATCAACCCTGCCGAAATGAGCATGATGCGTCCCGTGAAATACCCCACTCGTGACGGCCTGATGTTGGAGGGCTACCTGTCCCTGCCCGCCAAATCACCCAGTGGCACCAAGCCCCCACTGGTCGTCTTCGCCCACGGCGGCCCCTGGGCCCGCGACTCCTGGGAATACAATCCCACGGTCCAGCTGCTAACGTCGCGCGGATACGCGGTCTTCCAACCCAACTACCGCGGCTCCACGGGCTACTCCCGCCGCGTGTCGAAGGACGATGAATTCGAGTTCCGCAAGATGCACGACGACGTCACAGACGGGGTCAAGTATCTCGTGGCCCAGGGTCTGGTCGACGAGAAGCGCCTCGCCATCTTCGGCGCCAGTTTTGGCGGTTATCTGGCCGTTGCCGGAGCGGTTTTCGAGCCAGACCTCTACCGTTGCGCCGTGACCTTTGCCGGAGTGTTTGACTGGAAACAGCTCATCCAACAGCGCAAGGCCGACTCCGCGGATGACAAGTTCAATTACGAGTACTTGCTCAGGAAGCTCGGTGATCCGGCCACGCAGACGGAGCGCTTCGATCAGAATTCGCCCATCAACCATGTCGCCGCCATCAAGGCCCCGGTCTTTGTGATCCACGGCAAGGTCGACAACACCGTGGATTACCGCCAGTCCACCCGGTTGCTATCCGAGCTGGAAGCCAACAAGGTCCCCCACGAAAAGCTCTTCTTCGACACCGAGGTCCACGGCTTCATCGAGCGGGACAATGAGCAAAAATTCCTGGAAGCCGTGGAGCGTTTCCTTGCCAAGAACCTGTGACCGATCCCACCCCACCCAAGATCACCGGCACGACCGTGCGTGATGACTTCAATGCCATCAACACGGTCCTGCACTATACCCGCGCCGCGCACTTCATCGGTCTCTGGAAATCAGAACTCGTTTTGATCGAGCGGTATTTTCCCGACAAGACCTTCCGCCTGCTTGAGGCCGGCTGCGGCGCCGGACGCGTGGCCGTCGGGCTCTGGCACCAGGGGTATCGCCGGATCGTGGCCTTCGACTTCGCCTCCGAACTCGTCGAGCAGGCCGTCAACCTCGCCCAGGAGCAAGGCATCGCCGGCATCTCCTTCCTCCAGGCCGACGCCACCCAGCCGCTCCTCCCCCAATTCAAATCCCTGCCCCCAGATCCCAAAAGCCCAGATCCCGAGCGCCCGGCGCTCTTCGACGGCGCGCTCTTCATGTTCAATGGCCTGATGCAGATTCCCGGCCGGGAGAACCGGCGTCGCGCGCTGGACGAGCTGCACCGCGTCTGCCGTCCCGGCGCGCATTTCATCTTCACGACCCATGACCGCGACGACCCCGCGGATCTCAAGGAATGGGCCAAGGAGGCCGCCCGTTGGGCCAAGGGCGAACAGAACCCGCGCCTGCTGGAATTCGGCGACCGCTACTTCACCGACGAGACCGGCAACACCTTCATGCACCTGCCCAACCGGCAGGAAGTGCTGGAGGACCTGACCGCCACGGGCTGGACCCACGTCCACGATCGCACGCGCAACGAGCTCGCCAGCGAGACGCCGAAAGTCCGCAACTTTTCGGACAACTGCCGTTTCTGGGTCGCGCAGAAACCCGGCCCTGAGTGATCGCCACTCGGGTTCGTTCAGGATGCCGGGCGGGAAATGATCCGCTGTAACAACGCCTTCTCCTCACTCGGGGAGGCCCCGGGCAAATTCGGTTTTGCCAGCGTGGCTTCATAGCGGGCGCAATCCACGATCGACTCAGCCAAGGGCCGCAAGGTCAGTCCGGCCGCCCAGGCCTTGCGGCCATCGACGGCAAAAATACCTCCTGACTTTTCATCCGTCCGCGGGATCCAGAGGGGCAGTTTCACCCGCCCACCCGGATTCTCGCTCTCCATAATTTCCCGCTTCACCCATACCGGCTCCGCGGAGCTGTGCAGGGCGTGCCGTCCGGTGTTCAGGAGTTCCCGGAAGACCAACGGTTCCGTCGGACCTACCGCATTGAAGACGTCCACACGTCGCTGCTCCACCAAGCGCACGGTCCACGCGGCCAGGTCGTTCACGTCGATCACCTGCAGCGGATCCGCCCCATCACCGGGTGCCACAAACTTCTCCCGCGCGGCCAGACATCGGATCCAGTGGCCAAAGCGCCCGGTCGGATCATGCGGTCCGATGATGATGCCCGGCCGCACGATAAGGCAGCGCGATCCCGCGACATCCCTGGCCACCTGCTCGCACGCCGACTTCAGCCGCCCGTAATTGGCCGCTGTGATCGGACCTTCTTCCCCGAAGAGCGGTTCGGCCAGCGCCGAGGCCTCCGTGAGACCCGGCCGGGAATGATCCGCATAGGCTGAGACCGAGGAGATCAGGGTGTAGTGCGGGCTGCCGGCCAAGGCGGCCAACAACGTCTGGACCTGCCGCGGGTAATACGCACACGTGTCGATCACGGCATCCCAATTCTTTCCGCGCAACAGCGTGAGGTCGGCGTTGCGATCCGCGGCGAGGTGTTCGACTCCCGCTGGGATGGACGCGGCCGATTTGCCACGATTGAGCAGAGTCACGTGGTGCCCCCGCGCGAGGGCGGCATCCGTCAAGGCCCGCCCGACAAAAACCGTGCCGCCCACGATGAGAATGCGCATGTCCGCACGCTGGCCCCCAGGGTCGATTCTGTCGAGCGTTTGCCCGCTGCAGCCCAGGCGGCTCGGTGCCGAAATCCGTTTCGCACAAAATATCAAGACAGCCGGTTAGCCGCTCTGCTAGGATGCCGTCCATTAACTCCATGCACCCCTACCGTCAGTCTGTGCTGCGCAGTCTGGATCTCATCGAAGAGAGCCTGAAGCAACCAATCGCGCTGCATGCGTTGGCGAAACGCGCCGGCTTCTCGCTCTGGCACTTCCATCGCATCTTCACGGAGCACACCGGCGATTCGCTCGGTTCCTATCTGCGCAAGCGCCGCCTGACCGCCGCTGCCGAGGAACTGGCCCGCACCCGGCGCAGCATCCTGTCCATCGCCCTCGACTATCAGTTCGAGTCCCACGAGGCCTTCACCCGCGCGTTCAAGGCCGCCTTCGAATCCACGCCCAGCGAATTC